>Ga0224501_10005176_pt1 | contig 10289 bp, 12 predicted proteins | sample SF_Oct11_sed_USG_4_FD_169105 | JGI IMG/M metagenome (GOLD analysis project Ga0224501, IMG submission 169105) | Sediment microbial communities from San Francisco Bay, California, United States - SF_Oct11_sed_USGS_8_1 | ecosystem: Environmental > Aquatic > Marine > Sediment | place: USA...
GTACCTATAAACCCAGCCCAACTTCCAGCGCTATATTGATGAGCGGGCTGATGAATTACGCGCACAGGGTATTGAAGTTGATTTGATGGAGTAGCGATTTTTATTCTCTCCATATATCGCTTATGTTAAGCACTGTTAACATAAGTGCCCTTAATGTTATTTGGAACGTCAGTTAACGACCCAAAAGCGGACATTTGAAGATTAAGCCTGCCACGCTATTATATGTGGCAGGCTCGCTCCAAACTCACTCAAACAGCCTATCAAAAGGACTTCTCGTGCCTTTACAGTGATCTGCCGCTATATGGGTATAGATCATGGTGGTTTTAAGGTCTTTGTGTCCCATAAGCTGCTGTATCGTTCTAATATCTGTGCCAGCTTGCAGCAGGTGGGTAGCAAAAGAATGGCGCAGCGTATGCGCTGTCACACGTTTGGTAATCTCGCATTCACGAACAGCCTTTCTCAGTGCCTTGCTGAGCGTGGATTTAGACATGTGCCATCGCCTGACAATATGAGGGTGAGATTTATCCTTATTAACAGTTGCAGAAGGGAAGACATACTGCCATTCAAACCGTGTTTCAGCACCGCGTAATTTACGATTGAGCGCATTAGGCAAATCCACATAGCCCCAACCTCGATTGAGATCATTAACATGAAGCTGTTTTCGCCAGATCAGGAGCTGTGAGAGTGGTCTAATGAGCTTTTCAGGCAATAAGGTAACGCGAGATTTCCTGCCTTTAGTATTACGAATGCAGATTGATTTATTGCTCAGGTCAATATCCTGAACCCTTAGCGTGACACATTCATTTATTCGCATACCTGTTCCATAGAGTAGGCTGGCTGCCAAGCCTGGCCGTCCTGACATGGACTCTAAAATTGACTTCACCTCATCGGCGCTTAGAACGGTTGGCAGGTATTCAAAGCGCTTCGGTCGAACTATGTCTGCAAGACCTTCAATCTCGATATTAAGAATTTGCTTATAAAGAAAAGCAATGGCATTCAGTGCCTGTGACTGTGTGCTGGCTGAGACCTTTCTATTCACCGTAAGGTGGTTAAGGAATTGAGTGATATGACCAGTTGATAGTTCAGCGGGATGCTTCAGGTTGTGAAAGTAGAAATACTGTCTGAGCCAGTAGGTATAAATACGTTCAGTAGAGAGGCTGTAATGACGGCGTCGAAGTTCGGTACGGACTTGTGTAAGTAGTTTGGGTTTACCCCATAAGTTTGCTCCTTTATTAAGCTATTGAAAAACATATAAATACGGTATATGTTATCCCCTAAATCACCAATAACAAGGACAAGTTCCGACTTTCGTCATTTCAATAACACTGCACAAATCACCTATCTTGCTGATTAAGCAAAATATTTTGTTAAAAATAGGGATATGCACAGGAGTGATAACAGGAAATTGTCCGTTTAACAGATGTTAGGGCTGTAATGAATAAATGATTGTTCCAATATTAAAAGGCATGCATTGTCCTGAATGTAACAATACATTTTTGTATATTAATGCAAAAAATAAATCCAGATCACTTAACTCTGCATTAAATTGCCCGCATTGCAATAGACGATTGCAAAACCCAGAGCATATTAGAAAATACTCTTTTTATATTAAAATGCTTATATCTTTTATTATATATTTCGCTTTGGTAATTTATTTATTAAACCTCTATAACACGTTCAGCATTATTGGAGCTTTACTAGCTACATGGGTCTATATGTATTCTCAGGCAAAGGCAATGAGATTAATAAATGGGTACATACAAATGGTGGTGCTTAATGAGCCATAGCCCTAACAAATCAATCAAGTTCGCCCACAACAAACGTGGGCTGGGACTAGGCGATAAAACCCGCCTAGCCCCTTATTTCAAACGTTATGCATTAATTAAACATATGGAGGAAAAAAATGAATACAAATAGTTGCTTGGCGTTTATCAGTCTATTTATTATTTTCTCTAGTAACGCTTTAGCTGAAGGACTTAAATTAGAAAATTTAATGAAAGAAAGGCTAGAAGGCGTTCCTAATACTGAAGTTGTTGTAAGTAAAGTACAAATTCCTCCTAACACGACTTTGCCTAAGCATTGGCACCCGGGAGAAGAGTTTGCATACGTAATTAAAGGCAGTGTAACGCTTTGGCAAAAAGATAAAGATGATATTTTGATCAAAGAAGGTGAGGCAGGTAAGGTTCCTTTGAAACAAATACACACAGCAAAGACTGGCGAAGAAGGAGTTACATTGCTTGTATTTCGAGTTCATGAAGAAGGGAAGCCAGAACGAATTAAAGTAGATTGAATTGCATAACAATTCGTTCAAGTTGCGACCTCCGCTTCGCTGCAACCACTTAACTCGAACGTCTAGTGTCCGCTATTGGCCGAAAACAGACATTCCAGTCGCTTATGTTAAGGTGCTTTAACATATGTTTCTTCGACTGCACTCTAAATTCGAAATTAAGTTGTTTCTAGCTATATGCTGGCGATATTGGATGGCTCGCTGCTGCAAGCATGGTTCAAAGTAAAAACTAATAAGTCTTTATTTAAAATCTTCCAGCGTAAATGTCTTACCGGTAATGCCACTACAGTCCCCACTGATTAAATAAACAAAACCGCCACTAACGGCTTCAGGTTTAGTTAAATTAGTTGGGTCTTCGGCAGGGTAGGCGCGAGTTCGAAAACTGGTACGTACCGGGCCGGGGTCAAAGGCATTGACCATAATGTGTTTTGATTCCAGTTCATCGGCGAGGATGGTCATCAGGGTTTGCTGGCCCGATTTAGCAACACCGTAAGCACCCCAGTAAGCCGATGTCTTTGGATCGGCGGTGAATACGATTGAGCCGTGCGATGACTTTTTGATCAGTGGCAGGCAGGCTTTAGTTAGCAAAAAGGGTGCATTCAGGTTGACCTGCATAATGCGATACCAGAGCTCGGTATCGAAAATCTCCATCGGTGTGGAGGCGCCCAGCCAGCCAGCGTTATTGAGCAGCGCATCCAGTTTGCCAAATTCCTTCTCGATATTGTCGTGTAACTCGTTGTAATTATCGGCAGTAGCTCCAGCCAGATCCATCGGGTAGATCGCGGGCTGAGGGCCGCCTGCTGCAATAATTTCATCATAGACCTTTTCCAGCTTGTGGATGGTTTTGCCAAGCAGGATTACCGTGGCGCCGCGTTTTGCGCAATCGAGAGCAACGGCCCTGCCGATACCATCGCCGGCACCGGTAATCAGGATTACGCGGTCATCGAGTTTAATTTGATCAATATTGTTTCTCATCGCTGGATTCCAGATTCATATTTATAGCGCGTATGTGATAATCGGCATTTTACAGGGAATTCGATCTGGATTCTTCGCCAGTTCAGACTGATTTTGCGGTACAAAATAAATAATGAAATATGCAGAGATAGAATGGCGCGATGGCCAGCCTTACAGCCCGGGCTACGATGATATTTATTTTTCGGCAGCGGGTGGCAGGGAGGAATCTGAATATGTCTTTCTTGGATATAACAACCTGGCAACAAGGTGGCACGAGCTGGTTGCAGGCGAGCACTTTGTTATTGCCGAGACCGGTTTCGGCACCGGGCTCAATTTCGTCCTGACGCTACAGGCATGGCAAGAACACAAGGCGGCAGGGCATATTCCTGCCGATGCTCGGCTGCACTATATCGCCATCGAAAAGCACCCGGTCTCTCCAGAAGATATACAGCGCGTTGCTACCAGCTGGCCTGACCTGGCTGACTGCTTCGACGAACTCCTGTCGGTGTACCCGCTGCCGGTTGAAGGCGACCACTGTCGCTCCTTGTTGGGCGGTGCTGTTTACTTGCATTTGAAATTCATGGATATCATTGATGCCTTAGAGCAGAGTCATTTGCTGGCGGATGCCTGGTATCTTGATGGTTTTGGCCCGGACAGAAATGCAGACATCTGGAACGAGCGGGTTTTTGAGCTGGTTGAAAAAAATAGCCGGCAGGGTGCAACACTGGCGACTTATACCGCGGCTGGTTTTGTTCGACGTGGTTTGCAGTTGGCCGGTTTTACCGTGAGCAAGGTAAAAGGCCACGGTAAAAAGCGGGAAATGATTACCGCCGTGCTCAGTAACAAAAAACCGGTGCAAAACAGGGCGCCGTGGTATGAGCTAGAGAAAACAGACTGCCATAACAGGCAGGCGGTAATACTCGGTGCCGGTCTGGCGGGTTTGACCACGGCCTGGTCGCTGGTGCAGCGCGGCTGGCAGGTCACGGTGATCGATAGGCATAAAGACGTTGCTGAAGAGACCTCGGGCAATCCCGCTGGCCTGTTAATGCCGAGGCTCTCTATCGATAATAAAGCCGACGCCCAGTTTTATTCCAGCGCGCTGTTATACGCAGCACATTGTCTTGATCAGTTGCAAAAGAGTGAAGAAGAGCGATTCTGGTTTCACGAGGGCGTGTATTCTATTTTTAAAACCGGCAAGACAGAAAAAATAATCGAGAGTAACGGCTACCCTGAACAGTTTATGCAACTATTAACAGGGAGCGATATACCTGATGTTATTAATGCTGCAAATGCCTCGGTCAGTTTGCTGAAAGAAGCAGGCTGGGCATCGCCAAAAAGAATCTGCGAACAGTTAGTTAAGGTCTGTGGCGAGGCGTTGACGTTAATCGAAAAAAACGTCAACGATATTCAGAAAATCGAACAGGGCTGGCAGCTATTAGATGAACAGGGAAGAAGTATCATTTTGACAGACGTGCTGGTGCTGGCGAATGGTGTTGCAATCAACCAGTTCGAACAGCTTGCATGGCTGCCAGTGTTATCTGTACGGGGCCAGGTTACCGAAATCCCTGCGACTGAAAAAAGCACAATGCTCAACAGGGCTGTGAGCTTCGATGCCTATGTCACACCTGCGCACAATGGTAAACATATTGCCGGTGCCAGTTATCACGTCGGTGATAATAATACCGCGTTGACGCAGGCTGAACAGGATGAAAATATGCAACGCCTTGAGCAGTGTCTTCCCGGTCTTTTTACACCGCCTGGGAAACTTAATGGTCGTGTCGGTTTTCGTGCGGTGAGTGAAGACAGGGTACCTATTATTGGTGCAGTCCCGAATAAGCAACAATTTCAGCAGGATTATATAGAACTGCATCATGGCAGGCCGAATGCGCAGTATCCAGGGGCGAGTTATTTATCCGGTTTATATGTCAATGTGGCACATGGTTCGCGTGGTATATGCAGCAGTTTTCTCTCAGCTGAAATACTCGCTTCAATGATCGTTAATGAACCATTACCCGTAAACAAGGTCATTATTGATCAGCTAAGCCCGGCACGGTTTTTGGTGCGTAAACTCAGGCGGGGTGAGTCTCTCTAGTTGGTGTATTGTATCGTTTGGGGTTGTCTGTGCAGGCTGGTATGATAAATGTGCTGTTACGGGGTGGCTCATCAAAAGCAAAATCTAAAGGCGGTGAAATACAGACACTCATTGCAATCTATATGGCAGGACGTGCCAGCTTTGAATATAAAGACATTGAGGTACCAGTGACTGAATCTGCAAGAGGGCGTAACCATGAGCCATGTTCAGATGCAGGTAGATGAAATTATCAGTGAGAAACTCACGGGCATACAGGCTATTCATCAGGAAGATGTCGCCCGGTTGCTGGTGTATTAGTGCAGAAGAGAGAAGATCGAGGCGCAGATGAATTGATGGTCTGGTATCATGGGACTGCATTGATAGCGATACTATGTAACTATAACTCTGGATTATGATTTCAATGGTTTTAAAAAATAAATCCATAAGTAAAAAGAGCATGTTCTGTGTGGTTGCAGGGCTGTTATTTATCACCGCGAGTCATGCTTATGCCAACTGCGAAGCTGAGGCGGCACCGCGGGTTAACTGGGCGGGCTGCGATAAAAGTGGACAGGATTTTAGTGGTAAGGATTTGAATGAGGCGGTATTGAGTCGCGCCAACCTGCAAGGTGCTAATTTTTCCGGGGCACGCCTGACACATGCCGATTTTAACTTTGCAGATATCAGCGGTGCTAAATTTGATAAGGCACGTATGCAGGGTACCAGGCTTGTGGGGGTAAAGGCCGAGAAGGCCAGTTTCAGGCAATCAATTATGGACGATGCCAGTTTTAGTCGATCCGTGATGCCCCAGGCGAATTTTGAGCAGGCGCGTTTAAAGGCCGCCGATTTTTACGAAGCCAAACTTTCAGGGGCCAACTTTAGCAAAGCCACGTTAACGGAATCGAGTTTTATTCATGCAGAGCTGATGCATGCCAGATTCGATGGTGCGGATCTTTCCAGGACAAAAATGAATTCTGCACTGATGGAATCGGCCAGCGTGATTAGTGCCAACCTGAATAGCGTCGTGCTTGATATGGCGGATTTGAAGTTTGTCAATTTTACTGGTTCAGATATGTCCAAGGCGACGATACGTGATGCCGTGATCGATGGTGCAATATTTGATGATGCTATTCTGGATCGCACTATCTGGGTTGATTATCGACGCTGTCGTGCCAGCGCCGTAGGCAGCTGTAATTAACCGCATTGATCAGTTTATATTCTACTTTTAAGGCAATAACATGAATGCACAAAATTTTCTCGATGCTATGGCATCAACCGCTAACGCTTTAAACCTTGATGAACACATGAACCTGATCTCGAAAGAGGTGAGTGTGTTTGGCGTGCCCGGTTTTGAAGTCATTGGTTATCAGGACTGGTTCAACCAGTGCCAGCACGAATTTGAAAATAAATTATTAAAGCAGGTCTCCTATCAGGGCCTGAATGTGCTGGCGGAAACACCCGATCGCATTATGTTCAAATCTATCGAAACCGTTGAAGGCTCGAACGGTGAAAAAAACAGCAACGGCATCGAGTTTATTATCCAGAAAGAAGATGATGGTCAGTGGCGCGTGATGCAGGAGCGCCTCCTGCCTGAAGATGAACTGCAAAACGATCTACGTCGAGGCGTGTTATAAGAACGAATGCGTGTTATTTTCAGGTCTCTGATGAATTCCCATTTTTTTCGTATGTATTATTTATTTCCGATTTTGTCTTTTCTGAAATATTGGGGTTTTTTTATTCGTAAAATCACTATCTAATTTAAAGTATTAGAGTATACTAATGCTTCGAAGTTAACCCAGTAAGGAGCGTCATAATGATTATTATTGACACCCTGACTTTTTCGCTGATGGCCATTGGGGTTGTCACACTGATTTTGATCATAAGCCTTGCTTAACGTCAGATCTTAAAAGTCATATAAATGGGACAAAAATCGATGTAACGGATAATAGCGGCCTGATTTCTTCAGGCCGCTCAATAACCTCATAGAATTCAGGTCATTTGATTTTTTAGGATTGCCGGAGTCAGCAGGCCCTGCCTGAATCCAGATGCCATAAACACACCTCAATATAGAACCACCGCTTTTGACGTGGGCGCCATTAGGGAAGTTTTGATTGTTAAAATAACACACCGGTTCACCGGGCACTTCCTGGCGTAATACCTCAGATTCATCATTGTTTTCTTCTGCAATGGGCGAAGCCTTTTAAATAGCGCATGGAGTAAGAGCAGTACCTGTAGATGCCGCTGATGATATTGTTATATACTGCTAGCAGTTCGGAAAAAAGAAATGATAAAAAACGGTATCAAGGGAAGAGGGTGAGGATTTATGAATAAAACTTTAATCGCATCAGGCGTTGCCATTGCACTCGGCAGCAGCATCAATGCTGTAGCCGGCACCGCAGGTCTCACTGGCGTCTGGACAGGCACATATATTTTTCAGATGTTTTCAAGTAGTGGCGGCCCTGTTGGTGGCCCTGCCCCACCTCAGTTCTGGAGCTGGGATTTTAATGCAGGCACGGTAAGTATCGTTAACACGAGCACATTTTATGCATCCGTCTGGACTGCACATGATGTGACCTTCTCGGACCAGGGTGATGGCACCTACGGTAGTACGCTCGGTACCGCGAATCTGTTATGGGACTGGTCTATTAATCCGAATATACCTATAGATACACTTTGGGATGTCACCGATAATGGCAATGGTACACTCACGGTTGCTGTTGTTTATGCTGATATACTGCCTTCGAGCCCGGCATTCCCTGGGTTTGATCCATCTTTTTCAGGTAGCCTGCAAACGACGGCCGTGCCCATACCCGCTGCCGTCTGGTGTTTTGGTTCTGGCCTGTTGGGCTTGATTGGTGCTGCCAGGCGTAGGTCTTAAAGTCAGTATGAACATAGTGCGCCGGTTTTTATATATCCCGGTCGTACAGCTAAGTAGATGGATTATTTAAGGAGATAAAGGAATGAAGAAAACGATATTGGCTACTAGCATAGCGTTAACCCTGGGCGTAAGCACAACAGCAGGAGCTGGCACCGCAGGTTTAACAGGCGTCTGGACTGGTACATATACTTTTGCACTGTGGTCACCTAGTATGGCTCCTATTGGCGTGCCTTCACCGCCCCAGTTCTGGAGCTGGGATTTTAATGCAGGCACGGTAAGTATCGTTAACACGACCACATTTTATGCATCGGTCTGGACTGCACACGATGTGACCTTCTCGGACAGGGGTGATGGCACCTATGGCGGCACCCCCGGTGCCGCGAATCTGTTATGGGACTGGGATATTAATTTGAATATACCTATCGAATATCTTTGGGATGTTACCGATAATGGCAATGGCACCCTCACGGTTGCTGGCTTAGGCCAGATATTGGCCTCGAGTCCGGCTTTTCCTGGATTCCCTGTTACTTTTAATGGTAGCCTGCAAACTACGGCGGTGCCCATACCCGCTGCCGTCTGGTGTTTTGGTTCTGGCTTGTTGGGCTTGATTGGTGCTGCCAGGCGTAAATCATAAAAATCTAAAATCAGGTTAAACTATGAATATGGCAGCCTTTAAGGCTGCCATTTTTTTGGTGTGTTTGTTTATCGGGCGCGGGTATTATTTAAACCCGGGTTTGATATTGAGTGAGAAAATCTTCTAACTAAATAACTGGGCTTAAAGTTTTTTTGCAATAACTGTTTACCAAATTGATAAATTTATCCCTGTCGATGAGCTCTGCACCCATTGATTCCATATGGGCAGAATAGACCTGGGCGTCGATGAGTTTTGGCTTGAGCGTGTTGCATAGATATTCCAGCGCGACTTTTGAGGCATCAGCCTGCCGGCTGAACATGGATTCACCAAAAAACATGTAGCCTATTTTTATGCCATATAGCCCGCCGACCAGTTCATTGTCGCGCCAGCATTCTATTGAGTGGGCATAACCGAGTTCGTGCAGTTGGCAGTAGGCATCGAGTATGTCATTGCTGATCCAGGTGCCGGCGCCATCTTTTCTTGGTGCCGCGCAGGCCTGCATGACTTCTCGGAAAGCGGTGTCCATTCTGACTTCATAGATTTTCCTGTTGAGTGTTTTCTTCAGGCTGCGTGAAATTTTTAATTTGCCAGGATAGAGAACGCACCGTGGGTTTGGTGACCACCAGAGTATTGGCTGGTCATCGCTGTACCACGGGAATAGTCCCTGTGTATAAGCCTGTAATAGTGTTTCGGGTTTCAGGTTGCCACCAACGGCGAGCAGGCCATCGGGGTCGGTCAGGGCAAATTGTGCACTTGGAAATGGGCCGCTGAAATCATCAGGTAAAAAAATCGGTGTATCGTTCATGCTTTTCTGAAAGGTGATGCTTCATTGAGCGTTGCGCCATAATCTAGCATAGCCTGTCGCTCACGCTGCAGAAAATCCCGGATCGCTTCCCTGAAACCCGCATGCGCTATGTAGTGTGCTGAGCGGGTCTGTACCGGTAGGAAGCCTCGCGAAATTTTATGTTCGCCCTGAGCGCCAGGCTCGAAATACATTAACTTGTGTTCAATGCAGTATTCGATGCCAGCGTAATAGCAGGTTTCAAAATGCAGGCTGTCGTAGTTTTCGTAGCAACCCCAGTGACGGCCGTATAACGTGTCCTTACCCTGGTAGCAAATTGCACCTGCTACTGTTTTGTTTTCAGATTGTGCAAATATCGCAATAATTTTATGAGCCATGGCCTGAAAAAATTCAAGCGTGAATGTGGCGGTGCCTGATTTTTTCATGAAGGTGATCTGGTAAAAATTATAAAGTATTTGCCATTCTTCTTCGGAGAGTTCGTCGCCGGGTTTTATAATTATTTGAATATTGCTATCGGCAACGAGGCGGCGTTCACGTCTAATATTTTTACGTTTCTTTGAACTGAGCTGTGAAAGAAAATCTTCAAAGTTTTCATAATCGTGGTTTTGCCAGTGAAACTGGTAATCGAAACGCAGCATCATATTTTCATTTTTTAAAATATTAATA
>Ga0224501_10005177_pt1 | contig 10288 bp, 8 predicted proteins | sample SF_Oct11_sed_USG_4_FD_169105 | JGI IMG/M metagenome (GOLD analysis project Ga0224501, IMG submission 169105) | Sediment microbial communities from San Francisco Bay, California, United States - SF_Oct11_sed_USGS_8_1 | ecosystem: Environmental > Aquatic > Marine > Sediment | place: USA...
GAAATCGTACTGTCTGGATGGCTTTTGCTCAACATGCATTCCCAGGCTCGAGCAAACCAGAACCAGGCCCTTGACGCTTTCAGGATGCTGTGTCGAGTAGTACTGAGCCAAGAGCCCGCCGTAGGAATGTCCGAGGACGACCCACGTATCGATGTTCAATGCCTTCCGCAGCCTCTCTAAATCACCAACAGCCTGATCTAGAGTGTACTTTTCGCCCCTCTCGTGATCAGAAATTCCTGTTCCTCTCTGATCATAATAGATGACCTTGGCGAACTTGCTGGCTCTTGAAAAATGAGGATGAAAACCATGATGAGTCGACCCGGGACCTCCGTGGAGAAGGACTATGGGAGTGCCTTTGCCTTCTGTTTCACAGTAAAGCTCGCAATCGCCAACATTTATCCGCTGCTTCTCGAGGTCAAGCTCATCACAATAGCGGGAAACCTGGGGAACATCCAGGATGATCCCCTCTTGCAGGCTGGACACGTTGTCAATAGCCCGTTCTCTCTGAACAGTCTCTTCCTTCTTGCAGGAAGTCAGGCCAAGCGAAATCATCCCTACGAAAAATACTGACAAAAAAACGGAAAATACCCGTTTCATGTATTCCCTCCTGATATTAAGTCATCAAATCCACTTCAGGATTCAGTTTATCTTCATATTATCAGCCTATCCTGAGTATGCCAGCTTATCCTCAAAATAAAAACAAGAGAATATATAATATATGACACAGCTAGGATCAATGGAGTTGCCGATAAGAAAATAGATTTGTTTTTTTTCGGCAAAGAAATTGGGTTCCCGATTATTTATCTCCTATCATTGAAATGTCAAATGTTGAGATGCAACCCCATTATTCTTATTGACGAAAAATCGTTCCTGTGATAGTATTGCTAATGTTGAAATTAAAGAGACCTGTCAGGCTTTAAGAAAAGACAGGGATCAAAAGGGATCAGGGATAATTTCAATAAGTAAAAACTTCGCCCCCCCTTATTTAAAGTCCAGTATTACGAGGATGACAGAATGAATATTTACGTAGGCAATTTACCGAGAGAGGCCACCGAAGACGATCTGCGACAGGCTTTTGAACCCTTCGGGCAGGTCACGTCTGCCAAAATCATCACTGACAAGTTCACCGGGGATCCGCGGGGATTCGGATTTGTGGAGATGTCCAACAGTTCCGAAGCCCAGGCCGCAATCTCCGGGCTTGATGGCAAAGATTTGAAAGGCCGGACTCTCAGGGTCAACGAAGCCCGCCCTCGTCGCGATGATCGTCGAGGCGGAGGAGGTTTTAACCGAGGTGGTTTCAGCCGAGGTGGACCTGGGGGGAGAAGGCGCTTCTGATAAGCGGCGCTCCAGCTTCTAAATTCACAACCAAACTTTAGATTAAAGCATACTTGAGGACTGCCTAGCCATCTGCCTCAATAAAGTATCATCCCAGCTAAAATAAAGCCGAATCCTGCCGGCAGTACCCGTTTTATGATTCAATGATTATCACAGCTGCCTTGCAGGCTGACTGCACCATTATCTACACCGAGGACATGCAGCACAATCAAACTGTAAAAAGCCTTACAATCAAGAATCCCTTCATCGACTCCCCCTTAAGAAGATTATCCCTTCTGCCGCCATGAGAAAAAAGGAGAAAAAAGGGGTTTGGCCCACTGCTGTCCCCAATTTTTCCTCGAAATTTTTCCCTTTAGTTATCTAGGAAAGGCTCTTTTCGGCTTGAATATTTTCTGCCAGAAGAAAACGATAGGACAGGACTGATAAATCGTGGAGTAACTTCCCGAGATCACGCCGACCAGCATGGTAAAGGCGAAATCATTAATCACCTCACCACCCAAAAAGTAAAGCGCAATGACTGTGAGAAAGACCGTTCCTGAGGTGATGATCGAACGGCTTAAAGTCTGATTGACACTTGCGTTCAAAACTTCTTCGAGTGAGCTTTTCCTCATGGTCTTATGCAAATCTCTGACCCGGTCGAAGATGACGATGGTATCATTCAGAGAAAATCCGACTATGGTCAGGACGGCTGCAATTACAGGAAGGTTGATTTCTCTGTGAGTGAAGGAATAAATGCTGAGCGTGACGAGAACGTCATGAGTCAGGGTGAGTATCGCAGAGACTCCATAGGCTAACTTGAACCGAAAGGCGATATAAACGAGCATCCCGACAAGCGCCCAGAGGGTGGCCTGAGCCGCTTTCTTCTTCAACGTCTGACCCACCTGCGGCCCGACTGTCTCTTTGCTCAAAACGGTTAAATTGCCGAGGAAAGTCTTTTCTTTCAGGAAAGATAGAACGTCCTGGCTGACTCCCTCTTGTTTAAGTTGCGAGTAATCCTCGATAATTCCCTCGGAGATTCGGAAAGTAACAACTTTATGGCCAATTGCGTTCGCCTGGTCAGAAAAGGAGGAGGAAATGAGGACGACCAGGTCTCCTTCTGTTATGCTGTTTAGATCCTTTAATCCCATTTCCAGGGCTTGTTTTTCTTCTATTCCCCTCAGGGCATCAACGACCCTGTTTCCTATAATCTCATGGGCCTCCAATCCCAGCTCCTGACCTGTTTCCCCGGAAGACTGGGCGGTTCTGATCAAGTATTCCCTTTTTCTCTGCTCGACTTCCTGAATCGAGGTGCTGCCGATGTCGACATTCTTTAGGGATTGTCGTATTTCATCTATGGATACCGGGCTCTTAAATTTTATCCGAATTAAAGTGCCGCCAGAAAAGTCGACGCCATATTTTAATCCCTTTCCCGCCATGATGTTCACGAGTCCAGCGATGATGAAAGCTGCAGACAGGGCAAAAGCAATATATTTATATTTCATAAAGTTGATATTGGTCTTTTTGAAGAAGCTGATTTTCAGAAACCTCTTTTCTCTCTCCATCCCTCTTCTTTTGCTCATCACCAGGTTAAAGATGAGACGAGAGACGAAGACCGCGGTGAACATGCTGGCCGTGAGGCCGATGATAAGCGTCACTGCATAGCCTTTGATGGGTCCGGTGCCGAACTGGAAGAGGAACAGGGCGGAGATGATGGTCGTGACATTCGAATCCAGGATGGCACTGAAGGCACGGGAGAAGCCGGTGGAGATGGATTTGGCAATAGTCTTCGCCAATGCCAGCTCTTCTTTTATTCTTTCAAAAATCAGGACATTCGCATCTACGGCCATGCCGATGCTCAAGATAATGCCCGCGATACCGGGGAGAGTCAGGGTGGCTCTAAAGTAGGATAGGGCACCTAAGAGAAGAAGCATATTGAGGAAAAGAGCAGCATTGGCATTGAAACCCGCTGACCTGTAGTAGGCGAGCATGAAGAACATGACAAGGAAGAGAGCGATCAGAGACGCTTGAAGGCCTTTTCGAATGGAATCAGCACCCAGGGAAGGCCCGATGGTCCGTTCCTCTAGATATTTGACCGACGCAGGTAGAGCTCCTGCCCGAAGAACAAGGGCAAGGTCATCTGCCTCCTTCAGCGTGAAATGGCCCCGAATGATTCCACTGTCGGAGATGATGTCTTCAATGACAGGTGCCGATTGAATCGTCCCATCGAGAATGATGGCCAGGGATTTACCGATATTCTCTGAGGTGACCTGCTGGAATCTTCGTCCACCCTCAGGATTCAGGGAAAAGGCAACTGCAGGGTTGTTCCATTCATCGACTGAGCTGTGGGCATTCTTCAAATCCTTTCCGGTCACTGCGGCGACCCTACTGACAAGATAATAGGCGCCTTCCATTTTTACGGCATCTCCTCGGACTATCTCCACCTCACCAGGAATTGTCCCCCCAAATTCTTCAACTAGGGTTTCGCGGTCAGGAGCAGGACCGGCTTTCACCAATTTCCATTCGAGAAGGGCAGTGGTCTTAATAATGCTTTTAACTCGATCCGGATTATCGACTCCTGGCAGTTCAACGATGATCCGATCTCCGCCTAAACCCTGTCTCTGGATGATAGGCTCCGCAACTCCAAATTCATCGACTCTGTTGCGGATTGTTTCCACTGCTTGATTGACGGACAGACTCCTCAGGTAAGCCGCGACATCTCCCTTCATGGAAAGGGAGATGATGTTGTCTATGAAAGTGGCACTCCATTCTCTGAAGTGCTCGTCCAGGAGGTCTCTTATCTCCTCATTTTGATCAGGGTTGGCGACGTGTATGGAAAAACAGCCCAGCTGACCTTTGGTGACAGACTTGTATTCTATATTGTTTCTTCTGAAGAGCTCCTGGAGGCGCGCTATCTCCTCGTCAGTCTCGATGTTAATAGCGTCATCGGTATTCACCTGAAGGACCAGATGAATCCCCCCTTTCAGGTCAAGACCTAATTTAATCTTGTCTTTCAGAGGAAAAGCTAAATATATGGCTAAGAACACGACCAATATGGTTAAGATGAGTTTCCATCCCAATCTCTTTCTCATGTTATGCTCATCCTTCCATTCGGTCGTTATAAGATGTGGCCTAAAAAGCTCGATAAAATTTAAACCTATATTCTCGTTATATGTTCATCTATCCCCAAAATATTCTCTTCCAGGTTGAAATTTCCCCGTAGGAGGACCGTATTTTAATTGTTTTAGGGGGGAGGGTAATTAGTGGATATGGAATAATGAAAGAAGGTCCAGAATGTATTTTACAGAAGCCTGCCCGAAACAGAGATTATATTTCTCCTCTTGAAGCAGGATATATGGGCTTGAAAACCTGAATTCTCTTTTCATTTTCTTTATTATATTATAACCAATTTAAAATTACAAAGCGCCGAATCAAACCAAGTCCGCGGCCTGAATATATTCATCAAATTTTGAATTTAGTTTAAAAATTATACCAAAAATTATGCCACATTTGACAATCTTCCTGATTTGATATATACAATCAATTGGGTTCTCAGCGAAATGAAAAACTCGAAAAATATAATATCAACGCTCAGGGGGCTGAACCCTCCTCCCAAATAATCCCGCCTTTTTTTGCCTCACTCTCCTCTCAAATATTCTCCTAATAGTTTTATGAGATGAGAGGAGCAAATAAGCACATCAACACCTAGACGAAAAAGTCGAGGCGTAACTTCAGCATAAAAAAAGGAAAAATCGATGAAAACATGGGTTAAGATTGCAGGTTTGGGAGTTCTGGCTACATTCATCTCCTTCGTTGGGATCAAGAAAGGAATCATAAAGTTCCCCAAAAAAGGAATGAATGTCTCAAGCCAAAGGACAATGAAATAGGAGGTAACTATGAGAAATACATCAAGATTTTTGGTTCTGTTTACGGTGGTATCCCTTGTCTTTGCAGGCTGTGGCAAGAAGCCGGTCCAGGAGACGAATGACGCAGAGGCAGCGATAAGCGCGGCCATCAAGGCTGGAGCGGAGATCTATGCCCAGGAAGAGCTCTTAAAGCTCAACAATGATCTGGCTGCGGCTAAAAATCAATTAGACATCCAGGACAAAAAGCTTATTAAGAAGTATGGGGCAGCAAGAGAGATGCTGACGAAGATAGCCGCAGATGCCTCAGCTCTTCAAGCAACCGTAGCTTCAAGGAAAGAGGAGGCCAAGAACAACGCCGCTTCAGCTCAGAATGAAGCGAAAGCCGCGTTAGATGAAGCAAAGGCATTGTTAGAAAAGGCACCTACAGGAAAAGGAGCACGAGCGGACATAGAGGCTTTAAGGGCAGATTTAAAGGCTCTGGAAGGCTCTCTCGCCGAAGTGCAGCAGGCCATAGACAGTGAAGATTATCTGGGTGCCGCGGATAGGGCCAGGATCATCCAAGAAAAAGCTTCAGGCATATCCAGCCAGATAAAACAAGCTCTGGAGAAGGTGAAGAAGAAATAAGCAGCGGGTTCCGGTCCAGTGAGGAAACCGGCAGCAGTCTTCTTGCTCCTGAGCTTATCCATCTGCGCATGTAAAGCTCCACCTGTCCCTCCAGAAGCTAAGAAAGCAGAGCAACAAGAGCAAAGCCTCTGGAGGGATGGTGCGCACGTTTGGGCCAAAGAAGACTTTGACAGCTACAGGGCGATCCACGTGGAGGCGAAAAGGAAGCTCTCCAAGGAAAACGCAAAATTCGTCTGGTTTAGAAACTATGAGCAAGTCTCATCCACATTCAACGATGTCTTGAAGAATGGAGAAGAGCTTCAGGAGAAGGTACGCAAACTCAAGGAGATAAAGTCTGAGAGCATAGCTGCTCAGCTTAAAGATTTTGAAAGGAGCATAACCGGCTTCCTGAGACTCACCCTTTTTATGAATGAGGGCAGGCCAATCAGGCTGATCCTCACCAAGGCTGAGCTGATGCTCAAAGAGGCAAGGCTCCTCTACCAGAGAGAAGATCTGGATAAGGCCGAAGAGAAGCTGGAAAGTTTATCCGTTTCTGTAAAAGATGTGGAAGACATGATTCTTTTGGTACTTGACCGATATTCAGATCCAGTACAAGTAACAAAGTGGAGAAAATGGGCCAGAGATACGATTCTTGAATCGAGGAATAAGAATATCGCGGTGGTCATCGTGAGTAAAATTGACCGGAAACTGAGTTTGTATAAAGGAGGAAAGCTTCTCTCGTCCTATGAGATTGGCCTGGGTCACAATGGGTTGGATGACAAACTTTACGCAGCCGATCAAGCCACTCCGGAAGGCAGATACAGGATCACAGACAAACTGCCTTCAAGTAATTATTACAAAGCACTGCTGATAGACTACCCCAATGAAGAAGACAAGAGAAAATTTGACCAGGCCAGGAGCCAAGGGCACATACCGCCAGGAGTAAGAATTGGCGGCCTGATAGAGATACACGGCGGGGGAAAACACTCAATGACCTATGGGTGTATATCGCTCGAAAATAAAGACATGGACGCGCTCTTCAGGCTGGTCGAGGCCGGAACGCCGGTCACTATCGTCGGGGCGATCAATGATATGAATGAAATCCTCATGATGTTCAAAGGTAAACGATAAATGTCCAAAAAGAAATCATTTGTTGCAGCCTGTATCCCTCTTGGTGCTCTGCTGCTCATTTTCATGTCTTTAGCGATAGCCGGACATCTGATCGCTGTCCAATCAAGCAGCCAACGAAAGAACATTTCCGTGGAAAATAATCCGGGACAGGCTGGATGGGGAGAGACATCTCCGATGAATAATGACTTAAGGAGAAGGATAGTCAATCTTTCTCCGAGAGAACTTTACATAGTCATGGATACGGCTAATAACATCCTCTATCTCAAAAAGGGGGAGCAAACCATCAGAAAATGCGTAATATCGTGCGGAAGCGGAAATATCCTCAGTGAGCCAGGAGGAGGGAGAAAATGGATCTTCGATACTCCAAAAGGAGAATTTTTTGTCAAATCAAAAATAAGGGAGCCGTACTGGATAAAACCCGATTGGGCTTTTATCGAAGAGGGAAAGGACGTTCCAAAGGATGCAAAGGACAGGGTTGAGGCGGATTTCCTGGGAGAGTATGCCCTTGGGTTCGGCGACGGATATTTCATCCACGGGACTCTTTACACCCGGCTTCTGGGCAGGAATGTCACCCATGGCTGCATCAGAGTGGGAGATGAAGATTTAAGGGAACTCTACATGGCCGCATCAATCGGCACAAAAATATTCATATTTTGATATGCTCCCAAGGTTGATATCTCTCTTTTTCGTCCTCGCGATACCCGCAAACATCCTAGGCTATAGCAGTGCTTTAAACGATTCTGAAAGACTTCTCCTTGAATCGGAACTCACCCTCGCCAAAAAGCCAGGCCTCTACTTTATCCTCGATCTCAAAGACAAAAGAATTTCCTTAAAAGCAAGAGGAATCCTTCTCAGAGAATGGGAGGTAAAACAAGTGAGATATTGGGGAAATCCGGTTGCCGTAAAACCTATTTCGCTGACAGATAAGATGACCATATTGCCACCAAAAAGAGAGAGAATAGAGCCAGGAGAAAGCGATGAAGACAAGAAATATGAGTTAAAGGCGTTGGAGCTGGATGATATGCCTTCAAGCTATACTCTCTCTTTTGCAGGAGGAATCTTTTTGCGCATCAGGCCAGAGGCAAAGGGCTGGACTTCAATTTTCCCCATGACTTTGTCTACCCTGAAACGGCACACGCTTTTCCCCCTTAAGACGGTATGGTTCTCTGTTAAAAAGAAGCCATTTACATCGATCGAGATTGTACTGAATAACAAAAGAGAATCTCAGGCCCTCTATTGGGCGTTCACAGAGGGGACAGAATGTATAATTTTCTGAATCCAGAAAAAGATTGATTCCAAAAACTCAAAGGTAATCAGTGAACTGTAAGAGGCGCTACCCGTGACAGAGAGAGAAAGATGGGCCACCCGAGTCGGCCTGGTCCTGGCCATGGCAGGTAATGCTGTGGGGTTAGGGAATTTCCTGCGATTCCCCAGACAGGTTGCGCTCAACGGTGGCGGCGCTTTCATGATCCCCTACTTTTGTGCCTTTATCCTGATGGGAATTCCCCTGATGTGGCTCGAATGGACAATGGGCAGATACGGAGGTCAGTTCGGGCATTCGACGACAGCCGGGCAGTTCGATGCGATGTGGAGGAGTAGATGGGCAAAGTACATAGGATCGATTGGAATATCGATTCCTCTGCTCTTCGCCGTGTATTATATTTACATCGAATCATGGACTCTCGCCTATTCCTTTTTCTCTATAACAAAAAAATATTTCGATATCGCGGAAATGGAAAAGATGAATACTTTTTTGCAGAGCTTCCAGGGCGTGAGTCAAAGTGGAGAGTTTTTTTCTTCAATTGTTGTGGCTATATTTTTCTGGCTCATCACGCTTATCATAAACATCTGGGTCATAGGAAGGGGAATTTCTCGAGGCATTGAAAGACTGGCAAAGATTGCCATGCCTCTTCTGTTCTTATTCGGTTTCATTTTAGTCATCAGAGTCTTGACCCTGGGAACTCCTGATCCCAGATACCCTGACAGAAATGTTATGAACGGGCTTGCTTATATGTGGAATCCCAATTTTTCAAGACTGACCGATTTTTCCGTATGGCTCGCAGCAGCCGGGCAGATCTTTTTTACTCTTTCTATCGGAACAGGAACCATCCAGACATACGCATCCTACTTGAGAAAGGATGATGATTGTGTATTGACCGGATTATCGACATCAGCAACCAATGAGTTTGTGGAGGTGGTTTTGGGCGGTTCCATCGCCATTCCCATTTCCGTGGCCTTTTTTGGAATCACAACAACACAGCTCATTGCCAGCCAGGGCTCTTTTGACCTGGGCTTTGTGGCCATGCCTATCATTTTGCAGAAGCTTCCCCTCGGCTTTTTTTTTGGGGCAATGTGGTTCATTCTCCTCTTCTTTGCAGGAATAACGTCATCGGTGGCGTTGACATCCCCACTCATGGCACTGTTGGGGGAAAAATTCGGAATACCTGGAGTTCGCGCTGCGAAAATAGTTGGGTTGATTCTCTTTGTGTTAGGACTCCCGGTTATTTTCTTCTTGAAACACGGATACATGGATCAATACGATTTTTGGATCGGAACCATTTTGCTGGCATTACTGGCCATGTGCGAGACGCTCGTATTCGTCTTTGCTTTTTCCAGGACCAGGATTTCAGGATCAAGATTGAAAAACCGGCTGCTGGGATACCTCAAATTTGGACTGGATGCTGGCTGGGAAGAAATGAACAGAGGCGCTGACATTAAGATCCCCAGGATCTTTTATTACATACTGAAATATTTTGTTCCCCTTTTCCTTATAATCTTATTCTGTGGATGGTTCTGGCAGGATTTAAGGAGCGAGACTTCAGTCATTTTGATGAAGGGAATAGACTCACAACAGGGACTCTTCCGATGGGCCGCTCGATTGACCATAACCGGTGTAATCCTGGGAGTTGGATTCCTCGTGAAATTGGCCTGGAGAAAGAGGAAGTGAACGTTGGGGGTTGGATTTTTCTGATCGTTGGGTGGGGACTTGTTACAGTTTTGATTTCTCTCTGTTATTACAAGATATTAAAGAAGAAATCCTGAAAACAGTTTTCTCTGCAGATGCTGCATGGAAGGGGATGGCCTATCAATCCTTATCCATGCTTTATCAAACCTTTTTATCTCGACGAAAGGAATATAAAGTCGTGATCAACAGCGTCAATACCGTTATCGGAATGACAAACACCACCATCATCATACTGAACAAAGGCAGCGCTTTATGGTGAGCGGAGCTAAAAATGAGATACGCTACGTAAGCCAGATAATAAAACAGAAACAGCAGGCCTTCCCACCGGGCAATGACTTTTCCAGTGAAAAAAATAGGAAGACAGGCTATGGCAACGACTATCATCACTGGTATATCGAACCGCAGAGCTGAA
>Ga0224501_10005178_pt1 | contig 10288 bp, 10 predicted proteins | sample SF_Oct11_sed_USG_4_FD_169105 | JGI IMG/M metagenome (GOLD analysis project Ga0224501, IMG submission 169105) | Sediment microbial communities from San Francisco Bay, California, United States - SF_Oct11_sed_USGS_8_1 | ecosystem: Environmental > Aquatic > Marine > Sediment | place: USA...
GCCCAGCCTCGCAGATGCGGCATCTTGTACACCGGTAGCGCCTGTTCGCCGCGGCCATAACCCGCCAGGATGCGGCGCGGCTTGGGCTCGCTCGCCCACAGGTCGATCAGGGTCAGGCCGTCCTCGCCAAAGAGGCCGGCAATGTAGTAGCGTCCGTCCGGCGTCACCAGCGCGTCATAGGGCTGACGGCCAGCGTTCTCGAAGCGCGTGACGCGCGGTTTGCGCGGCTCGCTCAGGTCGGCAATCCAGATCTGATCAGCGTCGAACAGCGAGAAAATGAAGCGCTGGCCCGGCAGGTCCGCCAGACCAACCACCCGTGAGCGCTGGCCCGGCGCGTATTGCGCCGGAATGTCGGCCAACAGCTCCAGACTCTCGGCGTCGAACACCTTGACGCCGCCGGGCTTGTAGTTCTGCGCGGCAATCAGTCTGCCGTCCTGCGAGATCGCGCCGCCGATGCTGTTGCCCGCCTGCATGAGGCGCGCCTCGATGCGTCGCGTCAGCAGGTTGACCCGCGTCAGCGCGCCATCGCGACCGAAGACAAAGGCACGCGCGCCGTCACGGGCGAAGACAACCGAGGCGTGCGACAAGTCGCCCAGCCCCTCGATCTTGGCCAGCACTTCGCGCCGGCTGGTGTTGATGAGCGCGAGCGTGCCGCTCGCGCGCTCGACCACCACACCGAGATCGCCCGTTCCCTCCGGGGCCGGTGCCGCGCAGCCGGCCAGCCAGACGATGCAGGCGCTGCTGAGCAGCATGAGTCGCCTCATGGCTCGCGCCTCTGCTCTTGCGGGAAGCCGGTGCGCAACTGCTCTGCGATCCAGCGCGCTTCGGCCTCATTGAGCATCGATTTCCAGCCGGGCATGGGCGTGCCCGGCCTGCCGTAGTAGATCACCGCCTGCAAGGCTGCAACCGGTCGCGGAGCCATGGCCTGACGCGTCAACTCCGGGCCGAGGCCGCCGGTCAGGTGCATCCCATGACATGAGCCGCAATCCTGGCGCACCATGCGCACCAACTCCTGCTGTCGCGTCTCGGGCACCGTCTGCGCTGTGGCGGCGACGGCCGAGTACGCGAGCATGGTCACCGCCTTTTTTACGGTGACCATGGGACTCAGCCCTTGAGGATGAATTTGACGACGGTCTGGAGGTCGGCGTCGTTGATCTTGTCTGGCCCGTTGGGCGACATCGGGATCGGCCCGAAACTGCCCGAGCCACCCTTGCGCACCTTGTCCATCAGCTTGGCCTCTGCGCCCTGTCCCTGGTACTTGGCGGCAATTTCCTTGAACGACGGTCCGACCAGCTTCTTCTCCTGAGCATGGCAGGCCATGCAGCCCGCCTTGTTCAGGATCTCGGCAGGCGTGGCCGCCTGCGCACTCATGGCGGCGAGCATCACCGCTGCGCTGAGCAATATTCTCTTCATCTTGTTTCTCCGGTGACGCCGAAAGACGCGTCGCGTCCTTCGGCGGTTGGCTGGTGTCAGTACACGTCGTGCTGGGTGTTGTAGACGTTGAAGTGGCCGGTCGGTGTGATCAGGCGCGGGTCCTTGATGACCTTCTTGAGCTTGAGCGTCTTGTCATCGACCACGATCAGCGCCGACTCCTTGTCCTTGGCCGACCAGACCGCGAACCACACCTCGTCGCCGGCCTTGTTGTATTCCGGCTGGACCACGCGCATCGCGCCTCCGTCCTTCATGCCGGCCCACTCGGCGATCGGCAACACCTTGAAGCCCTTGTCCAGGCTCTTTATGTCAAAGACGGCGACCGACTGGGAGATCTTCGGATCGGGGTTCAGCGGCGTGTCGACATACAGGTGCTGCGACTTCGGATGAGTCTTGATGAACAGGTTGCCCCCGCCCTGCCCCTTGAGCACCGCGACCTGCTTGAAGGCCTGCGCCTTGTGCCGCTTCGGGTCCGTGCCGATCAACGAGATCGTGTCGTCACCGAGGTGGCCGGTCGCCCACACCGGGCCGAATTTCGGGTGCTTGAAGTTGGCGCCGCGTCCCGGGTGCGGGATCTTGCCCACGTCGATCAGCGCCTTGAGCTTGCCTTCCTTGGCATCGATCGCAGCGATCTTGTTGCTCTGGTTGGCCGCCACCAGGAAGTAGCGCTTGCTCGAGTCCCAGCCGCCGTCGTGCAGGAAGCGCGCGGTGCCTATGGTGGTGATCTTGAGCGCGTCCAGATCGGAGTAGTCCACCATCAGCGTCTGGCCCGTCTCCTTGACGTTGACCACGAATTCGGGCTTGAAGTGCGAGGCCACGATGGAGGCCACACGCGGCTCGGGGTGGAACTCCTGCTTGTCGACCGTCATGCCGCGCGTGCCGACGATCTTCAGCGGCTCGAGCGTATCGCCATTCATGATCACGAACTGCGGCGGCCAGTAGCTGCCGGCGATGGCAAACTTGTCTTCATAGCCCTTGTACTTGCTGGTGTCGACCGAGCGCGCTTCGAGCCCGACCCGGATTTCGGCGACGTTGTCCGGCTTCTCCATCCACAGATCGATCATGTTGACCTTGGCGTCGCGCCCGATCACGAACAGGTAACGACCCGAAGCCGACAGGCGCGAGATATGCACCGCGTAGCCGGTCTTGACGATGTTGATGATTTCCTTGGTGTCGCCGTCGATCAGCGCGACCTCGCCCGTATCACGCAAGGTGGTCGAGAAGATGTTGCTGATGTTGTACTTGTTCATCTTCCTGCGCGGCCTGTCCTTGGGCGCGACGATGACTTTCCAGGTGTCCTTCATCTCGGCCATGCCGAACTCCGGGGGCATGGGGGGGTCCTGCTGGATGTAGCGCGCCATCAGGTCGACTTCGGTCTCGTTCATCTCGCCCGAGGTCAGCCAGTTGGGCATGCCTGCGGGTGAGCCGTAGGCGATGAAGACCTTGAGGTAGTCCGTTCCCTTGTCGATGGTGAGATCGGGCGTCAGGGCCTTGCCGGTGGCGCCCTTGCGCAGCACGCCGTGGCAGCCCGCGCAACGCTGGAAATAGATCTTGCGCGCGGTGTCGAACTCGGTCTGCGTCATCGCAGGTGCCTTCGGGTTCGCACTCTGGTACATCGGCTCGCTGGCCAGGGGCGAGCCCCCCGCCTGGTAATTCTTCTCGGCTTCCGTCACGGGTTTCTGCCCCTGCGCCACGGCCGACAGGGAGGCGACAACGAGCGCCCATCCAAGGCCTAGAGCTAGCTTTGATATCTTCATTTCTGCACTCCGCGTGTTCTCGCAGCCCATACTTCTCCTTGCCTCTCAAGGTGGGCTCGCCGACGGCTGCTTGACATCAGGACGAGCCCTTGCATGGTCTGGTTTGCGTTCTGTCGTGTCCTTGAACCAGATCAAGTACCTCGCCCTAAACGCCCGTGCCTTTGAACTAGATCAAGTCCATCGGCTTTCGCGGGCGCGCACACGGCCGGGCTGTTTCGTCATGACAACAGTTCCTGTTCTGGCCGATACTCGGCGTCATGGAATATGCGCACATCCGTTTGTTGCACATCAGCTGCGTGGCCATCAGCGTGAGTCTGTTCGCCCTGCGCGCAGGTCTTCAGTTGTTTGGCGTCGATTGGCGCCGCTGGCGCTGGCTTCGCATCGCCCCGCACCTCAACGACAGTGTGCTGCTGATCGCGGGCGTGACGCTGGCCTGGCGTAGCGCGCTGTCACCGCTGGACCATGCCTGGCTTGGCGCCAAGATCCTGGCCCTGCTGCTGTACATCCTGATCGGCCGGCTGGCGCTGCGCCCCGGCCTGAGCGCCGCGCGTCGCGGCACCGCCTTCGCGCTGGCGCTGCTGTCTGTGGCCTACATCCTGGGTGCGGCGCTGACCCGCTCGGCCAGCCTGACTCTTTTTTGAGCTGGCGCGCGCAGGCGCGATTTCAGTTCAAGGTGACAGCGGCGGGTTGCCTCGCACCGGCATGATGTGAATCCCCTGCGGCGCCATGCGGAGCCACAAGGCGCTGCCCTGGCGGGCGTCGAGGCTGCGCAGCAAGGCCGTCGACACGTTCAGCGTGAGCGCAACGCCCCCGAGTGCTTCCGGCACCAGTGTGCACAGGCTGGTCTCGCCCAGGGCGAGCGCCTCGCGCAACAGGCATCGCACGTTGTTACCTTGCGGCAGCTGCGCGTCGCCGGGCAGGATGTCGACCAGTTCGCCGGCCAGCACCCAGCTGACACGCACGCCGTCGTCGAGCTTGTTCTTGTCCGCGACCTGCAATTGCAATCGCGCACCGGTGGTCTCGTCGATCCAGTCCAGCCACCCCCAGCCGGGGCTGTGCTTGTGGAAGAGCCCCTTGAAATGATTTTGTATGCCCACGAGGTCCGCCACGCGGGCGTTGCGCGGACTGGCAAAGACCTTGGCCGGGGGCCCGCTCTGCAGCGTCTGCCCGCCGTCGACGATGACGACGCGGTCCGCCAGCCTGCGCGCCTCGGACAAGTCGTGGGTGACCAGCACCATGGGCGTGGACACCTCCTGGCGCAAGGCGGCGAGCTCCCGGTAGAGGGTCTGCCGGGTGGGCGCATCGACGGCGGAAAACGGCTCGTCAAGCAGCATGACGCCACAGCGTGCGCTGCCGCCTTCGCGCTGCGAACGGCTCACGCGCAGCAGGGCCCGCGCCAGCGCCACACGTTGGCGCTGGCCACCCGACAGCTGCGCCGGCCGGCGCTGCTCCAGCCCGGCCAGGCCCAGCCGCCCAAAGATGCCGGCGAGCTCCTCGGCGCGTCCGCGCTCGTCCACCCCGCGGCATTCGCCGATGCCGGCGTTTTCCCAGGCCGAGAGATGGGGGAACAAGGCGTAGTCCTGGAACACGAGGCCGACACAGCGCTGCTGGGGCGCCAGGCGTATGCCTTGGTCGCTGTCGAACCAGCACTCCTGTCCCACCTGGACGCGGCCCTTGAGTTCAGGCGCGCGCAGCAGCCCGGCGATCGCGCGCAGCAGGGAAGTCTTGCCGCTGCCCGAGGGCCCCACCAGCGCGATCAGCTCGCCCGCCGCGCAGTCGAACTGCGCCGACAGCTGCATCGGCTGGGCGTTTTCGATCCGTACCTGCAGGTCGGCCATCGCGCTCATCGCTCCCGCAGTGCGCGCCCGGCCGCCCGGCTTCGATCGCCGGCAAAAACCAGCCCCAGCGCCAGCAGGGAAAGCAGCACCAGGGCCAGGGCCATGCTGTGGGCGCCGGCCATGTCGAAGGACTGCACGCGGTCGTACAAGGCGACGCTCAGGGTGCGGGTCTCGCCCGGGATATTGCCCCCCACCATCAACACCACGCCGAATTCACCGAGCGTGTGCGCCACCGTCAGGGCCACCCCCGCGACGAGCCCCGGCCAGACCAAGGGCAGTTCGATCTTCACAAAGGTCTTCCAGACCGACAGCCCCGAAACCCAGGCGGCTTCGCGCAGGCTCTCGGGCAGCGAGGCAAACGCGCGCTGTATCGGCTGCACCATGAACGGCAGGTTGACCAGCACGCTGGCCAGCAACAAGCCCTCAAAGCTGAACACCAGGTGCAGGCCCGGGTGGCGCGCCAGCCAGGCCCCCAGCGCGGAGCCCTGGCCAAGCCAGAGCAGCAGATAGAAACCGACCACGGTAGGCGGCAGCAGCAGCGGCAGCATCAGCAAGGCTTCCACCACCGGTTTGGCCCGGCTGTCCGACTGGGCCAGCCAACGTGCCAGCGCCAGCCCCGCCGGCAGCAGCAGCAGCGCCGTGAGTCCAGCCAGTAGAAGAGAAACGCGCGCGGCCTGCCAGTCCATGGGTCGATTATGGGGGACGCCCGCTCAGTGTCCGGCGCCGTATTTCTTCAGGATTTGCTGCGCCTGCGGGCCCTGCAGGTAGTCGTAGAGTTTGACGGCGTGCGGCGACGAGTCGCGGGTGAGCACCATGCGCTGGCGCATCGGCGCATAGAGATTTTCATCCACCTCGATGTAGCGTCCCTGGCCAGCCAGTACCGGCGCGCGCACCAGGGCCAGCGCTGTCAGGCCAGCCTGCGCCGCGCCCGCAGCCACAAATTGGCCGGCTTGCGCCACGTTTTCGGCGACCACCAGCTTGGGCGCAACCAGCGGCCACAGGCCCAGCGTCTGCAACGCCTCGCGCGCCGCATGTCCATAGGGTGCGTGCGCCGGATTCGCGATCGCGAACTTGTGCACCAGACGCCAATCCCGCTTCAGGCCTTCGAGCCTGGCATCGAGGGCCAGCGCGACGCCGGGCGCCACGTAGAGCACCAGGCGGCCTCGCCCGAACACCGCGCCCCTGTCATGGCCAGCTGCCTGCTTGCGGGTCCGGCCGGCAGTCGCCAGCATGTCGATCCAGCTCTCGTCGGCCGACAGGAACAGGTCCACCGGCAGCCCTTGCTGTATCTGCCGCGCGAAGTTGCCCGACGAGCCATAGCTGACCTGCACCGCGAGCCCGCTCTGCTTTCGGAAGTCCTGCAAGATCTCGTCCAGGGCGAACTTCAGGTAGCTGGCCGCCGCAACACGGACGGGCGCCGGCTGCGCCTTCAGCGCTGTGCCGGTGCAGCTCGCACACCAGCCGAGCAAGGCCCATGTCAACGCGCGTCTCTTGTCACCATCCATGCCCGGTCCACTCCTTTGCACATAACCTTATGCGTGCTTTGCATCAGCAAAAGCCTCGCGCCACTTGTCCCGCCTCGGTCGATTCCTACAATGGCTCGTGCCCGATCGACCGTCTGCCGGTCAGCTGCTCGGGCTCACTCGAAGGCATGCGCACAAAAGACATGCTGGCACCCCTGATTTTCAGGTTGAACGCGAGGAGACTTTTCAATGGACTCATCCGCCACGCAAGAAATTGCGCTGAACGCCCCTGGCTACGTCAAACATCCCCGGCTGCTGGCCTGGGTCGCCGAGATGGCGAGCCTGTGCAAACCGGAACGCATCCACTGGTGCGACGGCAGCCCTGAAGAATACCAGCGTCTGTGTGACCATCTCGTCGCGGTGGGCACCTTCATCAGGCTCGATCCTGCCAAGCGGCCCAACAGCTTTCTCGCGCGTTCCGACCCCAGCGATGTGGCACGCGTTGAAGACCGCACCTTTATCTGCTCGGCGAGCCGCGACGGGGCCGGCCCCACCAACAACTGGGTGGCGCCCGACGAGATGCGGGCCCTGCTGCAAACCGGGCGGGCCGACGGGCAACCGGCCTTGTTCGACGGCTGCATGCGCGGCCGCACCATGTATGTCGTGCCCTTTTCCATGGGTCCGCTGGGCAGTCCGATCGCGCACATCGGGGTCGAACTCTCCGACAGCGCCTACGTCGCGGTGAACATGAAGCTGATGACCCGCATGGGCCGCGCCGTCTATGACGTGCTGGGCAGCGAGGGCGAGTTCGTGCCGTGCATGCATACGGTGGGCGCGCCACTGACGCCGGGCCAGGCCGACAGCAGCTGGCCGTGCGACCAGACCAAGTACATCGTGCACTACCCCGAGACCCGCGAGATCTGGAGCTACGGTTCGGGCTATGGCGGCAACGCCTTGCTGGGCAAGAAGTGCTTTGCCCTGCGCATCGCCTCCAACATGGGGCACGCCGCGGCGTCCGCGCCGGATGGCAGTCCCGGCTGGCTGGCCGAGCACATGCTGATCCTGGGTGTCACCAACCCGCAAGGTCGCAAATACCATGTGGCCGCGGCCTTCCCCAGCGCCTGCGGCAAGACCAACTTTGCGATGCTGGTGCCGCCCTCGGGCTTCGAGGGCTGGCACGTCAGCACCATCGGCGACGACATCGCCTGGATCAAACCCGGCCCCGACGGCCGGCTGGTGGCCATCAATCCGGAGGCCGGCTATTTCGGCGTCGCGCCTGGCACGAATTCCCTGACCAATCCGAATTGCATGGCCAGTCTGACGCACGACGTGATCTTCACCAATGTCGCGCTGACCGACGACGGTGACGTCTGGTGGGAAGGGCTCGGCGAGCCGCCGGCCCACGCCATCGACTGGCGCGGCCTGGACTGGACGCCTGCGCTGGCGCGCGAGACGGGCGCCAAGGCCGCCCACCCCAACTCCCGGTTCACCGTGGCGGCCACGAACAACCCCGCGCTCGATCCCGACTGGGACAATCCGGCGGGCGTGCCGATCGACGCCTTCATCTTCGGCGGCCGACGCTCGACGACCATTCCACTCGTGACCCACGCGCGCGACTGGGCCGAAGGGGTTTACATGGCCGCCACCATGGGGTCCGAGACCACGGCGGCCATCATCGGGCAGCAGGGCGTGGTGCGGCGCGATCCTTTTGCCATGTTGCCCTTCACCGGCTACCACATGGGCGACTACTTCGCCCATTGGCTTGCGCTTGGTGAAAAGCTGGCCGCCAGCGGGGTGCGGCTCCCCGGCATGTTCACGACCAACTGGTTCCTCAAGGACGCCGATGGCGGCTTCGTCTGGCCCGGCTTTGGAGAAAACATGCGCGTGCTCAAATGGATGATCGACCGCCTCGACGAGCAGGCCACCGGCGTCGAGCATTTTTTCGGCGTCGGCCCGTCCTACGACGAGTTCCACTGGACCGGCCTCGATTTCAATGCGGCCCAGTTCGAGTTCGTCACACGCATCGACAAGCAGGCCTGGCAGCAGGAGCTGGCCTTGCATGACGCGCTCTTCGATCAGCTCGAGCAGAATGTGCCCGAGGTCCTGCGCCAGACCCGCGCGCGCATCGAGCAGCGCCTGCACGCCTGATCACCGTTTCGCGCGTCTCGGCCAGCCATGAAAAAAGCCACCGCAAGCGGTGGCTTTCTTGTGACCGTCTCGCGCCGACTCAGGCTTGGCTGCGTGTCTTTGCCGCCTGCAATTCAGCCATCACGCGCGGGTCCTGGCTGGCCATCTCCCAGAGACGGGTTTCTGCGCGGCGGCGCGCCACACGCTGCGACCAGGCATCGAGATGCGCAACCAGGCGGACGGCCAGGTTCTTGGCCGGTGCGGCGCCCAGTGTCAGGGCGACAAAGCCCGCGCCCCACAGGGCCAGCCAGCCGGCGAGCAAGTGCCCGTCGACCCAACGACCGACCAGGGCGTCTGCAAAGAGCACGAAAACCGCGACCATCGCCGCCAGCAGCATCGCCGACAGGCCGCGCGTGCTGTCAAACCCCTTGCGCAGACGTGCGACGCCAGCGGTCATGCTCTGCTGCACTTCCAGCGGGTGGGACGGATATTGGGCGTGAACGATACTGGTCATGGTTGAACTCCTTGGATTGACGGTGGGACTTGTGTGCGACCTGTGTATCCTAGGGCTTTCCCTAATGGGATTCAACTTTATATTGGTGATGATTGACATTCACCACAGTGATATTGCATTGATTGGCCCATGAGCTCGCTCAACTTCCGCAACCTGGACCTGAACCTGCTCCGCGTCTTCAACGAGGTCATGGAGGAGCGCAGTCTGACGCGCGCTGCGGAAAAGCTTTCACTCACTCAACCGGCCGTCAGCAATGCCTTGCGGCGGCTCCGTGTGGCCCTCGACGATGATTTGCTGCGCCGCACCGGTCATGGACTCGAACCCACCCCGCGGGCCATGGCCTTGTGGCCCACGGTGCAGGCCGCGCTGCGCCAGCTCCAGGAAACCCTGACGCCGGGTGAATTCATCGCCGCCGAGGCGAATAACAGCTTCGTGCTGGCCATGGCGGACGCTACGGCAGCCGAACTGATTCCCAAACTGGTGGGCGTCATCGACCAGCAGGCCCCGGGCGTGACGTTGCGGGTCGTGCCTCTGACCACCCGCGATCCGCGCCGACTGCTCGACGACGAGTCTGCCGACCTGGCCATTGGCTACTTTCCCGCCGTGCTCGCGAGCCTGACGGCGCAGACCCAGGCTGGCGAGGCCGCGCCTTTTCACCATCAGCGCCTCTATTACAGCGACTACGTCTGCGTGATGCGTCGCGATCACCCGCTGGCGCGCGAGCCGCTGACGCTTGACCGCTATTGCGGAGCCCGCCACCTGCTCGTGAGTTTCTCGGGCCGGCCCTATGGCTTCATTGACGAGGCGCTTTCCTCGCTCGGGCGCCAGCGCCACATCGTCCTGACAGTCAACCAGTTCTTCACGGCCGGACGCGTCGTGGCCAATTCCGACCTGCTGACGGTGCTGCCCCGTCACTTCGTCAGCGTCACCGGCATCGCCGACCAGCTGGTGCTGCGCGAACTGCCACTCGACGTGCCGGCCGTCCACGTCGACGCGCTCTGGCATCGCCGTGTGCATCACCATGCGGCCCACGCCTGGCTGCGCAAGGTGATCGCCCATCTGCCGCGCAATGCACGCACACCCTGAACCCCAGCGCCCGTCTGTCATTTATTGACATTCGTCAAGAGTGATGCCGCTGCTGTGGCTAAACTACAGCCT
>Ga0224501_10005179_pt1 | contig 10287 bp, 9 predicted proteins | sample SF_Oct11_sed_USG_4_FD_169105 | JGI IMG/M metagenome (GOLD analysis project Ga0224501, IMG submission 169105) | Sediment microbial communities from San Francisco Bay, California, United States - SF_Oct11_sed_USGS_8_1 | ecosystem: Environmental > Aquatic > Marine > Sediment | place: USA...
ATTTGAATTGAGTCAATCACCTGACACGCTATCATATTGAAAGCAACAGTCTCCCTGGATAATAGAACACATGTGTCCGTTGGCACTTTTGAGGAGGCAATTAACATAGGGGCTTCACTCGAGCACAGATACTCTAGGATCACAAAATCACATCAAGCTTTATGTTACTACATTTGATTACATCTTCTGTAAGTGTACAATGTATATGTATACAAAACAAGTATAAATGCACCGCACACATATGATATGTACCTCTACATACATATGGACAGGCACTGTGGCTGATTGGTCAGAGTGCTCATCACCAGTGCTGAAGGTCCCGACTTGTGCAACTTGTGCAACACGTTTTTTCAATAACTCCGTCTGTTCACCCAGCAGTAAATGATTACCTGACTCTCTACAGAGTTGGGGTAGATAAAAAGCGGTGAGGAAGAGGAGGCATCCCATCTCAGTTACACCGTTGCCGGTACAAGTTAACTTTGTAACAGCCACGTCCCCGACGGCTGTGGAACCACCTTTAGCCTTTTTATACACACATGTTCACTTCATTAGTTTCAGTGCTTCCGTAGAATCATCGGTATTTGTGATCTATATATTGTGGAATCCTTGCAAAGAGTTTACAGTCACCAGCTCCAACTCAGCGGGAATCAACTCTTGTAATGAAGTAGAGGTACGTTATTCAAACTCCTGACCTGAGATCAACATGCCATAGAAAGCCACAGCTATGAGATTAATTAATAGTTATCCAACCCTAAGAGAGGAAAACTCTTAGGATTGTGCTTTGGGGAGTTCCTTGCATAATTCCTAAAAAAACCCGCTCTCCCAGCTCGACAAACACTCATACAGGAGGAGTGAATACTGGGACAGAACAAGCAGCATATGAAAACTGAATTCATATTTTTTCCAAACTGAGTGGATAGATCTATCAGCCCTGAAAGCAGGTAATTACCAAGCATCTGCCTTCCACGCTTCAAATTTTCTCACCTGCCTTTCTGCCCTGATATTTGATTTATAATAGTCTGTTTGATGACATCTCTTGCACCTGTTGCTATACACATATATACTTATACATGTATCTATAACTATAGGCATGTCTGGTTATGAAGCCAAAGGGTGATATGCCAGAGCAGGATATGTCTCTGGGACGTGCTGATGATGGAGTATTTCATGTTTCTAAAGGTCAGCTGATGCTGACTTATAAGGCTAAATCAGAATCTCCGGATGTGCCCCCGTAAGTTTTGTCCCTCGTACAGGTCGTCTTCATCATTATGGTAAACCTATCGGGTTAAAAACTTGTCTTTTCAACAGTTATAGCATGGAGCGCCCCAAGCTGGTCAGTGTCAACACTCCACCTTTATGACTGGGGTTCAAACCCAGGTGCTCACGGTCGCGAGCTCAACGCCCTACTGTTGCGCTATCCCGCTATTCCTCCCTGTATGTTTAGATCATATACAGTACACAATGTATTATATGTCCATACATACACATATACACACATATAAAGAATCGAACCCACGGCACTGTGCTCAAACCCAAATTGTGTATTCTAACCACTTAGTCATGACTGCTCCCCTTTGCTTCTCTTTGTAATGTATAAATATATGGTATGTTTTAGAGGCACTATAGAAACCACCAACATTCTCATGGTCTGCAATCAAACTGCCAAAGATACCTTTATAGTTAGTGATGACAGCTTCAACAATGAGATGGTAATACTCAGTGATAGCAACCTGGGAGTGTATAATAGGTCTATTCGCGTGATTTTGATCAGGCGTAATCAAAACGGTGGCAATCAGGAAACTTACGAAAAGTAAGATCATGTCAGAGTTAGCCTACTTTCAGTCACGAAATTCTGTTTGCGTGATTTCGGTCGCAGGCCGCGACCGAAAGCGAGAGATTCTTGTTTAAATCAGTTGGGGCAGGAGGAGTGCGATTTTAATGTTACCCAATACCCACTCAATTCTGAGGTTATCTGATGATGTTAGTAGGTACACATAGATCCGATACTATATAAACTCCCAGGCTGCTATGTGTACCTATTAACATAGAACATCGGTTGGGGAAGTAATAATGCGATTAGGTGGAATCTGAAGAGGGTTACAAATCAGCTGCACCATTCCATCTGCGCGGCATGTCAGTATCGCAATAATACTGAATACTTGGCTTGTCGCCAAGACAAGGCACACCGTGGACCAGGGAAAGCCTCATGAAAATTAGACACATACCCACGACAACATCATCTGTTGAGCACACCGAGGGATACAGATGCCAATCATTGTCCTGTGACATATATCACTATTCTACCATCAGCTACATAGTGGCCGAATGAGTATATAGAATCAAAGATGAATCTATAATAGCCCATATCTAATGTAAGGTGATATTATACATGTAGTGGATTGATAACCCCTTGATATGAAAGATACAACAATGCATAACCAAATGTTTTGTTCACTGTATAGTGAAAGTCCTATGAATTGGGGCAAATTTCAGTAGGTGGACAGTAGTTTAGGGAAATAAAAAATGTGTTTGTTTGTTTCTTCCCCTTTCTTTGACGGACTTTCTTCATCCCTTTGCCAGGTCACTGGTGTGCATTCTTGAGTTTGACATAAGTGGGTCTTTTATAACCAGATGCCCTTTCCTCCATCAACTATCCTCCTTCATCCAGGAATGGGACTGGCCTGGAGTTGTGCATGTCTTGCATCTCCAGCTGTCCCTGTTTACCAAATGAAATAAACTCGGTGTTGTAAAAGTGGTCAGGAATATTAGTAGGACATTCTTGAAGAGTTCTGTAGTAATGGTTACGTAATGGCAGAATTCATTCCCTTTTGTCGGTTATTTTCTCACACATTTTAGACATTGACGCTGACAAGTCCAATAGCTTGCTTGCAGCCACCAGGGAATTTGGAGGCAGGTTACATCATATTGATAACGTGAGTGCTATCATCAAACGTTTAAACTAAAGCCAGCACCATTCAGTTGCCTCCGTCATGCGAAATTCTATATAAAAAATTTGAATTATGCGTGCTAAGGAAAACTGTGCCATAATTCCCATAGTATTCCATGCATAAGGAAGGGCATTTACTCTAAAGCTGGCGATTGCTATGGTATATCTTTCTTTTCTCATACATGTATTTGCGGGAAAAAAAGATGGTACGAAATGGACGACAGTCACCCCATACAAATATCTGAAAGCAGCTGGTTCTGTTTTTGCCTTGTGGACATGATAGAGCAGACCCTAGACTAATCCTCTCCTGAAGTCAAAGTTGCCCTCCTTCTGATATTCTAGCTAATCTTTTCCTTATTTCAGCATTATTGGACTCCTGTGTGTGTATTGTCTTGTCGGTAGTTTGGTGAACAGATTTTGTTTCGGATCAACAGGACTAGATATATTACCCGGAATTAATCTGTGGAAACGAATATGTGTGAGTATTAATAAAGCTTTAAATGAAATGGCTTGTAGCATGTCTTCACCCAGAGTCAGCATGTACTTCATGTTAACCCTTCCGAGGCTCACAGCTTTATTAGTTGCGGTCTTTGTTGCATTCCACAGAGGAAAGATATAAATGGAAGAGCTATATCTGGATAGCACGTTGGTCAGGTCCCATATTATCGCTCTCATTCCTAGTTTCTGTTGTAACCGTTAGGAAACCTTTTCCAAATTTCAATTGACAAATCTCCTTCAGTGGCCATTATTCAATTCGTTCTGGTGTAAGAGCACCTGGATATCTAGAAAAAATTAAACAGCATTTATTTAGTTGTGTTTGTGTCCAACTGGGGCATTGCCATTTCATTATTAGAAAATGGGCCTAACTTCGCTGGCTATGCATTTCATCAACCAAAAGCAATTGCAGCACAAATGTTGACACGCTGCCCTGAGTTAGGCAATTCAACCCCTAATACAAGCGACATAACAGTTATTGTATAATCTGTAGGGTCGTCTAAAATGCCGATCAGTATTTGAAGTTGACGATCCAGCAGCAGCAACCTGGCTGATAGGTCCAGCTTCGCTTCTGGAACATGGGGCATCGAAGACTGGAGAAAAGTACCTGAGACACTAAATAAAGGCTGTTCAATGTCAAAAGGGAGTGAAGTGTAACTCCTCAGTAAGGATGATTTTTTCACATGAAGCATACATAATCTCTCGTATCCATAGAGTTATTCTCGAGGAAACTCTATGCTCGTGTCTTCCATTTTTCTAGCTATCTGGCTCTAGCTAATATCTGACTTCAAATCAATCAATTTTGTCAACAGTGCTTGGAATGTACAAAAAATACAAAGCATGTCTTGCAATGCAAAAGTATCCAACAGGCAACAGTGGCCGATGAAATAAATCAGTCATAAACGGCAACTTGGCACCCATCCAGTGGCAGTGGCACCGATCCTTTAGGTCAGTGACCCATCCTACATCTTACCGAACCGCCATAAAGGTTGACCACAACGCTTGAAGAGTTGCGTTCCCGGCAATCTGCATTTTGAAGGCCAATCAATGGCCTCAGCGAATTATACTCAAGTATAATTTAGCTTCGTTTGCGGCTACCAGTTACGGCCACTAGACCAACATAAACGACCAATCAGCAAGCACTTGCTAGAACTTGTCAACTAGCTAGAAAAATCATGCTGGAGGTTCTCAGGTGTCTCTCAATATTTTTATTTTTCTATCTTTTTATCCATTCCAGTCATCAACAACAACCCAGGTATGTAATCTTGGACACAATCTTTGTGAGAATGCGATCTAAGCTCCTTCATAGTTGGTTCTAGTAAGTTCTACTACTAAATTGACTAGGACTAGAGTAGACCCAAGGCCAAAAAATGAAATCAAAGATGAAATACCGCACACTACAGTTACAGTTACACTTACAACTACAAGTCAATTGGCAGATCATACTGCGTCCTCTGACTCTCCAACCTGAATGTTTTGTGTTGTAACTTTAGCCCCAGCTAGTCTAGCAATCCTTTCCACTCACACTGAGTGAATCACTGGCGAAGTGTCTTAATCATCATCGCCTGTAACCCCTGTATCATGTATGTGTGTTACACTGACTTACTCACTAGTCACTGTAATTTACTGTCAACCTCATGTAGTCTTACAACATTACTTACTACTACCAGTACTACTAAACTAACCAACCAAGTAGCTTAGCACTTGCACTTACACTTGTTGTTTTACTTCCTTACTTACCGACTTACTCATCCTTTATCATCCACTCACCACTGGTCAATATGCTGCTGAAGCTATCTATTATTTATATAGTTAACTTAGTTACACAACTGCCAATCTCTCTTCTCTAGCAATGTTACCCATATTCGTCATCTGCTTGCTTAGCTCAACATGAGGCAACCTACTCGTAGTTATACCAGTGTTAGCGGCTGAACAGCGTAACCAACAACAGTAGCACTGGTAGCATAATCTGATAATATGAACTTAGTATCTTTTGGTGGGTTTTACTTGTATAGTATGAAATTGGATGGTATATATACTAGCAACAAGACTTAGGTAGCTAACAAAACAACCTTACGTTACGGCATTCGCATTTGACTCCACAGTTTGGTTGACCTATGGCGGGCAAGGAAACTTCATAGTAGTATTGTCTCGGCATCACCATACTCCCAGGACAATGAAACCAAACACGTGACCTCGGGCATATTGACTAGGATCGCGCATGTACCCCGCCATACTCTTCCGGTCCCAAATTAAAAGTTACCGATAATACATTCTACCAGTATACGTTGTAATACATGATTTTGTGCTCAGAAGGGAATCAACGTGGTGGAACTTCGTGAAACAATTCTATAAGTATACATATTGATTTCATTTTGTGCCTGTTTTTTTAGGATGAAGTAAACATATGCATGATCTGCTAGTTCTTTTAGGCAATTTAGTTGAGCGAAGCGGGATTCATGTTATTCAGTGGGTTAATTGCCTGCTCACGCAATCCTCTATAAAGTGTTAACTGACTGGTCTAATACATCTGTCATAACTTTTGCTGTAAGCTACACCTACACCAATCATAGGATAACTACTCCTACCTAAACCGTTCTTCAGCGAATCAGTGACCTAATGTTGAACATTTTGATTTAGTTCATCCAGTATTGACTCACTAACAGCCTCACTAGGCAGGCTGATCGGCTCCGATGGCTCCACAATCGAATGGGACTCATCATTATCAGAGGTAATCACTGCATTATTACTGAATCTAAATAGTCGACAATGCCTTCCAGGCGGACTGGCAGTGGCTACTGGAGAAAATAACTTATTTATCTATCATCCATTATACAGGGTCAAATCACCCCTGGAAAAAGTCATAACTATAAAATTATGTTTCCATGTTCAAGTCAGGCTAATGTGTTGGTATGACCTCTGAAGAGCACACTGATTTGAAAATGATTATCAATAAAACAATGGCTAGTGGCCTCAAGTAACTGTTTATTTTGGACAGTTTCAAGAGATCATTCTATGGTCTGTTTTTGTTTAATGCATTCAGTTGTAGCTGGGCATTTTATTTCTCAACATAAGCCAGATTTTAATTTTAATTTTTGATCCATCAATTTCATAGTAGAGATGTCCTTATACCACCCCTCCTCCAATGGGTTGGTTTTACAGCCTAAGTGGGAGGAACCCTCCTCTGTCCAAAACAAGCCGAAGGTTTTGAAGGACTGTGGTAGTATAAACCATCTATACATTCTGGGGGGTCAGTCTCTTTGGCTGCGCGATGGCTGATCAGTCTGATTTGCTCCTGGAAAGTTTTTTGACAAATATAGGAACAGAATCAAGGGTCTCTGATTTTTGTTCTTTTACAATCTTTTGAACCCTATCTATTCTAGTTCCTCCACATTGTGCACATTTGCAGTGGCCATGTAATAACCCCTTATCATTTACCTAGGCCTTCTTAGAAGCTTCTTCAAATGTGACTTTTATTGACATCCGACCGAAGAATCTCATAAAAGAGACAGCCAAGAATCTCACCGAAAGGATATTTGAGCCACGACGTCATGCTTTGGAGGTGAGTCTGCTTGGATGGACCAAGATCGTGGTAGGGCAGTCATGACTAGTCATTCTCCTAATATGAGCGATGAGTAGGTTTGTTCTCGTACTGATCAGTATGCCCGCTTAAATCCGTGATAAATAATACTGTGCAAACATTATCATACTGCCGAATATGATTACTTTGATTACAGCCTCATTAAGACCAGTAGAACTACTACTAGTCTAATAACAAACTATATTCATGAGCCTTTTACTTATGCTTACAGGAGCTTGTCTTGAAAACTGAGAAGCATGCTCAGCAGTACGACTGGACTCGTCAGCTGACGGTAAGTTGCTGGCCCATGTAATGTTACAAGTTGACCGATAGATAGACTGAAGCCATGGCTTGGTGGATATTGGTACGCTGGTCCAATGAACTGAGATGATGGTATTGCTGAGTTTTAGCTTTCCACTTACAATTTAATGCTGTACTGGATGTAGATTGAAGATGTGGAGTATGTACCAGCAGAGGCGTTCCATCTGGAAGGCGAACCAGATCCGGCCAGTAAACGGTTTAAAAAGCCGGTCAATTTCACCTACAGCACTGTACACTTACCAATTGAAACATGGGAAGGTGGTAAGTATATGAAATTACTGTTAGAACAATTTATCAATTTAAAGGATTAAAATGATAATTTAGTAGAGTTAAGTGATGGGGCAGCTTCAGCCCTTAGACGTTGGGCTGGTTTTGATGGTTAGCTCTACACCTTAAATTCCAATATCTTTTACACGCAGAACCACTCCACCGAAATAGTCACTCTGCCTGGGTAGACTAAAGTTTAAATTCAACACCCCAATATATTGATTTGTTATATGAACTGAGTTATTATACACTTACTCTTCAAGTCAAATGAAGCCTCAAAATCCAATGGTGTTTTATTCAGTACCAAATACTCTAAGACAGAGGTAATCCTCAGATTCAGACTGCAAGAGAGTGGCCTTCTCTATGGGCCACTCTATGGCCCACCCTGAAAACAAAACTGTGGCTTCACGATCAGGACTAACCGTGTAAATGAAAATGATTTTATTCTATTTCTGGTGCTTTTATTAGACGACGGTATATGAATATTTCTATGTTACACAGAATTGGACACACTGAGAGGGATAGAATGGACGAATGGTATTGATCAGTTCTTTGCGGAGAACGAGAAAGCTTCAAGGGAGGATGATTCAGTGGAAGACATCCTGTGGCAATACTTTGGCAGTCAGGAAGGATTTATAAGAAACTTTCCAGCCAATCAGTGGCCCAGCAGAACAGAGGTGCGCAGTCTCTTTTCAGTTCAACTTTTTTCTTAAAACATTTTTCATTTTGTTGAAGTTAGGCGGAGATTTTTGAGCCCTTAACGCGGGTGCTGACACCGAGTTGTGTCCTCAATCACGGAAGTTGAGTGGCAAATTAAAATGTACGCATTGTGTGAAATCAAACCCGAGACCTATGTACATTGTCTCACTCAGAACACACCATGGGAACTTCGTCTATATATTTGCAACTTGTTATACAAGGGTTGTGATCCTTCTAACATCTGGTGGAGAGTATGGGCAGTATGGTGATTGATAGCGAAACTCAGATGTTCGTTCACCCATTGCCCATAGTCACATGATGGTTTGATAGGATCAGCTAGTGGATGAGCAGGCTTCTGTCAAACTGAATTTACAATACGCGTCATTCTGTCCCATTTAGTCGTCATTGATTACAGCATTAGTTTGGTAATTGTCCTCTGCAGCTAAGCAACGCTTTTACCGTCGAACACAATTTAATCCCCAACCGTGCTCACAACCCTTTTGTAAGCTGTATGATGTTTGGTGTGTCATGCATACTATACTGTTCGTATGTACGGTCGCAAAACACGCGTACCTTCAATGCGTCGGAGTCATGTTTAGATGATGTTTGTCTATATACCTTTTGGGTTACATGCTTTGCATGTGTCATGTCAAATTTTCAGCTGATGGGACAGCTCTTATCTCCGGTAAGACTTGTGTTATCCCGTGATGTAGATGCATGTTGTTGTGTTACCCTGTTCGATTCCTCTCTCTTGGGAAATTGACAATTGATAATAGTTCCATGTCTCTCCCGAGATAATTGCACAGCTTCTATCGAAGCTGCAACTGGGCAAGGGTTGACATACTGGACGTTGACGCTGACTATGCCCAAGACCAGCTCCATTCTACCAGGGTTCCCGCTGATCCATTGTGAAGCATTGCATTGCATTGATCGATTTGACGATCTAAATTGACTTTTAACAGTCAGCCATTAGATCTTCTAGATACTTGACCTCATTGGCACAGATAATATGCTTATGCCAAACCAACGAAGATAAAATTACTCATCTTCATTTGAACCAAATCCCCTATCTGCAGCGTGTATTTTTCTGACCTCTTCCTCCTATAAGGCCTGGGGAGTGAGTGACTGCAGCTCAGAGTAGGTGTTTCATTTCGTAGGCCAAAGTTCACTCTGTTTGAACTGTGTGCGTTGGCCGAGTCAGCTTTCGTACTATATATGAGTTTATAATGTATAGTTACTAGCTTGGTGACGCGGTGTCTCTTCCGATTACATGCCATCTGGCAGCTTCCAGTGCATATATCATGCAGGATGAACATATTCAAACAGACTTATTTTATGTGTATATGGATATACTGTCTAACACAAGCTGGTATTTCTGAGCTATAATGGTCTATTCAATGATCCCAGTACATATATATGAAACCAATGTACCTAAAATAAACTAAAACACAACTAGAGATAGCGTTTCATATTGCTACCCCTGTACTTTTAATCGTAGTTATAGAATATCGCGTTGATCTGAACTGTTTTTATAAATGTTACTATGCTGCCGTTATTTGATTGTTGCACTGGCCATTACAGGTTGACCTTTATGACAGCCGAAGGAGACCATGGTACAACCAGGGAGCAAACTCTCCAAAAGATGTGCTTATTATGGTTGATACGTAAGTGAATTTACCAACTGTAACAGACACGTAGGAAGGTGTGGCTCATCGGGTAGAGAGCTTGTCATGGGTAGTGATAGTGCTGGGTCCCACACAATCTGTGTGGAAGATTTTTCAATAACTCCCAGGATGACATGGGTCTCCGACTTGACCCGGAGAAGAACCAGGCTTTACATTTGCTGGTGGGTACCTGTCATTATACGCCGCAAGCTGGTGGGTACCTGTCATTATACGCCGCAAGCTGGTGGGTACCTGTCATTATACGCCGCAAGCTGGTGGGTACCTGTCATTATACGCCGCAAGCTGGTGGCTAC
>Ga0224501_10005180_pt1 | contig 10286 bp, 4 predicted proteins | sample SF_Oct11_sed_USG_4_FD_169105 | JGI IMG/M metagenome (GOLD analysis project Ga0224501, IMG submission 169105) | Sediment microbial communities from San Francisco Bay, California, United States - SF_Oct11_sed_USGS_8_1 | ecosystem: Environmental > Aquatic > Marine > Sediment | place: USA...
ACTGTAAGTGTAACTCTAAGTCTGAAACTCAAGTCTCAAGTCAAACTATGTCAAAGTCAGTGAAAGTCAAAGTCAAACGGTTTGACGATTGACTTGAGTACTGTTCGCCTGTTTGAACTTCACCTGTTTGTCGTATTGAGTTTTGCTTATTTTCGACTCTTGCCCTTAGGACTAAGAGCTGAACTCGGGTGGATCTCTAAGCATTAGTCGGTAACTAACTGGCCCTGTCCTTCAATAGTTGAATGAACTGTCTATACTCTATTCTATAGTCTATACCTACGAGTTTCGATGGAATGAAAAGCAAGGGTAATTCAGCAACTTTGTTTGACAGTGAAGCGAAAAATGCTAGATTCCCGTCACCCTTGACTGTTGCGATTTGTCCTATCTAGCTCCAGTATGACACTTTTGTAGTTCTAATTTTCTTTACTTTAGGACTTAGATTTTGACCCATTATATATTTGTTTGAAGTGAGTTCTGTCAATGGAATCCAGTCAATATCTCTACTCCTGATGCATGTTGACCGTGTTTGTTGGACTCAATATTATTTCTGATAGATTCGACAGAAGCGAATAGCTAGACTGTCTCAAGCCCCGACAGCTAATGGGGAGAAGTCCAAAGATGCACCTTCGAAATCCAATGGATCTCCTCCATCACAATCACAAGGTATAATACAGCATTCACAATTCTTTCATGAACTGGGTATTTGAGTAGACGAGGAATGCTCTGCTATCATGGTCATTTGCTTTCATGGTCATTGCCTTGAAAGTATAGTCCGCAGGAGTATGTCTTAAAATACCTCAACGGTCTTTGCCCTTGTAGAGAGGCAGGTTGAGCCGATGGACATCACTCCCAGTACACCACCGGTACAGAGAGCAGCAATCACCAAAACACTGACACCTGCACCACCCCCTAAGGCAAGACATGCAATCTATCATTGGTAGGGCACGCACTGTGTGAGATCTTATTTTTCTCAAACTCAGTTGAGGAGTTGCCACTACGCCCACCCTGCGACAAAACTAAAAACTTGACTCGATCCCATTTGATCAAAGCATATTTTTGGGGTTTGACAACTACAAATATGAACCTGGATACACGAGCGTGAATCTCAGTTGTATTTTTTGGCTACCAGTCTCAGCCAACCAAAGAATCAATAAGAAGTAGAAATAGGAACATGTGCGTCTTTTCAATGGTAATTATTTTCCAAGAGTGATACGAGGCATAATTTCATGCACCATTTACTGCCATCCAACTAAACTTTGCGACTTGACTTTATTGTCTGATTATCACTGACATCTCTTACAGCAAACACCGCTGATGATATTACTGCTGGAGAGAATTCTTTCCCTCAAGCTGGATGGATCGGATGCCAAGCTAAGCTTCGCCCCACAGCTTATTCAGGAATGCGTTATAGGAGGTGATGAGTTTAGCCACACGAGGCATTATCCTGCAACCCGTCTGTGATAAGTTTTATTATAATGGGCTGTATAATTCATAATTTCGTGCCAAGTTGCTCCAGTGACAGTATCTAGTCGATGAAGTTTCTTTGTTAGATGGGCCTTGCATGTTTACCGGGATGGCTCAAAGGTACAGCACTGTGCAGACAACCACAAAAACCTGGGTTCAAAACCCGGCTATGGCCATTGCCGTTGACAATGTGAGCTCTTCACTTTAATCCTAGCTAAAAACAGAAACAAGCCTCACTATGAGGTGAAGAGCTGATACTGACACGCTCCTGGTACTCCATGCTCCGCCGTTATGGGTGAAGAGCGAGCATCTAAAGTAAAGATGTCTTACACGTTTACGATTGTTGATGCATGTCTCTCAGTAATACAGAGACTATGATTAGGGTTAGGCGGCCCCAGTTTTCCTCCCTTTGATTAATCGATACCCTTCCAGAGGTCATCTGAAAACCAGTAACTGCAAACAATTGCTGACGCAGAGGAGGGATCGCAGCATGGTGGAATTGATTCATTCCATAAGTTGGTCGGGTAATCTGACCAGCACCTGTACCTCGATGCAATGCAAATCTGCTGTTTGACAAATGAATAATTCCCGTCTCACCGATTGCAGATGATGGTCTGTTAATAAATGAGCTAGTTAACCAACTTTTGTTTGACTTGACGGTGTCAAAGATGAATGAAGGAGGGGTAACTGCCACATTGAAACTACTCTCGGATCTCTATGACATGGCAAACCAGTCTTGTATCGTTCCAAAGGTAACCACACGATCCTACCTCGATTCCAAAATAGCAGTCTAGAGTTCAGCAGTAGAGGGCTGGGTTCGCAAGGGTGACAACCTGGGTTCGAATCCCGGCCATAGCGACCTCTGGCTGTGAGTGTGAGCTTCTCATAATAATCCTAGCTCAAAAAAACTAAAACATGCCTCGCTATGAGGTGGAGTGTGCTATTAGCACATTCATGGTGCTCCATGTTGAAACCATAACCGGCGAAAATTTAACAAGTATCTAACTAAACCGGTTTTGAGCCTCACCACTAAGTGAAGAAGTCATATAAGAAAAAAAGAGGCCCTTAAAGCGTAACTTTTTTTTTATTAGCAGTGTGTGTGTGCATGCGCGCGCGCGTGTGTGCGTGTGTGATTTGCATGAATTGAGTCGTTAGATGGAATCATAATTACTTAAACTGTCTCGTGGGGGGGGGTGGCAAGAGATCCTGTTGTCTTTAAAACTGTTAACTGTCTGTCGTTTCATAAACTGGGTCCATTCAACACCGCCCATTGTAGGTATTTTAGACAGACAAGAGAATGTTCGGACAGACAGCTGATGTTGATAGAAAGTTCCTTGTTCGAAAACGTAAAATCTTGTAAATATTTATAGAGGTGAATCTCCAGAAAGAAAGTTCTCAGTTTACAAACGTTTGAGGTTTAGGACCTTTCACAAGGCCTAAGATATTCACCTGTATGCCAATTGGTATTGGCTACTTTATTTATGCCTGTTGCAGCATTTAACTCCAGATAATCTGGCTGGTATAATCAGGGAGTTACAGGAACAGCTGGCACTCCTCACTTCTCTAGTTCTCCAGGGCAGTCTCTCTCCTCCTCCAGTAAACATCAATAAGTGAGTGCTGCTTCACTGTTCACGTATCCACCTCATTAAGCTTTTTGTTGGTTTCTTTATTGTTGCATCCTTACGGTTGGCATATAAAGCCCGAAGCTTGATCAAGGCTTCAACTCCGTACTCTTTAATCTCAAGTCAAACAGCGCAGGCTTTTCTTTTAATCTCTTTGTCAGGGTGGGTCACCAAAGTACTGCAGTGCTTGCTCTGTGCCTTTTCAACAACGTAGGAAACCTTGGGTGCTTTCTTCCAAGCTTCGCTTGCTCTTGTGAAGTTTTTAGCGGTCTATCAGAGTACAATCAGTAGCATATAGACATATGTATATAATATATTTCTCATTATCTTAAAAGATTCAGACCGTAGACATGTGATACATCTAGTACATCCCGTGGGACCATAATCCGCTGACATAGTGTACATACAATATTAATGTCAATGTGTAGGCCTGCTGTTTCAATGACTCGGATATTAGACTACAATAGTACCGTGATCACTGGTGATCGAGAAGTGTGGCTCGTGACATCAATGAATTTGTATTGATGAGTCGTTACCACTTGTCACAAGAACCTTTCAAATATTCATAATGTGTTATCACCTCAACTATCGAGTCCCAGCGTAATACATTTCTCGGGTCTGGAATTGTTTGGGTTTTAGAAACGCCAAAGTTCTGATAAACTATCTGATCGGAGAGAAGTTCAGCCACAAGTTATTGGGGCATTTGGTTGCTGTTCTATCTACGGACCAATCACAGTTCAGATGCATATTCACCGCTCTCCTATTGGCTGTGTTGGATGTGGGCAGGAATAACTCGCTGGTGCAGCCTCGTCCAGAGCTTCCACTAATAGCACTAAAAGATCTGCTGATGCTAAGAATCAGCAAGAGCCGAGGACCCATTTGCCAGCTGGTAAGTGTAGTCGTGGCCACATGCATCACAAGCACTACAGGTCGTTTCATCGTCATCGTCGTCATAATCATTGTCATAGCGGGGCTCTTCTGTTGAGGTCTGTTGACAACAGTCTTCATTTCTCGCAGCACTCAGAACACGGTTGCTATGTTTGCCCTGTTTCCTTTGGCCAAGTCATCGCTTGAATCCTTTGAGATGGCATCCTTGCTCTCTGTCATATATGGTCTCTAGCTTACAATTGAACCGATCACTGTATCACCTGATTAGTGTTTTACACGCCTCGTTGACCGCTAGGTTTACATTTCCTTTCTAATTCAAGCGTGCTGTAAACATTGTGCACTGGCAAGAGTTAGCAGCTCCACATTAAGAATCCAGCTCCAGGATCAAAGGAGGACTAGAGCCCTGAAATTCAGCACGGTGTGCTGAGGGGTGCCCCTCTCGGTTCGATCATTTAGAGTGGTTGTCCAGTAACAAGCCTTATTTATCCTTTGTAGCTTGTATCATTACCCAATTGGCTTCCAGACTCCATGACCAGAGACGCGCCGGGACTAGAAATACAGCAGATGTCCTATCTCGGTACTATGATGTCTTTATCATCGTTTGCAGAAGACACCGTGAGTAGACATTTTAAAGACAGTTTACTCGACCCTGATCGCAGCCTTCAGTATTTTCTTACAAGTGAAACTTGATTACACACTATTTGAAGATTGCTTCATTAGGATTGGATAATGTTCTTTGTCTGGATAATAACATCATAACCGAAAAGTTTTCCTTATAAAATGGTTCAGGAGACAAAGAAAAGAAATACAGTGCGTAGTGTTTCAGATAGAAAGAGTGTGCAGTCGAAAATGTTTCGGTTGATCAGGTGGGCTTTAGAACATGGGGGTTTATTGGGCACGACCCAATTCTGGAAGAAAAATAGGCAAACCACAACGCATCAGCAGCCTGGAGTTTATTGGGAGTTGTCCTCTCTTTAGTAATCTATACCTATTACCTGAAAGAGGTAAATGTTCTATCGAAAGATCCAAGGTATAAAAACTATGACACGTCATTTGAAAAATGTGATTTAAGATATAATGTTTTAAGACCATGAATCTGATTTTATTAAACTATGGAGTGTAAATCACTGACTTGATTGCAGACTAAAGTCGTTGACGAGTATTTCAATGCTGAAGAGACGAAACCGAACATGCTTGTTAACTCCATGCTCCGAGATAAGCTTAAACTAGCTAGGGTAAGTCACTGTAAGTCATCACTTCAAAACTACATAGGTATTGATGTCTATACAGATCTATGCTTGCCTACACTGGGCCCCTCACCTCACCTGACCTGACCTCGCCTCTCCTGTTTTCATCGGTTTAAATTGGATATCGTTATCTTGGTACAATCTTTGTGTTACAGTTTTATTATGTAAGCACCGATTGTTTTTTTTAGAATCAAATATCGGAAATCATACTTATTCTGATTAGAAATAAGGAGACAAGGAGTGAAATGTTACAGCTGCTTGGCTGCTTCCTGGAGAGAAATTACCAGCGTGGCCAGATACAGGTACGGTCCTCATAAAAGCCGACAAAGGCTCCACAGACCCTTCCTCCTCTGTGAGGGTGGACTCCTCATTTGATTGCTAAGCCATGCTGTTTCAACAACAGCTAGGTTGGTCTGCTGAAAAGGATGGTCGAGTTCTCAGCAGTAGAGTGAACTTGTCGCATAATTCCCGCTGGTCTAAATTATTAGAGGTTAATTGGCGCCTCTGGTGATGTGGTGTTGAGGTATTTAGCATAAATTAAAACTCGGCCGGTGCCAGCTAATCATGTAACCAAACTTTTCTTAGGTTGCAGATCGCTGTATACATTTCAGTATGCGGTGGTGACACCGCAGGCTTTCATATGCTGTGGTGACACCCCACACTTTGCCTCTGGGCGCGGTACTTTGGCATGTGGCTCCTCCGGGTGTTTAGGCCATTGACAAGACTCCACTGTTGCCAGTTGCAAGCCCGGATGCTGAAGAAAGGCAGTTGGGTGTGGGGTTAACTACCTCCTTGAAAAAATTGAAACAAGCTACTGAAATGTGGTATCTGTTGTAGGTGGATGAACCTAAGGTGGGAGGAGATGGTTTTATGCTCAATCTGTTAGGCACACTGCATCAACTCAGCAACAATAAAATCGCTGTCGATAAGGTAGCTACCTCTCACTAAAACAGGTTACACACACCTATAACTGTGTGAGCCTGTGACTATATGGAGCAAGCTGAGTTTCCCTCGCCAATGGGTGGATTTCAGTTTCTCCCCCCAAGAAACTTTTTAGCAGCTTTTTAGATTGGCACTTACTTTCCTATGCCTGGTATCTCTGGATTATGCTCTCTAGAATGGAAGGTTAAACGGCATTTATCTGTTTGAAGTAATCTTTGCTGATCTCGGTTTCCAGATTGACTTGTACTATCCATTTAATCCTCAGCGGAAGCTGAAACTGAACAACTGCGCCAGAGTTTCCTGTTCTGATTCTGAAGCCGAAAAGTGGGCCAGTGGTCTGAGTAAGTAAACCCACAGCCAGTTTCCCATTTACTTATACGTGAGTCGAAGGTATCAGTCTTCAAATTTATAACTAGGTATCGGATATTCTCTTACAGATGTGGTATAGACATTTCTCAAGTAAGTTAGTATGACCAGACAATCGCTCAGTGAGAAGAACACTTGGCTTGTGGTCGTTCAAGACCCCAAGTTCAAGCCCAGGTCACGCCAGGCTCTCACTGTGAGTGTGACAGTCTCACGTAGGCAGACCTTGACATTATGGCAGAAGCTGGCCTTGCAAGGGTCTTGGGGACCCATGTCCAGCATCCATCTCAAAGGACACCACTCCATAGGCCTCAGACTGCTATCAACAAAGTTCAGCAGATATTTGTAATTTACACCGCTGAATTTCTCTATTTTACAGGTAAGGATTTGTGGAAGGAGCCCAACTTTTCTACTGAGTGTTTCTTCTTTGCCCTGAGAGCACACAGCTTATCCATAGTGGCTAATATGAGAAAGCACGGACGTAGGAAACGAGCCACTCGTGAACTGGATTCCATGATTAGGGTAAAGGCAAAACTAGCGTCTGATGGAGCAAACATCAACTCTGTTGCATTGTGGTGCAGAAGCCACTAACTGTGTAACTGTTATGGTTACAAATTGCAGCGAAATTAAGCAGCCTGTTAAAACTTGGGGTGGTTCATATGGGCCTCGGGTAGATTTGAACCGAACTAGACAAAAGTGGAATTCATTAAAAGGTTTCTATAAACATATTTCTATATCCTGGAATGTGTGTGCGTGCGTGCATGTGTCCCTGCGGCGCAAAGGCTTGCTTGCACATTTAATATGTGTATATTTCCCTGTCAGGTGTTGCATAATTTGTTGAACCTAGGTGACTATGGATCCTTTTACACAGGATCATTGGAATGTGGGCTCGGTCCAGGTCATTCTGGGGTCCTACGATGCGGGTTAACTTTTCCAGTAGTTTCAGCTCTTGAGTTAAATTCTTGACATGCCTCAGGACGCCCACTAAAGAGGATGGTTAAGTGCCCCCCCCCATTATTCACCATTGGAATATCTTACCAGAGCCATAATCAATGTGAATGAGTTACATGGCCAAGTGCCCATGCCAGTTGTACTATAATTAAAATTTTTAGTATTTCTCCCATTGTTGTCATTACAGGAGTTGGAGAAAGCTCGGCCAATCTGGTCTGAAAACCCCGGAGTCAAGCATATCAAAGAAGAACAGCTCAAAAAGTTCAACTCCCAGCTCAGCGTAAGTTTCACCTTTTGTATCATGCCAGCAAATTGAAGGTTTTATCTCACGGAAGTGAGGCTGTCTGACATGATCGTTAGCCACTCAATTAGATTTTGTAATCGCTTGCTCTCTTCCCAACAATAAGCCTGAGATGCAGATGGGCAGTCACGATTGAACCCGATCACAGCGTCACTGTGATTCAGTCATGAACTCATGGGTGTGTTGTAGAGACTGAAACGAGCACAGTGGTGTGCCGAGGTATCAATGCTCGACCCGGACACGCTAACAGAATGCGTTCAGTTTTACGGCCTCACTGCCCAGTACCTGCTGCTTGCTGCTGGAACCGACCCTAGACTGTGAGTCATACTATTGATGTACCCCCACCCGCTGTTTGCCTACGCGCAGCTTTTCGCGGCTAGGGCACACCAGCAGAGTAGGGTAGAGCAGGTTGAGATAGGCCAGGGTAGGGTACTAATCAAACAATTCATTGGCAAAAGGTCAAAATCAAAACCACTGAGGATCTGAATCATTTCATGTTACTGCCAGACTCAGTGATTGTCTTATCCAATATGGGGCCTGTCTATGACGCCTCCTATCTAGATGTGTTTGCTGTTTTTAAACAACTTGAGCAATGCTAAAGTACGGTAGAGCTATCAGAACTATCGGAAGACTGGTCGTGAAGTCATTGGCCAAGTAGTCGGCTAGAAAATGTTTAATCTATCGTTAGCATTGGTCACATGCTTTATATGTGTCTACCATTCTGACAGGCCTCAGCTGCCACTACCCAGTCCGGTGAAGATGGAGTTTGGAGCGCTGCCAGAATACATTCTCGATGACATGGCTGACTTCCTACTCTTCATCATACAGTGAGTCCTGTCATGTCCACTTATCAAGCCAGAGTGACGATGGGGATCACACTTTCATTACTATTTGCGCATTTAAAATTTGTTAGTGAGGTTTCCTTATGAGTACAATATCAGGATAACTTTCAACCTCATAATGGAAAACAGAAGGATAAAAATACACAAAGGGAAAGAAATACAATTCCCTTTAAAGAGACAGTCCACCTAAAATCAATTTTCACCATGCCCCTTGTTGGGTATCTGAGCTGATAGAGCAAACACAGTTGCCTAGAATAAGGTTCAGGTTGAGCGCGCCGCGTGACGTCAACTCCGACAGCAGGCCTGGTTGGTTATGGTTGAAACGTCATCTTGGGACTCATCCCTAAACCCTCAATGGAGGTTTTGCTGTTTTTCGCGTCGCATTTCCTCATTTCAATAAATATCAAACGTACCCTCCAGGTTATTATCCAAAATAGAGTTTCTCAACAGTTTTAGGAAGAAATTCTGAGAAAAACGATCTATTTTATGAGCATGACTCGATTGAAAAGCGGCATTGAGACTATGTCACGTGACGAAAACAGAGCTAGAATTTTAGCTGTCACTCACCCACAGTGTTGGTATTACACGACCAAAACGTAAATTTATGTTTCATACTCATCTGTAATCACATACAGACATCACAACAGGGTAACAAGGTAAGTGAGTTGTTCACAATTATTCTTAGGTGTCTTGAAATACGCGTGACTCGTACTATAGGGTGTCTTTTCAGCTGGGAAAAAGCACGCGTTTATCATTTTAATTTTATGGCGATTTATCATGGACTGCAGTGCAATTTCAATCAATCCTGGCACTAGCCTAGATTACTACACGTGGTAGGAAAGTTGAGTTGATGTATCATGACCTTCTTTCGGTTTCTCGTCTTGCTCATCGGTATTCGGCTGAGTGCGCTCATCTGACTGTAATGTACATCAATCCCAGTCGCAGAATAATCCAGAGACTGACCCAGTATCCAATGAACCAGAGTTGCTCCTAGTCCTAGTTCTAGTCTAGGGACTCGTCTCCTGAGTGACACAGTTGTACTTCTAGTTGACAGCATTTCGTGATTCAGTTCACGACTCACGAGTGGACAGATTAGATGACACCGAATTGATTTTGATTAGTGATTGCTAACAAGTAGTTTAGCGTTGGTTTTATTCCTTGGGAAGGTTACTGAGTTCAGACTGTTTGACTTTGAGGGCCAGATTGTAGACTTTCGCAATGTGTTGTCATTACTTTACCAACTGTGAGGAGTGGTTTGGTCTCAGGTCATGGTGGGCTCCCATTGTGAGTATCGCATCTCATTGTAATCTTAGCTCAGAACGAAAAACTCGCTATGGAATGGAGCGTTGATCACGATCATGGTCATACATGCTACGCTAACCAGACAATGTGATAGCTTACTGGTAAAGTGTTGGGCTTCAGTGTGAAAACCTGGGTTCAGATCCTGGTCATGGCTGGTTCCCGATATGAGTTTGAGCTCCTCATACTAATCTTAAGAGGAACAAGCCTCACTCTGAGATGGAGCATTGACACTGACCTGCCTGTGGTGCTCCATGCTAAGCCGTGACTAAGTGACAAACCTAGTATCTAAACTGACAGCTTCACAATAACACTCAGGGTGTCAAATAAAATAACCATGCTTGTGGGTACATGTACATGTTTAGGA
>Ga0224501_10005181_pt1 | contig 10284 bp, 6 predicted proteins | sample SF_Oct11_sed_USG_4_FD_169105 | JGI IMG/M metagenome (GOLD analysis project Ga0224501, IMG submission 169105) | Sediment microbial communities from San Francisco Bay, California, United States - SF_Oct11_sed_USGS_8_1 | ecosystem: Environmental > Aquatic > Marine > Sediment | place: USA...
GTTGCTTTGGGGGTCCAGTAAGCCACTTGATATTTAACTCTCGCTCTTCCGAAATCATCATCGAAGAGTTCCGAGGTAAGAACTCCTGGTGGCGTCACCATGTCAAACTTTACAATGCTATAATAAGATGATAAAGATACGACAGGCAATTAAATTTAGTAAAAATACCGACAGGCAGGGTATTAGAGGTGAAGCCACCGCGAGTGGGCCAAGATCAATGCTCCACCTGATGGTGAATCCTTTTTCTTATGTTTTAGGAGCTCTAGGATTAGGATTAGGATTAGGATTAGGAGCTCTAGGATTAATGGCAGGACCTCACTGTTACATCATGAGCCCGTCATGACCGAGATTCAAACTCAAGCTCTCACTGTTGCAAGCCTAGTGCTCTACAACAGAGCTGAGGGATAATTCTGTAAAATACTTCCATTGGCCCTATTCCCCATATAAAGGATTATTGTCGATTATGGGAGAGCTTCTAGTCAACTAACTATCACATATAAACCAATCAGAATTCAGCTGGGTGTTCACCATCATTATTTAAACTTCTTGTAGGCAATGAAACTTTGAATTAACATTCCATTAGCTGTTTTGAGAGCCCGTTCTGGTCAGAACATGATCTACATTCATTTGTAGCTGTCTTAAAGGGGTTATGACATGGTCGATGGTAGATGGCTTTTCGGAATTGTCTTCCCCATTCTTAAAGGGAGGTAGCTCCGCATTCATTGCAGCGATAGCGAGTGGTCTTTTTCCACAAACCGAATATCGGTCAGTCGAATAACTACGGCCCAAGTGGCTCAAATAGAAACAAATTGGGATCTTATTACTAAAACTTAGTAACGTAGTAATCTCCACCCTCTTATAGCATCGAGGTGAACCTAAAATTGAACGTAAGATTGGAGAAAACTTAAGTTATAAGAGGTGCTTTGCCGGTTTTCCTTAGCCCTAAATAGAGGCCGTTGCGTTTGGGCCTCCATCATTTCACATTAATGGCACTAACGCTTGCTGACAGAGGTGAAAAACTGCACTATAAAACCCTATTTCTATATTTTTGTTGAACATTTTCTCTATATAGACTTGTCTAACTACAAGTCTAGTATACACCTGCAAACGCATTTTTCAAACATCGGCGCGTAAACCGAGAAATGAACGCAAACTCCAACGGCTCTGTGTTAATTTCCTATCTTGAGGTCAATTCTGGTGTGTCAACGGTCTGAAAAGTACGTCGCCGAGGGCTCTAAGTATAGGCATTGGATAGGGCTATATCTAAGCTTCCATTTGAACTGGGTATTGGGCCCATTTATTCATGATCGGCTTCAGAATCTACAAACAAGTGAAGTCACTTTTGCCCATGTCATAACCCCTTTAACATAAGTTTGGATTTTAAATCGGAAATATTATTGTAATGCTTACGTGGCAGCGGTGTCGATTTCATTGATGGCATACATGACCACTCCGACGGTACCTGCTGGCTCCACATAGAATATATGACCTTCATCTGGTGTTGGTTCAACAAACACTGGTTTTGTACCACATGGTGTGGTGAACGAAGGAGTATGGATCATGAACTACAATGAGTTCAGACGCAGTTCAAGTCATTCATAGATGTATCTTAATATATAGTAATTAGTAATTATAGCTAGTAACCTTAGATAATAACTGAAATAACTGCAGCTAATAACTATAGCTAATAACTATAGCTAATAACTAGAGCTAATAACTATAGCTAGCAACAAAAGTGACTATAGCTATTAGCTATAGCTAGCAACAAAAGTGACTATAGCTATTAGCTATAGCTATCAACAATGGTAACTATAGCTAGAAACTGCAGCAGTGGCTATAGTTGATAACTGTAGTGTCTATAGTAACCAGAGCCAGCGAAAGTGGCTACCGCCTATAGGTATTAACTACAGCATCGATAGCAATTAATAACAAATAGCTTCAGTAACTATAGATAGCAACTGAAGTAGTAGCTATATCGATAACTGCATGAGTATCTTTAAGAACTATAGCTAGTACCTAGAGCCAGCAATAGTGACTATACTTATCAACTATAGCCTATAGGTATTAACTACAGTATCTATAGTGACTATAGCTAACCCTAATAGTGACCAGCATCTAATAACTAGTAATTAGCGACTAGCAACTATAGTACCTAGTTACTTACTGACAGTAATGCACCTGGTATCATACCTGAACAGGTACACTGCTGAGTGGATCAGTAGTGGTGTATGATTGTCCACCCATGGTAATATCCGCTGGTGGAAAATCTTCAAGAATGATTGCAGCCACATACCAACCGGCTGACACATATCCAGTAGTACCATCGTATACCATCTCACAAGTGTCCTGCGATGACAGAGCAGCATGTGAGTTCTCTCCTCACGGCTATGTTGGGTCTTCGGGCGAGATACTTGTTTCTTTCAGCACCTAAGGCTTAGCATGGAGCACCATGAACAGTTCAGTATCGATGCTTCACCTCCTAGTGACGTTTGCTTTTGTTTTGAGCCAGGTTTGATGTGACAAGCTCAAATTCATACTCACTATGATCAAAATTCAAACCCAGGTTCTCACAATTGTGTGCCGATGCGCTACCACTTAGCTATCCCTTGGCCAGTCTGACTTCCCCAGGTGTAAAAGAAAAAACAGTATGTGCATGTATATGAAGTTGGACCCACCCCCTTGTGGACAGGCCTCTGCTTGAATAGGTAAAGACCGGTGACTTAACAAGGTTTTCGGATCCTGGCGTGAAATGAAAAAGGTCTACGTTTTCGGAGGCACACGAATACAAGCAGAAAATCTCTCATAATGCTGAGTCAAAGACTAACCAGACCCCAGACACCTCTCAAGGTGAGAGAGAAGAGAGAGAAGACTTACAGAGTCGATAGTGACACCGGGAAGGGCATTGCAAACATGGCCGCACTCATCATAGGTCGCTCCCCAGCGGCATTTCACCACATCTCCATCAGGATCCACTAGAGGTAGCTTTATCCTTCCTTCGCAGTTGAACTGAAGACTATTCAAAAGTAGCAATTGATTGAACAAAATTTGTAGTGACTCGCATTTCAGTTGGCATGAAAACCAGGTTTTTCGATAGTGTTCAATCAATTGCTAGGCTTATACGAGATACGTCGATTCTCGACGAAGGGACCTCAGCGAACGTTGGTCGATTGAGGATCGAGACAACTCGAAAGTTCGAGAAGACTTCTCGAATATCCGAGAAGTCTCGAAACAGCCGCCGGACGTTAGCGCAATTACAAGGATGGCTCACTGCACAATTCTTCTTTTCAACAATTATTGCCCATCTATGGTGAACTGATCAATACCAATCTATGATGAACTGATGAAATTTCAATCCAGCATTCTGTTGCAGCCTGTAGGTCAAAGCACACTGACACAAACCTAAGCGAAATCATTACGCGAATTTTGCGTAGTGACTATGCATTAATTATGTTTGAATGTATTGTATGTACTCGGGCCTTGTTCAGCATGGTTTGGTGATTCTTACTTATAAACAGGAAGACTGGCCGATATCGGGCTGTTATTCGCGGTGCCTGTATCACTTCTGTCTCCAAATGTCACCACTGTGACCACTTTCCAGTATTCATCTCCACCTATATTGGGCACTGTCACGCTAAGAGTCCTCCAGGCTTTACCCGTGAATCTACAGACACAATTATTTAGATTTCTGTGCGCGTGATATTAATTTTTCTCACAGATAAGAAATATCGCTATATATGTTCAGTGATACAACGCAAGCAATACAATAGCTTGTTTGATTCCCACAGAGATCGTTCAACTATGACTAAAATTACTGTAATAGTTCTGCTGCAGTGCCACTTGATCATTCCATACAAGCCATACTTTTCTCTTTTCTTGACATTCGGGAACCATTCTCAGGGCTAACTGATATTGCATAGCAGCATAGCAGCGTAACAGCGTAGCAGCGTAGCAGCGTAGCAGCGTAGCAGCGTAGCAGCGTAGCAGCGTAGCAGGATACTCAATGGCTAGAGCGCTTGGCCCAATATCGAAAAATCCTTGGTTTCAAGTTCTATAATTCTGAGCGTCCACTGTGAGAATAAGCTCCTCACAAAATTTCCAGCTCCTACTGCCGGAACAAGCTTTAGGCTTAGGTGGTTCATTGAATAGGGCAACCAAGTGCTCGAATAGCCTAACAAACATAAATAAACATCATAGAGTTATTCAACTTTTTCTTAAACTAACAATGTGTGTATTATGTAGTCTACAAGTAACTCACCCAACTTTGAATGGACCAGCCGAAGCAAATGTATGAGTGAATGAGTTTTCACCCATCTCATAACTACCATCCGTATTAATAGCTGTGATGTAATAGTGGTGCGCTGCCAAATCTGCAAGGTCGGCAGCGTCTGAGCAGAGATCCAGACATTTCCTTCAATAATTATAAAAAATTATTTTTGTTCCAACAAAAACATGCATTTTTTGTTTCGTTTATACTCCATATTATTAATTCTTGCTAAACAGGGAGGTTTTATCAAGAGCTCAGATGCCACGCACTGCTACCATAGACTTTCCTGGTAACTGAACCCATGACTAACTGTGTGCAAGAAGTGTGCTCTAACCACAGAGCCACGACTGCCCCCTACTGGCTTGCAGTTTGGTGCATGAGCATCATTGCGAAGATCCTGACTTTCTGCAGAGGTGCATAGCGGGTCTATAAGCAAGCTTGGAAAATTGAAATTAACTTGGGTAATTTTGAACCAGGCATATTGCATATTACTATTAGGTAGCTATCCCAAAGTTTCGAACACTCGATGGGTTTCTATAACAAGTCGCTATCCATGTCCCACAGAGAGAAGATAATGGCTAATGTTGCTAGCCAAGCCAGTGAGAGCACAAAACAGAGTGATGCTGGAACTAATTAATCTCACACCCAACAGTCATTATGACTGATGGGTGTGATGATATTATGCTGGATAAGACTAGGTCTGTTAGTGTTCATATGACTGAGCAGTACACTGAGCTAACAGTGCATTGAGGAATAAAAGTACAATGCTCGCTGGCATACCCACAGTTCTCTATTAGATGAGATCATGCTGTTTTACATGATGGCATCACTAAGCCAATGGCTTGCTGTCCGAATGGTCCATGGTTTCCCCCATAGAGTTGATACTAGACCTCGAATGTGACGACTGAGGAAGCACTGCACTCATTGTCTTTGGGCCTGTTTGGTAGATCAGGAACAAAATTGGGTTCGAACCCGGGTAATCTGGTCCACTGTCACATCTTCGCAGCTATACTACCTCGGGCCTTGAATTAAAACGGTGAACTTCAGAGATTAGCCATACCATGGAGCAGCTGCATAGGTGGATGATTGTGTGTTTGCGAATGTACCAACACGACTCACATCGCAAACAGTACCACAAGGTCCTTTGGTCAATGCCCAGCCAGCTTTCCAAAAAAACGTTGCCTGTAACAGCAAAATGAAACCATTCCACAGAACCATTTTAACCCAAGCTCCATGTATATCTACTCTATTCTGTAGCATATAAACCTGTAGAGCTGGAGGGACCCAGCAAACTGCTGATCACTGACAACCAGGTTGGTTGATTGACCGCCAACCTCTCAAGATACCGACCTCAAACAGTCATGACCTATGGACCAAGATAAGGCTTCCTTGTAAAGTACTTTTTCCTCTTCGACCCCAAAGAATGAGTATTATTATTGTATAATTTAAGGTATATTCCAATGAAGGCGATAAACCGACCCATGTGGCAGGATAGCTCACTGAGACAGCACTGATTTTACCTTTGATTGATTGCATGACATAACTTCAAACCCTGATCATGGCGAACTCCGGTTGTAAATCCGTGTATAAATCCCACAGCTATTAAAACACTTGGAGAGGAGAGGGGCAGCGCCAATTCCACAGCTATTAAAACAAGTGGCGAGAAGAGGGGCAGCGTCAACCCCACAGCTATTAAAACAAGTGGCGAGAAGAGGGGCAGTGCCAATCCCACAGCTATTAAAACACTTAGAGAGAAGAGGGGCAGTACCAATCCCACAGCTATTAAAACACTTGGAGAGGAGAGGGGCAGCGCCAATTCCACAGCTATTAAAACACTTGGGGAGGAGAGGGGCAGCGCCAATCCCACAGCTATTAAAACACTTGGAGAGGAGAGGGGCAGTGCCAATCCCACAGCTATTAAAACACTTGGAGAGGAGAGGGGCAGTGCCAATCCCACACCTATTAAAACACTTGGAGAGGAGAGGGGCAGTGCCAAGCTGTTACAGGCCCTCTGGAAGGACATGTAAAATGCTTACATATACACGCATAGTAGTGAAGGACAAACTTGCCTTGTTTGGAGTATTTGGATCAGATTTCCACCGAATAGTTGCTCCAAAAAAATGTGATGCGTTGACCATATAGATCAACGCAAACAGCCAAAGCATTCTAAAATTCAAATGTCAAAAGTCAAACCATGAAAGGGTGCAGTGGTGACATCTTGAAGAGTGACTTGGCGCTAGAGTCACTTTGCTTTTCCACCCTCACTGCCCCATAGAGTTGGTATTCTATGAAGGGGTCTCCTTAACATTGCAATCCGAATCTAGAGGGAGAAAGCACAAAAAGACCCACAACCATAAAATCAAATTAATCAGCAGGCACCAGGGTCACCCAGACCAAAATCAGCCTGTAAACTAATCATCTGTGTAGGGACATAATCAAAGACCATTTATTTTGGAAATTGGTTAGTCGGCTTCCGTGACTCTATCCCATTAATAAAAACAAGCATCATCTTAAATACAAGAAGCACTGCACTACCCCACTTATCTACCTCTCCCTTCTTATTAAGAGTAGCCAGGCTCTCAGCGGGTGACTCGAAATGCGCGCGTTGACTGATTCCTAAACTTCCAGGATATTGACCTGAAACCATGTTAACCCATTGACTACTAAAGAGTCTAAATCAGTTGAGGGTGTTACGAAAAACATTTTTTGCCTAAACCGAACCAGAGATTGCCGTCCAGCTAGGAATAGTCTAACTAAACAGATGTTGGGTCATAGAGGCGATGGCTTTGTGAGGAGCGCATTTGGCATTGGACCCGATGGCCCAGGTTCTATTCCATGTTTGTGCGTCACTTTGCACTTTCTCCCTCGTCCGATTTGAATCGCGATATTAGACGATAAGGGAGGCCCAGTCATGGAGTACCAACTCTATGGGGCAAACTATGGAACATCCTGACAGCAAGTCATTGGCTTGGTGATGCCAGCCGTGTGTCCATATGACCTTATCTTATCTTACAGATGATGGTTTTTAAATCATAGTTTAGAATGTCAAAATTAAATTGCACAACAAAATTGTAATAGAGAGATCGGAAATTCGTAATCTCCTACCTACCTGTGCTGTGGCTGATTCAATATTGAAACAACTGGAATCGAATATATTGTGTATTCCAAACAAAGAACCTTAACAATGACATACACCGATAAATAATTGATAATCCAGCCTATTGATCAAAAAGCGTTTCATTAAATTATACTGAACGGCACATGGAATAGTCAGACACGTATGCATGAATCAAAAGTGCGTGTGTGTGTGTGTGCGCGCGCACGTGCGTGCGTATGACAGGAGAACAGGAGAACAACAAGAGATTAGTGCAACATTTGCAAGGCTGATCCAATCCAAAGTCGTAAATCACATATAAAGTATCTTCATGTATGACTGGATACATGATGTGGGTACGTGCTCTCAATAACTAGGAAAAGGTATAAGCAGCATGCGTTTAAAGGTGTCAGAATTAACACAACATAGTGCTGCTCTAATACTTCTTGTCTTATTACCATAAATTAATGTAGTCGATAGTGCAGCTGAGAACTAGAGGGGACTGATTGGATAGGGCAGTCTGGTGTAATAAAAACTGGCTAGAGAGGAAGTATAAAACATTTATAGACGTTGCTTTGGCTTAGTATCCATGCTGACCCATGGACATACATATTACATAATGCGACTTCTAGTTCGAACTCCATGCAAAATGGGCATGGAAACGAATGACGGAACATGAACTTGTTGCAGTTGCGCATTTGTAGAGGTAGCCTCAACATCAGGGGAAGATAACTCCGTTGGTAATTGTAATTGCTCTATAGTAGGGTACTAGTACCCTACTCTATAGTCAACTTGATCTGACAATTCTGATTGGTTTACAAATCTGAAACGCTAAAGTTTGAGTCGCTGTAACTGAGGAAATGTCAATATGTCCACCTCTTTCGTTTGACCGTCCCTTGTAGTTGTGTCTATAAATTTCAGAAAACCCATTGTTTCTTATAGTTATAGACAGCGTCTCAGACTTTGCTTTCACGGCAGATAACATAGCACACAGAGGTATGTACGGAACTATAGACGTTTTGTTTCATCGGTAAGCCGCGTTGTGGCTTGCGTACGTGTGCCTGGAAATCGCGAATCATGCGAATGTCAACCCAGTACCCCACGTCACTACTCAACAGTCAACTCAGTCTTCAGTGTGGTCTTGGGAGTTGGACTCAAGCTAGACATGGAGTTGAGCTCGACGTTGGAAGTTTGGTTATCGTGAACTCAAACCACTCACTACTTCAGCGCCAACTGACTGGCCTGGCCGCGTGACTGTCCTCTGGATTTGTATGTGACTTTGAGGTTAACCGTTATGTGTTTTAGTTTTACTGTTTAGTCTAAACTTTAAGTTTAATTACTAAATTAGTCTCACTCTCAGTCTCACTCCTACTCCTAGTCCTAACGGTCTGACTCGGAAAATTTAGAGTTGGATTGCCATTTACAATTGAATGAAATTGAGAAAGACATTCGGTTCACTGACTCACCCAGTCACACTGAGCTGACTGACTCACACAAGAGATCAGATGTTGCTATCTAGTAGCTAGTCCTGTCACTGTTAGTGTTACACCAGCCGAGTTTCAATCCATTAGTAACAGGCATTACTGCCGTTAGTCAAAAACTAAATCGGTTAGTTAGCTATTTAGACACTGGTACTAGTAAAAGCAGAGGTAGGTAGAAATAGAATACTCATATGGCTTTAATCTAAGACTCAATTGACTCACTCACCTTGGCTAGTAGTCTAGACTAGGGCCACTCCCTAAGCTCAGGTCAGTCTCAGTGCATCTGTACATCTGTGTGTCGCTGTGTGTCGCTGTGTGTCGCTGTGTGTCACTGTGTGTATGTCCGTAGTCATTCAGAGAGCTAGGTTGTAACCAGTTTTATGAACGGAAAATAGGAAATCACCAGTTGCCCTTGTTAATAGCGAAGCCATTATGAGTTGCTTATATGAAGCTCTTTGTTTCATCTGAATTATTCAAAATGAGCTGTTATGATGCCGATGAACCCATGCCAGTGACAATGACTTTATGTCACTGCCCACACCTAGTAGACTTCTTTTGACTTCAGTGCCTGTCGCTATATTGAATCCCCCACCCTGTTTTTTAAGGCTCACTGACTTGTCACTAGAAGGAAAACACTTTATAATGTTGTAGTTATAACGGAATTTAAATATTTCCACACTATGAGCAACTAAACTGAAGGAAACTTATCTCTGTCTTCATGGACGAGGACGGCAACGTGCCCAACTCTTTGAGTCTTGGCATTCCTGCTACAAATGGAGATGAGCATGCCCAGCAGGATAACCAGTGTGGACGTTTTACCGTTTTACCCTCTCCTAGACCTGTCAGTCAGGGTGACTCAGAACCAGTCAAGAAGAAGGTCACCTTTCCCGTTGGGCAAGCTCTTATCAAAGGCTTCGCCCATGCACCCAACCCGTGGTATAATGGTGAGTTAGTGTCGGTTGGTGACTGCCGTCTCAAATCGACACCCTAGCTACTACCCAGCTGGCCTGTGAGACGATATTATACGCGCTGTGATGAGATATGCTTGAATTTTTTGGCTCAAACCTTCCTTCCTGGGTAAAGATGTGAGTGGACATGAAAGTTGGTGATGTATCAAGTAAATAATGGTATCAAGAATAATCAGTTTCCAAACCAACTTGGTTATTGAACCCACAAATTCCAAATTGGCAAAGCTCCAAGCAGTTTCTTGACAGTGGATTCAAGCTGTTTGGAATTAACTGATGACAAATGAGCAGTGCTCTAATAGCATATCTTTCATAATCATAGCTACGGGTCCCCTGTCCAACATAGCTACTGGTCCCCTGTCCAACATAGCTACTGGTCCCCTGTCCAACATAGCTACTGGTCCCCTGTCCAACATAGCTACTGGTCCCCTGTCCAACATAGCTACTGGTCCCCTGTCCAACATAGCTACGGGTCCGCTG
>Ga0224501_10005182_pt1 | contig 10284 bp, 6 predicted proteins | sample SF_Oct11_sed_USG_4_FD_169105 | JGI IMG/M metagenome (GOLD analysis project Ga0224501, IMG submission 169105) | Sediment microbial communities from San Francisco Bay, California, United States - SF_Oct11_sed_USGS_8_1 | ecosystem: Environmental > Aquatic > Marine > Sediment | place: USA...
AGGTCATGGCAGAGTGATCTATTATACTTCCAAGAGCTAAAGTCAGCCTTGATTGATAAAAATGAATAGTATATATAGTAAATATATATATTAATGAAAATAAAAATAGTATATATAGTAAATATATATATTGATGAAAAATAAAAATAGTATATATAGTAAATATATATATTAATGAAAAATAAAAAGTATACATAACGAGTGCCGGATTATTGCTTAGATATATTTTTTATTTGCTTGTACAACACTTGTATAATAATAAATTATGGCAACGGAATGGCTTCACCTTGCGCCCTGAAAAAAAACATGTCCCATCACTCTCGGTGTACCAATGCGTGTGACTAGACTAGGTATAGTTTAAGGTGTTCATGGAAATGAGATGTGAAAACCAGAATATACTAGCCAACTATCGCAGTAAAGTTAGAGATTTGAGTAGCGGGGAGAATTATCATTTGTCATACTGCTGCGGTAAAAATTAAAATGACAACAGTTTACAACGAAAGCGTATCAAAAATACGATCTGTGTTTGATCCACGAGTCGCGTGATGAGATTTAGTTTCTCAGCTTTTTGCTCTATAAGTACATGCCGTCTATCAAATAGTCAATTTCGGACGAGCGCAGTGGCTTGCCGTTACGCCCGAGCCTCGTTTTCATTCTACGATATCGACAGCCGAGATAGATGACTAGTAGGAAGGTAAGAGTGAGGCTGAGTGATAAAGCGATGATAGCACTGTTTGCCTTCCCGGTGTCATCTCCAGAGGAATCCGGTACAAGAACGGCCTGGAAAAATCAGGAGGGAACAATTACCGATAAAGCTGATCAAACAAAGGAGTATGTACTGGCGCGCTTCAATAAATCATGAAGCGCGACCACTCGTGGTAAGGCAGGGTTTTGTCTGCCAAGATGAAGAAGAAGGGCATTGCCGACGGTTTCAGCTGAACCGCTTTAGATGTTGCCGACTAGTTAATGTCCAATTGAGTCATTGTTCTTTTCCTACGATAGGGTACACTATTGGCGTGCTTGACTATATACTCTGATGCATCTGAAGAAACAGTACCATTCTCTTCTGTATGTGGGGTAGAGGGGTTTGCTCACTGTTTTATGAATAGCAAATTAGGTCAGATGCACTTCCTGTTATCACAGTTTACTATTCGGGGATACGAGCTCATGACTCAAATAGGAGTTTCCGCGCAGTCCCACCAAGCCACTACAAACTTATCAGGTTACAATTATCCGCTCACCACAAGTACCCACTTGCTCAGTTAGCAACACTAGGAGTAAAGAGGTAAGCTTACCTCATTCACTATAAGCTCCTCCGAAGTCACATTACTTAAGGGCTCTATCTCAGATGAAACAGAGGCCTCCGCCGGTTTCACCGCTGTTGGCTTCACCGCTGTCGGTTTAGCGGTGGGTAATTCTGCAGGCAGGGAGCCCGGTTTTGCTGCAGCCGGTGTAGTGGTTGCCCTAGTGGGCTGAGGCACATGATCCTTCATACTCTCTATAACAGGAGACCGTAAAATTATGCACCTGAGATTCTTCTAAGATTAACAGATTAACACACGCCGAGGATCTCTTTTTAATCACAGACTCTCTACGTGTAATTGATGTTGGGAGTTTGAAAAATGGCTGAAATGACGCAGGAAACTTAGGCTATTTTGGGGCAGAAACCTTTTGCCTTGTGATAATAACCCCTTCCTTTGAATTATTGACTTGATTGATTCTTCCCTAGAATCTGACGAAAAGAGCCTGAGCTTGGTGCTACGGTAGATTGAGGTGACAAGACAATGATTGTTGTGCACTCGCTACAAAACCATGCCAACACTGAGTTCACAGGTGGAAGGATAAACAAATGTGTTGCGGTTAGGCATCCGCAGAGATAACTTCCCAAACAGCTGTCAAGAGTAGTGTAGGGATTGGCCAACTGAGTCTCTCATCGTTTCCCAAGGTGGGTCATTGAGAGGCCGTCTGCTCATACCCATGTGGCCTGGTGAAAAGTTAACTCAATGAATGAGCCCCTTTATTTAGCATCGCGACCGGGAACCGAAGAGGATATTGCAAGAGACAAAGTTTTTACTCGAAGTGGGAATTGAAACAGGGACCCCTTGCCAAAGGCCCAGAAGGCTATCCACTAAGTCATCACTTCCCTCTATCCCAACAGTTCATTGAAGTCCATGTATGGTGTGACTAGAATCTTTTTGGGATTGGATGCACGCAACACTCAGTTTTTGTCTCATGAGGTATAAATAGCAATCAGCGAACATAAAATGATAGGATCTTACGGACAGGCTAATGGACAAGTCGCCCGAATGTGTTAGGACGAGGCGACTCGAGGCTAATTTTGTGTTAGCGTTCACATGATTTCAGCATACTTGGCTAACGTGGGCCCCCAAATTAAAATAAAGATAGAGCCTCCCTTTACCCAACACGTTAGGGCTATGTTAGCTTGTCCGAAAATGCCTGATGACAAGCTGTGCTCAAATTGAATTAGCCGCGCGGATGATTTGGGAAAGCGGGCATAGCACAATTGCTAGCTTTCTTGGCTCAAACAAATCTGGGCTTAGGTTCTAGTTTTGTTGAGCGGCAACTGTGAGAATGAGCTCCCCACATGATTCACGGATCATAATGTTCTAACAAGCCTCGGGCTTAGGGGGTTCATTAAATAAGACAGCCAAGCGTCCGAGTACGGAGGACGATAAACAACACAATATAATCTCACAGAGGACAATGAGCTGACAAACGAGATAGGGGAAAGAGATTATAGGTTAGATCAGGTGGAAAAAAAATCACTCGATGATTAGATCACTGCACACAGAAAGCTTACAACGGATGTACAACTGTAAAAAGGAAACGAAAATTCATTTACAACAGCCGAGTTACCAGCAGTGTGTCGCACAGGTGGATCCGTGGGGTCGACAGACTTCGCTGGCCACCGATTGGCCATCAGTTTATTAGGTGATTGTTGAGTGGACAACCACTGATTAGATGCCCGCTGATTGGTCGGTTGTTTGGGCGAGTCGATTGGCTCGTAATAAGGAGTATCGTAATCATAATAAGATTTTGGCTGATAACGATTACCGCCAGATCGCCACCAGTTATCATTAAAGTCATTCCTGTACGCGCTGTTACCAAACCGTGAAGGATATCTGCTACCCTGTGACCCATAACTGTCTTGATATTTCGGCCGATGGAAGTAACCCCCATCGTAATAAAGCCTATCCTCATCATCATCGTCCACACCCTGATTAGTGTTTTCTGCGTCCGCGCTGTTTGCATCAGATAGATGGATCCTTCCCCCGTTCAGATTGGTTACTGGACTAGGTTTATCGCCGGTGGCCGAACCATGTTTTGTGACTACAGGGGATGTGCGCGCTGAACTAGAAGGTGGGTTGTTCGCCTGAACAGCATCATCATTGTCATTACCTGCTGGTTCAGCTTTCATCTCCTGGCCTATATTCTTGAGCCACGACACATCATCTAAAACGGGTAAGATATAAGATAGGATGATCTTGGTTTTACACAGATAGGTTCAGAATGGCTTGTTTTCAGAATGGTCCTTGCCTCATAGATTTTGGTACTCTATGGGTGGCCCTTTGAGTGTCGCTGCTACGAGACCAATCAGGGCAAAGCCAACTGGGAATCTAACCAGGGATTCGTTGACCCCAATGCGATAAACAATAATATACAGTACGACCACACATCAGGTTTGTATAACTTGATTCAAAGAGCCAAGTCAATTCAGATTCGATTGGGAATTCTAGCAATGTGGGAGAAGGCAGATAATCGGGATGAATTGAATCTATGTAAATCTTAATCGACACAAATCATCGCTTTTTTGTTTAAATGTACACCTTTACCACACGCGATGTAACCTTACTACGCCCATTGAAAATTCAACAATAGCTTTCTATTCTAGTTCAGATGACGTGATACAATCGTTTTGGCTACGGTCGCATCGTACGAATGGGCTAAAGATTCACCACAAAAAATAGAAACTCAAAAATCTCATGAACATCTAGTATTTTGTATCATTTTCCAAGGCCTACCACCATCTGTGAAAGGGAGTGAGCTTAATTTTGTAGGGTTGCCACTCAGCCCCCCCCCATCTCCTTCCTAAATAGAGCCGGTATTATGGAAGGCCATCTTGCATTTGTGACATGTGGCGAACAACTGCTGGATACTGGCGTAGTTATCAGGCAGGCTGACTGTGAAACCTTACAGCGATTGATTCAAGGAACTCACAAAAAGTGAAGAACATGGGATAGGAATCCGTTTCATATAACAATCAAGAATCAAGAAAAAGATGCAGATGATTTTCACAGATCATATATTGGTTGAAGGCCTAAAGGCACTTTTTTACTCCACCGGGCGTCCGGTCTGCCTCGGACCGGACATCTTACCCCCAAAAATGGAGTGAAAAAGCATCGTCGGGTCCGCCTCAGACGCCCGACTGTTTGTCTCCCAGAGACACAATGAGTACGGCGTCCGACTCATCAACCAATCAAATGGTCTTCCCTGGAGTACCTAGCAATGTTCACTCATTTCCGGTCTCATACTAGGATCATTGAAAAAGGAAATTTGTTTGATTTCGCGACAATATTCACTCGACTAACAGCACGAAGTTGCACTGGACAGAGAGGCAACCTGTAGTGAAAGCATTGAATAGTGAATTGACTTTCTTTTGAAGTTATGAGCAAAGAATCGTGTGGTTTCCGGAAATACCGGTTCGGCCCCATTGATTGGCTCTAAAATCATCCGGGATTGCGCATCCGACGGATCTGTTTGGAGTGAAAAGGGCCCTCGGATAAGTCCTACGCCCGAGCCAGACCAGTCCTGCATCCGGTCCGAGGCGGACCAGACGCCCGAATGGAGTGAAAAAGCACCTTCATTAATTACATACATAAACCGAACAACAGGCCCTGCCCACCAACTTTCCAGAACATTCGCTCTCTGAGCTTAAAGATACAAACTCCCTATCCAGCACTTCCCACCCATAATCTCAGACTTTAAAATGTAAATTTATGGGCCTGTTTTTATAATCCTTACACCAAACTTTTTCTACTTTCAAGACTGCAAATTGATTATGTTTACCATTGAGCTATCCCTCTATCCTGTAGTGCTCTACTACTGAGCTATTCTGCTATCCCTTAGCGCTTTACCACTGAACTATCCTATCCCTCTATCCTGTAGTGCTCTACTACTGAGCTATTCCACCATCCCATAGTGCTCTACTACTGAGCTATTCCACCATCCCGTAGTGCTCTACTACTGAGCTATCCTTCTATCCCTCTATCCTGTAGTGCTCTACTACTGAGCTATTCTGCTATCCCTTAGGGTTTTACCACTGAACTATCGCTCTGTTCCATAGCGCTCTACCACTGAACTATTCCACCATCCCGTAGTGCTCTACTACTGAGCTATTCTGCTATCCCTTAGCGTTTTACCACTGAACTATCGGTCTATTCCATAGCGCTCTACCACTGAACTATTCCACCATCCCATAGTGCTCTACTACTGAGCTATCCCTCTATCCCATAGTGCTCTACTACTGAGCTATTCCACCATCCTGTAGCGCTCTACTACTGAGCTATTCCACCATCCCGTAGTGCTCTACTACTGAGCTATCCCTCTATCCCATAGTGCTCTACCACTGAGCTATTCAACTATCCTGCTAGCCGGTTAAAGAAATAGCTTCTATCCGTAACAGTCTGTCCAAACGGCCTATCATCACATCCCATTTACCTGTGTCACAGTTTTTCTCGTCAGAGCCGTCTGGGCACTGCTCGAATCCATCACATACGTCATACACGGCGATGCAGTCTGGTTGCGCGTATTTGGGGTCACCATTAGTACATTCAAACTGCAGGCCTTCCATACAGTCATGTCCTAGGAGAGATGAAAGGAATAGCGGGATAGATCAGCGTTAAAAGCACTGGGTTTGGAACCGCAAGAACCTCCAGGTTCAGATCCAGGTAATGATGGGATACCGCTATACGTACAGGGTTCCCACATTTATCCTAGCTCCTACGACTCAAACAAGCCCTAAGCTTAGGAATTCTGTTAAGTAGGATGACCTCTTCAGCTGAGACTTGGATACATGCTTTTCCACTAGTTTTGGCTTAGCATTGTGCACCATGAGTTGGTCAGTATCAATGCTCTACCTCATAGTGTGTCTTGTTTTCATTTTGAGCCAGGAACAATGTGAGGAGCTCACAATAACAACAGGAGCCTGCGATGACATGGATTTGAACTCAGATTCTCACAGCTAGGAGCCCAACATACTACCCCTGAGCTACCCCACTATTCCAGTGACAATGGTATGGAATGATAAATTAATTTTGTCGTTTGAAGGTGCGACTTCTGCGCAGCGAGTGTTGCGTATCACATCCAGGAAAAGTCTATGGTGGTGGTAGGAAAGGGGTTCAGCAAAAACTCGCTTCGGAGTCCCGACAACGCCTCACTAGGGAGCAAACTCCGAAGATATAAGCCTTCAGTGGAATGAGAGGCGTATGTATCGGACATGGCAAACATGTTGGGAAATATCTGACAATGGGGTAACTTACGACAGACTCCGTTCTTCAGATGAAACTTTTCGGAGCACAGGCAAAACCCAGCGCGACACTCTGAATTCTTAGCCTCACATGTATCCACGTCTTCCCGACATCCGGCCAATAGCGATACTGGGAAAAATTGTGGTCAAGGTCATTTTGAGGTCATAACCAACCGATAGGGCTGTTAGTCAACATATCATTGTGACTTATGCTTGTCAGAAGTCCAGACACTTGACCAGATCTTTTATGTTCCTCAACCATTTTCAAACAATCCTCACGAAGCAAACGGCACATGCAGAAAAAGAGGGGTATTGTTTACTCGACACTAAACCCCCATCACTCCTAGCTAGTTCACAAATGCAGCTTTTGTATGGTTGCCGGTTGCAACCACACCGCCCACGCAGTTGCAACTGGTTGTTTAAAATACGCTTTGTGGTACCCAGAAAGTAGACCAGAGGGATATTAAGCACACATTGGTGAGATGACATTTGGATGAAAATGTCATCGACCTCTTCAGGCTTGCACCCATATGCAAAATTATACAACGCTCTGCAAAAAAATCACATCACGCAAGGGTTGTGTGCGTTTAACATTCGATTTGATTTGCATTTATCTTTGGCATCAGACTGACTGTAACCGGGTAGTCCTGTAGCTCCAGTACCAGTAATACCGGTCCTATCCAATCAACAAAGAACTCGTGAAGATCAACTACCTGTTCCATATAGCTGGCAAGAGGAAAAGCCCAGCAACCAGAGTGCCTGACTGAGCATTGAAAGATCCCAAGTTAAAGCCACGGTCAAACCGGGATCCCAAAGTGAGTGTGAACTCCTCACATAGTTCCTAGTTTTCACTTTTTTTTTCAGCCATTGTCTGTCCATGGTTGAACTTCGGCCTTCCTCCTCGCTGTCCACAGGTTGTGCGGTGTCATTGAGGGAAGATTGAGCCATTTTCTGCCACGCTGGCTCAGGACGGGTTGGCAGAGTGCGATCAGCCAGGGATTTACTATTTCACTATTTCAGAACAAACCTAGGGCTTAAGACGTCCGTCACTTTCCCATATAAAGCGATGATAGCCTGAATGTTTGACTGTACTGTCTATTGGAACCGGTTTATTGAACCGCCTTTTATTTGCCTAGATAGAATCCCATGGATCGTAATGTAGAAAAGAAGTACGGTCCTATTCAAATTATCCAGTAAAATAAAACGTTCTCGCATCAAGCCAAAGTCAAAACAAAACTAGAAGCTGAACTTACATGATTTCGGTGGAGCCTCTGTGGTGACGGGACTCGGCGTTGTAGTGCTTGGCTGCTTGGTTTTAGTAGTGGTTACAGGCGCTGCGGGCTTTGTGTCAATCGCCAGACTCACCGTGTAGTCTTCGTGTGAATCAAACTGACACCGACTGGGAGTCCCACAAGCAAAGAGATAGCAGTTTCCCTGAAACCATCACCCAATGATTAACTAGTGCAGGTGGGTGTAAATGTGGCAATATGAAATTCCAAGTATTCCTGTCAGTAGTGAGTTTGCTTCCCTGCACTGGTGCGGGTTTTTCATTAGCAACCCTGTCAGTGTGGCAGTGTGACTTCTGTATCATCCCGTCAGTAATGGGTTTGCTTCCCAATGCAGGCGCCTGGTGGGGCTTCTCCTTGGTGGTAGGGCCTTTAGCAACCTTCTCACTTCAATTTGCGTACGCGGCTTCGAAACATCACATCGTAACTAACAAAAGTCTCAACTAGTGGACAAGATTACTCCACGATTTTCAAAGAGTCACCTAGTGGCCAGGTTCACGACGGGCGATGTATAAACAAATGGCTATAGGCAAAATATCTAGTAGGTATGCTGAAATCACTCAATTCTTAGAGATGAGCGACGACTGGGAGTGGTTCTAAACACTCTATGATAGACGAGCTTACGACTGGCATGCCATCTCACAGATGTGTATAAAAGATAGGAAATTCTCAGTACCATTGAACAGGGAATGATCAAGTCTCCGGGATGCAAGATATAGAGCGCTTACTTGATTCAGTTGATTGACTGGGCGCTCATCCGATGCTAATTGTGTGCTTAAACTAATTTCTACCTAGTACAGTATTGGTGAAGATGGTAACTAATGCCGTAGTCTAAAATGTAGCTAACTACCTCACCAACTTATAGTTACCCGGTGCGGGGTTCATGTAAGCAACAGTTTAGTTAGTATCTTACGAGTAACTGTAAGTAACTACATAAACTAAGTAGTAAGTTAATAACTAAGTTGATCAATAATGAATAAAAATCTGGATTTCTACCTTCTTCACTTACCACTTCTTCAGCGAAGACAGCGACATTACATGGATCTCTGTGTTTCTCCTTAGCTCGATCCGCATCCCTACAGCACTCGAATTCGCACTCGTATTTACTTCCGACTTTTGTGTTGTTGACAAAACGAGCACCGGCTGTCAATGACTCATTGACCATGATAATGGTGCTAGGTAGAACATGTGGAGATGGGCAGTTTTTCAGTTCCATCAGTTTTGTCCAAGCAAATGCTGGGTCGATGTCATCGCCAAAAATGTCAGCAAAAGTGTCATCTGCACAAACTAAACTCCAAGAAACTATGAATAAAAGAGCGACAACTCCACCGACCTGAGCGTGGAAATCGAACATATTGCTCCGTTGAGACCACTTCTAAACTTTGTTGATATTCATACCGGAAGTCTCTCACAACTGCTAGTCAGCGCAATAAAACCTAAAATCCACTGGGATAATTTTCTACAGATAATTATATATTTCTAAGACTTGATAAAAGAAACAAAGTATTGAATTGAAATATTTTGCAGCAATTCTTCTAAATTAACGTACTTTATATCATACTGTAAAGTTTAAAGGCGTCGTACATAAGTTTAGCGATGTGATTTGGCTCTTCGGCATGCGGGGGGAGGGTTGGGCGAGCTAAACAGTAATAGTCATTGCAGCTGCAGATGGACTGTGCTTTAGGACTAATGCGATATAAACTCGTTATAGTAAAAATTCTCATCTTTTCAAGTGACTTTTGCATTAAGCTTCATTCCCAACAAGTCTTTGACTTAAATTGAATTCGACTCATCGAGGGATTATTATTAGGATAATTGTCTCATGATCTCTAGGCTGGCTCTTTACAGATTACTCGAACCATTGTTTGAGTTAAAGTCTTTATCTTCAATATTGCATGCACCCGTGGCAGATACTCAGAAATTGGTTTGAAATGCTACCTCAGAATCAACACAACACTCATCTTTGTTTTAAATAGTCCTTTAATTTCTAACGTTGACTGGGGTTTAGTAAGCTGTATATAGACGATATCTGTGCTTTTAAGACTCAGATATGACATATGTATGTGTACACTGGAATACTTCTTTTGCCAGCTCAACTAGCGTACAGGCTAGGGATAAAGTAAATACAAACGCTCTTCAAACTCACCATTCCAAAAGTTTTTGCCTTGACCTATCCCAATACCACCGTAATTATGCGTAATTGCAGTTACTTGTCTGGGAAAAGCCTCATATCCTTGAAGTGCTCACTGCCATGCATAAATAATGTAACAGGGAGGCCAAAAGGTGCTGTTATTTCATGCATTATATTAAAATGAAACAATTCTGTTTAAATCTTTCAATCAATGTATTTGAGAAAATTCACTCTAAATTAAAATGCCTTCTGCGTGAACGCATTTCGGGAGGATGAAAAACCTGTCGTTAAGTTGGCACTCGAGAGGGTGAGTCTTCCTT
>Ga0224501_10005183_pt1 | contig 10281 bp, 10 predicted proteins | sample SF_Oct11_sed_USG_4_FD_169105 | JGI IMG/M metagenome (GOLD analysis project Ga0224501, IMG submission 169105) | Sediment microbial communities from San Francisco Bay, California, United States - SF_Oct11_sed_USGS_8_1 | ecosystem: Environmental > Aquatic > Marine > Sediment | place: USA...
GGGGGGGGGTTGACTGCAATATACTTAGCATGAAAAGTTAAATTGGGCGGCATCATATTCTAGTCATGTAGTTCACACGTAACTGAGAGTTCTAGTGGACTATGGTTTAGGTCTTGGATTGTCTTTTAATTTTATAGCGTTTTATAGGTGCCACAAAAACTTGGTTGAAACTAGGGCTATACATCCTGCATTAATACGAGCTACACATCTGAAACCAAATTTTTTGCGAAAATCACTCCTTTTTCTAACAAACGCATCATGCTGTGAACCACAAAAAACAACGCATCGCGGCCAAAAGGAGACACATTTGTGTAACCTGAAAGCAGTTTATAAGTACTCATTCGGCCTGTAAGTAAGGTAAGGTTATTACTTGTCTTTTGGGTGCCATCTCTCATCTAAGCTTAGAGCCCTATTTCGCCCACAGAAGAGCAGTGGGATGCCTTCTTTTTCAGGTTAATACAATGGAGAGTGAATACACTGAACTAAAAAAAGCCGTGGCTCATGAGGAGGACTTACTGAAACGAATCACCAAAGAGAATGAAGATCTAGCCAATGAAATTGACCACCTTCAGGCCATAATCAAAAAGGCGTAAGTGTCTCAACCAGAGGTGGGAATACCGGAATATGGGAAAGAATAGGTAAAACCTATCATGGCGGGACAGGTCAGTGGTTGGAGTGATAGCTACGTGAGCTCCTCACATATACCCTAGGTCAACCCACACAGGAGAGGGGCACTGTCAAACTGTTACAGGCCCTCTGATAGTACATGAGGGATGTAAAGCTGAACAGCCTCCCATTCTCTCATCCCCTGACAGTCACCGAGGTTATCGGACTAAAAGATAATGTTATGGCTGGACAGTTGGATGGTGAAGAGTGGGATAGAGGGTTGAGAAACTGCAGGATCACATGATGAAATGATGAAGGCTTTTCACTGAGATACTTTTTACAATTAGATTTAAGTCCTTAAGGCATTCCCAAACATCTCACGTAGACGAGAGAAATTCTGCATTCACTATTCCCGAAAAAAGAAATCTCGGTACTTCCCGGGTCTCGGGTGATAATTGACTCCTGACTTCAAATCCTCATCACACGAGGCTCTGACTGTGATTTTGAGCTCCTTAAACCCCTTTGACTTAGGAGGTGTGTTAAATGGTTAATTAGCTGCAAATAACAACAATGATAAAAAAATCATTCGGCGATAACAAAATAATTGGATGGCTCCTGTTCAGGGAAAAACAAATCATGGAGGATGAGAAAGCGTTGCGAAGAATGAATAATCAGATTACCAACACGGAGCTAATGATGAATCAGATGCTGGATGAGTTTAGTAAAGTGCAGACGATAAACTCTGCCATCAGAGATAAGCTACAGGAGGAACGAGAGAGAGTCAGTCAGATTGAAGATGCTCTCAGGGTAAGATAAAGCCATATTGAGATGAGATGAGGGAGAAATCGAATTTATGATCGAACTCGGTCCACCTGGTCCAAAGTTGAAGACGCCACCCGCTAACCCATCACTTTTCCCTAGCCAGACAATCACTTATTGCACTGCTACAGTCATCTCTCTCTCAGATGGCCCTGGTTCGATTCCAAATTTGGGACATCACTGTGTTTCACACACATCAGGTTTGTATTGCAACAAAAAATAAAGGGCGTCCACCAGTAGAATAATATTCCATAGGGGGCCCGCAAGTGCAAGCAGATACTCCCCTCCAGATGCACATTGGGTATGTCATAAATTAAGTTGGGTGTAAGTCCAGTGTGTATAAAGGATGAGTCTCTTGTTTGTCCAAGCATAATTTTATAATCTGCTTCATTTTGTTTAAAGCAAACTCTGGAGACATTAAAGAAGCAGTGCCGAGATGAAATCCATACACGCAGTGTGCTCAACTCTCGTATTTCCTCCGATGGTACAGAGCTTGTCAAGTCACAGGCCGAAGCGAAACAGAAGAAAGAAAAACTATCCAAGACAGTGGAAGAGCTAGAGACGACACTCAAGGTGGTTGAGGATAAAGTGGGCAAGCTTCGGGAAATCTATAATGCTAAGAAAAAGGTAAAACTGGGAAAGATAAAGACGTAACTAGGAGTCAAGCTAACTAACCCGAATGTAAATGACCCTTAGAAACTATGCTGGTCAATGACCGGTGCAGTATCTAGAAACAGTTTCTTGAATTCCTTTTTAAGAAATCTCTTTGCTAGAGGAACCCAGCGACGGATAGGAGCCTAATCATTATAATTTAGCTCTGCCTCTTTACCCATGAATACCGGTCAAATTTCATTGCTTTTACTGTCCCTTACTGTGGGTGAACCACAATCCAGAGGGCAATATGAGGACAATAGTATCATACATGTAAGTTTTGTAGCATATCATATATCATCCAACATAATAAATTTTGTTTTCCTGTAATTGTACCATAGGTTTCGCATTGCAAGCACGCTGTGCTTTCTTGATTGCTTCGCACACATGTTTAATAGTGATGATTGTTGTGTGTCACAGATGGCAGATGGCATAGTAGATACAGTTGAAAATTTTAAAAAGGTGATCCGCTGGCTTGTCTATTTTCTTGTTATGGCTTTTTTAACCGAGTTTTCTGTTCATGTCATTAAATGTTGTAAAATCTTGGAAAGACTTGGGTTCTCAAGTTTTTGCTCTAACGCATTGCTTGAATGCCTCACTGTAGATATTGGATGGGCTGGAGGCAGAAATCGCTACAACTTTGGAGGAGAAAAAGAGGATAGAGATGGAGTTTGATCAGACCAAGACTGAGCTGAATCCTCATCTTCAACATCTCCAGGTATACACTAAGCACGCAGAGTAGACCACAGTACAGATGATTTCCAATCCCTCGATTGCCTCATCGATTCATTCATGTTTACCCCTACATTCACCATGTAAAATTGTACCCAGATGATGTCATCATGACTGCTCTATGCGTACTAACGCTTTGTGCTAACATGTGAGTGCCATCGCTTTCTGTACGGTCTCTCCAGATTGTCTATAATGCCGCCACCAATGTGAGTAGTCAGTTACCTTTTTCAGAGCCTGAGATGTAACGGGCGCATTGATAGTTCTCATTTTCTCTCTTGTCATTTCCACTTGAATTGGTTATTGACCATTTGTCTGCTGAACCAACCAATGATGAGCAGGATGAAATGTATCTCGAAATTCTATTGGTGTAGCTCTCTTCCTCTTCGTCATCACACTCCTTTCTTTCTCTCAGCGCCAACAAACTCACAGCTATTTGCAACCAATCATGGTCGGTGCTACCCAGTACATTATAGAGAGCGCTGAAAGCAATACCCTACTGAACCAAACCAGGTCCTGTGAGAGCTTGCTCTCCACACAGAGCCCAATTCTTAGTCATAAATCTATACAAGTAAGAACCTGAGATCACTCACTTATCTCAACTTTCAAATAAAATCCTGATCCTGACAGACTGTCAAGCCTATTATGGCTGACTGACCAGTTTAGTAGCTTACTTGATTGTGACGGAAAGATGGCATCTATCATAGTGTGATAAATCTGTTATATTTATGTGTAAAAAGAGAGGTAAAGGGTTTTCTACATAAGTCATTCTCTGCGCAACCAATTTATTCTCTAGTTCTGTTCAGCTTGAGACCACTTCTGTTTTTACTTTCACTACTACTACCTAGATTGCTTATTAGGCTGAGAGCAGAGAGCTAAAGGAAAAAATTGACAAATTGAAAGAGCAGATGACTCTCATGGCCCGTAAAAAGAATGATATGGATCACTCCACCAAGGTGCTAGAGAAGAGTGTAAAAAGTAACGAACAGGCTGTGGAACGACTCAAGTAAGGCATAGCTCAAAAATATTCTTGGCGTCATTTTGATTATGATCTTAAACCTTTGATGAGTGCCTCTCTATATATGTAAACCCACTTGTCTGATGTTGATGATGATGATTACATCTATATTTAAATGGCTGAGTTTTCTACACACCCAACATAGGCTGAATGTGTGACTGGCTATTGTTGGATTTGAATATCTAAAGAAAAACCTGTCGTGCTTTCTGTTACAGGAAAGAATTGACTGAATTAACGATACAGTTAGAAGCCCAGTCCGGACTTGGTAATAAACTGCTCAGTGCAAGAGATGATGCCCTGAATCGACTTGAGACACGCAAGAGAGAGCATAACACGCTGATGAGTGAACGGACCCAGGAGCTGGCTGGTTACAAGGTAGATAACCCCTGACCGCCCACGAGTTTTAATAATGTGTTTTGTATATGGTTACGGATAGGATGAGATTTTATTTTATGTGGATGACATTATAAAGGCAGATTCTTGTTTTCAAAATGGCTTAATGGATAAATTATTTAGACTTCACAAAACTGAGGCCATAGGCATAGCCACAAACATTGAATTAGAACTTTCAAAGACACTGACTGATAAGTGACAGGTGTCAACTAGGCATCTAGACTCTGGTGATCTAGGTGTAGATTTTGTTGGGTCAGCATCGTCAGTTCTCCGGCAGCCATGGTTCTTTTTGATTACTAGGTAACACTAGCAGAGGAGCTGGCTGTGAACAGTTCTCTGGCGCGAACATACCGCAGTCTCCAGGGTCGCTTCGTTGACGTTAAGAGTAAAGTCATGGATATGTTCGATGAAAGAAATCGTCTCGAAGCGAGTATCAAAGATCTCAAACAGCTTAAAGGTCAGCTAGCTCGCTTTATATCGAGAGGTGATAATCCCATATTTGGTTCAAAAATCTGTGCAATGCAATAATGTTGTTTCTAATTATACTTGCATCAGGCTCAATATTCTATGGGATAGTAGGGTAGCTCAGTGGCTAATAAACTTGCACGAGATTGGTGGATCTTGGATTCAAGCGCTAGCCATGTCAGTTCAAGACGTGGGTATGAGCTCCTTATATAAATTGTAGCACCTATCTCTCCGAAACAGGCCCCATGCCTAAGGCTACGCCAAATAAAATGGTCATGTGTCTAGAATATATTAGATTACGATGGGACAGAAAATATTTAGCCATGTTTCAGAACCTATTTCTCTATTTCTACTTACCGAAGTTGTTTCCACTTGGCAGGTTTGCAAAGTCGAATGGCGAAAGCTCTAGCTACATACTACAAGTTTAGAGGGCTGTATAACTCTTCCGAACTCGAGAGAGTTCTATCTGAAAATCGGGTCAGTGGGGTGAAGGTCACAAGGCTGCAAGAAAAATTCAACACATCGGTGAAAAACATAACAGGTACGGACTTTGTAGTTTAACACAGTATAGTGGAGTTCGGGGTCTGTCTTCCATGGGGTGACTCAATTTCTGACGATATGACTGGGTTTGTTTCAGTCAGTGTAACTCTGTCACACTTCACGTGTTGACTTGATTCATGACCACTGAAACTTGTGCTTTTGGTTCATGTCAGTCATTTTTGTTACATTTGAAGTTAGAAGACCGATATGACCTAGAACGTGTGACACAGTTTGTGGTTGTGACTTGTGACCGACAGTATATGCTAGCAAAGATTACACCAAGATAGGACACAAAGCCTGTTTTCTAAACGATACCTCCGGACTCCGGTCGGTGGTTGCATGATCTGTTGGGTCTTTGTAGGGGCTTTAGTTACAGGGGTCTAAGATACTCTATTGCTTTAAGTGATTCAATCTAGAGCTAGGTCGCACTAATGTCAACGTCTTTATGCCATCCGCATCAAAACCGAAACTGGAATAGGATGCTTATGAATAAAAGTGGGTTCGCTTATTGCTTGCTAGAGCTTGCAATGTATACACATATATGAAGAACAAAACAGATCGCTGTTGAGTTGCAATGTCAAGGTGAGGGCTCTAGTGCTGTTGAACTCTGAGCCCCTCAGAACCCAACATGTGCGCACTGATCGCCATCTGATGTTGCGGTGCGTAAACTGGGACAATTAACTGGGCCAGTTTAAACTCTTATACAAACGAAAGATCATGTCCTATCTTGGTATAATCTTTGATGCTAGTAAGCGTGATTCAGTATAACTCCATATGTAACCTCATCCTTTCCATGTTAAGGCTGTATTGAGGAGCTTCAGGTGAGTCGGTTGGGTAGCATTGGACAGTTTACTCAACGACAAAGGTGTCAGTTGTGAACTAGGGGTGCAACAATCAGTTTGTGAAATCACTTTCCGAGCGTCGCTGTTGTCACAATGTCACAAAGCTCGATGTGATAAATTTCCGCTTGTGTGGTGGAGGTTGTTTTGCTATTATATGTGCAAAATTGGCTTATTAGTGTGGTCACCTGCTTCTCCTGATAGGTCAGAATGTTCTTGTCTTGTGCATACATTTTTCATAAGTTATTAGGTCACTTTTGCTGATTGAGTAAAAATAAGCAAGGACAGTTGCACCCCTACAGTAAAACCCAGATACGTGCATACAATGTAAATGTTGTATTTCCTAAAATCCTGAAGGCCTGGTGATCTTGCGTTTGACGGTCATGGTATAATGGTAGAGTCTGGGCACTTGTCTGTCTGCATGGTGGCACACGGCTTATGGCATGATGTTTGAATGATTATTTATAAGTAATAAGCATGATCAGATCTCACGCGATTAATGGATCAATGAACTAGCCCCCAGCTGGTCACTGATTGAATTCCAATAGTATCACAGCGTAGGCTATTGTGTCTGATAATGATTGTCCCCTTTTTGTTGTAGTCTTTTTACAATCGCAGCTAAGAATACTCGATAATAGACAAGTGGTACAAGCCGTCCATTCCAAACCGATGTCTGATGATCTGACCGTGGTGACAGAGACCACATCTACAAACACCGGAAGACACGGGTCTGAGGCTGCACTAGCCTAATTAGACCATAGACGACCCTAGGTCACAACGAAACTATCCGTGCTATCAATAGTTACCTTGTGTTAGCCCTTATAAAGATTCCATAATTTATTGTATATGAATGTATATTTTATATGTGATCAGAATCTTTGCTCAATAAATGTATACGCAGCACTGATGCGCTGTAAACCGTAAAATTGATATTTTATCATGTTCGTCAATCAGCATATAATGCCATCTATCAGTCACACATGTCCATTCTCTGGTGGTGAGAAGGCAACTTCTCTTTCGTAAAGTAGGCGGAGCTTAGCTATACAGTCATTAGTGCATTACGCGTTACGCATAGCGGTTTGTCAGAATGCACTGTAGGGCTAAGCTCGTCATTCGAAAGCCCACACGGATGTAGTTTCATCTTCACTGTATTCGCAATTCTTTCGAGGATTATTATTACTTCTCATAAAAGTGATCTAATAATCAGGTAAGCATATATCATTACATGTATTATTACGTGTATAAATAGTGTGGGGTTTATTACTCACAGGTGCAGCTGGTTCATGACATTACATTTACAAGTTACAGTAGCAGTATGCGTGATATTGATGTATAGTTTAGCTCATAATAGTTACAGTTTACAGTTACAAGTAGTACATCGGTCAGACTGTTGAGATAAGAGTTATTTTATTCGCTATCTTTTTACATGCAAGCACATCATGTTTCAGTGTGAGGAACTTGGCATTCATCTGATATTTCAATGGACGGAAGAACTACATGTATAGTAAATACTAGCAACTAATACCAGCTTATGGTGATTATCTGATTTGTTTACCTTTCTACGCCATTGATAAGCCTGATTGAGAGCACCTCACGCCTCTAGTGAGTAGATTCACTATACGGTAATCAGCAATGGAGCTGTTTGAGGAGGAGAGAAATGTCCCGATCAGAGTTCTGTGTCGGATTCGGCCGCTCAATCAGGCTGAACAGACTGAGGAGCAGAGAATCAGCATTCTCTCATCCAACGCCGTCTCATCAGCCGTGAGTTTAATTATATCTCACTATCTGACTAGTATGGCTGTGAAAAGGATATTATACCCATGCGATCAGAGTGTTACTTTATTTGGTCCGTCGATGAAAGCATCTTTGAGATTTAGAGCCGGTGTCACTGAGACCACACTCAATTTTTTCACAAATTTAGCAGGACAGCACAACCATTATATAGGTATCAACTTTTTTTACAACCATCTGGCCAGGCTTATCAGCTATAATGGAAACAAACATGCATAGATACATGGTCAAAGGTTGCTGCTTCATGCACTTAAGCACCCTGCCAAAGTTCTCGAAAATTTTCTGCTTTGGTGAACTCAGATCGCTTTCCTTGCAGAGAAATATTTGTTATTTATGAAAGTTGAGTTGCATGAATTGTATGTCTGTGACTGTGATGGAGGTTGTAGCTCATCCCCATCTAATAATCAATTCAAACCCATCTTCTGCAATGTCAAGTCTCAGATCTATCTGTACCCCTGCAGTAAATAGGGTAAATCGATTCGTTTGTGTAACAATCTCCTATTATCTTGTTTCTATAAACCCTAGTCTGGCTAATTAGACCCAGTTTACGATACCCAAGAGATCCTAATATTGAATGATAATATCAGATTCATGTAAATCGGCTCCCTCCTCATTAGATTTGTCTACAACACCTGTATGCCCAATAAGCTCTCCACCTTCCTACACTATTTACATGCCTTCCCGTACTATTATAAGGAAGCTCGGTGGGTAAAATAGCTAGCTAATGATTGTGAGGTGGGCTTTCTACTGCTAGAATGGTTTCTTCTGTATGGGTCTCACTCCAAGTTGCTAGAATGGCTTCGGACCACCACAGTATGTAGGTCCCAACTATACAATGTATAAGGGTAAAAATCGCTACATGGTTGCTAAAGATTCAGGTCTCCCTTTTCTTTAAAAAGTACCCGAGTACTTGGCGTGTGAGGCTAAACAATTGGCCCAGATTAACCAAGCCCCCCTCTCTAAATACCTAGGCCTGAAAAGGCAATGGGCAATCACCTTTAGTATACCACCGCAGGAAACCATGACCGACATGTCATGGGAGAGTTGCCTTGGGCAGTCTACCAAACAAAAACTATCCTACTACCAATAGGATGTGTATAGATATCAGTGATGTCATCTATGGTTGAGGATTTCCCGTTTCCGATCCTGTGACACGGTCACTGTCACTGACATCACACAGTCACTGTCTCTCAGTGATGGCGCTATCTTTGCAGGGTAAAGTCTTCTCCTATGATAGGGTCTTCCCACCTGAAACGAGTCAAGAAGAAATTTACAGACACGGAGCCAAATCAATAGTCGATGGTAAGTGAAACATCATATAGCTGTGAGACGTGCTATTATCTACATATGCCAGAGGGCTTACAGTTATAGCCTTTGCTTGAACTGTGGAGGAAATCTCTTGGAATTATGATACGCTGTTTGCTCATTTTTTAGTCTTCTGTTGTTGCCTTTTATCGACCAGCGGTAACAACCTATTAAGAAACAAAACAAGGCTTCATTCACTTGATGTTATTTGAGTAACCCTGTATACAGAAGTTAGCTAATGGTTTGCTTATCATGAGCCGACCTTGGCAAGTTAAAGTTCAATACCTCATGATTTTGATAGCAAAATTTAGGCTGATCTGGAGCAGGCGCGCCTATACATGGTTGCTTGAATGTGGCTACAGCAGCAGGAAATGTCATCAGATTTCCACAGCCCCTTGTAGTGACCCCATTCAACCATCCCAATGACATCATCCCATATACTGCTGACATGATCGGTCTAGTATTGTATTGCAAGCTCTTTAGATGACATCATCATCGATTCATCTCTACAGATAACAGTGATTAATAACCAGTAAATGACCCCAATATGACAACACTCACCCATATGTCAACTCTAGATCATTGACACACAGGTTTCATTGCTGATGTGCCAGTTTCGGATCCGGGCGTTAAATACAAGAGCCTCCCTTCTCTATTGGGCACGCCGGTGCAACCAGAAAGTCTCCTAATGACGCAACCTGGTTCCTGGCAGTTGTTCTGTATGACAAATTGCTGAACATACATCCTCATGCAGTTTACTATAATGTTGTAGATATACTGTCTGGGTATAATGGGACTATATTTGCCTATGGGCAGACGGCCAGCGGAAAAACTTTTACCATGGAGGTAGGAGGATACTGATTTGTTATAATTTTGGGTGGCAGGTTGTTGATATGACTTATATTAAATTTGTACAAAGCTGTCACTAGGACAATGACTGATCAACAAACATTTAAGGCTACATGTATACTGATCATATCAAAGTTTCCTGTACATGTTGCTAGTATTTGTGGGATATTACTGGCTTGTGTAGTTTTAAGATAAGATAATTCTTTCTGATGTAACTCATGGAGAATATCCATTGACACAAAGTGGTGCCCAAATCAGAAAGAGAGACCTTGGATT
>Ga0224501_10005184_pt1 | contig 10280 bp, 4 predicted proteins | sample SF_Oct11_sed_USG_4_FD_169105 | JGI IMG/M metagenome (GOLD analysis project Ga0224501, IMG submission 169105) | Sediment microbial communities from San Francisco Bay, California, United States - SF_Oct11_sed_USGS_8_1 | ecosystem: Environmental > Aquatic > Marine > Sediment | place: USA...
CAACGAATGCCATTAAATATCTTGGTCAGCAAATAAGAGTTTATTCGCTTGCTTAAATAGACTGAAGCCTTCCAGGCACAGAGCATTACGAAACAGACATCATCACACAGGGGCACAACCTATATAAACATTGCAATCCCTGACATTTATATGACGTTTAATATCGCAAGTTTGATGATTAGTCAATGGCCAGGCACTCAAAGTTGGTCATTTTCTACTTAGCTTTACAGAGAGTGTCCCAATATTTGGGACACCTCATAACCACTGACACATTCCTAAGGTTGTACACAAGCGCTGAGAATAGGTCTAGAGTGGCCCTACCTCCAGGTCTGTCAAAACCAGCGTAAAGAGAGCCATGTTTAGCCGATATTGCCCGAGCATCCCAGGGAATGCCGGTGACTTGCTACACCGATCATGCTAAAGGGTAGAGTTGACGCCATGGCTTCAACTGGTAGAAAATCATACATATTACAGCGTCAGACAGCCATCAGACAGCATTAGCATGATAACACAATAATGTACAGTGATGACTGCCTTTATTAGTCCCATCAACAAAGAAAATAAGTCAACTAGTCGTCCTCCAGTTGGACCTTCAATATGAAAGTTATACGGTTTGGGTTTTCTTCAAACCACTAAAAAATATAAAACCTGTTAATAAGTGCCTTTATATAAGTGCAGGTGTTTGACTTAGCAAATAGGCACTGCTACTGGTCTGAGTAGGAATGGATTGAAAACGAAACTACTTAGACTCGGAGTCTAAGTAGTTTCGTTATCAATCCATTCCTAGTAGTTACTAACTTAGAGTCAGAAGAAGTCATTAGATTAGACTTGTCAATCAACATCAGCTATTCAGTAGCCATGACTAGACATAGTAATTGTGACATAGTACTAGTATTTCAGGGGGGTCTTACTCTATGTCTATGAGTCCATGTAATTATGTGTCAATCATTAATGAATCCTATCCTCTCAGTCCCTGAGTCTCACTCATTTACTTGGCCGTTTATGCCATCCTTGGAAAGGGAATATACTTCTGAGTGGGTGACTCTCTGCCACTATTTTCTTGTGGGAGAGATGTGTCTTATCCATTGTATGCCTGGTGACATCATGATCATACTTACCCCCAGCTGCAAGTGCAACACTAAACTAAGTACAGTTAGTGAGTTACAGTAGTGACTTACTAACTAAGTACAGTTAGTGAGTTACAGTAGTGACTTATTAACTAGTAACTAGTCTAAGTCTGTATTGCAAAAGGAGCAGCAAATATGATTCACACCTAACTTACTCGATTGGACAAAATCAAACTGCTATTCACTCTTTTTGAAATTTACACGAGTATTTCAGGTTTTCAGACATGACAGCTAAACAGCTAATAGGCAGTATTTTACAGCTAATGCTTTTAGTTTTACTTTCCACTTTGCTTTTCAGCTTCACAAAGGTTCTGCTTGCAATCATACAGGTCAAGGTCATACATACACTGCCATTTAGACATCTATCGGCTGAATGTGTGAAAGTGAGCTAATCAAAGGCGAGATACCAAAATAGGGAAAGAGTGCAAAGACATTACATTTGTTATTTTGTAATTAATATATATTTCACTATCAGTACGAAGAGAACAACTAGTCAATTACTATGTACTCCGAAAACATTAAGTAGCTGAACTCAGTGACTGAACTGCGCATATTTCATTATTTGTGAAATTTTGACACATTTCTAGCTGTCTTTTGCAGGAAAAATCAGGTAAATTGAATCCCGGGAGGGTTGCGGGAGGTCGGGAGTTGTGCTGGAGATTAGCCTGGATCCCGGGAGGGTCCCGGAGAATGCGGGAGACTTGGCAAGTATGCCTAAGGGCACAGGCACGGCACAGGGGCATGCACGCTCTTGGGAAGGCCCAGTCTCCCGCTCAGGAGACGTCTGCACAACTGACCGCGAAAGAACCCGCTGGGGTCCTTTGACCATGGGCCCAAGGCCGGAAGCCGCCCCAAGTGACGGTCCCACACTCTCAACGAAGATCCTGAGCGCACCAGAGAGTGTCTGGAACGGCTCCGCAAAGTCTCGTGCCGCATCCAACATTTGCTGGACTAGCGCACGATCCTCCCGGGGAGGTCATAATATCCCCTATCTGGATAGGGGCTAAGACCTCGAGTGAACCGCACGCTGGGTTGAGTTCTATGGGCAGCCGCGGGCTCGTGTGCCAGGGGACTACCCTCCCTAGGTTCTCCGTAGACTAACCTTTCCTGACTCTCACGGCTTCTCCCTCCAAGGTTTCATATTCTCTGCGGGCTACCCTTTCTATAAGGCGTATCACCTTCTCTTCTGTAAGACACTATAGGCCCATCCCTTCGGAGGCTATTCTCCCTCAATCTAGGTGGTCTCTCTCGACTATGTTTGTGTTACGATAGTCTCTGTTAAGGCTTCCATCTCTACTGCGGCTGCTCTCCCGAGGTTGGTAATATCGGCTGCGGAAAAGGCTACAGCCTCGGGACCTATTCCGAGGGAGGCTACCCGGTCTACGTCGGGAAAGGCTGTTATCGCCACCTCTGGAATTCTAGGCTATCCAATGCGGATACTTAAGCCCTCGGCGATGGACTTTTCAGATCGTCGACACAACAGAACTGGCCCCGAAATAGGAAACTAACATGGAGCTATTGGTGTTTGCATTGATTTCTCGGCTCACGCCCTGATGTTTGGAAAATCCTTCTGCGGGTGCACACTAGACCTGTAGTTACACAAGTCTATATAGAGAAAATGTTCAACAAAGGTATCAAATAGGGTTTCAGAATGCAGTTTTTTACTGCTATCAATGAGCATTAGTGCCATTGCTGCGAAATTTTAGAGGCCCGAACGCAACGGTCTCTATTTAGGGTTAGGGAAAACAGTAAAGCACTTCTTATAATTTAAGTTTTCTCCAATATCATGTTCAATTTTGAATTCTACTCTATGTTATGAGGGAGTAAAGATCATTAGTTTACTACGTTTGAGTAATTGGATCCCATTTTATTTCTATTGGGACCATTTGAGCCGCAGTTATTCGAGTGACCGATATTCGGTTTGTGGAAAAAGACCACTCGCTACCCCTGCAACAAATGCCGAGTTGCCTTTGAGAATGGGGAACACAACTCTGAAAATGCGTCTACCATCGACCGTATCATAACCCCTTCAAAGCCCGTTCAAACCCAGCAATACACCGTAGTCCCCATCAGTAACTGCGAGCTTGTAATGGTGGCAAGGTTAGCTTGAAGAAGAATCCTGCATTTTGACGGGGCTTACAACGCCTAGAACCTTTCCTCTTCGGCCATTGTCACACGCGCTCGGATAGTCACAAGTATTATGACCAAAATTCGCAGCGCAACCTTCTACGACTTGACAGCAACTCGAACTGTGTAAGTTGTGTCAAGGATTCCAATGTTAATGTGCGTGCGACTATGTACCGGATTGGGGCATGTATGACTGGGAATGTGGGGTTATTTAGTACCTACTAATAGTATTAGTGGTTCAACTAGCATTTGCGAGCAGCTGAGATAAAAGCTCGGCTCTCTGTTTACCAAACCCATGTGAAAAGCCCAAGTCGCAGCTCTTACCGCGCGACACAGGCAGAGCTAGCCAGGTGACCTGCCTTTTTGGCAGTTGGCGGGCCAGCAATTCGGCTTCGCAATTTGCGAATAGCTAGCTTGATGAATGATGGGATGAATAAAAGACGCTGCGTGTATTGGTAAAACGTATCCAGTTCTCATAAACAGGAATGCTCTTTTTTCTTCTCTTTCGATTGATTGAACCGCGGATTCTCATGAAGTGCAGAAACTGGATGATAGCTCTTCAGTCACAATTCCTCACAAGCAAAGGGTAGTTTGTATCTTCATAGAGAGGCGGTTTATTTTGGCAACTACTACAGAAAAGATCTACATTATTAAATGTAAGTTAGTGGATGCAAATGGCTGATCTAAATGGGTTCTTCTAATGCCATCGTGGCTAAATTTGTACTGAAAAGGAGGTGCTGGAGTTGTCTTCTCCACATTTGACTATTGTTACATAATTGTTACATAATGATTGCTAGAAGGCCTGAGATGAGGAGAGCGGTGGCCGCCTTGAGGGCCTCTCCAGAGTTGCATCCATTTCCGGAGCAAACGCATCGCTCCTGGTAACCACCACCACCTACGAGAAACAAGATGGCTGTTACAAGATGGCGGAACATAACTTGTCTTAGACACGCTGACAGGGACAAACTGATCTTAACACCATGGTGGACATGAATTGCTTGATGGGCCCGCAGTGACACCTGCTGCGTAAAAAATGAAATCTAGCATAAATAGCCAACGCACACATTCGCAATGCTGACACGCATGTGTGACTACAATTCAGCCAACAAATAAACTCATCTTTTAGTTGAAAAATCCATATAAGTTAGATATGTCGCCTAAGGTGGCACGGGTGAAACTGCCGTACAGAACTTCTCTGTGAAAACTGGTTAGCCCGCGTGACCTTTCGCGTGACCTTTCGGGATGAAATGGGGTCTTACTGGTAATCTCAGTAACTTTGCCCAAAGAAATGTGGTCTGGTGGTTTAAACAAAAAAAGCTTCGTCTGGAAAAAAGCTTGCACAACGCTGGCCCATGGACACTACTATCATGCATTCAATAACTGCAAACATCATAAAATCAATAAACCACCAACTACTGCTAGTGGCTGTTCATTCCTTGCTCTCTACTGGACCAAACTAACAGTTCATACTGGTTGCTAACCAAAAGCCCGAAGGAATCCTGGTTCAAGAGTTTATTTTTCCAGCAATGGTTAGTATTCAGCGGCGGCCACACCACACCGCCACCACACCGATCTAATCAAGCCCAGCTACACTTTTGACCTACAGAACCACTAAACTGAAATCTGCATTGTGTGGTTACGGTGTCCCCGCATTGATTGATTAGTGCTAGTTTTCAAACCAGCAAAGCGACTACTAGTGGTACTAAAGCGTATCGAGGGTATCAAACCTGGCGGGGGAATAATTTGCCTTTCAGAAATCAGAATCTTGTTCGATGTCTTCATAGCTATGGCCAAGTTGATGGGTTAGATACCGGTTTTGCCATTTATCCAGATAGCTGGCCAGATAGCTGGCCAGATAGCTGGCCAGATAGCTGGCCGGACCCTGGGTTTGAGAATAATCAGGCATGAGACTAAATTGATTTGCGAGGAATGTCTTGTGATACGTTTACTTACTGGCTGTGTCCTGTACGCACTTATCCACCTTGACAAAGTGTGCAAAGCTAGCCTTGTTACCGCATGAACGGGTCGTGTAATTGTTTGCTGCAGAAGACGAAAAAGGTCACAGATCACCTTATGGGAAGGTCATGAGGGGTGAATATTTTGAGCTCGGGTCAGTTCCCAGGTGAGAGGAATTGAGATTCAGCTTCAGATCAAAGTTCAATGTCACATTTGAAGTATAATAATTAGTTAAGTAGTACCACAAGTTTAAACCTGGAAGAATGGTTGACAATTGAACTCAATTTAAGTTTGTGGCATTAGTTACTGACCTAGTTCTTTGTTATATCCAAAAGCCATAGGTTTTGCGTTAATGGTCTGATGGTGTGACTTAAATTGTGACTTGAGTCCTAGTAGTTATAACCAGTTTAATAGCTGGAAAGCAGAGGGTAGAGGAAGAGGGGCACTTCCAGATTTAAACAATACTCACTCACAGGCAAGAAATAAAAATAGAATACCTGATTTATAAGGGCCTTTATCAACTCTCACACAGCAAGGCCATCATTTGGTGCAAAAAGCTTTACTTACACGTGTTATCTTGCAGTCTGTCAGCCGGACCATTATTTGGGAGTTCTAGGAGAGTAAAGATCTTTAAGCAGACATCTTGGTCTTCTGTACATTTCGATAGAAAATCGGCGGTGAGGTCAGCCTTGTCACAATTCTGGTCATCCAGTGAGCTACACGTGTAGCACTGCAGACCATAAGCTGAAACAGAGGATAACTAGCTAAGAAAATAGTAACTAGCAATATTGGGTACACACGACAGCGGCTAGCGACAAGCGGCTCAGACGGCGCCGCCGCTGGGGTGTTTACATGAGCGGCTGCCGCTGAAAATGGGGTCACGTTTCGCCGCACGAGCGTCAAAGCCGACCGAGAGCCGATGCTGCACCCACTATTTTCTGAAGCGGTGGGCGAGCGGCCCCAATCAGAGCGTAGATCTCATTTACCGAGGAAAACTTTCGCGTCCGGTATAAAGGTTAAGGGCAAACCCGATAGAATGGCAAATCAGAATTGGTGTTGTTATGGGTTACTGCTCGCTTGCCGCTGGAGAACGTAGAGTACAGCATGCATGCAGCATCTACCCCAACAGTTGACGCCCATTTTAACCGACAAATGAGCGACAGCCGCTCGTTTAAGCTGTTCATATATGCAGATCCAAATTTGCTGGCCTTATGCATTGATTACAGTAAGACACTAACTAAGTTAGTTAGTTAGTTAGTGTCTTGCTGTAACCGACGCATTTGGCTAGCAAATGAGCGCTTTGCAATTGCTTTGCTGGTTGGTTTGCAAAAACTTGAAAAACTAGTCAGTGGAGTGAGGTCATCATGAATCAATGCCACTAGTGAGCACTAGCGAGCACTAGCGAGTACGGCCTCGCACCCTGATTCGAGTCTAGATCTGGAGGTGAAGATTAAAAGGAGCATACTCATGACCTGCACAGTTAACTCAAACAGACTGACAGAACGTACCTGCATGAACTAAAGCAGCAACGACGACAACGGTGCTCAGAAAAACCTTCATGTTTCTGCTGACGATGAGAGTATCACTATCAGTGAGTATCAGTAGGAGTGTCAGTGTGCAAGCGACTTCAGCGAGTAGAGCCGCTCAGCGAGGGCTATAAGGGCGCTTCTCCGAAGCCTGGTAGTTTCAGGGGTGGAACCATGAGATATAGTCACATTCATTTAGAACATCGTTTATAATACACGCCTATCAAGTGCGGAATTTATTTTCCTATCGTGCATTATGATATTGATCTTTGAGACAAGTCAAAAATTATGAAATCAGAGAATTGGTACGCCATCTTGGTTCAACGTTTCTATGCTTCAACCACGGATTTCGTGGGTTCAACCGAAACGGGAGGAAGCAACTCTTTATGGAACGTGATCTGGCTTTGTGGCGTTCGTTTTAGCGAAGGTGTTCTCTAGCGTAAAAATGGGACCTGACTGCATGGGCTAGAGGTGCCCTGATCACCCAGCATACGCCTGCCGAACTATACTTTAGAAGTCAGTCCCATGCATCCCTTCAGATTTAAAGCACTGGCGCCATAACATTACCGACAACAATTAGTTTGTCCATCAGACATTTCAGGAGGGGGGGGCGAAAACTTTCCTGCCTGCTTTACACAATTTAATTGGATATCGTGGAGAATAGAGGTGCAACCGATCTATCTACGTGCCATCCCCTAGTCTTGAATCAGGAGTTCAATTGTGCAGTCTATCAGACCATGATTTGGACTTTGTGACAATTAACAGAAAAGGCATGCAGAAAATATGAACCCCGTAAAGTCTTATATTGTGATTACAAAAGTCAAAAGTGACATCTGACTTCATTGATGATTTGAGCCACCTCGATTGGAATGTTTTGGGCATAATGGACGATGTTAGTCCTATGCTTTCCGCCTTGAAATCCATGTTTAGATACGTGAGCAATCAGCATTATTTTGATCAAAGATAAGCTGCATCATCGATAAGATCAGCACCTTGGATAATCCCAGCTCCTTGGATAATCCCTGAGCTTAAGGCTTTGTATTATCGTAAAGACCGGACCAAACAAAAGCCGTTCAATCTGTCGGGCCACGGAGAGACTACCTTTGGCACGATTATAAGCATTACCGGAATCAGTGCAAACTAAAAACGAAAAATGCAAAAATTGAATTACTTCAAGGATATCATTGGTGAAGACAAATCAAATCCCAGGAGTTAATGGCAAACAAAGCTTTACCCATGCAACTCGCATGCATGCAGCCAGTCTCCCATTGCGTCTATATCAAAACTACCGTTATGGAACTATTGCGTCAACACCCATTCAGATTGCCGAAACATTTAACGCGTATTTCTCAAATGTGGCTACCAATTCAGCTTCAAACTTTTCTGAGGTGAATTGCGCCTCTTGCAAAGAACACGCAGCTTGAGTTTAAAGATGGCATGTCATGCCCGGTGACAGAATTCGATTGTACCCTGAGGTGGTAGTCCTTCTACTCCTGATTCAGAAACTGTGCTGCTTAGCCCACTGTGTGACGTCACAGTAGGTTTCTAATGCTTAGAACATAAGCTATGATATGCAGTAAGCGTAACAAACCCGAATTCTCGCATATGATTGGTCAATCCATTTCAGGCAGGAATCTGATTGGCCAACAGCTTTGTCATTGGACAGAATATCAGTTCTAGCCAACATTGACATCCAGATTCTTTATATACTGTCCAAAACCTACCCAGACATACCTGGCTGTTGACAATCCGTGAACTTTCGCTGAACTTGCGTTAATTCCCCATTGGTCCATCTTGGGGTCAGGGGTCCATCTGGCATTCAAGAGCACATGGCAACCATGTGTTAACCATGTGTCTAACAGTTATTCACATGGTTGACACTACAACACGTGGTCTAAGGATTGGACATTTCATTATTGGTATCACTGCTCATATCAGAGAATCTTACACGGTATTGACTCGAATGAACTGCAAAACAACAGCGGGTATTATTTGTTTATTCTCTAATATTTTACCAAGCTCAGTATGATTATAACAAGGAAGCTCATCACATCGCTGCTGCGTGACACAATCCTGTCTTATGTAACAACCTTGCCCACTGCATTTTGAGAACATTGCGCTACTGCTATATGATGAAATTGGAAAAGTTGTGTGTTTCAAAGTTAGAATTTTGAGAAACAGTTGCGCAACATTGTGACTGTATACATGCCAGTAGAGCTGTACCAACTAAGCAGTTTTGATAAATGGTCTGCGTGTTTGTAAGTTTATGCATGATATCAAGCACTGCCTTGACAGAAATTTGCACCAATAACCATTTGAGCCGACTTGAGCTCTTCTTGCTAATCTTATATAACAAATGGGACAGTTTCAAAAACATTCACGGAGAAGAGTTTGTATACCAATGGGCATGTCCCCGATTCAAGCTCTATGCACAATAACAAACAAAATAATACTGGTGAGTACTTTAGGTCTTATTATCCATGATAATTCTACCGTTAGCTTTTTATCTGGCCGATGCTGGAAATTCATTAAAATAATTCTGGTGAAGTGCCCCTGGCAAGCACAATTGACTTGCTTGTATTTCAGTATCATGTGGAAAATGGTAGCGATGGTTGGGTTTTCGATAACAGCGCATACCCAACAAAGGAACTATGACGTATTTATAGTTCTCTGCTTATTCCTGGTCCTAAGATTCAGGAGCCCCATGCAGGAAGCAGCCTTGTAGACCTGTCGCTTTGGACAAGCTAGTGTACACTTGTTAGTTTAGACTGGCAGATGATCGCCGGCATTTTATCAAGTAGCTAGCTCATAATGGGCAAAAGCTTGCATTACAGTCCAAGCTTTAAGATTTTGCGATGAAAATGGGTAGTAAAAACACCTCATCGCAACAGGGAATGTCATTTTGCTCTGCATTTTTATATTTTCTATGCAAATACCCGCCATCACTTGCCAATGGCTACTGAGGAAAGGAAAAGCAAACCTGTTGCATGGAAGAGCCCACTGTAGAAAGCCAAACTGGCCTCCCATATTTCTCTGCAGACTGGCAGATCCCCCTCTGACACCCCAGACCCATCACTAACCCTCTATTTCCATTCAGTTAGCTGGTTCCAAATTAGACCCACTTTATTTTATTCCTGATACACAGCGCTGTACCTTTTGAAATGTCACTCTTTAACATCTTAAGTAATTCGATAGTTATAGATTATGGTACACAGTACGCAGACATCCTATAAACCATTCTGAATACCAATAGTAATCGGAGACGGAGAAGTCTCTGATAGTAACCATACCAAAAACAATAACAAACCCAAGCGAGAGGAGGCGGGCCTAACAGTGGTAACTGTGACGCAGTTTTATGGGCTATGATGGGCATGTCATGCCTACTTTAAATTCAGATCTAAACTCACGGAAAGCAATTGGGGTCGACAAAATACCAAACCGCTTGCTTAAAGCAGCAGTACCAGTCATAGCCAGACCTCCGTATGCTTAAAGCAGCAGCACCAGTCATAGCTAGACCTCCGTATGCTTAAAGCAGCAGCACCAG
>Ga0224501_10005186_pt1 | contig 10278 bp, 13 predicted proteins | sample SF_Oct11_sed_USG_4_FD_169105 | JGI IMG/M metagenome (GOLD analysis project Ga0224501, IMG submission 169105) | Sediment microbial communities from San Francisco Bay, California, United States - SF_Oct11_sed_USGS_8_1 | ecosystem: Environmental > Aquatic > Marine > Sediment | place: USA...
ACGCATCATTGTAATAATCGTGGTTCACAGATTTTTCACTATTTACATAACGTTTGAACACGGAATACTTGTCGTCTTGATGTACAAATTTTGATACTGATATATTTATATCTGTATGTGCTAAGGTTTCGAAAGAGCGAGAGCCGACCTCCTCGCTTAAGTGGCCTTATACTGCCTTTGTAGGTATACTTTTGATGAAGTTCCCCAGCAGAGGTTAGTGAAATTGAAGCTGGTGGCATTCAACCCCGTGTTCTATGATCAAAAAGGCGAAGCATGCAAAAACAGGTGAGGTCACAGATCAGCTCTGCTCTTCCCTAGAAAGTCGGATTAACCGCTAATGATGTGTGCTGCCATCTGTGTTGGCTCTATGTTAAGATCTGTTGTGCCTAGTTTGTTTGCGTATGGCCTGCCTGCTGGCCGGGTTCTTGCACTAGGCGGTTTTTACCGCCCATGGGGCATCCGCCGCGACACGGGGAAGTCGAGATATTAAGAAATTCCCTTGACCCAACCGTGTTTTGAACCCACGATCCCTGGGTGAAATATGATAGCGCAGGAAATTCTACCATTACACCACCCAGTGCTTATTAGGGATAGAGGTTGTCCCTTAGCCAATGGCCGTGTGAAAAAACCTGTACGGAACCTGTTTTGAACCTTCAGCATCAGCGACAACCGCTCTAACCACTCAGCCACAATATCGCCTTGCGTTACCAAACAACTATAAGCTCTTTGTAGTCCTTGTCAGAGGTCCTTGCTGTATGAGATGCCATTTAATCTGAGTAAGTTGACTTCGAGGCAGCCTGATGCCTCTGATTCGGCCGTGAACTCGTACATCTTACCTAATGGTATTCTCCTCTCTACATGGAAGGATGGCGGTGGACTGGCCTACATCGCAGCCAACTTTCATCTGCATCATCTCATCAACAGGTTAGGTTTTTACATTCTGGTATGATCTCTTTGTTGTTACGGTGAAGCTGCTGAATTAGATACCTAATTTTTAGTCATTTACCACAATCTCGGTCGTTATCAATGCTCAGGAACACCTCATAGTGAGGCTTGTCTTTATTTCGCGCTAATGTTAGCGTGAGGAGCTCATACTCACAGCTTGAGTTGCGAGCCAAACACTCTTCCATTCGACTATACTACCATCACGACAAGTTAGTGGCATTGTTTTTGTACTACGCGGGCAACCCATTTAGCGAACGGTTCTAGCCACTGAGCTTTCTGGCTACCTCACTATTTTCAACAACTGTTCATCAATCTTAATCAATGACAAAGATAACACATGTCACAGCTTCGAGAAAAACAAATTTTGCATCAACAGTTTCTGGTATCTTATGGATATATAATCCTTCATCCGTGGGCCTAGTATCAACTCTATGAGGCAAACTATGTTGTTCATCTCAAGAAGAAGCCATGGACTTAGTGATGCCGTCCATGTAAAACACTATGATCCAGTCTTAAAAAGTTTCCATCTAACTCCTCTACTATTTTAGATGTCTCCAGGGAACCTTTCAAAAACCATGGGTACTCCTTCCTTTCCCCAGACCTCATGGTTTAGTAACCTGCAAAGCTACAGTGGAACTGCGCAATATGAGACAGGAGATTTGGAGCCAACAGTTTCGGGCTTTAGACAATGGCCAGTCATCTCTTGTTGGTATTAGAATGGACAGAATCGATGCTCACACTGCTCTGGAAAAACCTGTCGAGCTACCTTGGAAAACTGCAATATTCAAAAACAAAACTCCGGTAAGATGTTCTGTGTTCAAATGTAAAAAGTAATGGTTGTTCTCCATGGCCGGTGGCTGTGTGGGGTAGTGGTTAGAGAGCCAACTTGCACCGGCAACTGAATGCCACTCTTCCTTACCACCTCCATCTTCCTCAGCTCGGAGAAGAGCCAGTTTGCCATTCCTTGTCTTGAACCAGGGACCTACAGCACTAGTGAAGAGCGCTTTAACCACCCAGTCACAGTGCCTCTCTAGTCATACCGCTCGCTGATGGGGTCGGGCCAGTAAATTAATTGTCTTTTATAGAACTTATGTATATGCGATGTGATCTTATTAAACGATTCGGGTCAGATTCTATGGAGTTGCAGTGAGTTCGTTTCTATATTTCCTATTGAAACGGATAAGTTCAGTTATGACTACGAAGGCTGCGGAGATAAATTTGAAATGACCAACAACAACTACAAGCTCCAAATAACTCTGAATAAGGTGATTACTGGGGCAGAACTGAGATCAACATCCTGTATTGTCACTCCGTCTCTTGGGAGGCGGGATTAATGGCGTTCCATCTTGAGCCGTAGCTCGTAACGTGGGTAGCCTTGGCGAGATGCCAATAAACAGGTTATAAATCCCGCCATTAGCTCTCGCGTTACTAGAGAATTTACCTCTGTGCACACCATTTTGGATGGCCTTGACATTGAGGTGAAGGGTTATCTCTACTGTAATGGGACCATTGCCATTATATGGAGCATCAAACTTCCCTTTTGCGAGATTCTCGATACTCACGATATTCTCAGCACCCGAAGCCCACATTTTGCAGATATCCGCGTTGTACCCAACGGTCGTACTCAATTTTTGCAGAATCCAGAAACCCAGAAGGAGGTTGTGACATCCCTCGAAATATCACTACCAGCTTGACACACACACAACACGCATCACTGCGATACACTACCTGTGATATCTACGCGACCATATGATCCGCAATGCTAATGAATGAAAAACAATGATACGGAGTTATATTCCAACCATGTTACCGTCCACGAGTAGAATGCACTAGCGATGATTACGAAGCGGGATCTCTGCTTGTAATTCTTCATAGGTTTTAATGAAGCATATTCGGAATACTGATGGTTCAGAGCTTTGTGGTCCAACTAGTCTTAACGAGTCACTCTTTGTGCAAACATGAGGGTAAAGTCTAATATATGTTGCCAAGTGTGTGTACTAAATCAAACTTTTAGTGCGCTGAAAACAAATCGCAAGGTTCACAATGGACAGTGTTCACATAGAAAATGTACTCCTTTTAATATAGTTTCACAGAATGTGCTAGCAAATGAAACAGTAAAAGCAATCGCCTGCTACGCATAACTTATAACAACATTCTAGACTGAGTAACCATGCATCGGCTAGACAATATACACCTAAGACCTTTGATTCTGAGCCCCCAGGCGGCAGCAGGCTGTATAGGATGGCTAGTCATGATGCAGAAGAGGAGGCTAATGCATACTGACTGGTCACCGTCTGGTATACTGATTGATTTAAATCGGGGCCCCATACTAGCGTTGGGATCGCCTTTACAAACGATGGTGGTGGTGTCGAATAGCAATACTTTATCATGCAGTGTAGTCTATGATGCTTCATTCTCTATGTCCTCAACTTGGCCCTCGACTCCACCATCCTTGGCTTGCTCTACAACGACACTGGTCAAGGTCAAACAGTGGCAACCAATCCGTAGCCAATGCATCAGTCTCTTAAAGGGCAACTAAACAAACAAAAGTAAGCAACAATCAATGAAAAGAAATAATGTAGCTCCGCCTTCGCATGAACGTTAACTAGCTAGTTTGCCCGGAGTAGACAGCTTGAATACAATAAGAGACGCGACAGTCATCAGTACACAATGTTCGTTCATAACCCGATGTATTTGGCTGCTGTATGGAGCCCATTGGCTAAATTCCCCCGCGCAATGGAAGGCATTTATTTAGTTGTGATGCATTGGAGCGAGACTAATTCGGCTCATACCTAAGGCAGATTAGCTTTAGAATGTTCTAGTATTTGTATAAGCTATCTTTCAGCCAGCGCTAACTGGCTGGGTATGACTAGTTGTGGGCTCCCAGTGAACCAATGATAATCTGTGTATACTGTACTGTTATCAGTCAGACGGAATCCTCACTAGTTAGTTTTCATTGCGCTACCCACAGGCGGCCCCAGATAGAGACTACCGCTAATAGTAATATGCGGCTACTGACCCTCTCCCTGCATGTCGGACGTCCACAGAGTCAGATTGTCTCTGAGCAGTTGCATGATGAGCGTAGAGTCTTTGTAGCTTTCCTCATTCAGGGTATCGAGTTCGGCAATGGCCTCGTCGAATGCGGTCTTAGCCAAGCGGCAGGCTCTGTCTGGTGAGTTTAGGATCTCGTAGTAAAACACTGAGAAGTTGAGAGCTAGTCCAAGCCTGTAGTACACAATACACCAATCATGGGGCAAGCCCTTTTGAGAACTGTAATTATTAGATCACCAGCAGTGGCAATGATCCTGTCATCAGCATACCAAACTCCCTATGATTACCGAAGGGGCAGGGGGCATTGTCACGCCTAGCCTACCTGATAGGGTGAGTTGGTGGTAGGCCTTCTACGGCTATATCGGTGGCTGCCTTGTATGCGACCAGACTGTTCTCGGCAGATTCTTTTCTCTCGTTACCCGAGGCGAACTCAGCCAGATATCGATGGTAATCTCCCTTCCTGTGAATACAATCGCGGCATTACAGACAGCAGTCACAAAGGATTTGAGCGGCTAATCCTCGGTGCAATGTTTGGTTCTTTTGGCATTGAAACAGTCATTGTGTCTATGTTTAACGCCCACTTACATTTTATAGTAGAAAACTTTAGATTCCCCTGAGACGGATGATTGGATCAAGTGCTTATCTAGAATGTCCAAAATATCGGCGCAGATGTCTTTCAATTCGGTTTCAATCTACAACAGAGTGACGCGACATTAACACAGTGGGTTTCACACAAGCCCTGGATACACTAGCCAAATATAGCTTGAAGGACGCACCGAATCGGGGTGATCAGTACTCACTTGTATTCGGTACTCCTGCAATAGCTTGACCTTCTTGCTGGAGGCACCCTTTCCCTCTTCCTTCTGCTCGATGCTACTGACTATCCTCCATGATGCACGACGCGCACCAATGACATTTTTATAGGCAACAGAAAGGAGATTCCTCTCTTCCACAGTCAGTTCTTGGTCCAGACACGCCACCCGTTTCATGCTGTCCACCATCTCTGTAAGCATAAGGCAGGAGGATATGAGGACACAGTCTAGACCACCAATCATGACTCACAGCCAATCGCTAGTAACTCCTACTATTTACAAGGAAAGGCCAACCAAGCCATGACTCATCAAACTGATAAGCAAATACCAGCGACAAATAAAGCTATTCATCGAGTCAACCAGTAAGCGGGTCCCACTTCAGTTCGAGAGCATGATCTTGAAACCTCAAATGTAGTAAGAGTTTGAGCTACTGAGCATGGATTTCCAATACAGCTAGAAAGCTGTGAGAGTGTTAGGTCAGCAAATACTCCTGCAGTGCTGTATTATTGATTTCACCAGCTGGATAACAAATAACATTTACAGACAAGTCCAATCAGATTCGTTGGTAATCACTGATCTATGTTAATCATGTCGGTAACTGGCTGATCTAAACTACCTGAGCTAAAAAATACCAGTCACAATTCTTGGCAACTTACTGTGCATTCGGGCATGAACGGTAAGAGGCCGCAGTAACAAATACCAACAACTTTCAGACCACCATGGAAACCCAACTTGTATACGAGTTGTATTTCTCTGAATTAAATTTTGAATGTTTAGAACTTACTCTACTAATGCATTGGAAATCTATACACAGCAGCATTTAAATGAACATTTAGTTACGTACAGCAAACTGGTTGATCGCACGCCAAATTAAAACAATGTACCTCTATGCAGAACAGCGTTCTGACAACTTATAGATTCGCATTGTAGATACTACCATGCGAAGTGATTGGTAATAAAATGCGATGAGTTTCATGCCCCGCGCTTGCAGACCACTGAAAAGTGTAAATTGACAACCGAAAAATTTTGAGCATTCCCTTCTACACGGACGGGCGCACTGACTGGGGGAGGTTCAACATTGATTTCATTGATACAGAAATGACCGTCGCTGTTTCGATTTCAATTCTTCCGCCTCTGGCAGACGCATGGGAACACCGAGTAATGAGCTATCCTCTATCCTGCGAGTGTGAGGCAGCGATACCACACATCACAAGTGACATTACTCAATTACCGACAACAATTTCCATTATATCAAAACCATGCTTTTTGTGTGTAGTTGGGGCTGAAAATGGAGACATAATAGGAGGAATGGTTTGTTTACCGAGATACAAAACGAAGAAAGTTTGAAATACCGTATGTACATCATTCATTTTAGTTACTACTACTAGTCTACTAGTACTACCCTGGCTATAGCATGTTGACTTTGCCCAGGCCAGTGGAGTGGCAAGTCAAAATTCAAACTTCAGCGTCGGACCACTGCTGCGCTATGCATCAAGAGGTACTGCAAATTGGCCCGACCCGACTCAAACAAATTTAAGCTTGAAAAATAAGAATAATTCGCGAACTCACTCTATTGAAGGTGCTTCATTTGGGACCCCGAGTCGAGGCTGGTATTGGTGGTCGAACTCGGACTCGAAGCAAATAACACGAAAACAGTCAAGTCTCAAGACAATTGACAAAAACAACCATACAATCAAACAATTTACATGATAGCGTACTAACCATCGTATCGTTCTGCTTGCTCAGCGAGTTTTGCTTCGTATACGTTATCCTCCCTGTCAGCCATTATGTTTGTGGATATATATGTTGGGGCACCAAGACGACACCTACGTTAAACGCGAAAATCGAAGACCGGTAGTTCACTTTCCAATATGGCCGCGAACCGGTAAAACAAGTAGTTCCTTAGTCACAGAATCAATGCGCAGATGCCGCATTACTCCTCGTTGAACACAAAGAGAAGACAACTCCGGGAGAAAACCGCCTTCCCAACCGGTCGAAAAATCCAGATCACAAGGACAGGCTGGGTATCTAACCCCGACTGTGTCTTTACCAAACAGAGACACGGACACATACACCACATCATACCAGTGATATCCGCCACATATCCTGATGAACTTTGATGCAGCGACACAGGGCTAGATTCTGCAGACCTACTGGATGCGGAGTGTTCATCATTCAAGAGCCGATGTCTTTCCGACTGGCAAAAATACCGTTTACGGGTAGGTCCTTATTCATTAATATATCATACTCGTAGTTGGTGACACGTTCCGTACCATCAAGCACTAAGAGAAGGCACTGGATATTAATGTTGAGTAACTGGGCTAACCGCACAAATTAAACTTCACATAATACTTAATTCATAGGTTGAGGCAGAAGAACATGGTATTTCGTTCATATTTTTATTTTATTTTACGAAAGCTGATAAATGCATTTATCTGGAGATCTTTGGGGAGTGACTACTATACATTATGTACATACATACATATCACACAAAAATGATGATTGAACTATGTTGTTCTCGATAATCTATGATCACGTGTGCACGGACAAGAAATATATACATGTAGGTTGTGCAGTGTGCAATAAAAGTAAGACTACAGACATCTTGAAAAATAGTGTCTATGGTAGCATGTACATATCATGAAGCGGCTCTGAGTATTTTATGTTTATATCGATGAATCTCTGTTCAGTATTGGTAAATGAAGACTGACTGAAGACTGGAAATAAAAAAATCGGTTTGTAGGTTTGAGAGATCACTAACTGACCGAGTATATCATAACTCGGTGACATGAGATAACTCCCGATAATTACACCCTAGAAATAAGAGGAGTCATATAATCTTCCACTGGTACGTCCGGTGGTAGGATTTTCCGATCGAGGTTATTGTTACTCATGTACAGCTCTAGTTCGCAGACGAGTGTGGAGAAATCGGGTCTGTTCTCTGGGCTTGTCGTCCACATACTCAACATCCATTCATAACTTTAAAAGAAACAGCACCGATGACCACATGATCACATGATCACATGACGCATGATCACAGCTACCGGTGTTGGGAAACGGCAGGCCCACCATTACAAGGTCATGAGACAAGTGACCTTCATGCTTACACTTCAGACTGCTTCAGAATATGGACTATACCAATAAAAATTTAAAAATGACAGCATGATTGGCATTGGGGCGCATATAGTCTCCATGGTCAGGCCTTGTTAACTGTATGACGGAAAACTTGTGAGAACCTTGAATTTGTTACCAACCTGTCTCTGTTTGCGCAAAACCCAACCCCGTTTGTCATGAGTCGGTGATAAATGTTGAGTATCTCATAAACTACATCAGTGTTGACTGATTTCAATTGCCGTCTCCTTTATGAAACTAGCTTTAGGAGCAGTAACATAAAGAAGTGGCAGTCACGTGTACGTTTGTCACTGTTTGGAGTTATTTCCTCTCTGTAATCAGAACTGCTTTGAAACTCACATCTCTGGAGGACAGAAAGCAGGCCTCTCCAATCTATTTCCAGACAGCACATGGTCCACTATTGAGTGGTTGTCCACGTTAGAATACGGATGTAGTCCTTTGGTGAATATCTCCCATAAGGTCACTCCATAAGCCCACTGTAGACAAACAACCGGTAACAATCATGGCTGATCGAGAGTCGCAATCATCACTTTGCACGTTTTATGGCACCTATACCTTGCGCTTCCATGCTTCCACCAATAACTAGCGAGTCTTTTCGGGTACCCTGAGAGTTGGTCTGTCGCAACGGGAAGCAGACGTTACGGGAGCAGCTTGTAGTCACAGTCGGTGCCCGACATAACCAGGACTGGAACCTGGGATTGTGAACAAAATTTTCAGAGGATTCCGGAACATCGAGGACATCTACTGGCTCTAACGCCTGCACAGTGTAAACATACCACATCACTTTTACTGGAGTACTGTCTCTTCTCCAGACTTTCTGGGGCCATCCATTTCACCGGCAGCTTCGCTTTTGTATCTGTACTGCTGTATACGATGCTAGACTCATAAAGATCCCGCGACAGACCGAAATCAGCGACCTTCACCTCTAGGTTATCACCCAGCCTACAAAAATCACCACGGGGCTTTATACGCATATGATAACCAGGTCAACGGTCAATGGCAGGTTTCCCTTCCCGTAATAATTCAGTGAGGAAGCCTGCCCAATAAGTTTTGGCCGATCTCAAATAACAGCATTACGGTCAATCGCTGCGATAGCTTCGTCTAAGTATATGGAAAGTAGTGACTTGTCATCAATATGTATCATGCACTTACATGCAGTTTCTGGCAGCGAGATCACGGTGTATACAGAGAACCTGCTGGAGATATGACATTCCGCTACCGATATCCACTGCAAACTGTAGCATCATCTCCAGAGTAATAACCTATCAGCGAGATAACATATCCACAAAATCTGGCGAGATCATCACAGCCACGGGCTCTTCTAGAGATTCCAGCAGTGCAAATCTGTGGCCCTGAAGCGGTGACCAGTCCTCCTATATGTTGTGAATGTCTGTGCATTGGACCCCTCTCGGGATGGACCGCCCATTTTAACTACCTAATGGTGTTAGTATGGCAAGGGGATTATCAATCTCTTTAAGGTAGAAATGTACGCCAATTTGCATATAGTTTTCCCCGTATGATGCATTCACAGTTATGGCGAAGCTGCCAGGTTAGACACTTTTAGGATTGTTTTCTTCGCCAGTTGTGGCTTAACACTTCAGCGGGTCAGTATCAGTACTCCACCTCACGGTGTGAGGCTTGTATTGAGCTAGGATTAATGTGAGATGCTTGCACTCACAGCGGCAGCCCATTATGACTGGGATTTGAACCCAAAATCTTCTCCCCATTGTGAGCCCAGCGCTCTAACACTAAGCCATCCCGCTATCACGCGGTGAGAAGCCGGCATGTCCAGGATTTACTGATCCCGAGCAGAGCTATAATCCTACCTCAATGAGTTAAAAAGCTATACTGTCTACACAAAGATGGCTATATCTTAGATGAACATAATCAAACCCCTATTTATTGGTCGATTGGTTTGTTGTTTTCAATGCGTTGAATTCATTGATAGCCTTTTTGTTTAAATTATACATTGTGCGAGGGCACAACGATCAGCACGGCGAAGCTAGTGATTTTATGAGGTAATAATGCACACTATTTAAACCTGTTCTTTCAACAAGCCCTTTAACCTATGCAAACTTTTCTACAGAACCAGCAGGCAGCAAACTTGTGTAGATACAACGAACTTACATTAGTAGGATGGCGAAGGTAGGTCAGTAAATCTCCCCGTTTTAAGAAAGGTAGAATCACGAGTGGTTGATTGTTCTTATCGAAACTCACGCCGACCATGGCCAAAATATTCTCATGACGGAAACTGTTCATTAGCATCGCTTCGTTCAGGAAAGTGCGAACCTCGTCTTCTCCGATCCGTGAACCTAAAAATAAGATGGGGTCGATAGTT
>Ga0224501_10005187_pt1 | contig 10277 bp, 6 predicted proteins | sample SF_Oct11_sed_USG_4_FD_169105 | JGI IMG/M metagenome (GOLD analysis project Ga0224501, IMG submission 169105) | Sediment microbial communities from San Francisco Bay, California, United States - SF_Oct11_sed_USGS_8_1 | ecosystem: Environmental > Aquatic > Marine > Sediment | place: USA...
CCATCATTCGACAGCGTGCGGCGCAGGCCGCCCTCGATATGCTTCGTCGTTGGTTGGTCAGCAGAGGAACGCCATGATCCGAACCTTCCTTGCCGTCGAGGTCACTGATGCTGTCAGAACGGGGATCTCGCAAATCCAACAGGATCTCAAGCAGGGGCTTGCAGGGCACCTCACCAAAGATATCCGCATGGCGTGGGGGCAACCAAATTCGATTCATCTCACGATCAGGTTTCTGGGAAATACGGACAAACAACTCCTCGACCCAATGCGTGAGGCTATGGCAATCGTCAGGCGGTCCCACCCAACCATTCAGATTCCGCTCGATCGACTTCAGGCGTTCCCAAATCTTCAGAAACCGCGAGTCCTGTGGGTCGGACCGTCCGAACAGTGGCGTAAGAGTGACGCGGCACGCCAGTTAACGGCATTGCATCAGGAGATCGAAGCCTGTTGCCACTCATTGGGGTTTGCGCTGGACGACAAACCATTCAACCCACACCTGACATTAGCGAGGATCAAAGCTGGCGAGCGACAGGTGGGGCAGTGGTTGGCTCAAAGCGGCGTCTGTGATCGGCCGCTCTCTCTCGGGGAGGTCCAGATTGGGCCGCTCGTGCTTGTGAAAAGCAGCCTACGTCCAACCGGACCGGTGTACACGAAGCTCTGGGAAGTGGAGTAGGTGGGAATGGGTAGTCTCACGTCAGGGCTCGAGGAGCGGAATCAGCGCCTGGTGGCCTTGCTTCTTGGCCAGATCCACTGGCCGTTCTCCGGTTGACATCCTCGCGTTCTTATCCCCTCTGGAATTCAGCAACAAGGTGATGATGTCTTGATCGCCGCGATAGGCGGCCACGTGCAGCAGCGTCACTCCGCCAATGGACGGTTGGGCATTCACATCCACGCCATTGTTGACGAGGATAGCTACGACATCTTTGTGTCCTTGTTGCACAGCGCTGAAGAGCGGCGTGATGCCGTCCTGACTGACAGGATTGCTAACAGCTCCTTTCCCCAAGAGCAAGTGCACGGCATTGCGATGTCCATGTTTCGCAGCCATGTGGAGCGGTGTCAGGCCACGTTCGTTCGCGGCTTCCACACTCACACCCTGCGCAAGAAACGTTTCTACTCGAAGGAGATTTCCCTCCGCTGCCGCCATTCGAAGTTTCTCTTCAGGCACAGTCGCACAGCTGTTTAAGGAAATGATCGCAAGCGTACAGATAGCATGGCTCAGACGTGGCCAGACCTGCGTCATTCCAACTCTCCTCGTTCTGCGAGCATAGTTGAGATTATGGATCAAATGAGTTCCGATGTTCCGTCTTCACCGTTCCATTACACTGCATCACAATAGTAGATCAATAGTCTGAAGACAGCGATCAGGCTGGACTTCGTTGGGACGGATCAGTGTCTACATCGCCAATGTCGGATAGTTACTGTAGCCATCAGGTCCGCCGCCATAGAGTCGGTCGAAATTTACCTCGTTGAGTGGGGCCTGCTTCGCAAAACGGTCGACCAAGTCGGGGTTAGCGATGTATGGCCGCCCGTAGACGATTGCATCAGCCGCTCCATGCGCGACTGTCGATTCGCCGGTCTCACGGGTATAGCTTCCATTGCTCATGAGCACACCTTGGAAATGTCTTCGGGCGATTTGCAAGATGGCTTGCTCCTCAGGCAGCGCGTGGTTCTCATGCCGGATTTCGAGAAAAGCAATCTTTCGTTGACTCATTTCCTGCGCCACATAGGTCACGAGTGCCTCGGGTTGGCTATCCGCCGTATCGTTAAATGGGACTCGCGGTGAGATACGCGCTGCGACACGCCCGGCACCCCAGATACCAATAGCCGCATCGGTTACCTCCAGTAAAAACCGAGCCCGGTTGGGTACGGAACCTCCGTAGGCATCCGTGCGCGCATTTACACCGTCACGTAAAAAGTTATCGATTAAATAGCCGTGAGCGCCGTGAATTTGCACTCCGTCAAAGCCTGCCTGTTTGGCATTCTGCGCGGCGAGCCGGAACATCTCCACATACCGAGGGATCTCCTCGGTGCGGAGTGCGCGAGGGACTTCATATGGTTTGGCACCCTGCGGAGTATTAGTTGTTTCATTGCGGATCGGCTTGGCACTGCTGGAGACCGGCTGTTCGCCTTCGTTCAGCAATGAGTGAGCGGCACGGCCGGGGTGCCAGATCTGCATGAAGATCCGGCCTCCCTTGGCATGCACCGCGTCCGTCACGCGTTTCCAGCCTGCGATATGGCCAGGGCTATAAATCCCGCCCTCACCCATGAAGGCGCAGGCATGGGCATCAACCATCGTGCATTCCGTCATGATGAGCCCACTCGACGCGCGTTGGGAGTAGTAGTCTACCATCATATCGTTGGGAATGTGTGTCGATCCAGCTCTCACACGAGTCAGGGGAGCCATCACGATACGGTTTGGTATGAGGAGTTCTCCGACTTGTAACGGTGTCAACAATGTGGGCATTGATCGTCCTTTAGATCGTGACTGAAGCGTTGGTGGAAGAACTTATAAGTGAGAGGGTGGGGGAGTCAACTGACAAAACGTTATTCTTTGGCTCTTCGTCGAAGTCGCTCCGTCAACTCCTAATGCATGGATCGACGATAATCAACGGCCATCAGGCGAATGATGCGTTTTTTCTGATTAATGGCATAGGCGATGCGAAAGCGGCGCACGCGATACTTGCGTAACCCACCGAGTTCCCGCTTGAGTAGTTCACCACATTCGGAATGGGCGGCAAGGGGGCTTCTAGAGACCCAGCCAAAGCCGCAAGGCTCTGTCGAGTGCAGTCCGATCAGCGGGAGCGAGGCGACCAAAGCGCTGATTGATATATGCTTTGTCCAGGGTAAACAACCTGCGTTTGACTGCGCTCGGAAACAAGAGGCCAGCGCTTTCCCAATCAGCCAAAGTAAATTCACCCAATTGTAAATGTTCGAGTTGAGACGTAAGCGGAAGAAGCAAGAGATCAACTGATGGGTGCGGTTCACTGACAACAACGGGCGACCGTTGTTTCATCCCTGTAAGATCCCAAAACGGTAGGGTGGCCAAGACGGTTCAGGCTTTGCGGATGCGCTGCAAGCTGCTTGACAAGTTTCTGGGGCAAAAGGGTGAGAACCTATGGAACCGTCCCGGGCTGCACAACCGGGGCAGTCCCTAGGCTGCCATGGAAAGGCCATTGAATTAGCTGACCCTCCCTATGGCTATTGACCCTTCTCGTAGACGAACAGAGCCGCACCCACTAACTCGAGAATCACTCCACCGAATATCAGCCAGTTCGTGTTCGTCCAGTGCCTCTTTCATTGTTTCCTATATCGCAACCATACAGGAGAAAGATGAAGAACGAATGAGAACTCGGTGAAGAACTTTTCATGAAGTAAAAGGAGAGCGAGTGGCGAATCACGTGCTGGTCAATGATCGATCTGTAGAGACTGCGCCGTAGATGATTCAGGGCTTGCTGACCAGCTAGGACATTCAACCCTTTAAATGGCTATTCCCCATACCACCGCAATCTGATGGCCGAGCCGATCTGATGTCGTCGTCTCACGATCTTGGTTTATAACAACCACGAAGAGCCGCAGGTGAGTGAGGATGGTACGGGAGGCTTGGTGTGTTGGATTCGCGGAAACCAGAGGCTGATGGTACCAGCAGGGTTGCAAAGATAGTAAGATTAAACCTGTGTTCTGACGCATGATTCAAGATCTGACCCCATTTTATGTGACCCAATTTTACACGTTCCAGACCGTGGAGGACCTCCGCCGCGCCCTCCACGATTGGCTGCGTCTCTATAATGAGCAGTGGCTCGTCGAGCGGCATGGGTTTCGCTCCCCAGCGTAGGTGCGTCTCGATCTGCTGGCAACGCCGGAGGCCGCGTGACGATGTCGATCATCGAGACTGGGGGGCTTCTTGTGGCGTGACCCCCAAAAGATAACGCACACACTTGGCCGAGGAGCGACGATCGCCGAGCGATACGACCGAGAGGTCGGGTCAAATACAGCTACAACTGTATCCAAGAAATCGTGAGCGGTACACCGGATCAATTCCCACTGCAAATCGCGGATCATTTATTGGCGCAATTCGACAAGCTATCATCACCAAGCTTGACCTTGCCGATGACTGCAGCCTGCACATCAGCATAGACACGTTGGCCGAGCTCGGGTGCGATGTGGTTAAAGTTACGAAGCGTCATGGCATGTGTATGGTTTGGAAAGTACTGGTAATACAAACCAGTTTGAATGTCGGAGGTATGGTCTTTGCGCAATACCGCCACCTGGTTGGTACGGTAAAGTGCCTTCAAGCGATGCCCGCAACCGTTAATGCGACGATGAGTGGCTCGGACTGAACATCGGTGTGCGACTCGTGTAGATCGTGGAATCACGGCTGCCGCTCACACCGGCGCCAGGTGAAACGGACGAGGATTTTGATACATCCGTCTGCCGGCCATATCCGGTGACATCGCCATTGCCATTGAACTCGACATAGCCACCGCCCTGCGCGGTCACGCCGCCCACCGGTGACTGGGCCTGTCCGCCGGCATACACGGTGAGCTTGCCATCGAACGCGGTACCATATTCAGGAACATGCAATTTGATTTTCGGATCCAGTCCGGCCTGTTGTGCAAGAAAACGCTCCTTGCCCGCCCTTACAAATTCATAGCGTTTGGATTGTTCGTAACTCACTTTTGCGAACAGACCAAGCCAGCCGGGGGTGGACGCCGAGACCGACACCTCTTCGCAGTTGGCGCTGACGGAGGCAGCGCCCACCGAAAGGCCGGCACTTTTGCCACCCGATTGACAGGCATGTGCTTCCAGGTCGGCCAGGTATTCGAGTAACAGATCCACCATGCGCTTGTTGGATGCGCGGCACTCAGCTGCGCCGATGGCCTGTGCGCTGCGGTGGCCCTCGACCTGGGCGGCCAGCAAGCTGGTGGCGTGGTGGGCGAACCAATTGATGCGCGCCTCGGCCTCTTTGAGATGTGATGGCTCGGAGAAGTACGAAGCCACCCCCGTTAAGCGGCGAAAGGACTCGCCATAGAGTTCGCGAAAGTCGGCCGCATAGGCCATCGCCGAACCCATGCGTTGCGAGGCGGCCTCTTTGGCGAGCCCGCAAATGGCCGCATCACGGCGCAGCATCGCGGCATTAACACAAAGGGTGCTGTCTTTACGCTTGCTACAGGCTTCCTGCTCTTTTTGATACGTCTTCATCACCATCTCACGCCGCTGGCTAAACGCTTCTCTGGCATTCTCACGATCGGCCAGCATTTCCAGCGTGGCGCGCAGACTGTTATTCACCCGGGGTTGCAGTTCCGGATCAAGGTGTTTCGGTGCTTCTTCCGGCCGCTCGCCGTGCATGACCAATTCATATTTACTGCCAAGTTGATCCGGGGTGCCGGCCATCTGTAGCAGGATCGCCGTTTCTTCCGCGAGTGCCATGCTCAGATCCACCAACCACTCGGCACGGCCCGAGCTCAACACGCCAATAGGGCCCTGTTCCGCCCAGGCAGAACGTTTGCCCAGCGCCTGTATGGAAAATTCCAATTGTTTCTGTTGGGCACGTTGGGTGGCTTCTGTGTCCATCAGTTTGGCCAGGTGGGTCTTCAGCGTGTCCTGATCGGCATCTTCGGGTGAACTCGCCAGATGCATCGCGGGCAGTACCCCGGCGCGGCCGCGCGACAGATCAATCACCTCGGCGAGTGGCAGACGTTGCGACTGTTTCTGCTCAGGCAGTTCGCTGTCGGCAAGCACCTTTTGCGGTCTGCGGGTTTTACCGGCGCGTGCATAGCGTGCAGCAAGCGGGCACTTGTCCTGATCGCCCAGCGCAAAACCCATATTCGTATAGGCCTCGGCCAGATCAGGCTCAAGTTTGATCGCCTCGTTTAGGGCGGCCTCGGCTTCCTTGGGACGACCCGTCGCATTCAACGCATATCCCTTATTGCTCAACAGCACCGCGCGCATGTGCATGCCGCCAATGCGTGCATCCACGCCGGTCTTCTTCTCCGCCGCGCCCACCATCGCCAGTGCCTCGCGATGCAGACCGAGGTGATTGCTTAAACCGGCCAGGTTGATCAGATACAAGGGATCATTGGGCGCGCTCTGGTTGGCCTGCAGTAACAAGGCCAGTGCAGCCAGCGGCTGTTGTTCGACTAACGCGGCGGCTGCCACTGAGGCGGCGTGCTGTGGATCGCGCATTAGGGTGTCCGCTTGCAGTGCCTCCGTGGCCTTGTTGCTGACGCTGGCTTCCAATAAGGACGATAGGTTGTTCAGTGCCTGGGAATAATTCAATGTTGCGCTGCCGATCAGGCCTTCGATGGTATGCGGCGCATTCGAAGCGAGAGGTTCGGCGCCGGTCTTCGGGCACTCCGCGCTATCGAGTTTGGGGAGCGGCGCCAGATCGATGTGTGAGATAAAACCGGCATAGGCGGGTACGGCAGTTGCCAGGAACGTACCAAGTATGAGCAATGTAAATGCAGTGGATTTAAAAGAGAACATGTGATGACTCCGATATTTATTGTGCAATAACGCCCGGCCGTTGATGACCAGGCGGGTTGGCTGTGACCTATTTTCGCCCGACGGGACATAGGCATTGAACTGCCACACCCGTCCATCGCGGTCATGCAGTGCCAGGGTAAAGCGATTGAACGTATACGTGCCGCTACCGCCGCCCAAAGCCTGGCGCGCCTTGGCATCGCTCCACTGCTTGATCATCACATCGCCATCAGGCACGACAGGATTCCAGGCACTGCCGATCACGCGCAGAAAGTCGCCGCGATCTTCATCGCTGCCATCGGCGCGCAACACCAGCCGCGGCGCACTTGCGTCACGGTAATCATCGCGCGCAAACACGCCGTCAAGGTGAGTGTTATTCGGCGGCGCCAGTTTTTGCCAGGGCCGACCGCGATCCGAGATCAGCGTCGTATCATTATCAACGATGTAGCTGGCGGTGTAACTACCCCGTGGCACAATGATGTCTTTGCCCTCACGTTTCCATGTCCCCCAGAGTGTGGCTTGTTGCTGCCGCTCCCAGTTGAAGTTCGCCGCCATGCCACTGACCGGCAGGCGCCGCCGGTAAGTGCCATTGGGATAAAACACATCCACTTCCGCGTAGTCGCCGATCTGTGTCGTCACTGTCGGTGCCGTACCCATTGTTCGAGTTTTCATAACAGCTGGTCGACGGATTAAACACTTGCTGCGGTCCATTGCCCACGCCGGCACTGGCGGACAACCCGCGCTCCACACCGACGTAGACACCGGAGATACCCTTGCCAAAGTTCGGATCGGGTTTTGCCGGTGCGGTGTTTTTGCTGGTGGCCTGGGTTGGAGTTGTTGCAGGCGGTGTACCGATGTCCTGGATACTAGCCAGTGCCGAACCGATTGTATTCCGATAACGATTATATGTGTCATCGCTGTCCGCCAGTATCCACATGCGCACGCGTTGCTGTTGACGTTGCGCCACCGCAGTCAGGCCGGTGTAAGGCCGATCATTGAGGGTGGCGACACCGACACCAAATCGATACGCCCAGCCGTTGGGTTTATGATCTTCGGCAACCTGCCCCACGGTGCGCCATGGCCCCAGATCGTTTAATCCCTGATCGTATTCCTGATTCAGCGGCAGCGTGGATGGCTGCGGTGGTTCCACCATCAGTAAGAAACTTGCCCCCGCGGGCAGATCGTTTGACATCAGTGTCACGACGCCATTCTCAACATGGCGTTGTCAGGACGCGGGAATGTTCGGCCATGGGACGAGGTGTTGCGAATTGTCTGCCAGCGCGGAGGAAATGAGCAGCAGACTTAGCAGACAGACTGCGAAGTGAGGTAGCCGATAACGCTGAGCCATTGCGTGCATCTCTTTTTCCCAGACTGTCGTTACATGCACATTTACAATAAGTCTTTACTGCGTAATTTTCATATAAATCGTATAGTGTCCCGACACGGCATCACGCACATCCATTTTGAACACACCGGCGGGGAGTTCGCCACCGGTACGTGCCAGTTCCGCCCGCACCCATTCCGGGTCGAACTTGAGCACGAGGCAAGGCAGTGCTTCTTTACCGTGAATGCGTTGCAGACCAATCGGCCGATTGCCATCGAGGACATCTTCTTTTGCACAGGTTTCCGTACCGACCTGATACAAGGGCGCTGACGGTTCAGACGCAACACGCTGCAGGGGCAAGCCCCCCTCGATGAGGCGCTCAAAACTTTGCGGCATGCCTTTGGGCATAGACGGTTTTTCCTTATCCACTTCCCACACGATCAGGTTTACGTAGCCGATGCCGGTGTGATCGGTCGACGTAAAAAGGCGTACGGGAAAGCCATGCCGTGTCACGCCACTTTCAGTGTGTCGCACCCCGATGTAATCGCCGCTGACGATGCCGCCCTTGTCACTTGCCGAACCGGCCTTTTCACGCGCACTAAAACCATTCACATCGCCCAGTATCTTTGTTGCGATGCTTTCTGTCGACGATCGCATATCAAGCTTAACGATGCGCGCCGAGTGGGTGAGATACACTTCATCGCCCTTACCGTCGCGTTGCAGTGGATCGTCTTGCGTCTGTTGCTGTACCTGAAAACCAAGTGCGTCAACATGGTAGGTCGGCCCGACGGGTATGGTTTTCGATGTCCACTTTGAAACATCGGACTGATAACGCGACGTGCCATAGATAGCACCCACTCTGAATGTATAGGTGCCTGGCGGTATATCGCGATAAGAGACTGTAATGTGTTTCTTTCCTGCCTGTGGTTTTACTTCTTGAATCCCTAGTGACGGTGAAGCCTCGATAGAATAGGCATCTGCACCATCCATCTCGCCCCAGGAAATTGTCAGATTGTAGGATGTTGTATTCGCATCATGTAACTCACGTGCCCGAAGTTCTTCGGGGTTGGCTGGCTCGGGCGGTTGATAGGTCAGCCGGGCTTCGCTGTAGGCGTTCGTATTACTGTTTTCGACGGTCACTAAATAGTGATACTTCCGCCTAGGATCAACTGCTTGATTGTCCTTAATCCCATACGTGATCAGGGGCAAGTTGCCCGACTGACTGGGGCGGGCGTTCACCCTTTCAATGCCGCTCTCGATTTTTGTAAACGCATCCGCAAACGCCGGTGAACGGTACACGGTGAAGTAGTCACCCGAGTTACTCGGGATGTACTTCCACGTGAGCGTGGTGCTGACGGGCGTGCCACTTGCTGCCAGTTGTTCTGGCGCGCGCATGGCTGGGCGGGGTTGCACTTTATTATCTTTTACAGGCACATCGCTACCTGCGCGCCCCTTTACCGCCAACCCTTCGTTGACTGTGAAGCGCCCGGCCAACACCGGTTGTAACTGGTTTGGCATGAACACATACACACGCACCACCCCACCACTGGCACCGCCGGCATCGCGGGGCATTTCGATTTCGATCTCATCCGTACCCACGCGTTTGCGCAAGGTGGCGGTGACGCTGCCACTCGCTGTATTGCTGGCATCATCATGCGGATACCAGAGCACCGCCACGCGTTCCGCCTTGGCGAAGTTCGGGCCCTTGACGGTGACGAAGCTGTGCCATTTCCCTGACTCGGGCGAGAGCGTGCCAACGGCGTTGGACGATAATGGCTTGGTGCGAATCGGCGTGTTTTCCAAACCGGTGGTGGGATTCGTCGGTGCGAGCTCGAACGCGGGGGCACGTGGCGTTTTATCAGGCGGTGGTGCAGCCTGTACCGGAAGACTGATCAGCGCGAAACTGATCAACACGAGTTTGGCAAGGCCGAACAAACGCGGTGATGGCAGCAACACAGCATGTGACTGTAAAGTTGCTTGCTTCATTTTCTACAGGTAACGGTCGCGCCCTGTATAGTGCAACGCTCGGCGCGGGCCTCTTTAAGGATGTATGTCACCGCATAAGCATGACTGCTTGCGCGCAATGAGTCACGCTTATGACGACCGTAATAGCATTCGAGTACGGTCATCCCATTTTGTAGCGTCTTGACCCTGGCTTCATAAAACCAGCCTTGCGGAATGTCGTATTGCCCGCCATCGGTACCGTCATGGTTGAACCCGCGTGCCATATCGGGACAGGTGGTCGCGATCAGGGGCGGGGTTTTATTACTGGGACTCAGATCTGAACTTGTATTGATGGATTTGTGACACTGGTAGCGTGCGGAGTAAACCGTTTTACCCGCTTCCTGACTGGTCTTCACCAGTTGTTGTTCGCCCTTTTCGCAACCGGCTGGACAGGGACTTGGTGCCTTATCAAGGTTCTCCACCCAACCGGTCCAGGCCGTGCCGCAATTTGGCAACTTCATCGTTGTCG
>Ga0224501_10005188_pt1 | contig 10277 bp, 4 predicted proteins | sample SF_Oct11_sed_USG_4_FD_169105 | JGI IMG/M metagenome (GOLD analysis project Ga0224501, IMG submission 169105) | Sediment microbial communities from San Francisco Bay, California, United States - SF_Oct11_sed_USGS_8_1 | ecosystem: Environmental > Aquatic > Marine > Sediment | place: USA...
GTGCTAGCTTATATAGTGTCAGGGTTATCAAAAAGTCAAGGCTAGCTATCGATCCCTTACCTATTCTACCATCGCTTCGCGGATTGCTTCGCGGATTGCTTCGCGGATCGCTTCGCGGATCGCTTCGTTGTTACGAAACAGACCGTGAAATAGACTGCACAACTTTTCTGGCCTTAGACACGCAAGACATTGAGAGAGGACAATTCCAATGCACCCAAAACTCTTTGTGTTTTGAACTGCGCCTATCTGTTCACGTGATGGCGTCTGAAACTTTTTATCTGTGTCTGACCGAAATCATGCGAATACACCTAATAGGATCATGAAAAACAGACATAGCTACAATTATCAGCAGCTAGAAGGCAGAAACAGTGGGCAGTTGAAAGTTCGGGTCAGAATCTTATGGTAACACAGAATCCATATTTAGTTATTTTCTATGCGAACAGTACGTAAGGATGGGGGAAAGACGTTACAGTATTTACATACGCACAAAATACATGTTTACACTTGATGCTATAAATATATGTTCGCTAAAGCTATACTTTAAGTTAATGTCGAACCTGGAGTTGAAATAATAACACCTTTATGAATGTCATTTGACGTCTGACTTGACCCTTGAAAATGAATCTCATGACAACCTTAAGTTCTCACCTGGACCGTCTAGCTGGGCTCTGCTTTCTGCTTTTGACTGTTTATAATATTTCTACTGTCCATGGACATTAACGGAAAATCGAACTATGATTTTAGGTTATCTATATCAAACAAAATCAACTAATCAAATTAAATTAAATCAAAGTAAATGATATCTCATCACCAGATGAAGCGAATTGGTGTTTCTTGATCATGGTGGTGTTTGGAATGGAATCACCTAAATCTTTCACTACCTTGGCATTCATCGGTTGATACTGATAACCCGCGTTTTGCCCATCTCCACACATTCAGCTTAGAGCTTCCAATGTTGTCAATGTCTGACAGCCATCCCGAATTCTTAGTTTTGTCATTGAGCCAAGTCACCGGTCTACAGTGACCCCAAACTGCCTTGACTCTCGAATTAAAATTTTTTCGATTGATTTGTTTACTTGATTGCATTGAGATTTTTTCTTCGAAGCAAAATCCTTCAAATGGAGCATTCACTTTATATCAAGAATAATATGTGTGACTTCGATGTGACCTATGACATCGTCATGCGATGCGGAGGTATTAAATAGAGGGTATCCATTGATTCGGCTTTACAGTTTATACAGCATTCCCTGACCCATATTAAAAGACAGACTACGTAAATGTTGCTATTGACACTATCAATGTTATCAACACGTTGTCTTGTAAGAACCTAGGATAAGGTGTCATTCCATCAATTTTTTATCATTAAATATTATTGTTTTATTACTCAAGTGCAAGCGGAATTGAAATGTTTGTTTTAAAGATATCATCTTCGGACAATTTACACAGTTGCTATGAAAGCGTCGCGTCGCTTCCACTCGGCTAACTGAAGAGTATTTCCACTGAATGGCATTGTAATGTACAGTGTATGTAAAAGGTGAATTGAAAAGTAAAAGAGTATTTTCTATATCGGACTACCGCGTGAGTTGGAGTCAATATTTTCAGTGTTGATTCTGTATTCCTTAACAGTAGTCTGTGCAGTATGTCTAACTGATCCTCCTTGACAGATAGCTTGTAGAAAATTCCATGAACATACGAGTTCTTTAATTCTGTATCTGAATAACCTGGTCGCTGGAGGGAGAGGAGAGCGTTAGTTAACGTAGGCTAAATCCAGTTCACTATCGCACTGTGGTGATGACAGAGATTAGTGGATAGATTTGACTGGTTCCGTTCCTTAAGTATTTAATAAGAGCACTACTAGCTCATCCAACTGACTCAACTAATATCAGCGTAGCCCCGGTGTGTGTAGTGTATTCTATATGTATCCTTAAGTCACTATCTAGTATTGATACTCGAACAGGGCAATTGTTATAGTGTTTTATTACCAGGAAAGACTGTGTAATCTTGAAGAGGTTATGGATGTTAAGTGAAGCAATCACACATTCCTCTGGTATCAAAGTTGATGACTGATATTAATGCAATGAGTTTCATTGCATCTACCTGGCTGACAGGGTGAAAGGATTAGCTTGGCGAATAGTTTTTTGGGCCTTAATACAGGTCTCCCTGGTTTGATTATCAGTCCGGGCAAATTTTTGTCTTTCGCAACATGGCGCGTATGGGTGTAAGCAGAAAGTTTCCAAGTGACTCCTTGCGGGAAATGTTGAGTCAAAAAGCCTCAACATGTCAATTTCTGCACCAACCCCAACAGCTGTTCTGTCATGGTGACATGAAATCAGTACTAGCTGGCTGTTTCATACATGCAGTAATAGCCTTCCTTTACACGTCTCCATGATAGAGCAACTGTGAGGGGTAGTGCAGAAATTGACCTACTGAGTCTTTGACTCAGTGTTTCCCAGGATGCGTCATTAGGAGACTTTCTGCGTTGCCTGTCTACAACAGGGTTTCAGTATGCAGTTAAAAATAAGGGAAAGAGGTATATAAATTTTCCTAATTAGAGAGCGTATCATAGAAATAAGCCCCATATTGGTTTTTTACCCTCTCAGGAATTCCCTGTCCATGGTTGAACTTCATCCTTCCTCTACAATGTCCACAGGTTGTGTGGTGCTATTGAGGGAAGACTGAGCCATTTTCTGTCACACTGGCTCTAGACGGGTTGGCAGAGGGTAATCAGCCAGGGAAGAATCCCTTGAAATACTCCGCCATGGCAGGGAATTGAACCCCAGCCATGAGGGCAACAGACAGTGAGATTCATTTGTTCTGATCTTACTCTACTGAAAATAATATGGAAAAGACCATGAGTTCGAAACATTTGCCGAGGCCAAGCTTACGAGTGTCCATTGCGTTGGTGTATTATTCACAATATTCCAATGGTTTTCTGTTTGCCAATTATTACTCATCGCTTTTATACAGTATAATATTACTGTTAATGCTATGATTCCGGGATTTAAGTGGTAATATCATACCCTTGGTATATTGAGATAATTTTGAATTTATCACATTGTTTGTGATATGATTGATATTAGGCTTATCAATAATATATATGATGGTGACATGGAAAATTATAGATAAGCCCACCAACCCAATGGTACCAATCATTTATCCACTCGGTACCATAAGAGAAGGTTCAGTTATTTTTCATACAGGTAAGTTATTCATAAAGAGACACCATGATTATACACAACAGATCTGTATCAAGCAGTCACATTATGTTAGAGCAGCTAACAAACAGGTTGTCTGTGAAAACCAGAACATTTTAATGGCATATTGAAGTACATGCAACTATTGGACATGTGTCTGATCAACTGTTGTTGATACCCCATTGAACCAGACAGCTTTTTCCAGTGTATGGTAAGGCTGCCGGGTTAGATACTTGTTTTTCACTAGTTACGGCTTAGCACGAAGCACCACATGGGGGTCAGTATCAACGCTCCAGGTTGGGGGTCTGTTAACCTAAGTCAGTTTACACATCACTCACCAAAACTCAGCTACTCTTTTCGAGAAGGAAGAGGCGGATCTTTAACAACTGTGGAGTGGCCTTATTATCCACTGGTTGGGACCTCCATTTTTTTACCATTGTGATTCAAATTCATGCTAGCAGTTTGGAGTGAGGGGCTTGCTAAAGGCCCATACCAGAGAAACGCCTTGCCGGCAGTGAGGCTCGAACCTGCGATCTATAGGCTGCAAGTCTAGGCTTTTTACCAATTGATCTATCCTGGGTCCGACAGCTTCGATTGCTAACATATATCTACCCATGGATTTAAGTGACTATTGAAACCAAACAATCCTATAGCAGTACAGTGATATGGTTAGTTTGAGTGCGTCATAGCATTCATTTAGGAATAGTTTGATAGACGGATCTCTCAGGCATATTATAATCCGGTGTCAGCGAGCTGTTCGGAAGAATTACTTCCTGTTTATAGTTCCCCATGGAACCTTTTATCCAATCATATCTCTTCGTATGCAAAGTGCATTATGACTTTTTCAAATGTCTGTTAGTGTTTGAATCATGATAAACACCCACACAAAATTTAAGAGTGGGCCGTCGGAAATTTTATTCAAAAGTGAACGTGATAAAAAAGCTTCTAGGTAATGCTACATACAATACATGGATTTTGTTTGGTTGTTGATAGTGTGAAAGTGAGTCATGCCATGACTTACATCATCTTTCAGTTGTAGCAGAAACTGTAAAAACTTACCCACATTACATAAATGTATTATGGGGAAGTTTCCGCATGCAAAGTCACAGTAAGACAATTTGGTTTGATGAGTCCATGTGGTATTCTGTAATACTTTGATGCATCCAGTTAAATCATACCACTGTGATAATGTTTTAAACTATTGATTTTATAATTGTACAATAGGAGCCTCCCACCACGCGCGTCACTGTCGACTGTCAGGCAGCGCGGTACTCACCAGTATACCATCTCTCCCTACAGAGAAGATACCACGACAGAAAATGATTTATCGACTCACACACCCAGCAGTAGTTCTACTGTTCGCTCTGATTCTCTCTGGTGTCTGGAGTTTACCCATAGAACAGGAAACATCACCTCTGTAAGCGTGGCAACCCACTTTATATATTTCCTTTCATCAGATATGCATGAGGCAACTTTGACCATTTGTAGAATAATGGCCCCAAGTTCACAATTCTCCATTATAGTTAGGTTGTACCTATTGATCTTTTATTTTTTTGTAACTGTTTTGAACTAAACGAGCTGAGGCAGGGTACCTTGGTATTGATTTGATCATGCAGGGTGATGAAATTTGGCTGTCTGCTCATGCATGCTTACATTACATTGTTATGTAATTAATATGCTGATAGCAGCGAGATAACTCACGTGTAAGCCGCCTTTATAGGAATGATTGCTAGTATGTGAACCCTCCTTCATAAAAGTGATAGCTGATATTCAAACTGTTCTTTATAGGAGTGATAGAGAATTGGGCAGCATATTAAAGATCTTGTTAATTCAGCTTAGTAAACGAGAGGAATATCTGCTCGATAACCAACGAAACCAAGATGAGAACATTGACAAGATTATTGCTCCAAAGGAGACTGTCAGGTATACGCAGGCAGTTATAACATAAGCATTCTTCCGACTCGGTAAAGGCTTCTAGAATTTGTAAATATGGATGCTAGCATATAGCGTGCATTGAAAATCTTTGGGGTTGCCAAGGAAAGATTCGCAATGCAATGTCCCTCATCAAACTATAAACTTGAACCAAGTAATTCGGAAATCAAAAAGGTCTGAGATGTTGTTATTTCTATGATCACATCGTTTAGATTCAGTAAAACATTTGGTTAATAAGTTAGTTGGTCACTTTTGCAGTTGTGTGGGACCCACATTTCTTTCTTATACTCAATGGATGAATGTGCGAAGTAATGTAGACGGTACTCATAAAATGGAGAATCCTTCCATCTTCATGTGTATATCATTCAATGACCTCCTCCTCCTCATAGAAGATGAGAATACAATGGTTTACTGCATGCACACCACACATACCAGGACCTCTTGCTTCAAGGGACCCATTGAAATGATAGTTTTTTAATTAAATTGAACATATTCCATTTCAGATTTAACTATAGCACCTCATTTGTACTCTGTACTGTTTTGTGGCCCTTGTATTAAATGATCTGTGGTTTATTATCATAATTTACAGGAAGAGAAATTGCCAGATCGGATTGTCTAATGATTGTGGAGCGGCACAAGCAGCCTATCTCAATGGTAAGTATGTCCATTTTGCCTTTTGTTCACTTTTCTCAGAACCCGGTATCATATTAGTTGCTTATTGATTGGAAAATTGGGGGCGCTTTTCGTGTTGGTCAATGCCATTATAGTCTCTAAACTCAAGGGACAGCAGGCGTGGCTGTCTGATTTAAATTCGGTCCAGAGACTGTAGTATTTAGCTCTATAATTTATGCGGTACACATGACACCTGTTCTCATATCAACAGGGTAATGCCGCTAATAGCTGCGAAGGACTGGGTTCAAGATGTTTACACACTTTAGGTTCTGCTGATTTTGCCACCTTGGTGTTTGCATGTTTCACTCAATAGTCAAATAGAAAGTCAGATTGACTAGTAAATCATTAGAAATGCACTTAAAGCTCCAAGAGCGTAGACCTGCGGTCAATCACAGCCCAGACTCTTGATGATGAATATGATCTTCATATCTAGGTGTTAATGATATGATGAGTATTTTATATTGAAGGTATGAAAAACTTCTTTGGCCAGAAGCGCTCTGAAGGAGACATTCTGCGCTCTTCACTAAGAAGTGAATATATGAGGTGAATATGAGATCACTAGGAGAATATACCACCCATGTGCCCCCACACATGTGTCTGTATGGGTTCATGTTCTGAGAACAGATAACAAGCTATAGGCGTTCTTATTCAGTCAACAAGACACCATGATCATAGTGTGGCTTGCGCCATTCAAATTAAATGCTGCTTTGGTGGAATTCTTCTATGATTGCCATATCAAAGAAGGGGGTATTCCCCTGTCAGTGGAAAACATGCAAAAAATCATATCATTTATCATAATGTATGACTGTGCAGACCGGTGTGAGGCAAATTCACACATGTCTGCATGGGCCTGCCTTTTATCACTGCAGTGACTGCAAGTTTATTATTACACAAGTGATTTAAGTCAATAGAATGATGGTTCAGACTTCCTGTCACTTACTATAAAGCATATGATATACCACATACATGTTGTATGTATAGCTATAATATGCAGGTATCTCTAGTTGCTAGTTCTGCATTGGCTGACTTCGTTTCTTGTTGGACTGGTTAGGTTTTGTGTTGGGATGAAACATGATGTTTCGTACATACTGGAGCTAGCTTACAATGTCACAGGGTGCCTGGCGAATGATACATAACAGTGGGTAGCATCATGCCTTCTGGTTGTTGGTTTGGTTTTTAGGTAACTAATAATTTAACACAGACGACCTTTTTATAATGGTGGTACATGCAGCTATTGCTTGTGATTCTGTCCATAAGGTCCGGTTACGCTGCATGAGTCCAAAGTAATATGAATTTCTGGTGTTTCTGCTTACAATCAGACTTGTCATCGAGTGATGAAAGTGATCAGCTGTTCTCCCAGCCATTCTTTTAATTTTAGTCCGCGAGCTGCCGTAAGCACAAATAACGATCGCGGGAGACAACACCTGATCGAACTCTTCCGTAACATGGAAAACTAGCAATTCTGAGCAATTCGATTCACCCTTCCCATCCACTGATGTGAGTTGAAAACAATTGACCATTCAGAGAAGTGCCACGAGTCGAGCTATCTGCGCATCTTGGCTCGATGGTATTTTATGGCATTGATTGACTAAATCCTCTTCATAGATATAGCTTGATAAAGTTTGTCCTGAATATTTAAACAAGTCTAGGGGTCTAGTGGTTCTATCCTTTTAAAACATTTGTCCAGAGAGCTAATTATATAGCGGTGTGTATTATGCAATGCAGTATGCGAAACAAGGGATATGAATTTTCAAAAAGTCCTAGTGAGTCTAGTCTACCACACATAGTTTGGTATAAGATTAAAAACAGAGAACATGCTCACACCCATATCAGACCGACATTCATTTTAAACACATTTATTTATGTAGCTGCAAATTTGTGACAATTAACGGGATGCAACTGCCAGGAAAAATAGGATGTCAAGTCGCTACCTCTTTTCAATACTTGATATGATCTCTATTCTCTATGATGATTCTCTCCCCAGCCCACCACATGCCTGGAAGCTAGATCACCCGTTAACAATAAACGAAAATTACATTTCGAGCCAGTTTCAATCGCTTTTGAAGTCGTCTACCCATTGTAGACTCGCTATTGTATTTAATGATTGGTTTGTTTCTTGTATTCTAGGATTCCTTTCGGAGCAAGTCATTGGAAGCTGTAGCTGTGACTCGTTCTAGTCACTCTATAGTTTCTGAACTAACTGGAATGGAGACGCAATACATTTAGTAATGTTACAAAAGCAACGGCAATTATTCCATAATTATTTCTCTCTTCATATAAGGAAATGGCTGATGTAGAGGATGTCAACGCATGTAACAGGAATTAATTATGCTGATGTCGCCAGTACATGTAGCAGAGAATAATTATGTGGTATGCGTGGTCACTGCTCCGTACCTGGTTTGGATAGTATAAAAGTGCCATTGACAGTTTTACTTACCGTTCATGGAAATGTACGCGTTATAATAGCAAGTTATGCATTACCTTGTTTCGCGTTGGTATTCCTCTTTATCAACTAACAAGCCATAATTAAATACAATCTTTAAGCTATATACTGCTTATATAGTGATTTTCGTATACCTTTGCTGCACTAGAACCTGAACAGCAAATTAACCCGACCCATACTTATCACAGAGATACGGTCTGGCTTGTAAGTCATTTGATGCTTTTTTATTTGCATCCGGCGTATTACTCAGACAGAATATATGACTTCCAAACATCTGGCATTTATGCTAGTATGTTCTCCATTGTTATTATCTCATAGATCTTGGAAGATATGCTTAATACAAGCACATACAGCGGACCATTTTGCTAGACTACTAAGTCTAAAGATTGGCCTTACAATGATGTTTGGGGTGTGGCAGGCCTTTTACAAGGGTCACTTTATATCGTACCTCAATGAAAGAGGTGTACAATGCCTGCTTTTCCTTTGCTGATCGACACCTGAAATGATGAGGCAACGAACTGAGCCAAGCAGCTAGCTAGTTTTCCTCGCATACTAAACTTGTGGTACTGACTGGCCTGGTGTCCTCGGACAGAGATAATTACAGGGGGGATAACTGGTTATTCTCTTCTCGGTATTATGCAGCCGACCTGACTCTCCGGCGTGTAGCTAGTGGTCAGGTTCAGGCTAACAAAGCTGCAGGATATCCGGGCCAATCTACCCTTTGTTCGGCTTACCCGCCACGTGACAGAGCCAAATCAACTGCCTAGCGCTGTGGGTGACCCGGGCTTGGAGTTGTAGTCCCATTATGAACTGCATAAACCGCGGACTCGACGGTTGCGATCAGGAGCAAACAACTCTCTAAAAGTGTTGGTAAAGAGCAGATCCTATATAGCAGGAATCTCGCCATAGTTATTAAAGTAGATAGATTATAGTATACAGATGATTATTATTAACAAGCGGTACTACTATCTGCACAGTGACATCTCACATATGTCACTGACCCGGGTGAGTATTTTCCATTGCGCTGCCAAGGGATGATTTCTTGGTTTGGATAACATTTTTGCTATCAGAATAACTTTGGTCTGGCTTGGTGAGTTCGCCGTGGCGAATGAAATTTTTGCATCATGAATTTGTGTACCATACACCATGGCTTTACTTACTGCAACACAAGCTCATTTTTGTTTTAAATGACAAGGATCACCAAACCACCGACTGGTCTCCAGGAAGATTAATGGTGCGGCTCATAGAGAGGGGAACCAGCTGAGAGGTGATCCAGGCGTGTCAGATTCTGAGGACTGTACATCATCAACTATGCCACCGGTTCGTGCACTCAGACTACAACTACCAGAATTATATAAGCAGCTACACATTGTGAGAGTTAGAAGCCAAACTATTTGTATTGAGAGATTTGTGGACAGATCAGGTGGCCCCAGTGTTGGTGAGGATATCTTTAATTCTGTGCCTTCAAAAAGCATTCCGAATGATTTATATGTTTTAGCAGCAGTTGCGCATCAATTGATAAAAGTCAAGAGAAATGAGTGGAGTGGTTATGCCATGTTACATGTCTCTTCACACGCTTTATATTATTCTGTTTTCTGTTTCCCTCTTTACAATTATAAAGAAGTTGCCAGGATAGTAACTTCTTAGTTTATCAGTTGCAGTACCATGACTGGGTCAGTATCAATGCTCCGTCGCACAGCGAGGATTGGCTTTAGTTTTGATGGCTTCAGTTTTTAAGATTGATGTAAGGACTTTACCGACGCGCTATCTCCCATATTCCTCTGTCTCCCATATTCCTCTGTCTCCCATATTCCTCTGTCTCCCATATTCCTCTATCTCCCATATTCCTCTGTCTCCCATATTCCTCTGTCTCCCATATTCCTCTGTCTCCCATATTCCTCTGTCTCCCATATTCTTCTGTCTCCCATATTCCTCTGTCTCCCATATTCCTCTGTCTCCCATATTCCTCTGTCTCCCATATTCCTCTGTCTCCCATATTCCTCTATCTCCCATATTCCTCTGTCTCCCATATTCTT
>Ga0224501_10005189_pt1 | contig 10276 bp, 7 predicted proteins | sample SF_Oct11_sed_USG_4_FD_169105 | JGI IMG/M metagenome (GOLD analysis project Ga0224501, IMG submission 169105) | Sediment microbial communities from San Francisco Bay, California, United States - SF_Oct11_sed_USGS_8_1 | ecosystem: Environmental > Aquatic > Marine > Sediment | place: USA...
CTGTCTGCATTCTGATTGATATAGCGAACGGCATCCATACAGTCCTGTATAATTTCCTTTCCCCGGTAATGCGGAGCGGTTCGATGTTCAATAGAAAAAGCCCTTAATCCTGCTTTTTTCAAGAGGATTTCCCAATCCCCATAAAAGGGGAGATCTGAACCTCCCATCTGCCATCCGCCGCCGTGAATAAAAATCACGCTGCCTTTCGCAAACCCTTCATAAGGATAAACGGTAATATGGATATCAGAATTTTTTTTATAAATTTCCTGGGTCGTTCCGAAAGGTTTGTAAAATAAAATAGAATTCCGTGAACGGCATTCAGGAAAGATTACAAGGAACAAAAGAATAAATAAAAGCAAAGGAAAAGGGAACCCTGCCTTTTTCATTTTATTAAATGCCTCTCCGGTAAATTCTGCAATGAACATTCAATTTCCCGTCATCAGAAAATACCCAGATGCATCTGAGCCTCTTCTGAGGCCATTTCTCGCGGATCCCAGGGCGGAGTCCAGACAATCTCAACATTTACATTGCCCGCCTCAGGAACCCTCTTCGCAGATTCCTCTACGGAATTCCTGAGCTGTGGCCCCATGGGACATGCCATGGATGTCAGGGTCATTTTAATATGAGTTCCGTCTTCCTCGCTGAAAGAAACATCATAGATTAAACCGAGCTCAACAAGACTCATGCCGAGATCAGGATCTTCTACAGTCGCAACTTCTTCCCAGATTTTTTTTACAATTTCATTTTGATCCATGGAGAGAATATAGCGTTTTCATCTTTTTCTGTCAGTAAAAAAAATGATTTTCCTAAAACCCTGCTTTCCTTTACAGCGACAATTGAATCCTGACTCTCAAACAGCATGGGTATGCTTCAGGAATTTCAAAATCACACAACACACCTGGATTTTTAGAAAGCAGTAAAGGGGAGTTTATAAAAAATTCACATACAGAACAAAACCATTTATGCGCTGCTTAAATTCATAAATGATGAAGAAACTCTGGATCAAAATAAAGACAAGATCATTCCATGAAAGAAAAAATGAACTATTCTTTCATGGAATGCAGGTTTTATCTTTTATCGTATAAAAGGAGCTATGACAAGCGCAACAACGCTCATTAATTTCAGAAGAATATTCAGTGAAGGACCGGAAGTATCCTTGAAAGGATCACCCACAGTATCGCCGACAACGGCAGCCTTGTGTGCATCTGAACCTTTTTTATGGATCTGTCCTTTAATGGTAACGCCGCCTTCAAACATTTTCTTCGCATTGTCCCAGGCTCCTCCGGCATTGGACTGAAAAATCGCCATGAGAACACCGCTGACTGTAACCCCTGCAAGAAGCCCGCCAAGAGTATTCGGACCGAATACAAATCCAACCAGTACCGGGGTAAAGACAGCAAGAAATCCAGGCAGAACCATTTCGCGGATTGCCGCATTTGTTGAAATTTCAACGCATCGGGTATACTGAGCTTTTCCTTCTGCTTTCTGAAGGATTTTGAGATCGTTTCCTTTGATCTTATCCATATCGCCCTTATTTTTTTTAATCACAGCAAGAGCAGCCTTGAGTTCGGGTATGTTTTCAAACTGATTGCGAACTTCATTGATCATATCCATGGCAGCGCGTCCTACAGCGCCCATTGCCATTGCCGAAAAAACAAAGGGAAGCATGGCGCCTACAAGAAGACCTGCCATTACATTGGGAACAGCAATATTGATACTTGTCATTCCTGTCTGGCTCATGAATGCTGAGAAAAGTGCAAGTGCGGTAAGGGCTGCCGAAGCAATGGCAAATCCTTTTCCGATGGCCGCTGTTGTATTGCCTACAGCATCCAGCTTATCGGTTCTTTCGCGTACTTCAGGAGGAAGTCCTGCCATTTCTGCAATCCCGCCTGCATTATCTGAGATGGGGCCGTATGCATCCACGGCAAGCTGAATACCTGTATTTGCAAGCATCCCAAGAGCAGCAATTGCAATACCATACAATCCTGCAAAGTGATAGGCTCCGATGATGGCACCGGCAATGATGATTGCAGGCATTGCAGTTGATTTCATTCCGACGCCAAGTCCTGCAATGATATTGGTTGCCGGTCCGGTTGAAGACTGGTTAACAATTGCCATAACAGGACCTTTGCCTGTTCCCGTATAATGTTCTGTTACGTATCCAACAGCGATACCGGAAACAAGACCGATGATTGTTGCAATGAAAACACCCAGCGCTGTAAAGGTTCGGAGTTCACCGGTTAAAATCCCTTTTGTCTCCCACTGTTCAGGAAGCAGATTCATGATAGTTAAATATGCGCCGCCAAGCATAACCCCTGCAGCCATAAGACTTCCGAAGTTCAGAGCAGTCTGTGGATTCTGACCTTCGCGAACACGAACAAAAAAAGTTCCAAAAATTGATGAAAGGATTCCCACTCCTGCAAGAGCGAGTGGAAGAATAATCGCATTTAATCCGTTAAAGCGGTTATCGAGAAGAGCGATATCTGCCACAAAAACAAGACCAAGAACCATTGATCCGATGATGGAACCAACATAGGATTCAAAAAGGTCTGCGCCCATTCCTGCGACATCACCAACATTATCGCCTACATTATCTGCAATGGTTGCGGGATTTAACGGATGATCTTCAGGAATTCCGGCTTCCACTTTCCCGACGAGATCAGCGCCCACATCGGCAGCTTTTGTATAAATTCCGCCGCCTACACGGGCAAAAAGAGCAATGGAAGATGCTCCCAGGGAAAATCCGGATATAATATTCAGGGTTTTACCAAGAGATGCTGCTTCGCTTCCAAAAACAAATGTATAATAGAGGAAAAGACTGCAAAGACCAATCACACCGAGACCGACCACTCCAAGCCCCATGACAGATCCGCCTGAAAATGCAATTCCAAGGGCTTTTTCAAGACCGCTCCGCGCTCCATTTGCTGTCCTGGAATTTGCTTTCGTTGCAACACGCATTCCCAGAAATCCTGCAAGGCCGGAGAGGAAGGCTCCCAGAACAAAGGAAAGCGCGACATAAGGCGATGATTGTTCGATATTCTGCATCCCTGAAAAAAGAAGAATAGCAGCGACAATAATGACAAAAACAATCAGGACTCTGTATTCAGCCTTCAGAAATCCCATTGCTCCTTTGGATATATACTGTCCGATCTGCTGCATTTTTTCATTGCCAGGGTCCTGTCTCGAAACCCAGGATGCTTTCCAGAAACTAAAAAGAAGGGCTAAAATGCCCGCTACAAGTGTTAAAATTACGAGATTCACTCAGAGTTCTCCTTATGAGGCAAAATTCAACTGCAAAATCAGATTTGCAAATAGATCCCTCATGCATAAGCTGTAAAATATGACATTCCCGGTCAAGTTTAAAAGGAAAATATCACTGCTAATAAGACTCCTACAGCTCCCTTCGGTCATAATGATTTTTCTCATACTTTTTCTCCTGCAGGCCGGTTCTCTTTCTCCTGAAAACTCAGCAATCCAGAAAGAAAAATTCAAAACTGCAGTTCATTTCTGTCAGAGAGCGAAAACAGAATACCGGGGAAAAAATTTCGGAATGGCGGATCATTTTCTGAAGCGATGCAGATTTAATAATGAAAATTATTTTTTTTCCGATCCGGATGCTCTGAAGGTCAAAGCGCTGCTTTCCCTGAAGCATCAGGACATCAGCGGCTTTCTTTTCTTCGGGGAAAAATCTGTACAAAAACGAAACGATCCTTTTTTTTTATATCTGCTTGCCAGAGAAGCTCTCAGGATTCGAAAATCCCGCGAAGCCTACCTTTTCCTTGAAAGACTTTTAAATGCATCCCCGGCAGATCTGAAAACATACGAAAAAGACCATCCGGGTATTTTTTTCTGCCGGATTTCGTCTTCGTGGAATAACGAAATTCCTTTTGAACCCCATGCCGTTTCAAAAAGAGATCGTTCGCTCGCTATTTTCCAGTTCCTTTCCCTTTCTCGACTGAACCAGACGACTTCAGATCCAGAACAAATGATTGAGAAAATTAAAACTCTTTCAGATTCTCCGAAAGATGAATCCCTGAAACGCCTGTTCATGGATCCTGAAAAAGACTCTTCTCATATCCGCTGCATACGAAGCCTGGAAAAAGACTTAAAAAAGATCTATATAAAAAAGAAAATCCGCAGGAAAGCAGGCGATACGCTTCTTCTACTTTACAGAAACCGAATTGCATTGATTCCGGGAGAAAGGAGCTATTATGCATACGGCAATGCCCTTCTTGAAAATAAAAACTACAGAGAAGCGCTTCTGACCTACCGTCTGATCCTTGAAAAAAGCGGATGGAACCGCATTTCCGATTCTGCATTTCCAGGGCAGAAGTTTTCTGAAATTCTCAGGAAAGCCGGGTTTGCGTATTCCCGCATTCATCAAAAAAAAGATTCAGAAACTCTTTACAGAATGGCGGATACCATCGATGAGAATTCACATCTGGATCCTCTGAGCGCCGATTACAGAATCAGGCTTTTAAATACTGCCAGGGAAAATTTAAAAAACAGAGAAGCTCTTCTTCTTCTGGAAGCAGATGCAAACTGGAGAAAGGACAGAAAATCCGCCAAATACAGAGACCGGATCTTAAAAAGAGACCGGGAAATGGACGATAAAGAATTACACAGTATTTTTCAGGACTCTTTTCCATTTTAATTATTTCTGAAATTTATGCTGTTTTTTTTATGGTTTAAAAAAACATTCAATCCGTTGAGCTATGATTTCATTAAATTTTAAAGCAGGACATCCAATCTGAAGTGAAGCGCGAAAGCCATGCTGTCAAAAATTGCTATAGAAAATCCCGTTTTTTCCTGGATGGTGATGATTGCATTTATCATCTTTGGAATTCTTTCGTTTCGGGAAATGGGGATTTCAAGGCTTCCCGATACCGATGCCCCCGTTCTCAATATTGATTTAAGATGGGAAGGAGCATCCGCTTCCGTAATGGAAACGGATATTGTCGATATTGTTGAAAATGCGATCAGCGGGATTGACGGAGTAAAAGAAATGCGTTCCGTTGCAAGGGACGGCGAGGCTGACATAACGCTGGAACTGGACCTGGATAAAAATGTTGACGTTGCCCTCCAGGAAGTTCAGGCAAAAATTGAACGAGCCAAACGTCTTCTTCCCCCTGAACTGGAACCTGCCATCATTACTAAATCCAATCCGGATAACAGTCCCATTGTCTGGGTTACGCTGACATCAAGCCGATCCATTCAGGAGCAGATGATGTATGTAAGGAATGTTCTTTTGAACCGCTATCAGTCCATACCCGGCGTCGGCGAAATTTCTTTCGGAGGATATGTGGAGAGAAACATCCGAATCTGGCTGGATGCAGATCAACTGAACCGCTATGAGCTTACCGCTGAAGATGTCCTTGCGACCATTGAACAGCAGCACAGCGAAGTACCCGCCGGTCTCATTGAAAACGACAAGAGTGAATTTTCTGTACGATCCATGGGCGAATCTTCCCGAGTAAAAGAACTGGAAAATTTATTTATCATAACAAGAGGCGGCAGACCCGTATCCAGTTTTATCCGGCTCGGCGATATTGCAAGAATTGAGGACGGACTGGCAGATATTAAAAGGATTTCCAGATTTGATTCAAAGCCTTCCGTGGGACTGGGAATCCGAAAACAGTCCGGAAGCAATGCCGTTTCTGTAGGCAAGTTGGTAAAAGAAAAAACAGAAGAATTAAAAAAAACTCTTCCGGACGGATACAGACTGGACATCGCAACCGATTATACAGTTTTTGTGGAAGAATCCATTCATGAGCTGATCTTTACCATTTTTCTTTCCGCATTTTTAACAGGAGCCATCACATGGCTTTTTTTCGGAAATCCATCGAGTACGGTCAACGTCATGCTTGCCGTTCCCACGTCCATCATCGGAACCTTTATTATTCTGAACTATTTTAATTTTACCCTGAATACCTTTACGCTTCTGGGCCTAACTCTTGCAACGGGCATTCTCGTGGATGATGCCATCATGGTTCTGGAAAATATCGTACGCCACAGAGAAAACGGAGAAAGCCTCTACGATGCGGCGCTGAACGGAGCAAAAGAAATTACTTTTGCAGCGCTTGCATCCACACTGGCCATTGCAGCGATTTTTCTTCCTGTTGCTTTCATGGAAGGCCCGACCGGCAGATACTTTCTGGAATTCGGCGTCACCATTTCAGTTGCTGTTTTCATCTCTCTTCTTGAAGCGCTGACTCTTACAACGATGCGAAGCTCGAGATTCCTTCAGATTGCAAAAGACAGAGCAGCCCCTTTCTTCATGGACCGATATTTTTCAAAAATCGAAACCATGTATATGGATCTTCTGAACAAAACCCTGCATCATCCCGGAAAAATTCTTTTAACTGCCGGGGTTCTTTTCGGCGCATCATTTCTCCTTCTGATTCCTGTAAAACAGGAGTTTGTACCGCCTCAGGACCAAAGCCGCCTTTTTATCCGCATCAGCCTTCCCATTGGCTACTCCATTCACAGAACCGATGAAATTGCTAAAGAATGCGAAAAAATCATAAAAAGTCATAGCGAAGTCCTTCATTATTTCACAGCCGTCGGGGGTTATGGAGGCGGGCAGTCTAACCGGGCCATGATGTTTGTAACCCTGAAGCCCCCGGAAGAAAGAGAAATGGATCAGCGCCAGTTTGCCTCCGTTCTTCGCAAAAAACTCAATGCCGTTTCTCCGGATATTCGTGCCGCCGTTCTCGATCCCTCCACACGCGGATTTTCTGCAAGACGGGGCTACCCAGTTGAAATTTCAATTTCAGGAAAAGACTGGAATGTCCTTGCAGAAAAATCAGAAACAATCTTGGGCATAATGAAAAAAAACCCTCTTCTGGTAGATGCAGATTCAGACTATGAACCCGGCCAGCCTGAAATCCGGATCCTTCCGAACCGTGAAAGAGCTGCAGAACGGGGCGTAAGCATGGATAACATAGGACGCACTGTAAATACTTTAATTGGAGGCCGTGTCGCCGGAAAATTTCAGGACGGGGGGCACAATTACGATATTCGCGTACGCCTTGAACAGAGCCAGGTAAAAAACGAATCCAGCATCAGAAGGATTCTTCTTCGAAACAATTATGGTGAAATTGTAAAAATATCTGACATTGTTTCAGTCAGAAAAGGAACCGCCATGCAGTCCATCACCCGGGTCAACGGCCAGCGAAGCATCACGCTCAATGCGAATCCCTGTGCGGACTGCACATCCGACGAATCGATGAAAGAAGCTCTGAAAATCGCAAATAATCATCTGCCCGAGGGCTATACAGTTCATGCCACTGGAATATCCCGGGAATCCGAAGAATCAAGGGATAATTTAATCTTCGCGCTTGTCTTCGGAATTGTTTTATCCTATATGATTCTGGCAAGTCAGTTTAACAGCCTGATCCATCCATTTACGGTTCTTCTGTCGATGCCTTTCAGCTTTACAGGAGCGATTCTAGCTCTGTTCCTTACCGGGACGTCCCTTTCTGTTTACAGTTTTATTGGACTCATCCTTCTTATGGGACTTGTAAAGAAGAATTCCATCCTGCTTGTAGACTTTGCAAATCAGGCAAAAAAGAAAGGGCTCAGTCCTGAGCAGGCGCTTCTCCATGCATGTCCGATTCGTCTGCGGCCCATCCTCATGACGGCTCTCAGTTCAATCGCAGCGGCGGTTCCGCCCGCCCTTGCCCTGGGCCCCGGCGCAGAAAGCCATAAAGGAATGGCTCTTGTCGTCATCGGCGGAATGATGCTTTCCACTCTTTTAACGCTCTTTGTGGTGCCCGCAGCTTATCAATTACTGGATCGATTTGAAAAAGAGAACTGAAAAAAAATAAGAGATTCATTATAAATATAAAGAAATATAAAGAAAAAAATTGACGCTAAAATCCATATTATACTGATCGGTCTATATAATACAGGAGCCCAAAATGAAACGAAAATTAATTTATGCTTTTACGGGCTTTTTTCACTGATCCTGCTTTTTCTTGCATCCAGAAAAATAGGAACAAATCTTGGCGAGAATATAGAATCCGCTCCGCAGCTTCAAAAAACTGCATTACAGAAGAATCCGGAAGGCAGACAATCCCATCGAAGTTTATAAGATCCGTACAGGATATGCTAAAACTCTTGAAGGAATGCTTCTTGCTGGCGGGAATTTTTTCAGAATTGTCAATGCAGAACACCATGGCATCTTTGTAAATGTTTCTGAGGTAAAAATCCAGAACTGGATACCGTAATTATAAATATTTATGACGGCTGGATTAAAATCATTGAAGAACAGCTTGCTCCGGCAAAACATAAAACTGAAGCCGCTGCATCGCTGATCTCTCTTATGGAAGGGGCTCTGGTCGGAGCAAAAATTCAAAAAAGCACCCGTCCGCTAATTTATGCAAAAAAACGGCCTATCTGATCTTGAAAGAATATTCCTGATCCCTGAACTGGGAGTTCACGGCCAGGAGAGATTTTCAGCGGAGGCCTGGATCGGGCCAGCCTCCGGAGCCTGGAGGCGAAGTATAGTTTTTGGGTTTGGTTCCCACCTCTGACATTCTCATTTTCCTCAGAAACAGAGAGTTAATAAGAGCCATATCATTGGAATCCTGGGCAAAAAGACTGATTACAGAACCTTTTTTCTTATCGGCAAATGTTACTTCGCAGAATTTTCCGGAGGGCTTCATAATTAAAACCATCCCCTGCTTTCCGTCTTTTTCTTCATTATATACGCTTTTAACAGAAAAGCGAATTCCCTCGCCTGTCATGACATCAATAAATTCTGAAACAAATTCACCGGAATTTCCGTTGTAGCTGTATAGTCTTTTATCTGCAAGAAGAGCAGTAGAAGAAAGAAAAATTAAAATTACAGGAATCCATTTTTTCATAATCACGGTACCTCGTATGATTCTTTGTAAGACATAAGAGTCTTTAAGTCAAATTAAATCCGATTCCCTCTGTGGTTAAAATACAGGGAAATTTCAGTTCTTAATATATATTGAATCGGCCGGATTGAAAATATCTTTATAGATTAACTTTTACAATTTACTTTCAGGACCTTCCATTACAGAGAATATTTTAAAATCTTTAAAATATTCAGGATTTCACCAGAGTATGAAGAAACAAATCAGCGTTAAAAACAAATTTTTTAAAAAAACTCAAACCGTAAATAAACTGCTTGCCATAAAGCCCGGCGCTCTGATTGCATAAAGACATGGTAAAGCCCTGGAAAGAAATCGATTCAGATATAGAATACAGCTGTAACTGGTTTTCCGTTCAGCGAACACGTTTATTGTCTCCTAAAAATAATGTGGAGCATAATTTCCATCATTTGCTCCAGCATGACTGCGTAAATATCATCGCTCTTACAGAAAAAAAAGAAGTCCTGACCGTCCACCAGTACCGGCATACCATTGATCGAATCAGTCTGGAAACTCCGGGTGGAGTGATCGATGCATCTGATCCGTCTCCGCTTGATGCAGCAAAAAGAGAGCTCAGAGAAGAAACCGGCTATATTTCAGACAACTGGCATGTGCTGGGAACTTTCCATGCAAATCCTGCAGTCATGAACAATACCTGCCATTCATTTCTGGCGCTTCAAGCAAGGAAAATGGCAGATCCGGATCTGGATTTAACGGAGGACCTGGAAACCGAACTGATCAGTCTTCCCGGTATTGTTGACAGAATCGAAAACGGAGATATCACCCATGGAATCACACTTGCATCATTCCTTAAATTTGAGTTTTTTAGAATTAAGAATCCGGAGCTTTTCTAATAACTTTTTCCATCCGTAAAATTTTAAGATATATTTAAAAAAAATTTAAAATACGAAAAAAAGAATATCAATTTTAATCACTGTCATTATCTTATGACATCCGGTATTAAACCGGTTAATTTTGATTGTGAGGACAATATTCAATTCAAAATCTGAGTTGAGTATTTTTTGATAGAATGACCGATAATAAAGTATATGTGGGAAACCTCCCATATTCGATTACCTCCGGCTCTCTTGAAGAGCTGTTTAAACCTTTCGGAGAAGTTCTTTCCGCAAGCGTGGTTACAGATCGTGCTACGGGAAGATCCCGTGGATTTGGTTTCGTTGAAATGTCTGCTGATGATCAGGCAAGTCAGGCCATTGCAGAACTCAATGGCAAAAACGTAGACGGCAGAGATCTTGTCTGCAACATAGCCCGGCCCAGAGAAAACAATGGCGGCGGCGGCGGCGGACATAGAAATTCCGGCCGATCAGACAGGAATCGAAACCGGTATTGAAATAATCCGAACGGATTAAACG
>Ga0224501_10005190_pt1 | contig 10275 bp, 7 predicted proteins | sample SF_Oct11_sed_USG_4_FD_169105 | JGI IMG/M metagenome (GOLD analysis project Ga0224501, IMG submission 169105) | Sediment microbial communities from San Francisco Bay, California, United States - SF_Oct11_sed_USGS_8_1 | ecosystem: Environmental > Aquatic > Marine > Sediment | place: USA...
CTATGGTCACCACATGGCTGGTATATTTTGCCTTGTGAATTGAAAGCTGCATTATATGGACAGAGGTGGTTCTCAAAATGAAAGTTCATCAAGATAACCTTTTAGTGATGCTGCCTCATTGCTGTGCTGGTAGTTGGGATTAGTGTAAAATAGGAGTCTCACATGTCTCATGAAATGCTGTACTAGATGGACGCATAGAGTGTGTAATGGAGACATGGTTACCTATGATCATTCATGACCATGCTGGGCATCATTTTGTGGTGGTGAATGAAGAAGGACGTGCAATGACTTTGCAAATCATATGGGAGAGCTCATAACCCAACAAGCAGACAGATCTGTTCTGGTGAACTTTTGGTTGAGGTGATGTATTGAATGAAATGTTTCACTTGCAGATATGTGAGGGATGAATTCAAAAGGCACAAACAGGCGAATGAAGTACAGGCTGTAATCTTTATGTCTGAATGGACGAAATATTATGTGACATTAGCCAATCAGATGGGACGTGACGCCAAAAAGCGTCCTCTGGGTGAAGGCCTTACCGAAGAAAAATTAAATGAGTTTACGGAAGAGCAGATAGGACAGTTATATGAATTATACAGTGAACTAAAAAAGGCTGATAAATCAACTGGTACCAACCTTAGCTAGCACAGCCTGGGAATTAGGTAGCAAGCGTGTTCCAATTTGGTAGGAAATTTACTATCTTCATCATCTGATGAGGGCGCCACTGAGTGTACCAAACATTTTGTGTTGTGGTGGTGCAGGTTGTTTTTTATGCATGAATGAAAATAATCACTTTTATACCAAAACATTTTCAGTGTCCTTAGCACCATGACATTTATCATGATAAAAATAAGCTATGGTTTAACCATTGTGGTAAAATTTCATGGAATTAGTTTGGGATTATAGGTTAAATCACTCTAAATCAACCGAGTGAAATCATAGAACCGAAACAGCCATATTGAGTTTGTCAACAAATCACATAGAAAATAGGTCTGAACAATAATGAATCCATTGGAATCAAGGTTGCAATAAGTAATTGTAATAGTAGGTCGCTTAGTCGGCAATTTGTCTCAAGGTGAATGGCAAGCCAGTTTCATTGATGACATCTGACTCTTGTCTAGAGATTACTAGTTCCAGCGGTCATCATCAGCAGTTGATTTGAATCAGCAGTTGAATAGCTTCACTGTGCTTCTGTCACAAATCTACAACGGCATATGGGTTTCGTAATGGGGCATGGTATGACTGAAGGAACGAGATAGCGTGTGCAAGAGAAAATTCCTCTGCTAACCTAGCAGTAAATGGAAACCTCATCCGAGTTGGAGAAGGTGGAGGTGGTGAGGAAGAGGAGTGGCGCCCCACCTCAGATTCATCTTTGTCACTACAAGTGTGCAGTCTCTAGGGACATCTTCTCAATAAAGCTATTGACTATGGGAATGTGCTTTTCAACAGAGAGATATGGTGAGGTTTCACGAGCAGTCAGGTAAGAAACTTAATTGAGCTTTGCGAGTGTTCTGGATGAAAACCAGAAAGAAACAAACTTCAGTTTTTATTTCTTCATTGTTCTACTCGGGTACTTGACCATCCTATTCACGGACCTCTTAAGCCGGAGGCTTGTTGGGAGTGGTAGGAGCTAGGAATTATATGAGGGGTCATTCTCACAGCGGGCGCCCAGCATAACTAGGTCTTGAAATCAGCATCTTTTGAGCTTGAGCAGAGCACTATCTGCTATTCTATCTGCCATTATCTGCCATTATGGGGGAATTCTGTGAACAGAATGTGAAAGCTATTCTCTGGGGTCAACCGAATATCTCACATATGCTAGGTAGCTTCATGGAATGAGATAGAGTGCTTACTTCGAGTCAAAAGCCAATGAGCGACCAGGAAGTGCTGACGTTGATTAGAAAGGGTGGCCGGTAATAACATACTTAAAAAAACCAATTTTCACATCGGCTAAACCCCCACTAATATGTGAGCAGACCGCGAGTGTTATATGTCTTTGAATAGTCTGACATCCCATTTCACTCATGGGGCTATTCGATTAGGTTCGAAATAAGTCTTTCGGCCTGCACTAATTCAAAGGGGTTATGTCAGGGTCGTGGGTAGACGCACTTTCGGACTTGTTTCCATTCTTTAAGGGAGGCAACTCCTCATTCATTGCAGTGAGCTGTCTTTTCAAAAAGCGAATATCGGTCACTCAAATAACTACGGCCCGAATGGTCCAAATCGAAAGAAAATGGGATCTAATCACTAAAAGCTAGTAGCATAATAATCTTTACTCCCTCATAACATCGAGTAGAACTCAAAATTGAACGTAATATTTGAGCAAACTGAAGAAGTGCTTTGCCGGGTTTTCCCAGCCCCAAATAGAGGCCGTTGCGCTCAGGCCTCTATCATTACACAATAATGACACTAATGGTCGCTGACAGATGTGAAAATCTGCACTGTGAAACCCTATTTCTATATTTTTGTTGAACATTTTCTCTATTAAGACTTATGTAAATACAGGCCTAGTAAGCACCTGCAAGAGATTTTTGCAAATATCAGCGCGTAAGCCGAGAAATCAATGCAAACACCAACAGCTCTGTGTTAATGTCCTATCTCGAGGCCAATTCTGTTGCGTCGATGAAGGCTCTAAGTATGTGCATGGGATAAGGCTATATCTAAGATTCCACTTGAGCTGGGTATTGGGCCCATTTGGTCATGGTAGGTTTCAGAATCTGAAAACAAGTGGACACTTTTGGCCATGACATAACCCCTTTAAATGACCCTTTTCACTGGTTCATGAAGTTTTACAGTAGATTGGCATTTTAACATTCACCTTAGATGTAAATCATACGTGCTAAACTATAGAATAGAGTTATTTGGAATGCTAAGTCGTACTAGTGCCCTTGTGACTTCTGACACTCTTTTAGGCCCAATTGACTAGCCTCATGGGATAGACAAGATGTCAGGCTATTTAAAGTCTTCAACTCCGAGCAAGCCCGTTGGCATGGCACACACTCTTTAATGATATTTACCATTTGGGGGGTCTGCACTAGTGGGCGCAAAGCTGATGTGAAAATTGGCCTCTTCATAAATGTTTTTATTATGCGCCCTAAGAAATTCATCATAATTATGAGGTCTCATTTTATCGGCCAGTTGACATGTTGCATCTTACTCCATGGGTAGTGCCCATACAATCCCTAGGCTTTTACGTCAATGGTAGTCACATATCATTGCCAACTTTATAGCACAAAACAGGCCGAGATATAGAGAGGAGGAACTTCATGGATTGAGATTATTCGAATGTAGCTGAAATGAATTAAAGAAAAAAAAAAGCTTCTGTCCGACGTGGACACTCAGTCGACCTATCTAATGGACCTCCTAAACCTGAGGCTTTTTGGAGCAATAGCAGCTAGAGCAACTGTGAGGAGGTCATACTCATAATGGGTACTCCACCCCTTGTTACCGGGATTCGAACCCAGATTCTCACGGTTGCGAGCCCAGCTCTCTACCACTGAGCTATGACGCTACCCCACGGTAGTAGCTTGAGAGTAAACGCACTTACTATGCATGGTCAGCAGAAATATGAACCGATCCTTTAGCATTTTCTAGCTGGGCCACATGCCTTAGTATATCCTTCTTTGTGATTATACCCAACAAACGTCTGTAAAAAATCATACGCGTTGTCACCGGGATCTCTGTCCTTGTGAAAACAAATTAAAGATGGTTGATAGCCATTTCCATGAAATCATTAGCAGGAGTCGCTGATCTTATCTTGTGTAATAATTAAACTCGCTTCTTAGCATCCACTCAATATTGTTATGGGTGGGGGGGGGGAAACCCTAGCTTGCTATATTTGGCTATATTGTTTGATAGCCATCAGCTATTCAGATTTAATCTGGGGACGATACCAACCCGTTATGCGTGACGAGCGTATATCGCAGACCTAACTTCCGGAACATTTCAAACACCGTCTCCATCGGAGTCTGGTCTGTTATTGTGATGGGAGCCTGGAAAACAAAAAATAAGACCGGTTCGGTTACAAAACTACACCGCTGAAAGTGAAGTAAGAAATGGAATTACGACAGCATCGAATCACAACAAAGAGCTGATGATGACAACAACAATACCAACAACAACAAGATGGCATCACGAAAAGCAATGGCCCATTAAGACAAATAATGGTTGTACCATAGCTTCAGCGCCCTTTGTACGCATGTGTGGCTTTTTATTCTGTGTTTAATACCCAACAAACATGGAACCGGGCCAGCTATTGAACAATAGTTCTTGTGTTCCCATGTTAGTGCACAGGACCTGGAGTACCAAACGCTCTATTATAATTCACACAGCAATGAACCAATTTAAATAGGTAGTACATACTAGAAAGATTCGCACTTGCGCAAAACTGAGTTAGAATGAAAAGGACATAAGTCGTCCATTGATTGAGTGTAGCAATAAGCAATAAGGAATTGGGATTGGTCAGTGGCTACAATGTTTGATTCAAGATCCCGGGTGTAAAACTTGACCATACCCGGCTACCACCGTAGGTTTGAGCTATTCACACGATTCCAAGCTTCTACTACTCCAGAACAGGTAGCTCGGTGGTAAAGCGATATTCGCAAATATGAGAATCTTAGTTCGAATACCATTGTATGATCCTATCTCAAACAAAAACAGGCCTCACTATGAGGTGGACCATTGATCCTGGACAATTCAAGGTGGTCAATGCTAAGCCATCACAAGCAAGTGGTGAAAAAACAACTATCTAACCGGTATGAAAAAATAATACAAAACTCCAAGTAGAGCTCTCCGCCCTCTGGTATTTCATGTCAACTTACCAGGTCGACAATTTTGCCTAGTTTAAGGGGAGGAAGTTGGCCAGTGGCGTTTATATTGGCCGGATACTGCGCTGTGAAGTATACTTTAGTATCACCTTCTATTGTACCCCGCTTTCTGGCCATATCTACAATCATAGAAATATATTTACACATCAGTGCCAGAATTAGATCTAGGAATCTTATGGCTAGAGGGATAGCGGGATAGCTCAGTGGCTAAAGCGCTTGGCTCAAGATCGAAAGATCATGGGTGCAATTCCTAGTCATGCCGAACGCCCATTGTTAAAATGAGCTCCTTATATAACTCTTACTCCAACAAGCCTCAGGCTTAGGAGGTTCATTAAATAGGACTGCCAAGCGCCTAAGTTAAACAATACAAAAACCTGTAACCCAAACTGTATGTAATGCTCCCGCATATTGCTTATTTGTTACACAATTTAGGAGTTGAAATGCCCAAAGCTCTTCAAGGGTGCGCAACAGGTAATACTGTTACACACCCCATTATTGAAGGGCACTGATATTGACTCCCATCCAGGTCACGCCCATGTTGCTGACAGCAGTTTAAGGCTGAACAATCACTTTCATTTGAATCAACATGTGGGGGGGGGCTTTTAATATTTAAGGTTTCACGCCTGAGAAGTCATACTACAACTGTTATAGTAAACCAGGTCTGTGACCTTAATTCGGCTGACCAAACTCAGCTGTGGGTATTGTTAACACAAAAGGACTGTGTTTGGACGAAGGCAGGGCATAAAGCGAGATCAAAATTGCATCAGCCAATGAATCACTCGAGGCTTTTCAGGGCGTAGACTGGCGTTTTATAGGTCCATGGTACATGGCTACACGCGGGTGACCTACACTAGCAGGTGTATCCGTTTCGCGCCGTGATAAAGGAGGGAATTAATCCGCTAGTTATGATTCTACTTCTAAGCCATCAGATTTAAATGAAGATTATTGTATAAACTCTAATTGGCTTACGAGTTACACAACTATGGAGTGCTGGCCGCATAAATGTTATCCACTTCAGAGTCCGCCTAATCCTCCGCTAATCCGCGATCATCTGGACACCAGGAACCATGGACGGGGCTTATCGGGCGAATCTTATCGCGCAGAATGCGCAGTTCCCACAGGTTAACTGATACGAAGCGGGCATGACTTTACCCAATAACAATGCGCCGTCGGTCGCGGTGCAGCAAAGACCGAGAAAGGAGAGGTGAATCGTTAATAACATTGTCATGGTGTCACAAGACGGTACTGAGGTTGTTTCACATTGCTTTCCTCAGGTTCCTGGTTAGGGCTCAGTCAAGCTATGCCATTTGTTTACACATAATCCGCCGAAGCTCAGCTACTCTTCTCAACAAGGGAGAGGGGGATCTTTGACAACCGTGGAGTGATATTGACCCCTGTCCACTAGATGGGACCTCCATTACTTTTACCGTGGAGGTTTGTATCCATGCTAGCAAGAGTTAGAGGCTTGCTACAGGCCCATATCACGAGAACAACTTTGCAGGCAGTGAGAACCTGCAATCTATGGATTGTAGCCCCCGACGTTTTAGTAATAGTGAGCTATACCGGCTGTCAAGCTGGCATGACTTTACCGTACCTAGCGACAGTGTAATATCGCGTCTCTCCACAAACCCGACGAGATATTGCGACTCCTTGGAGACAACTATAGGGAAGCCTTTGGCGGTCGTTGCGTTCAGAAACTCATCTACAAAATGAGGGTCAGTCATGATAGCTCGGTGGGAGAATGAATGTATCTCATTGTCTGTTCTCTCCGCTAACACGGGTCAAAAGACAAAGTCAAATACCGATGATGAATTTGATTATGTTTGGGTATATCCTGTAATGATAATACAAACATGGATTTGGTGAAACTTAATTCATACAGCTCTAAATACACCTCCAGGATCTTTCCGCGTAATGCGTTGGCAATAGGCCAGTGCACAATCCTTCTATGTTCGCGTCACCTTCATACAGTTGCTGTTTAGAACACACACAAATCCAAATACTGTAGGAGATACATACGTTCATACAGATGTCTATCGTTGTTATGATGTCTCTATGAATACGCCCTATTGTAATTCTGTACTTCCAAATTCTGCCCATTGTAGTCTTGTATGCGCTCACAACTGGCCAAATGCAACACTGTACATACCCCGGGCCAGCCCAATGTGATTTGGTATATACCCAGACCCAGTCTCCCGCAGCTTCATAGATACAGATCCTGTTCATCGAAATTTTGTCTGCAGCCAGATCAAGTTCATTATAGTTTTCTAGCAGATTCGATCTGCTGTAATCCGGACTGTGGGAGTTTAGTCTATCATGGTTTTGACCATAGTAGTGTGGTACACTTCTAAACTCGACTCGCGATTTAGTACCTACCCATCGACCCGTTGTGGTTCTGTGCATTCAGACCCGGCCTGTTGTGATTTTGTCCATACAGAATCGACCTGAGGCGCTTTTGTCCATACATACCTGACCCATTATGGTTTTGTCCACACAGACTCAATCTGCTGTCGGTTTAGCCAAACAGACCCAACCTGTCATGGTTCTGTCCACACAGACCCAGCCTGTCATGGTTTTGTCCATACAGACCCAACCTGTTGTGGTTTTGTCCATACAGACCCAACCTGTTGGGGTTTTGTCCACACAGACCCAACCTGTTGGGGTTTTGTCCACACAGACCCAGCCTGTTGTCGTTTTGTACATACCCAGCTGATTGACGGTAATATTGTCCTGAGTGATGACGGATAGCGGAGCTTCTCCTGGCCGCGGAACCATGCAGTCAGCGGCTATAGACGTGTGGGTAAACTCTTCTTTATTGTCCAGGAATGGATATTCATTAAGTAAAATGTGAGCATCATATCTAACATTCGGTTAAGGCTGGTTTATACGATGATGTCCACGATGTGCTCTTAACGGTTTGCTGCGCTGTATAGGTGTTTTCAGATTTTACAGATGAGAAAGGCAAACATCTGTTGAGTATTTCACATTTCAGTTTTCAAATAGAAAACATCGTGAATTTAGAATAAATTTGCCTGTGAACTTGAACTGACAAGGCTTAGGTATGTTGGTTCAAAACAGAACACAACTCCCAATAACCCTCCATTTTTACGGCCCAAACAAATGATAGTACAGGATCTTGAAGCGCGATGTTATCATACTTTAGGGAGAATCTAACAATATTTAATTCTGAATGAGATTAGGTTATATTTAGCACAGAGGGGGTATAGCGGTATTACTCAGAGGTAGAGCTTTGGACTCGCAGTTGTGAGAACCTGGGTTTGAATCCCAGTCATGGCGTGCCCCAGTAGGAGTATGAGCTCCTGACATTAATTCTAGCTCAAAACAATCCAAAACCAAGCCTCATTATGAGGCGGAGCATTGACACTGATCTACTCACGCTGCTACATTCTGAGCCGTAAAGGGTGAAAACACAAGTATCTAACCTAGCAGCTTCATCAGAACGATGACGACGTAATACAAGAAAAATACAAACCGATGTAAAAGGATACATTCCCTCAGCAACGATTCCGTCCGCTACCCATTTACTCGTCATTATGGCGGCCATTAGTGGCACAATGTACTCCAATCCGCCCGTCAACTCAAACATAATCACCACCAAGGACACTGCAATGAAAAAAACGGCTCGAATCATAATAGCCATAATGGGTGGATGGATGAATGGGTGAGGGATAGGTGGGAGGAGAGTGTGGGTGAATGGGGAGATGGGGGAGACAGACGCGGGATGGTCGATGCAGGCATTCGAGAGGATAGATAGATGTACGGGCGGACAGATGGATGTATGAGTGGATAGATGAATGGGTGGATGGGTGGATGGGTGGGCGATCGCAGGGTAAATGATAATGGTAATGGTGATGAAGGGATAGAAGAACTGGTGTGTTGATGGGGGGGTGGTTGGAAAGACGGGTGGAAAATGCCAAAAGCAAGCCATTGATAGTAGAGAATCCCATAATTATCAAATGAGAGGGATATTCCAACGTCGCTCGCGTGGAGATTTGGTTCGACTTAAAGGCTCTAGTTTGTAGTGTGTCTATACCATAGTAAGATTACCTACCTATCGAATGACCATAGATCATGACACTGTTTCATCAGCTGCTATTAGGGACATGGGATGGGATAGGGGGATAACTCAGTGCTAGAGCGCTGGGCTCGCAACCGGGAGAAATGGGTTTGAATCCCAGCCACAACAGGCTCTCGTTGTGAGTATGGGCTCCTCACATTAATTCTAGCGAAAGAGACAAGTCTCAGTATGAGGTGGAGCGAGCATTCATGCTGACCGATAACTAGGCAGCTTCACCATAACGAGAAAAAAAGGGATATACGCTGACTACCATATGATAGCGAGCAGGGAAAGGTGAAAACAGTATCTGTATTATCTACCTGTCATTTTAGTAACTCCACCCAACGAAGCGGCTGCTCCAATCATGGCGTATAGACCAGGTTCCACACAGCGCTGGTCTGCTCGACACATGTTATCAAAGATGGGATAGTCCTTATACATGCTGAAACAAAATTACACAGGGTGTAGTTGTGAGGCCACAGCCCTTGGCTAAAAATAGTTAAATTTGTGGTTTAAATGCGGGCGGGAACCCACTCCTAGTACGAGCTCCTCACATAACTTTTAGCTCCTACCGCCCTAGAGCAAGCCCCAGGCTTAGGAGCTATGTTCAGTATGATGGCCCAAGTGTTTGTGTAGAACTAGATATAATATAGGTAACCTACGCTGCAGCACACATCAAAAGTCCTATTCGTAACACTACAAACATACGCGTGCGTGCGGATTGCATCATTTATAGTAAATAGAGATGGATATTGAAACAATAAGCAATGACATGAAATACATTGATGTTGAAACTAGTGACACACCACGCAAATACAGGGACTTGGCGCTATTTGGCCCCTAATGATTATACATGTAACTTTAACAGACCAGACATTGGGGTGGTCTAATCATCATATTCCAAAAAATGCTTTGATCTCCTTTTGTTGGTCTGCGCGGGCACCTGATCATACGATTTAGTAAGCCTTCTCAACGAAGACTTGAACTTCCTGAACAGAGCGTTGCGTTGGAGCGGTAAAAATTAGAAAGTATGCGAAGAGCTTACAGTCACAGGCAGTGGGAGCCCGGCATCATCATGGGTCGAACAACATTTTTCTCATTAGTTTCAAATGAACACGAACTGGTCTATAAACATGATATTTGGTGATGGTAATACACATGGTGGAGAGTTTCACATCACTACATGACAGGCAAAAGTCATGCTTGAGGTCATCGGTTATAGTACCGATGAGGATTGCGTGACATAGGTGCTCATAAAAGAAGGCGGCAATATATTGGCCAACCATTACGACAATATACCAAACGCACGAATAGTTCACACGGGTGTATTATTGCATGCTTACAGTGCAAGTTGCTCCATCCCCACACCGA
>Ga0224501_10005192_pt1 | contig 10273 bp, 11 predicted proteins | sample SF_Oct11_sed_USG_4_FD_169105 | JGI IMG/M metagenome (GOLD analysis project Ga0224501, IMG submission 169105) | Sediment microbial communities from San Francisco Bay, California, United States - SF_Oct11_sed_USGS_8_1 | ecosystem: Environmental > Aquatic > Marine > Sediment | place: USA...
CAAAGTTATGCTGATCTGACCTTTGGCAAGTTTCCACGGAATTTGGTAAGATAATTTTCTCTTTATTTGTTTGCACTGTGGCGGGATGCTTAGCTGATCTACAGGTTATTCATTGCTATGGGCTGGGTGATAGGCACAGGATTGGGACTGAACAGGACAGAGCAGTAGCAAAATTGATACAGTATATAACTGTATAACCAACTCAAGTGTTATCTCATATCAGATTGAGATTGGTAGAGCTCATCAGTAAACAGTGAGTGGGTATCTTATCGTGTTAGTGTATGTGCAGTGATGGGGCTTGATAGATCATAATAGTCTGTGGGAACGAGCTGATAACAGCTCCATAGCATGGCACAGATTGGTTTTACGCTCCTCCATAAAGCGATGATGGGCTAGGTCCTTGATGATAGCCTCACCTCATGTGAAAAGATTCCGGGTGATTAGTAGACAGCCACTTTTAGCATCAGGTGTGACTTAAACGCAAGTGTGATGACTGATTAAATCAAAACAGCTAGGAACTGAGTACATCACCGGAAAGCCTGTCTATTCTGCAGATTAACTGAAGCAAGTGCTGTTGGTAAGCCACACTGTACCAGGCTCATACCGGTACACAAGGAGTGAGGGGGGGGCAATAAACAAACAGTGGAAAATGATTGGTCAGAACCTAAATAGAATGAGGTTAAAACAGTTGCCACAGGGGTCAGAGGGTGACAGCAATGTCAACTATGAAGAGCAAACAAGTCCTGTACTGCTGTCATTTGATCCAATCACCAAATTTGCTGATGTCAACTGTTGGCTCAATGTGCCCTATGGAGCAATGTGCTGTGTTTTTGCGAGATTCGGATGTGATTGCGTCAGACACCAAAGCAAATAGGAAACAAAACCAGCATGTCAAAAGGCGTGGCTAGAAGCTAACCCTAGTTCATTTTGCACCCATCAGGAAGGAGCCGTTGAAATCATTATTGCAGTCTTATGGAAGAACGCTGAGGGCATGATGTGAGCTTTGCGATGAGTTACCGGGTCGCTTATCCTCTATGCCACATAAACCTCGGTGTGATGAGTAGGTTCACAAACCTTGATTGCAAAATGGGAGGATGTGGATACAATACATTTATTTAATATTTGATGAGAAAAAACTATGCATAATATTGAAGATTCGTTTTCTTTTTAGCTTGCACTTCTAGAATGGCATCCATATAGTCTTCGTGTATCAGTTCAGTAGCTCCGCGTCGTAATGCGATCATACCCTAAAACGATAAATCAGTTGTTATAACACCTAAGGCAATGAGAAACAACCTGATATCAAGTGTCACCTTGATACGGGCACACCTGGGGGCCACGTCTTACACGTGGTGTGAGGTACTGGTAAGTGCTGTTTAATACTGACCCTGCTGGGTTGGTTAAGCAAACAGCACTAAGAGAATGATAACAGTGCACAGATATAGTAAGACTATGTCACATGATGCGCTAACATTATCTTATCAGTCTCATTTCGCAACATTTTCAGTATTCGGCAGTCCAAAGCTCAGGAGCAGTGGAATGTAGTGATTTCATTGACCGAGGAAAATAAGGAATGTTGCAGCACTATTTTATTCAATTGACCTCTAAATATGGACACTGACAAATGAGGCGGAGCAGAGTGTCAATGAGCTTACCGCTTCAACGCAGACAGCTTTACACTGAGCTCCATTAAAGTCATCAGTGCATCGAGCAAGTTCCTCATAGTTCACATCGGCACTGCAAAACACAAAAGCAAATCAAGTCAAATAGGAGTGGAATATGCTTATAGGTGTTTCATTTAGATTAGCAAGAGAACAAAGCCATGGTATGGGTTAAGCGGGTAGAGGTTTGTCAATCATACCTAACATTCATTTTTCTTGAATGAATCTGCATAATTCTGGCCCTCGCCTCTTCATTAGGAGCTGGGAACTCAATCTTTCTATCGAGTCGACCAGATCGCAGCAAAGCAGGGTCAAGGATATCAACTCGGTTCGTGGCAGCAATCACCTGTAACAGCCAGACAATATGAGTAGGATGGTAAGAAATGTAGGGGTATGCCATAAGTAGGTTGTGATATAAGACCATTGATTACAATTTGGACTGGATGACTAGCGCTGTATTCTACTGAATTCAATGGGGTTGCACACCCAGAACCAGAGATTTAAAGTCATACTTCAACAAACAAAAAATTGATGTGATACACACCTTGATATCAGTGGATGGATGAAAGCCGTCCAGCTGATTAAGCAGCTCCAACATGGTTCTCTGCACCTCTCTGTCACCCGCTTTTTCACTGTCAAATCTCTTGGTGCCTAGAGAGCAAAGTTTTCGAGTGTTAATGGGTCGTTTTATGCTAACCTACATTTGCACCCATGGTTATTGTCTTCATCTTCAAAGAAAACTTTTCTCTGCAGCTGGTACACTCACCAATAGCATCGAGCTCGTCAATGAAAATAATGGCTGGCTTTTTCTCTTTCGCTAAGGAGAAAGCGTCGCGAACCAGTTTAGCTCCATCACCGATGAACATCTGAACAAGTTGCGGCCCAGCCAGCTTCAGGAAGGTTGACTTGGTTTGAGCAGCGCAGGCTCGAGCTAGCAGTGTTTTACCAGTGCCAGGTGGACCATACAGAAGCACACCTGCAATAATGAACGGGTCCCTTGAGTTCCATAAAAGAACTCTCCCTATCTCTGACCTAATAAAATGCGATATGCGGGGCATTGTTCAATTCGCCGGCAATTTCAGCACACAATAGCACTCTTATCGGTCAGCATGCGGGCTATCAGAGAGCTCGTGACTCAAACAGTTGTTACCTTTTGGTGGCTGGATGCCCAAAGCTTCAAATTTATCCCGATGTGTGACAGGCAGCACCACAGCTTCAATGAGCTCCTGGATTTGTTTATCCAAACCTCCGATGTCACTGTACTGTTCGGTAGGTCGCTCATCCACCTCCATTGCCTTAACTCTTGAGTCAAACCTATAGCGAGCAGAGTGGACATTTTAGGAGTGCTGTTGGGAGCGGTTACCGGCTTCCGATGGTAAGGGTGCGTGCACGCAAGCCGGTGATAAGCTGGCATGTTGACACGCTGTTAGCAGATTCCGAGTGTTGACCTAGAGTGATAGTAGCAGAGATAGGTAGAGGTATTAGATAAAACAGGCAAGCGCAATCTGACCGGTTCAACATAGCGTAACTGTGCTGACTCGTCTGACCACTTTTGAGTGGTCAGCAGGCAGGCCGTACATGGGATCACAAGATTATGAGACTGTCCACAAATATAGCTAGTGAATTTAGTGAGCTGCCTTGCTCTATACTGCAGGGCGACGCATGCCAACGACGGTTTTTGGCAAGTTTTTCTAATGACATACAAAGATACAAACGGTTACCGGCAACAATTACCCTTCCGCGGGATATACGTATTGGACATGTGCATGTCATGGGTCCAAAAGCATTTCCCCGGCGACACCTAACCCTTAGCAAAACCAGTAGGGTTCTCTAAACAGTTACAGCTCCCGTTAGTGTTATCTTGTTCTACTCGCTGTGAACCTCGGTGAAACATACCCGGACGTCTTGTTTGAAGTCTTAGGCAACACATCTGGCTTTATTCATTTCGATAGCAGTGTTTCGTGTGGCCCAACACCCATTAAAAAATAGGTCGGTGAATCGAGATTTCCTAACGAGAGCTATGAGTACTAGCGCTGCGGTAGTCTTCTTCAAATGGCTCCATCTTAGGATTCGCATGCGAAAATGAGCATATCAAGGGCTACAAGCATCATAGTTCTAGTCTTATATACAAACTAAGGGCGCCGTCTGATCTTGGTAATGATCTTTGACTTAGCTATCCAATTTTTACAGGGATGGAGGATCTGACCTGCTTACAGCACACACAAACTGTACAGGAGAGTATTAGAGCGACTCACTCATGAGGTAGCTCCTCCAGAATGAGATAGGAATCCTTGTTCACACCAACGAGGTCACCGGGGGTGAGCTTCTCGGGGTCCACAAGGCCGATCACAGGTAGGAAGTAGGTCTACAGATGAGAAATGAATGAAGGATTCACATAGAGTGGTGCAGTGGCAGTGGCTTTTTTGCTGCCGGTGGTCAAACCAATGAGTTCCTCGAGTTCAAACTTAACCTAATCTGCTTTTACCACATGCCAAACTCAGTGGTATTAACCCAGAGATGGGCACTCGCTGTGTAAACTTTTCACTCACCACACTACTTTTTAAGCGCCTTTCAACTGGGCCTCTAACAAACAGTCATGTATCCTTGCCTAGATACCTGTTGTCTACTAAATTCTTTGACTGATTTAACAAGCCATGGGTTTCTTTGTCTGTAATCCTAAAGCCCCCCAGAGGCTCTATGACAGCCATTCGATGGACCGAAAAGTTTACACTGCGAATGCCTATCTCTGGGTTACGAGCACCGAGTTTGGCATGTGATAGTGGTCCGCACGATCTGATTCTAAAAGAACCACAATTCTAAAACATTGGCAAGCAGATTAGGTCAAGTTTGAACTGCGGGAACTCGTTTCTTTAGTCACCAGCAGCAAAAAAGCCCTGGCTGTTTTCCGCTTTGCTGACTATAGTATATATGATTTGGTAATTTGCAGAGTTATATATATATAAGGACTTACAATGGGCGCTGGAAGAGCTAAACTAAGTTTATTAGAGTTGTCCTACCATGGCAACTTATATAAAAGAGAACACAACTCCCACACATAAACGTTAAACTGGGTTTGTGAATGAAACAAACTGGTACTGTCTTCATTTTCATTTATCACCTTATGGTCCGTTTAATAACGGCACTGATTTTATCTTATTTTTAATTGGGTTATCCGGGTAATATTAAATTCAAGGTATTTGAATTGATGAGTGCCAAGACTTTTTTTTTCTAAATTAGAGGTCATCTTCCTCATCTTATAAGCACACTGCTTTGAACGTCTCAACAGACACTGTTAGTGCAATTGGGAGCATGCATTGTACATACCTGTCTAGTGGAAGTTTTAATTACGGCACACTTTCCTTTTCTCTGTGAGTCGAGATCAACGTTGGCTCCCTCATCAGCATCATCTTGAGGGTCCACGTCTAACAACTATAAAGTTAGGGCTACCTTTAGTTGTGTAACAGAAACTAGCTATGACATCATACAGTCTGCTCTAGTCATATAACAAGTTGATATGAACATTACGGAATGAATTATAGGGTCCCTTTTGCATAAGATTAGAAAACTCCTTTGTTAGGTCCGTAATTGACCTATGATATTGGTATGACTGGGAGAGCATCTGCAATTCCCCTGTTTATTTTAGGAATAGAGCCTACCTCAACAACATTGGAGACGAGATATGGTAGTGTTTTGTTGACTTTGATTTTCTCTGTGTTCTCTTTTATTTTTTCTTTTTGTGTTTGAAGCTCGTGAGAGATTCTCATAACCTCGGACTTCATTATCTAGAAGCATTAATATACATGTATATTAGTCACATAGCCTACTGCCTTAAGCGAACAGACTTATGAAGTTGTATTTTAAGAGGACAAGCCACACTTTCTGTACATGATATACAACAGATGAAAAGCCATTTAAGTAAGTCACAACCCAATCTGACAGTAGGCGCTGTTGGACCAACCTTCACTTCATTGTCAAGCAACCTCGACCTGCTGACAATCTCATCAGTGGACATCCGTAACACTTCTTCTCCCAAAGCTTCCTGCTAACATATTGAAACAAGTACTAACAACACTACACTCAACAGCAACAGTAACGCCAGCAGTAACTGAGTAAGTTACTGACTAACTAAGTTACTTAATTACTTAATACTTACTAATAACTAACAAGATGTACAGTAGTAAGTATAATTTTATTAAAGTTTTAAACAGTTTAATTTTAAACTAAAGACAAGACTCATTCAGAGTCAGAGTCAAACTCAAAGTCCGGCCCATGGTTTGATTGATCATGTCTACCAGGGAATAAGACCACAACAAGAAAAGACGTGAATACCATCCGTCAATAAATACATTTGTTTGCGCTTGTGAGGCTTAAATGACTTTGGGCCTGGAACAAACATCAGAATCAATAGTATTTTTCATTTGCGGCCAAAATCAGTGATTATTAATTTATTATCGTGACTAGACGAATTGAAAATGAATGGGAATAAACACTCAACGAAAAGAAATCAGTTCAGATCCAACGTGGGGATTCTGGGTAGATCATACAAAATCAAAGTCTGATATGTGTGTACATTAATAGGGGAAATGTAAGGTGTCTTCTTTGAGGCTGTGAATAGCGATATATACCTCTCCATCTTCCCAGATAGCTTTGTCTTCCAAAGTGTTCGCCATGGTTAGTTTGTGAAAAACGTCATCAGAGATCGCGATGCAGTGTTACCTCAGCCTTGGCCTAATCACATCAGCGGCGGTGTAAGCAGAGGCAATGAACCGGCCTATCGCTTGAGGGCTCTATTGGGCTGTAAATCAAAGGGCACATGTGTTGATGACGATTTCTGTCAGTTTATCACGCTAGGATTGGTAGCGATCGTCAGATTGACCGAGGGAGCGTAGAAGAGTCCATACCATAGTCACAGATAGTTGGCAAGATATGGGGAAGTTAAATGTGTCGCTCCTCAGATATATGCAGAAAGAGGATTTCAGAGTTCTGACAGCAGTGAGTACTTAAAAGTTACTCTAGTTTAGGCGGTTACGATCACCGACTGCGACGCCGACAGTGACTGAGTGAGTGTGACTGTGGACGTGGTGTGGGTGAGTAACTGAGTCTGAGTCAGTGAGTGACTCCATAATTTCGATCATCGATCTGAATTCTGATCGATGATCGATGTCAGTTGTCACTCACGGTCACTCACTGAGTGACTGACTCAGTCACTGTCAGTGTCACACTCACAATCATTAAATGATTCACGACAATGATTGATAATGATAATTGATTTGAATGAATAAATTGAATGACAAGCGTCACTAACACAACAGTCAACAGTCACAGTGTCACAGTCACAATCACTCCCCTGAGTGAGTCATTCATTTCATTGTCACTCAAATCATTTCAATTTTCATCGTCACTGTGAAGAGTCACACTCACTGTGAGCGTGACTGTCAATGGTTCAGTTAGTGTTACGTTAGTAATTTAGTTATTAGGTTAGTCAGTACTATCGGTGAGTATACCAATAGAATTACAATTGTCACACTCAGTCAGTGACTCACGCCGTCAGTCGCCACGGACCGGAGTGGACTCCCTTTCAGTTTTACCGGCCAGACTGAGACAAGGCTGGCCTAGTCCGCTTAGGGCAGGCACACACCACAGTCACTACCCCAGCCTGAGTCACAACTATTGAACTAACTAACGATTTACAGGTTATACTCTTAGTTACAGTTACAGTTGCTAACTCACCTACTCAGCTGTCGGTCCACAGTTGGATGGCAAACAAACTTACAAAGTAGCTAACTTCTAAGTAATTAGTAAATAATGTGATTTAAAAGCCAAGTCTTTGAGTTTGGCTTAGGCTTAGTTAGTTAGTCTACGTCTAACTGACTTGTTAGTAACATATAAGCTTAGTTACTTCTTAGTTATTATAATGTAAACCCAGAGTGAGGGCAGACAGAGCTTCAAATATTGGGCTAGGCTAGTTTGCAAATGAAACTATAATAGTATTCCTCTGTAAGCTTTTGATTCCAGAATGCTAGAAAAACAAGCAATTACAAGTGGTTACATCCAGGTGGGTCTATTCTGGGTGTTGTTTGCATGAGTTCCGTCTGAAGAAATGGTAGTCCTGCCAAAAACCACTCCCAATTTCAGTCAGTGGAAAGATTGTCTTGTACTCTTATAGGTAGAGATGGGGATGAAAAACCATGAAATTGTTCCTGCTCCTCTCATCGCATCTATTGCTGGCCTGCGAGGTGGTGGCTGCCATAAAGTCCTTAATGAGCTGATTAAACACAGGCTTGTTTGTTTTGAGAGAGGTGGCAAGCGAAACAAGGGTAAGTGGTACTCAAAGCTTGTTACACACTCCACAGGACATAGGTTCATCTCCTTAAAAGACAAATTCAGCGCTGTGTTCCCTATGCCCTCATGTTAGTAAACTTCAAATGGCTCGGATCGCCAATTGTTTTATGATTCACCGCTAGTGGATGGATATAGACTGACCAATGGAGGCTATGACTACTTGGCACTGAAAGTTCTGTCTACCAGGGATAGTGTCTTGTCTGTTGGAAATCAAATTGGAGTTGGTAAGGAGTCTGATATCTATCTAGTGGCGAATGATGAGCAGCAGATGGTTCTCAAGTTGCACAGGTATTTGAATCCCACTTCACCTCAAATTGACTGCACGTTTTCACTATTAGAGCTTTTCTCAATATGTGCTATACCACATGGCTGTTTCACTTGAAGTATGTGTTGTAGACTCGGAAGGACATCATTCAGACAAATTAAGAACAAGAGAGATTACTTCAAAGGTCGCGGCAGCGGATTGAGCTGGCTTTATCTATCACGACTTAGCGCTCTTAAGGAATATGCTTACATGAAAGCGCTATACAATCATGGCTTTCCTGTACCAAAGCCTATAGATTTTAATAGACACGCTGTTGTGATGGAGTATCTAAGTGGAGCACCGCTGTAAGCCAAACGTCTCTTTACACCTAATGGTCTGAGAATGAATAATGAAAGAATTCATACGCCTCATTCCCTATCTTCTATAGCTTGAGACATTACAGCAATCCCGTCAGTCTTAGTGTATTTGTTCGTTATATTGCAAATCTGAAGTTTGGTCACTACAACTGTTATCCATTTATGGATATGATATTTAGGATATGAGGTAAGTTGAAAGAAGATCCAATCATAACTATGATTTGCTTATGGTTTTAGGTGCCAGGTGAAATCCATTGATAATCCGGACGTAGTCTACAATGAGTTGATGCAACTTGTTGTGAGGTTGGGTAATGCTGGGCTTATACATGGTGATCTTAATGAGTTTAATTTGCTTATCTCTGATGATGGAAGAATCACACTTATAGACTTCCCTCAGATGGTCTCTACCTCCCATATGAATGCCCAAATGTAAGTGCTCGATTGTTTACTATACGTGTTGAATGCCGTGACATTGACTAAGATCTGTCGACTTTTTCTTGTCTGTGAATCACTCCATGGTCAGTTTTCTGTTTTCACAATTTACAGGTATTTTGATCGAGATGTTCAGTGTATAAGAACGTTCTTTAAAAGGAGATTCAATTATGAAAGTGAGCTAGCACCTACATTTGCTGATATCGAGTAAGTGTTATCCTGCTGCTTGAATTGAGCTTTTGGACGCTTCATGACCAAGTGCATCACCCTCACTTACCATCTGATTTTATAACGTATTACATGTATATTGTTATCATTCATAGTCTCACCTTTGCTCATATATCTTTTGCATGTGTACACTCAGTTTTGTACTGCAGGCGGGACGACTCATTAGATGTGGATGTTGAAGCTAGTGGTTACATGAAGCAGACTGGTGACCAGGAGGTGTGTCTTGATGATGTAGAGGCACTAGACACAGCATTTGAGTCACAGATACAGGCAGAGTCAGGAGAGGACAGTGGCGCAGAGGGTGGAGGTGAATCCTTCGGGGATGTGGAGCCCGAGATCAGCAGAATAACAGACTCACCACCCGCAGCTGATGAGACAGGTGATAGTGCCTGTATATCCGATGACACTTCCACCAGTGCTGTCCAGTGTGAGACGGATGGCTTGGCAGCTGCGCTCAATGAGTGCTGTTATGTTGAGGATGGAGCGGGTGGTGAGGACCCTTTAAGTGATGATGAGAAGCCCAATAATTGGGAGAGGCGACCTTTCTGTGACGATTCTGAGCATATCAACGCTCATCTAATGAGAGAGATACAACGGGGAAAATGTTCAGGAGGTAGTGTGGCGTATAGCTCAATGACATCGGTGGCCCCAGAAGACATTCGGCGCCGAGTGAAGAGTGCCCTGAAATTGCAGCAGCAGAAACAACAGGCTCGTAGAATTCGTAAGCGTGGAGAGGCAGCGTTGCAAACTAAGAATAGAAGAAACAATGACCACGATGTCAAGACTAGTCTAGAAGCAGGCTGGTACTAGATGTATTTTTTTATTATGTTTGTATAGTATGGTGATACTTCAGATTATAAATATTCTTTCATGGAGTCAGGCCAGTCCCATTTGTCCATTCTGTTCACACAAGGTAGCACAGTGGTCTTCGATCTGTTCCAGATAGTCATTAACTGTCGTGGTGAGCTCGGAATATAGCTACAAGATTA
>Ga0224501_10005193_pt1 | contig 10273 bp, 11 predicted proteins | sample SF_Oct11_sed_USG_4_FD_169105 | JGI IMG/M metagenome (GOLD analysis project Ga0224501, IMG submission 169105) | Sediment microbial communities from San Francisco Bay, California, United States - SF_Oct11_sed_USGS_8_1 | ecosystem: Environmental > Aquatic > Marine > Sediment | place: USA...
CTCTGGCTGATTTGGGGGATACCCTGAACTCGCGTCCGCTAGCCCTAACCGTTGTCTCTGGGTCTAAGCCCATGGTTGAGTATCCCCATTTCGGCATGACTTTAACTACCGGCTTCCAATCAACAGATGCAGACTGATTTATAAAATTTGCCATAAATAAACGTTCTCTTAGGATCGGGTCCTTTTTCCACCGGAATTTGTACACGAAGTCAGAGGTGGATTAGGCAAGCTCTCTCCAGTATTTGAGCACGGCCTCTGTGGTTCCAACGGACTCCAGTAACTTGACCAGTCTCTTGTGGAGTTCCTCAGCAATATCCCTATGTTCATCGAAGACATCCTGAAGTTGATCAGGGTCTTTGGATAGGTTGTATAGCTCATTCTTTGGTTTCTCTCCGATTACCTTCTGGAGACGTTCTAGGCCGTCAACGATCCTTATCCTTCTTTCAGTGGGAAGTTCTCTAAGTGCATCATCGATCAGCCCGCAATAGACTAGGAACCACTCTCTGCTGATTACGGAGATGCGTTGTCCAGCCACGGGTCCATGGATTATGCTCGGCGATGAGACTGCGAAGTCTCGCCACACTGGGTTCTCCTTTTCCATTAGCGGTAGAAGCGACTTGCCTTGCACCGTGTCTGGTGTCTTAGCCCCAGCCATCTCAAGTATCGTCGGCATGAGGTCTGGTGGTTGAACTATTGCATCGGAGCGATCTGGTTCAATGTTCGGCATTCTGATCATTAGGGGAATGTGGGCCACTTCCCTGTAGAGTGGAGCTAAGCCGTGAGCGGAATGGGCTATTATCGACTTCCCGATCAGGCCATGTTCCCCGTGATAGAACCCGTGGTCTGTGGTGAAGATAATGGCTGTGTCATCCCATAAGCCTAGATTCCTAACCCTTTTGAGGAGGTGCCCAACCCACCTGTCGACCATCGTAACCTCTCCGGCGTACAGGGCTCTGACGTGGTTGAGTTCTTCCGGCGTCAAGTAGTCACATGGCCCGTAAACTGGGTATGTTACCTCTTCGCCTTTATATCGGGGATCATATAGGCTGACATACCACTCAGGTGGGTCCCAAGGCTCATGAGGGTCAAATGTGTCCACATATAAGAAGAATTGATCGTGCTTACTGTTCCTTTCGAGCCATCTTGCGGCTTCCATCATCGTTTTCGCGACGAAATAGTCCTTCTCGTAACGTCTTCCAGAGATGTTTCGGAGGTACTGCTTGACTGTTGAATATGGCGATCTGAGCTTTTCGGGGTTGCATGGAAACTTGTAGTCGACTGGGTCTGTGCTGTATCTGTCATTCTCTTGCCCTCGAATCCATATCCAGCCGTCGAATCCCCTGTCGAAGTGGTATCCATCTTTGAGTATGTGTGGGGTGTCTGCGATCATCATGGTCACGTACCCGGCCTCTTTGAGCGAATCGGCTATGACGACCTCGTTAGGTGGCAGAGGACTCCAATCCGAATAAGTGAAAGTGTACCTGCCCGTGACGAGATCGCGTCGGTGTGGCACGGTTGGAAAGGAGGCCGCGTAAGCTCTATCGAAGACGGTTGACTCATTAGCCAGCTTGTCGATGTTAGGTGTCTTTATCCAGTCGTTTCCATAGCAGCCGAGGTGATCTATCCTGAATGTGTCCGAGACTATGAGAATGATATTCATGGACGAAAGAGCGGTTGGATAGATATAAATCTCTTTTGCGAGCCTTCCGCAAAGATTGGGGGAATCTGTCGTTCAGCTGCACAGCCTGCCATGTATAGCTAGCTGGTTGCACAAGTAAACTCACGGATTTTTCAAAGCCAACTAGTGAATTCTTTGGAGGATCTACTCTTCGGCTGGTTTGAAATCCATGTTTATCATGCCCCGCATGCATTTTTGGTTGGCGGTTTTGTAGCCTAAAGTGTTCATAACTCCTTCGACGAAAGTCATGAGCAGAAATGTGTTCTCTATAGACATTGTGAAGGAGATACACCTGAGCGAAATTGAACCGTTGTCCCTCTTGAACTCGACGTCGTTTAGGTCCCAGTTCGTAACCTTCAAGACCTCTTCAAAAAGCTCGACCGGATCCCCATCCCTTACCTTTGCAAGCAGATACTTTCCGTACCATCCGCCTGCATCAAGCCACAGTTTCTGAAGAAACTCCTTATCAGAGCTATACAACTTGTCAATCAGCTTGTTCAGGGTCTCAGACGGGGTGATCATCAAGCCGGCGTCTTTCTGCATCATCATAAACTCGTAGAAGTCGACGACCTGCTTGATAGAGCGATCCATCTCGTGAGCCCTGATAGCCTGTTCAAGCGCCTCGGTAATATACTCAAGGAATGGCTCGCCATCAAGATTGGCAGCCTCATTTAGCCTTGTGACTAAATCATCGGGGACACGAATTAGCTTCATACCTTTGGGAATACCTTTAGGCATCTAGCCGCCCTTCGACTCTTTAAATCTGAGGTTCAGGACCCCCTTCAAGATATCCCCATCAACGAACTCATATCCCAGAGCGTTAAGCGCCCCCTCTAGGAATCTGCCAAAGAGAACCGAATAGGACTCTGAGAATTTGGGACTGATGCATCTGACGAGGAGATTCCTATCTTTGGATGAGACCTCAAACTCGGAGAGATCCCACATGAGCTTGTTCATCGCATCCTTGAACTTGTCCAAGTCCCCGTAGTACCTCCCATACCACTGCCCAGTCTCATACCATAGGCTCGTTAACCAGCGTACGCCCAAGCGCTCATAGGCTTTCTCACAGATATCGAACCAAAGCCTCTCCGGAACAAACGTGAAGCCTGAATCTCTGCCTACTTTTACGATTCCGCGTTCTTCTATAGCTTCCTTCAAGGACAAGCCTAGCGAGTCGGCCCGAATGGCCTCCTCCAGCGTCTCATTTAGGTAATCATAGAGGGTGCCCTTCCGCAGCGCGATCTCAGATATCTTATCTGCAAGGTCCTCCCTCGCAGCCAGCATTTTTCTCTTGGGCGCTTTCACCGCAACATGCACCGATCGGGGAAGCTTATGCATCATCGATAAAGGTGCAGCATCAATACCAGATATGTTTCCCCATTCCATTTAAAAGCATTTGCCAATATGTAAGAAAGCTCTAGTTTGCCTCCTAGAGCTTCGATCAACCTTTGTAACGGCCGCGCTTACAAGAGAATTCTTCCCGAAATCGAAGTCTTGGTGCGCGCCCGTCTTGAGGCCGTTCTACCGTTCATCTATAGCGCCGTTATTTTTATATACTTGAACAGTTACACAGTACTGTGTAGGGGAGCTGGGTTCGACCCGGCTGAGAGGACGGGTAATCGGACCGTCGACCCTTTGAACCTGATCCAGATAATGCTGGCGGAGGGAACTGAAAAGTGAGTAAGATCTCGTCTGAAACTAAGATACTTGCCGAAGGAACGGTTATTATCGCTCTCACCGTTATACTCAAGGACATTCTGCCTCCTGTCTATCATCTTCCCCAGGGGGGTTCTGTGAGCTTAGCTGGTATGGTGCCGCTGCTCTGGTTTTCCCTGAGAAGGGGTTTACGTTCTGGACTCGAGGCTGGAACAGTCTACGGTCTAGTGAATATGGCTTTGGGTGGCTATATCGTAGACCCTATCCAGGCTTTGCTCGATTACCCCGTGGCTTTTGGTGCACTCGGCCTGGCTGGAATCTTCAGGAAATATCCTCTTCTCGGCGTTGCTGTAGGGATATCTGGCAGATTCCTGGCCCACTTCGTTTCAGGCTTGGTCTTCTTCGCGATCTATGCACCAGAGGGGATGAACCCAGCTGTCTATTCGGCCATTTACAATGGTAGCTACCTGTTCGTTGAGCTGATTGTGAGCAGCTTCATCATGTACATAATTGCCAAAAGAGGATTGCTTGAGGTATTCCTCTGAATTCTCTATGATATCCAAGTTTTTGGCCGCTGAAGAATTGCGCGCAAAATGAGGTATGGGTTGCTTTGTTGCCGTTGGCACGCGCTAGCCTTATGTAACGCAATGAGGCATTCCTAGTCAATGGAAAAGAGGTTGTTTGGTATGTATGAGTACAAGTTTGTGAGAGTTGATGTAGAAGGGGTATGGACTAGGAGACCTAGAGCGGATCATCACAGATTGATTGAGGAAAATGCGAAAGAAGGATGGAGATTTGTTCAGATATTCGCACCAGCAGTCTCAGCTGGACCGACCAAAGTAGATTACTTTGAACTTATCTTCGAGAAAGAAGTAGGTTGATGGAACCCTCAACTCTCCCCTTTCCTGCCTTCCTAGTAGTTACTTGAACTTCTGAGGAGTTGGATCTTGAGGCGAGCGCTTCTAAGCTAGCTAGTGCCGAACTAAGGATCTTTGACCAAAAGAGCAGCGATTCCTTTCTGGCTACAAAGTTGGAAACCGAAAAGCTGTTCTACCTACTACGGATATACTCAAGTATCCCTGAAACTCCGCTTAGTATCTGGATGACTCCACCTATCATAAAAGCTAAAGCGAGAATCAGGAGTAGCGACAAGTAGGGGATGTTTATGAATAGTGAAATGAGGCTGGCCAGTACCCATACTGCAAACAATACAATGCCGAATATGAAGATGAAAAGACCGGGAATGATTCTGCCGAGATCGACCTTCAGAGGCAAACCGTTTCTCCTAGGTGCTTGCTATTCTTCTATGAAGATCTTGACATAGCTATCTTTCGCCTTGACTTCCATGATGTCTGATTCGCCCTTCTCGATGGCTTCTTTTATCAGTTCGTCTAGGTCGAATTCATCCCAATGAACGTCTTCCCCAAAGACTTCTTCTCTCGCTTTTCTGGGCAAGAATCTCATCAATCGTGGAACCCACTTTGCCAAGTATGATGGGATCGTCACCTCAACTTCCGGTTCACCAGATGGTTCCCTTGATTCCCACACTTGGATCTTAAGCTTAGCCATTGTCCAACCCATCTTGCAGATTTACATCTCACAATAAAAAGTTACCTCTTAGACATCATAACTTTCCAATCACCAGATCATCTTGAATCTTGGGAATTCGACTCTTGTCTCTGACTGTCAAGTTGGAAGACTGGAAAGATTCTTACAGTTGACATCAGACAGGTTCACATCCTATCTATTGAGATGGACTTCCGGAGTCTTCTCTGTGTTTTCTGTTTGTGAGTCTGTAGTAGATCCGATGAATTGGCCCGAAGAAAATGTGCAAGAGTAACAGAATCACGAAGGGTATCTCCAGATTCAGATGAACTTTGAAAGACAGGGTTTTGCTCAATAGCCCTAATGTTAGAGGCTCAACAATCCTGTATTCCGTAATGCCGAATCCCGTCAGTACGTAGACTGCTGTTACAACGAGAAGCAACCAATGGATTGCTTTCTTAATGATTCTGAGCAAATTTCTCTTCCATCAGGTTCTCTTACCCAATAGTGGCATGCATTGTGGTACTAGGGTTCCTCGAGAAAACTCCTATCTAGGTCAGCATCATTGGAATATCCTCGGCTTTCCCAGAATCCTCTGTAGTTCGCATTGTCAGACAACTCAATTCGTGTTATCCACTTGATCCATTTATATCCCCACTTGCTCTCAGCGACAAGCTGGAAGGGGAATCCTCTTTCAGGTGGAAGGATTACGCCATTCATCCTATACGCTATCATGATGTTGTTCCCAACAATATAGTCCAGCGGCAGAGATGTTGAGTATCCATCATGGGCGTAGAATACCACTGTATTTGCTTTCGGATCAACTCCTGCCTTGTATACCAAATCTCTCACTAGAACGCCTTCCCAGAGAATTGTGACCTCCCAGCCTTCCACACAGTACAAGGTGACGGCCTTCTGGTAGATATTGTGCTCAGTGATAACGTCCTCGTATGTGTAGCTCATGTTCCTGTTCACTAGCCCAGCTATCACGAGTCTATAGTTCTCTTCGTCAATGTACTGAGGACCTTTGATTGAATTCTCCCTGAAGTCATTCATTGACGAGAGCTTCTGCCCCTGGTATTCTCTGATTTCCACGGAGTCGAGTGTTTCGTCTGTATTATCATTCATCAAGAGTCTGATACCGATCAAACTAGATGAAACAAGCGCCAGCACCAATAGTATAGCGTACTGTTTTCTCAACTCTTACACTCTGAAAGTAGATAACACGGTTATATTTAAGCATCTAGATTGGGGAACACAGGCAAAGGCTCCGTACAATTCGGTATGACGCAGCAGGCAGCAAGTCTATGAAATCGAAGGGTTCTTCCTCCGCGCAGTTCCTGTTTGCATTTCTCGAGGAATCTATAGGCTCAGTTTCAGCCAAATGCAAAGATTGTCAAAGCATAGCTGATTACATCGACTGCCACGTGTGTGCTCATCAAAACCAGCAAATTTCGTTGTCTAACATAATACAAACCTGCGATCATGCCAAAAAGAAAGGTCACTATTAATTTGTCAAACAGCATAAATCCATGAATGAAGGCGAAGGAGACAGAGGAATAGATTATGGCTTTTGTCTCTGAATTACCTGCCGATAGCAGCTCGTCGATCAGATAGCCTCTCCATATAAGTTCTTCAGTGAATCCTGCAGTTAATGGGACAAGTAGAAGAAGGAAGACGATTTGGAGCGGGTGCAAGTCAGTCATTCGGGGTATTCGACCATACATCAAGGCAACAACCATGTATCCATCAAACAAGAAATTGAGCAGAACAAAGAGAAGCAGTGCAGGCAACAGGTTGAACTTGCCCCTAGGCATGATGTATTCCTTGATTGATACGTCTTTCTGTTTCAACCTTCTGATCACTAGAAAGGCAAACCCCCACCAAGGCGGGAAAAGACTTGCTAAAACCACTGTATTCAACGTTCCGGGATCAACGTAGTATCCAGGAGATACGGCGTACAACAGAAAAATGATAGGCAGGCCAACCGCATTAAACACAATTGGAAATAATGCTAAATCTCTTCTATACTTGCCCTTGTCTGCCGTCTTCCCAGTCATAACGACATAATTGGCTTGGTGCACTTTATATTCCTGACCCCAATCTAGATAGGCGCCAGCTGGCTACCAGGTCAGATACGGGTTTGGATGGGATTCTTTTCGTTGGAATATATTATAAGTAGCGGACAAAGAATGAATGAAATTGGGGAACTGCAATGGGTCATTCGAGGAAAGATAGGGGGATCCTGCGGGAGCTTGGGGAGCAAGTTGCTGAGATCGGAGCCTTGCCTGTCAATGAGCAGCGCAGGGAGTTGCACGGAAGAATCAACAACTTGGAGAAGGCTAAACCCACCTTTCATATTTATGAGATTCCATGGCATGAGATGGATGTCAACGATGAGCTGAAGCTCAGAACAGAGGATCCTTTCTGTCAGGGCATTGAGAGGGATTTGAGGCGCACACTTTACCTGTGGAGGCACATGCAGGGCGACATGGTGATGGAACCTGTGATCGTGCAGCCGCTCTGCATTCATGATACAGGCCTTGGCATAACCGAGAAAGTGGATATTGCCAGAACGGATGAGAAGAGCGATGTCTACTCTCGTCATTTTCATATTCAGATCAAGGATGAAGAGGACATTGAGAAGATCAAGATGCCCGAGGTGACGTTTGATGCGGAGAGAACCGAAGAGGAGTACCAGATGCGGTGTGATATCTTTGACGGCGTTCTACCGGTGGAAAAGCGGGGAATGCCTTTTGAGAAGAAGATTTATCCGTGGAGAAGCAGCGAAAGGGACACTTCGTTCTGGTTTGCTCCTTGGGATGAGATTGTCAGGTGGACTGGAATAAAGGAGGTTCTGGTGGATATGTTTCTGAGGCCTGATTATGTGCACAGTATCATCGATAGGATGGTTGATGCGTGGCTTCATCGGCTGGACCAGTATGAAAGGCTTGGGCTTCTGAAGGCTCCTCCCGTGAAGTTTTGGGGAATAGGGACAGCTCAGATTTTTGCGGCGGTTTCTCCGGCGATGCATGAAGAGTTTGCGTTGAGGCATGAAGCTCGCTGGTTTGAAAGGTTCGGATACAACTTCTACGGTTGCTGTGAACCGCTTCACCACAAGGTCGATATCCTCAAAAAGAACATTCCTAGGTTGCGGAAGATCTCTATTAGTGCCTGGGTAGACTTTGATGAGGCTGTTGAGAATGTCGGGGATGATATTGTTTTCGCTTGGAAACCTAATCCTGCTGTCCTTGCCGCCTCGGTCTGGGAACCGGAAGCGGTTCGAAAGGATATGGAAGAGAAGCTGGAGAAGGCAAAGGATTGTATTGTGGATATTCACTTGAAAGACATCAGTACCGTAAGGTATCAGCCGCAGCGTCTCTGGGAGTGGGCGCAGATAGCCGCCGAAGTGACCGAGAAATACGCGCTGTAGTTTTTGTGTTGACCCGCGGCTGGAAGAACATAGTGAATGAAGAAATAGAATGACATTGTTCGAAACGGATCATTCACTAGAACTGATTGCTTGGCTTCTTTGTTCAAACCGTGTTTGTCTGCAACAGATTTGACCAAGTCCTTGAATTGTTCCATTCGTGCTCGATGCTTGCGGCCAAGTGGGAAACACGGAAATTGACGCTTTTATATTGGAATATGCCACAGGAGATGAACATGCCCGCACTAGATCTGCGAATGTTGACATCAAAGTGGTGGTTTTACTTTCTTCTCTTTCTGGTCCCGCTTTTTGTTCCTCCATACACTAGTGAACCTTTGGCTTATGATCAAGTAGGGGAACTTATGGGAGTAGTCCTCAGGGAAGCGCTCAAGCCATATGGTTGGTGGGCACCTGTATTTCATATTATCACCATATTTCTTGTGATTCTTGTATGGAAATTCAACTGGAAGGTATCCAGATATTTCTATGCATATTTCGCGCTAGATTCCATCTTTATGGCGTTTGCACAGAATATCGTTTTCACTGAGAAGTTCGGGCTTGTGATCGTATTCAGCAATCTACTGCACGTATTCATCACAGGGATCTTGTTCGTTCCAGCGATCTTTCGACCTGAGAATGATTTCGTGCCTAGCAAGCTGGAAAAGTGGAGACTTTGGGCGGCACCATTGGCGATTCTTGCGTTTTGGGCTCCGATGGATGCGCTTGGACAGCCAGACTTTAATCCAATGCTTCTGTTGACATCAGCGTATGGGCTTGCGTTTTGTTTCACAGCCCCAGTACTGATTTTTATCTTGAGCTTGTACTTCCCCAATGTCTACAAGCCCGCATATCGCTTCTTATGTCTCGTAGGGGCCTACATTGGCGTGCTGAATCTGATGGGGCCTTTGACAATTCCCGGATACCCGGTCTGGGTAACCTTTCTTCATATACCCTTGTTTTCCATCTCGATTTATGGTTTGGCACTGGAAAAAATAAGACCTGAGCTCACTATGCAAGTCTGACGATCAGAAGTCAGTGTGTGGCGGTGTGGGGCTAAAATCTAGTCCCAAAACCCTCATTTACTTTCAATCCCTTCTCCATCTTCCCATCCCATCCCTCCTCTACCTACACTCTCTCTTTATACACCCACACATCTTTCAGAAAGGAGAAAATGTATGCGCGCGCTGTAGTCTGAAAACGTGGCTCGCACAGTACCTAGAGTTGACAAGTGTCTTAAGTTGTAACGGGAATACTTCCATCCTTTGTGGGTCAACCTCTTTCTGAACATCTTCTGTCAAGCAAACAAGCCATTCTTGTCAGGTCATGTTCGTTCGCTACTGCTGACATCGGAGGCGTACAAGTCTGGCTCGGTCTGTTGTGAGCTGACTTTCTCTTTGTTTCCGAGTAGTACCTGTGTAAACAGGAGCGCTAATCCCAGTGCCAGTCCGTACACGATTGCTCTGTCCAGCGGTTGTGACCACGTTTCCAACAGGACTGGAATATAGTTCAGGATTCCATGTAGAGCTCCAACTAGATAGAGAGACCCTGTCAAATGGTACAATACCCCTACAAGAAGGAACAGAATACTGCCAGTCAATACTTCAAGAGGTGACAGTGGACGAACCAATAGATGGAAGAGGACGAAGGAAACAGCGACCACTGGAATCCCAATGTGAGCGCCGTAACTCTCCACAAACCTCGTCTGTAGATACCCTCTGAATGCGATTTCTTGCCAGAAGCTATTCAACATGGCTGCGGTTGTTCCGGTCAAGACTGCAACTGAGGCAATACTTGGTGTCATGGGTGTTTCAACAGTCCCTTGTGCGATGCCCAGCCCCAAAGAGAGAGTTCCAGAACACCGCCAAGTATTACGCCTCCACCGAAAAAGACGAATACGGTGGGTTTCCATGACAAGCCGATTTCAGCCCAGCTGAAATCTCTTCCGTCTAACTTGGTTGTAAGCA
>Ga0224501_10005194_pt1 | contig 10272 bp, 12 predicted proteins | sample SF_Oct11_sed_USG_4_FD_169105 | JGI IMG/M metagenome (GOLD analysis project Ga0224501, IMG submission 169105) | Sediment microbial communities from San Francisco Bay, California, United States - SF_Oct11_sed_USGS_8_1 | ecosystem: Environmental > Aquatic > Marine > Sediment | place: USA...
ATTATGTCACCTCAAGAAAGATAGTGACGCAGAACAGGGAACTGACATACAGAATAATTGCGTACAATTGTCATAGAATCATACAGAATAACTTGTTGGTTCTAGTATGGTTTCTACATGGCCATCTCAGGATTATTTCTTTAAATAATAAAATTAAGAAAAAGAGTTATTGGGATTAAGAGAAATAGGATTAAAAGAAGAGTATCGTTCAGATAGAGACGATATCGTAGCAGAGTTTTTCTTTCCTTGCCTCAATCATTGCATAGAATATGACAGATGTGTTGACTTTTTATCGATTCAGACTTTGGCCACAATATCAATGGGATTTGAAAATTTTTCAGAAGGGAAGGCAAAATTAAGAATGATTACAGGACACAGATTCAAAACAGGTGATCTTAATCTATTTACAAAATTATTTTCTGAAAAATTTACAAAATCATTTGAAGGGAAGTTTATCAGAGACAGTAAAATCCAAAAACTCCAAAATATAGTAAATAATGGACAAATTGAATTAAAGATTGCAATTACAAATTCAGAACAAGTTGCAAATTCATTTTCTGAGAGAATCGGGATTTTCAGAGATGATGAGGATGAATCAGTTGCATTTACAGGGACTTCCAAAGAATCATTTTCCACTCAATCAAGGGATTTTGAATCAGTTGATGTTTTCACATCATGGAATGACAAGTCAAGAGTTGAAAGAAAGATGAAAGATTTCGAAGATCTTTGGAATAACAAGACAAAGTATGTAGATGTCTACGATTTTATGTTTGCAGAAGAGAATAATCTTTTAAAATATTCATCGGAATGGATTATGCAGGACTAGATCTGAAATGATTTTTCTAACCTAGATTTGTTTTCATAGAAATTTATTCTATTGATCTTGTAATAAATCACCTCACCACGCCGTTCAATTACTGCAATTATAGGTTCTTTTCCCATTTGAGCTATATCCTCAATCTTTTTTTGCAGATTGCCCATTTTCTCTTGTTGACCTTCATTTAGTCCAAAGATCAAAAATTTTGCCCCTTTCTCACCAAAATGTCCTCTCTCATAAACTCTAAAGTCAGAACCAAATCCAAACCCATCTTTAACAACATAACCACGATTTCGAAGATCACGATATATCAAAAATTTAGTAAGAATATCAGAATTAGTTTTCTGACAGATGTTCATAAAAGTATCAAAGTCAATTTGTTTTTTGCCTTTCTTTAAAATAAGCCTCTTAGAATATAAGAGAAATAGAGTCTCAAATTGTTTTAAGAATAATTTTTCATTTTCAATTTCACCATATCCCTTTATGACAAGTTCATTAATCATATTTTTATCAGAGATACAAGTTTGTTCAGAAACTATTTCACCGTTAACTAGGAGAACCTCTTCCATGATGATTGAGAATTCAAAGGATTTCCATATAAGCATTGGAAAATATGAGCATATGTCGGCTCACCGTTAAAATATGGGCGTTGTATTTTGAAAACATAATGCATGGTGCCAATTATAGAACTGCAACTGGACAAGTATTTACTAGAAAGGAATACATCAAAGGTAAACCACAGATCAAGATTGCAAAATTTCAGGGCGGCAAAAGAGGAGTCTACAAATATTGTGTTCAGTTACTAATTAATGAAAAGATTCAGATCAGGCACATGGCAATTGAATCAACTAGATTGGCAGCAAACAAAACTCTAGAAAAAACAACTGGTGAGTCAGGTTACTATTCAAGGCTAAGAATTTATCCACACAATTTACTTCGAGAAAATAAACAGATTGCAACTGCAGGTGCAGATAGAGTTTCTGAAGGAATGCGAAGATCATGGGGAAAAGCAGTCAGTCTGGGTGCAAGAGTCAAACAAGGACAGTGCATCATGGAGATGTTTGTAAATAGCGAGGCCCATTTAGAGGCAGCGAAAAAAGCACTGCATGGGGCATGTGTAAAATTACCAGGAACACCAACCATCAATGTTATCGAATGGAATAAGTCATCACCATAAATTTTCCAAGTCATATTTCTTATTTTTAACAAATTCTAAAAATTCTTTAAATTCATCTTTTGTCGGTTCACGATTTAGAATTCTCTTTGATTGATAGTAGAAAGCATTGTAAATTCTTCCAACCATCACACCCAGGGCAAATGATTTTGAATCATCGATTGTTGAAAGTAATTTGATTAATTCTTTAATTTCATCTTTGTTGGAAAGAGCATCTTGAATTTTTTGTTCTATTTTAGCAAGAATAGTTCCATCCATAATGTTTCTTAATTGAAATACTTAAAAACAGTTTTACGCATATACTTTTTTATCATTATGGTTTTTATTTTTACACATTATTTTGTTCATACAAATTGTTTCTGTAAGAACACATAGTACAGATACTAATTTTATACCTAATTCTGCCTAATCACTTCAAAACTAAAAGAGTTAGAATCATATTTCATTGATCTGATGGTTTCTCCAATAATTTCAAACATTTTACAATACATTTTACATTGAATTTCAGACCAAATTACACCCAGTGAATGTTTTTGCATAAACACTGTGTTGTCTTTTCTATCTCTCATTATCATTGCAATTCCGTTTTCTCTATTCCATTCTAGAATTCTTCTACTTACTTCAACAAAATCAAGATTATCCACTTGGAATTCCATTTCAGAAATGATGACTTTAGCATTATGTTGGACAATTTTACTTATCTCGTTTTTCTTTATTGCATCATGCCGTTTTTTTAGAATTTCACCTGAAAGAGTAATGTCTCCTCGATATTGTTTTGTCCTCTGAAAACGTAACCAATCATGCACAATTTTTGCAGTCATAGCAGAAGGATTAGTCCCATTTTCTCGCACTATCTTTAGATATTCAGCATGATCTTCCTTGTTTAATCGTACTCCAATTAGATTCGACATACATAATATTCATTTTATGAGTATTTATTATTTGTTAACATTTGTCATCAAAGTTATCACAGAACCTATATTCTAACAATTTGTATTTTTATTCATGAACGCAACACAACATAAAGAACTTCACAATGTAAAGATTAAGAGAGAGAAACAAAATGAGTTGATTAAGACAAGAATTGATGAAATATTGATGACATATTCAATTTGGTTTATGAAAAACAACATTGAGGAATTTCAAATGTTTTGTAAATTTTGGAATGAGCAATTCATAATCAATTGCCACTCTTCATGAGTCACATCAACAGGAAATAATGAAAGATAGCATCCCTTAAAAGAAATTAATCCTCTATTATCTCAACATAGTCGATGTAGAAAAAACCAGATGTGTCCTGTAATGAATTTGATTAAATTTGAGACTTTATTGAATTAATAGAGAGACCCTACGGTTTTTTCCTTTTTGCCTTGTTCATTTTTTTAGCGATTTCTCTGAATTCTTGATCAGTTTTTTGGATAGTTTCAATATATGGGGATACAATAGAAAAATATTTCTGAGCAGCTAATGCCTTTGCTGTTTGAAACTTTTTTGTTGCATCTGTTTTAGTCATCAAATTCACGCCGTCAAATCAGCATATAGGTTCTGTGATAACTTTGATAATAAAAGTTAACAGATTTTGGGTATCAAATTCGTAAATTTCTTCTAATTTTTGAGGCATATCTCTTTGTTTCACATATCTCTTTTACCGATTCTCGCAATTTCTTTAATTTCTCAATCTCATTGATCTTTGATAATTCTGTTTCTTCTTAATTTCTTTTATCAATGATTTTAAAAGATCTTAAATAGTAAAAAAACTACCCCACATATCTTTGTAAGAAATAGAATTTATTTAAATTCAATACTATTCGCTTAAGAACAGTTTAATATCCAAATTCAACTTCTAGGGTTGTTGCAGTTATAGTACAGTCTGGTTAGTACTCGTGCTTGCCAAGTACGTGACCCGGGTTCAAATCCCGGTAACTGCATTCAACTTTCAGTTCAAATCTCTAAAATTTTAGTTATGATGTGCAATACTCCCATCGAGTTTTGTCAATTTGGTTCAATACTCATCCATTTTGTTTATATAGAAATCTAAATATTTGATTTTTTTATTCAATTATCTTTAATTTTTCTTTTTCCAAATAGCAATACTAGTTTTTGGTTTGAATATTATTTGGTGTAATACTTAAGGATATGAAATATTGGTAAACTGTTCAAAAATGACTAATGTTTATTACAAAATCTTTGTAATTTAGTAAAGGTTTGTTATGCTAAAATAGAATAATCTGCGTCAAAAACTAATGGATAAATATTATCTTCTTATTTCTTATCAATATATTGGAAAATAAACATGGAAAAATTCAGGAATTAATTAGAAAGTATGAATCACAACTTTTGAAGTACCCAAATGTCATTGGGGTTTCCACAGGATATAAGATAGTAAATGGGATTAGCACCGAAGAATTATGCATAAGTGTTCTCGTTAAAAAGAAAATACCTGAAGAAGAATTAGATTCAAAATCTGTTCTTCCAAAAGACATTGAAGGTATTAAGACTGATGTTGTAGATGTAGGTGGAGAAATAAAAATACAGTCATAGATTAAAAAAAGACTAGCCTGCAGTGGCTAGTTTTACGTTGAGGGCCTGCATTACATTTGTAATGTCGTTATGTATTGTGACCGCTGGCGAACCTGCAAATAAAAGACCAACAGCTTTCCCTTCAAAATCTCTAGTCAACGAACCAGAATCTCCACCCGCAGACATCGCTGTGGTTATTATCTGATTTCTGAATTGAGCTGCTCCTATCACTGCATATCCTCCAACAATCACTGTGGCATCTATGTTCATCACAGTCCCTATTGTATGGTCGGTCGTCCTTCCCACCTTAGTAACACGAGAGCCAATCTGAGCTTCTCCAATGCCATCTGGAATTCCCAAAATATGAGCATCTGCCACTACTAGTCGACTATCATCAGGTGTTGCAATAGCTGCATCAACAAGATTGTATCCTGGAGTACGATTAGTTGGTATTATCTCAACAAATCGTTCAAGTGTAGCAATTTTATTGCTTGGGAACGTTCCTCCATCTGCCCTTCCTGGTTGGAGAATTGGATCTCCTAATGCTGCCAGATTTGAGTTGGCAAGCACATGGTTATTGCTCAGAATGTACATTTGTCCTGACATCACATCATTAACTAACGCACCAAAGGTGCCAGCCGTGATCTCAAAGTGACCCAAACTGAATCCTGGTTTTGATGGCCTTATCATAGCAGTTAGTGGTTGTATTTCTAATTTCCCAGTTTCTAAAACATCCAGAGGAATAGAATCAATCTTTTTGGGTAATGCTTTTCTCAGATCTTTTTCTTCCACTTTTTTTTCCACTAGGACTTGTATTGCTAGTTCATCCTGTGGTTCCATATTTTTTATATTCAGTCCTGTTGAGACTCCAACTACATTTTCATAAGCCAGTAATTCAGTCTCATATTTTTCTCTGATAGATTTTATCTTTGCTAGGGCTTCTTTTGTGGGCGGGGTATATTCTTTCGAAAATTTTTCGAAAGCTTTGTTCAGTTCTTCATTCATTGCATTGGTTTGTCTCCTGTTTACTTAAAATCACGTTAGCTTCTAAGCTAACAAATAAGCTACTGCCAAAGATTATTCCTTCTTCTCTTTAGAAATGAGAGATATTCAAAACTCTAGAGACGAATTCTTACTTTGGTTTGTCTCTGAATTCTATTGCGACATTAAACTATTGATTTGACTTCAAATCCCGATAACTACACCGCTTATTTTTGACTTTTTGGAATTAATGCATCATTAATAATTTCTAATGCATCTTGAGCTTTTTCTGGACGAGGTAGCTGAATCATCAAGATGTTATCTTTTCCATAATTTGATTGGGGAGAAGATAATGCAAACATGGATGTGTTTGCAAGGATTTCGAAAAAATCAAGATGAATTTTTGCATTAATCATAAACGTCTCAACAATATTTCCTTTAGAAAATGTCAAAACAACCTCAACGAAGACATTGCCCAATCCATCTTGCAAGATATTAAGATCAGTGTTAATAGACAAAGATTGTCCTGCAACCTTTGCAAGTATATTATCAAATTTTTTTTCTTCAATCATGATACATGGTGTTCTTTTACCATCAAAATCAAAAGTGTTGATTCCTTCATGCGCTTCTTTCATTAGTTTTTTTAGTTCATCAGACATCTTTCTTTTCCTCTATTACGGATATTATTTTATCTCCGGTCTTTACTAAAAATGGAGAAATAAATGCAGTGATTATAGAAATTATGCCTATTAATGGGAACAAGAAAGCACTCACAGATCCTATATCCACCCCAATTTTTACAATTACGATGGAGAATTCCCCTCTTGGGGCAGCTAATGTAAATGCCGAACGTATTGTTTTACCACGTCTTTGCCGAAAGATGAAATTTCCAATCAGATTCCCACCAAACTTCATTCCGGTAGCAACGGCTATCAGAACAATTGCAATTAAAATATAATTTTCAAGTTCAGACACATCCATCAATGCACCAACTGAAATAAAGAAAATTGCTACAAACATGTCTTTGATTGGACTGGAAAGTAATTTTGCAACTTCAGCAGATTTTGATTCTGCTACTAACACCCCTGCCAAAAATGCACCAATTGCAACAGATAATCCAACAATGTTTGCAAGTAATGCATAACCAAAACATACACCTAAAACGCTAAGCAATAAAATTTCGCGATGCTCAGCTGCTGCAACCTTATCAATTAATCGTGGAATTATTCTGATTCCAATTGTGAATGTTCCGACTATAAGGCCAGATGCGACCAATATAATTATTAAAACTGACTCAATAGATATGGTTCCGACTAGTGCAATTGATTGTAAAGATGAAATCAGAATAACTGCGACTATATCCTCTACAATCAAAATTCCTAAAACAAGAATAGAAGATTCATTTTTGATTCTTCCCAATTCCTCTAAAATTTTAACAATGATAGCAGTACTCGAAATAGACAATGCTGCTGAAATGAACAATGCGTCAAGAAATCCCAGACCCAATACAGTTGCAGTATAAAATACAACACCTAATGTTGAAAACAATCCTAATGTTCCAACTCCTACAGCCACTTTACCAATACTTTTAATTTTGGCATATGGAAACTCAATCCCAATTACAAAAAGAAGTAAAATTACACCAATTTCAGCAAAAAGATTCAATGCAGAAATATTAGATAGTATTCCAACACCTCCCAATGCATCAGTGGACGGAGCACCTTCAGGCAATACCCAAGACCAAAAGGGGGAGAGAGGACCAATAAGCATTCCAGCAAAAAGATAACCAATGATGAGCGGCTGCCTAATTTTAAAAAAAGCCAAAGTAACTATGGCACCTATTATCATGATAAATGCCAAATCAGTGACAAATGTGGCATGAGGAAGTTCAGGAGTAATCTGTTCAATTAAACTAGTAACAGTCGTATTAAGAGAACTTTGAATTTCATGAGTATCTAATTGAAGTAAAATATTTTGCATATTTTCATTGGATTAATATATTTAAAAATAATTTCCAACTAAAAATTCTGTGATAAATTACAAATAATTGAAAATAGGCTCGATAATTATATCATTAACCTCTTTATGATCATTCATCATAACAATTCTGCAGAGTGATGATTAGGTCATCTGAATAATATGTAGAGAAATGACCTGGGGTATCTGACTGCATCATAGGTTACGTCATAATCACCCTAGAATTAATAGTACGGTACTATACCGTACTATATGATCCAATGTGAATATTGTACAAGAGGGTTTATCGAGACAGCAAATGGATTAGCCGAGAAAACCTTTCATGAGTTACTGCACGAACCAACTGTTGTAAACAAGTAACTCTACATTCTTTATTTTAGACCCAACTTTTTTATCATCATTTTTTAATTGACTATATATGGCAGACAAAACTACGAAGAAAAAAACATCTGCACAATCAAAAAAAGTTATAAAAAAAATCACAAAAGAACCAACGCCATTAGCATTACTAAAGAAAGTAGCATCAGTTTCAGATTCTAACAAGACATTACAAAAAGAGATCAAAATCATGTCAAAAATTTTTGGAGAAAACCAAAAAGTGCTACTATCAATGAAAGAAATGATTGATACATTAACATCAACATTAGAGCACATTCAAAAACAATCAAAACAAATCAACATTATAGAAGAGGATACCCAAAAACTGTATGCAGGATTAAATCAAGTAAGAGCTCAATCCAACATAGTAAGCAAAATTAACGATCAGACCGTAAAACTACAAGATGAAATAAATAAAATTTCGGAGATTCAAAAAACAACAAAGCCTCAAGAAATATCTCAACAAGTGCAAGACAGTATGAATTCAATTAAGAACAATTCTCAAATGATAATAAAAATTGCCCAGAGAATTGATGAAGTAAGAGATGATCTCAGAAAAGTTTCTGGAAAAACAGATTCGTTTTTAGAAATTGGTTCTGAAATAAACAAACTAAAGAACAATCTTGATGAAATCTCAGTTAAAACGGCAAAACTAGATACTGGAAATCAAATTGTACAAAGCCTCAAACAAGAATTTGAAAGAATTACAAAAGATATAATTTCGACAACAGAACTCAATGCAGAACTTGAGGCAATCAAAGTTACAATTGATTCAATTTCTTCAAAAGCATCAAAAATTGATTCCCTAGGAGGAGTAATTGATGGACTCAAGCAACAATTTGAAACAATATCTGTCAACGCAAAATCTGCTGAGAATCTAAGCATACAAACAATGAGAGATTTGGGAGGTAAAATAGATAAAATTGAGACTGAAGTTACAGGGTTGTCAAAAAGAGCAGACTCTACAGCATTTGTTGGTGAGGGACTCAAATCAGTTCAAGAAGACATTTCAAATTTTAAGCAAAATGTCTTTGATAAAACAAATAGCATAGAGCAAAAAATAGCCTCAGCTTCAGACATCCTAAAAAGACAAGACGCGTCAACTGCAGAATTTCATAAAAAATCAGATAAGTTATTTGAAGAGATGCAATCAATCAGAAATGTCACAAACAAGGCAACGAGTGATTCATCAAAAGAGATGATGGTGTTGTTGAAACTTTCAGAATATCAATCAAATGTCAGAATGAATACTGAATCAAAGTATGGAGAATTAAAAGACATTGAAAATATGGCAGCACAAACCGCAGACATTGTAAATCTATTTGATAGAACTTCAATAGAATCTGGTGAAAAGATTCCATTACCTCAAGAAGTAAGACAGTGGGCAGTAAGTAAAATTTTAGATTGTGCTGACAGGTGGGAAATTCGATTCAGCGATGTCTATTCAATTTTGACTAATGCAATAGGTAGAGACATGTTAAAAGAAACAATTAGAGTTCAACAAGTAAGAGACATTTATGGAATTAGAGCAGTAGATGAACTAAGAAAGGATCTTAATATTTCTTAAACTCCAACTCCATCCATTTCTTTGAATTGTTGTTTCTTTTTCTTTAATGCAGCAAATATTCCCAAAATTGCTGCAATCCAAATTGTACCAAACATAATATTTGCAACACTTACGTACATGTAGGGAGTAGCATCCATGATATTAGTTTTCAAAGATAATGCTCTGCTGTTAACATCAAGCATTCCTGTATGATATGCAGAACTATCTTTTGGGACAGTTGAAATTTTCTCAATACTTGCAACCATTGTATTCACATCATTTTGTATTCTAAGTAAATTTGTAGATTCTGTAGCGAATATCCAAACTGGGTTTTTAGAAATAATCTCACCATTTGCATCTGTAGTTTCAGGCACATGATCCATTACAAGTTTTAGATCTTCTTGAATTATCAACAGATGACTCTTTATTACTTCAGGATCAGATGAGCCTATAACTCCATCAAGATGTCCTCTAATCCTGTCCAGAGGGTAAATATCAGCATTGTAACCATAAATTGCCATAAATCCGCCAAAAATAATTATCCCTACAATCCCAATCATAGAAAGTTTGTAAACAGTATTTGCCATTTTTTCCTTCTTGGTTTGTGGAGGAGATTTACTTGATTTATTTCTTTTAAACCTAGTATGAGACAAACTCATGTATGCAATATAAAAAAATCCTGTAGTCTGAAGTCCAATTATTGGAACAAAGATAGGATTATTTGAGAAAATTGCAATAAAAATTCCCATTATCCCATATACACCAAAAAAGATCTCAAGCAGTGTAACTTGTGAGAAAGGTAAATTGTATGCATTGTCTTTCCAATCATCTTTTGTTTTTAGGACACCATATTTTGGAGTTCTAAGAAATTCATTTTTC
>Ga0224501_10005195_pt1 | contig 10272 bp, 8 predicted proteins | sample SF_Oct11_sed_USG_4_FD_169105 | JGI IMG/M metagenome (GOLD analysis project Ga0224501, IMG submission 169105) | Sediment microbial communities from San Francisco Bay, California, United States - SF_Oct11_sed_USGS_8_1 | ecosystem: Environmental > Aquatic > Marine > Sediment | place: USA...
CCAAATAACAGCGTAGCGATCTTGACCCTTACCACTGGTTGGGGCCTCCATTAGCTTTACAACGGTCTTCCGAAGCCACAACTAGCAATTTATAATGAGAAGCTTGCTAAAGGCCCATACCGGTACCAGGAAAAGAACCCTGCTAGCAGTGAGACTCAGTAAGAACTTTACTAGGACAGATGTAATTGAAATCTGGGTCCTAGCCTTCGCTCAGAGAGACATTCGCTTACCTCGATATGCTCGGTAAGCTGAGTGATCTGCTTCTCATATTTCTGCAGTTCCCTTCTCATCACTTCCACGTCCTCCCGTGAGATTGCATGACTCAGCTGAACTCGAAGCTCCTGCACCTCCATCTACATACAACCAACAGCATTATACGCAGGGAATGCAAAGCTTTTTACATTCTTCTATTTAGAGGAAACAACTCCAAAGCATTTCTGTGTTGAATAGCTGTTGACTAGACAGCTATACTTAAGGAGTTATCACACTATTGTGTGGTCTTGAAATCTGAATTGACAGGGTAAATACGTTCAAATATACACCTCTGCAAATCGTTTACCACTGGAAGACGAACGGTGATATAAGCCTTACTCATTTAGAGCCCAATTAAACCCATTGACCTAGCCTTCTATCCTAACGAGTGACATAAAAGATATCCTTTATGCCACTGTCCTAACCAAGTGTAGAGGTTGTCCGTTACCTGCAATCTCTGGTTCTCATCTTCACAGTCCCGAACGATATCACGCTGCTTTTTCCTCGCCTTCTTCTCCGACTCTTTGTAATCTTCGGCGACTCGGAGGGCTCTATGCCTCTCATCATCCAGCTCCCGTAGATTACTTCTCAAACTCTCCACCTAATAAATGATACACTGAAATGCAAACGAGAGCTTTCAAGTGTAACATGTGAAGTGAAGGGTCTCCAGGGTTCCAACTGAACCTCTCTCAAACAAGCCCCGTGTTCGCTTGGAGGGCGTTGTGTTCTCCACTCTTAAAGGGACACAACACCCGCCGTATTAATGCAGCGATAGCGACCTTTAAAAAAAGAATATCGGTGACTCGAATTACTATGGCCCGAATGGGCCAATTAAAGAGAGCATGAGGTCTAACTACTAGAACTTAGTAACCTAATGATCTTCGCTACCTTAGAATACACAATGGAACTCGAAACTAAACGTAATATTTTTCCTGGGTCGTAGCGTTCGGGCCACTATGGTGTTTTTCACAGATGGCAAACCTCCTACTGGGTATAATTCTTTATGAAAAACACCTCCACAGAGAAATGTACGAATCATGGGAGTACTAGAATGATCAGCATCAGGGTGATTCTGAATCAGGCGGCAGTGGTATACCTGCTGCAGTAACATCATTCTCCCGCCCTCTGTTTGTTCCTGCTTTTGTTTGATCGAGTCCAGCTCCGCTTGAAGTCGTTTTCTGTCCGCTTCGAGGTCGGCAATTCGCTGATTCTGGGCTATTGACTGCTGAGTCTGCGCGAGGGACACGACAGGAGCTGGACTTGGTAGGATAGGCTGTGACTGACGCAGTGCCTAAATCACAGAGTCATACTATGAGTGCCAGGTGTGCAATCTCACTACTTTTGGTACCGTCACACTGGGCGGTCTTCAACCAATCTTAGAACCCAAAAATTTTAATTTAAAAAATGGTTGTCCTGTAATCAGATTGCAACAGTTTGTCAGAATTGATTTACAAACCTCATTCTCAAGCTATGAGAGGCCCAGCAATTTGAACCATCACTGCTTCAGATCATTCGGCATTCGACTATTGACATGATCAAACTCAAGCGATAGAAACGCACTCTTTACATCTCTTCATGATTGCGTGTCCATGGTCAGTGCCCTGCCCAGTTGTCACATAGTATTTGCGAGTCTAGATTATAACAATGCCTCTGTACACAGTAGCTGTACCTCAGTCAGCGATTTAGACAATGTGTTTGTGTCAGATTCGCTCCTCTGCTTCCTTTCGATCTTGGTGGCTATGTTGTCCAGTTTCTTTTCCAGACGTTTTTCAATCTGAGAATGAAAATGAGGTCTCCAGTCAGAGCAGTGTTAGGCCTACAGGTACTAAAAGAACTGCAAGGGTTTGTGAGAGCATGGCGAAGCCGATTTTTACATTTTCAGCTAGGATATACGCGAGTCTGAGCTAACACCTACAATGGGTGCATATCATGGCCTGGATTCAAACTCAGTTTCAAGCGATTGCGAGCCCGGCGCTCTTATCACTGAGCTATAACGCTATCACATATCTAGGCATTACAATCACCCTGGCACCACATTGAAGGACAACACATCTCATGTTAGTAATAAACACCAGAGCCACTATTTAGGTTTTCAGTAGAGAATTAGATTCACTAACTTTTTGTTATGAGTCACTGCATACTGCATAACTCAGCAGAATTAACTTACACTGTTTAGAGAACTGCTGGGTGGTTGGGTTCTCCTTAGGGAGGCGGATAGCTCAGTCAAGCTCCTCTCATGGTCTCTATCATATCTAAAAATAAAGAGTCTGTAAAGTCTTACCTTGCCGAATGGGGAGTATTGAAGAGTGGTGTTTTGGTTTATACCAACCACCTAAATTAACCACGTGTTGTTTCATCGCATTTTCAACCTATACGTAAATCATGAAAAGATGAATTAATCAAATCGATCGTTGAAACATTGATCATAGAACTGTATAATCTATAAACTATGATTTCAGTCAACCACAGCCCGATCCACCACACAAATTATAGTTTCCTACCCTTCGGGAGGGTCTGGTTTCAGTTCACAATCAGCGCTAAACGCAAACACAATAAAAAAGCGAGGGTTAATAGCGCGGTGACGTGAGTAGAATAAATAAGCTACCGGCCAGACACGGAAATACCTGATGGGGTCTGACTGCGGGCGATTCTCACTGTGAAATATGGAGTGGGTGCAATGACCAACATGCAAGTGGTAATGCGTACCATTGCAAATCACCCCTCCCCTCCATAGTCTAACCCGCGATGATAAACAAGAAATGATCTCTCTCAATTAAACTAGCAGCGTTCCACCTGCGTCTCTTCACCACTAGCAAATGCGCTTTTGAAAACCTACTCACAAACCACCCGCAAAACATCCTGCCCAGTGGCAATAAACAGCATTTCCTCGTGATACTGAACAACTCCGCTACCAGTACAAGCCTACAGTTTGTATTCCAGTTCGCTGGATTGTTTGGTGCTCGGTGTGAGCTATACTGTACAATCATTCGCTAGGGAATGATAACTCTATATGGGTTGAGCGGCATGGGTACTGGGAGGGGGAAATAATCAGAGGCTGTACCTGTATCTATTAACAATCTCTCTCTCCAGCTCAGACTCCAGTCTTCGATGGTCGGCGCTCAGATCTCTCACAGATCGGTGTAAGCTGTGAAGGTGATCTTTGTCTACGCGAACCTCGTCACCTCCAAATCTATTTAACCCAAAAAAAAATAAAAGTTTACATGACAATTTTCACTCTTAGTTAGGTTTGTCAACTGTAGCATAACAGAGTTACTCAGCGACTGGAGCACTCGGCAGGAGGCCGTTGAATTCTAGGTTCGAGCCCTGGTCATGGCTAACACCCACAGAAAATGTGAACTCCTCACACAATTCCCAGCCCCTGGCATTCTAGAACAAGCTAAGGCAGATCGGACTGTGCTCTTTTACTCCGCTTCAGAGGGTCCAGCGGTCCAGAACATCAGATGGCTAAATGCTGCATAGAATAAATAAAAACTTTAGAACCATATTATACGCGTAAAATAATATGTGGTAGGCCTAGTTTTCCCTTCCATCAAAATACGTGAATTTAGTCAGGGATTCTGAAGATGTTTCTTCCTTAATACTTCATCGGTACTGGAATGCCTATGACTTTCAATTGGGCCTACCGGACGGCTGATCTCGGCCTCCTGCTGCTGCGGCTGCCGTAATCTCGGATTGGTGACGTGGTGCGATAATGGGTTCTCTCCTCGAGGTCTGAGCTGCGAAGGGAGGAGGTCGATGGACGACGTGACCGCCGTTCTCGCGGAGGACTCATCTTATCCCTCAACTGGAAAAAAAAGAAATCTCAAGTCAAGATGATGAGAAATCCTGAACACGGGTTCAATTCAGGGTCAGAAACTGTTTTGGGACAAGAAAGTTAACCATACTAGTTCAACTAACTACTTCTAGGAGACCATAGGTAAGGTAACACAATCAATGGCCGTATCAAAAAGGAAACGCTATAAAAAGTATAAGCGTTTGCGCGTGGACTAGCCGGAGTGTGCCTACAGAAAGCTTTGAGTTGTTCATCTATCTATTTACCCGAGTAAGACGTACATACATTATTACCAGAAGCATCTAAACATAGTAATCTGTATCTAAATGTACCACTCTGCCTAACCGTCATTCACCTGCCGACAATGCATGCATGTCTTTTTGATAGTCCTAATCGAACCCTTCGCGTTGCAAAAATTGTTCAACTGCATCAGAAGTATAGTAAGGTACTACGTAGAGCCTGGCGTGGGGCCCTGACTCCGCTGTTTGTTTGTCTACTTTATATGCTGCTTCATTGAACAATGGATAAATAGAAAGGACAAAACAAAATGAACAATGGAGATCCAATTGCAGAACTTGGCATCATTCCTAACTGAATGGTTTCCAAGCGAGTGGAATCCGTTGAGATTATGCCAGAGTATGGGCAGGGTGCACTGTTAAGTGGCGCATCGCTAACCCACTAAGCAACATGTGCACATTCAGACTGGGTGAACAAACAGGCGGATGAGAAGTAGCTTCTGTTTTATGTAAAACAAATATACCACCAAGCCCTTCAGTAATAAACTTCATATATTTGTTAAATACATGCCATTTTACAACTAGCTCATATTCCCTCTCTAAAAGGGGAGCTGAGCAGGACTAGTACAGTGTGTCAAACTCCAGGAAAATAACTGCCTACCCGATTGATAGCCTTTGATTGCTTTGCACTTATAGAGTTATACTCTCCGAGCATTCTGTCAACGTCCTGCAGTGCCGCCTTTGTATCCTACAAACAATCATGACGGCGTCAAGTGTGTCTCAAATGGCTTCTCTTTCCAAAACCCAAGGCCCGGGCTGGTAGTTATGACCAGACATAGCGTTATGAGTACCCATCAACGGTTGGATTGACCGTCGTTTCTTCAGCCCCGATAAACAACGAATAGCGACAGAAAGAGACGCAGGGTCTATTAGACAGAGCAATAACGAAGTAATGCTGGGAAAAGCGAGACAATTGTTCACAAGTAAAATGAGGTTAAGGTCGTATCATAATGTTGAGACGAGATGAGTTTGAGATATGTCTTGTATTGTTTTGGTAAGTAACATGCAGACGTGCCAAGCAGAACATGCAATGCGTCCGCATGCTGAACCCATCCATATATAATGAAGCCTGCAATCTAACCTCGTCTAGATAGCTGAACACAGCGGAAGTGGCCTGTGAAAGAAGTGTGACGTGCAATGGTAATGAAAGGCAAAACCACTAAAATGAGCTACATAATAAGGAAAGCGGTCTTAGACTAAAATACCACATGATTCGGTCTATGACAGGTCCATTCTTTCTGGTTGTTTCTGGTAAATTAATCTACATGAGCACTTAGCCATCCTTTCTAACATTTAATTTGAGATTTTTTTTGGGGACCTTGGAACCTAGATGAGAAGTTCAATCATTATTACTGTAACCATTAAACTATCCCTTGGAACCTAGATGAGAAGTTCAATCATTATTACTGTAACCATTAAACTATCCCTTGACATGAGTTTGCATTCAACTGAAAGACTTAAAAAGTTGAGCAGGCAATAGCATCATTTTTCACAGCCCCATAGTCTTCAGAAAACCGAGACTCAATAGCCCATTTATCATAGAAACAAACCTTGAGGTTGTCGGACAAGGCACGAGCATCCCTTTTTGCTTTAGTCTTTGGGCCCGGTAAATATCCGCTGAGTGATTGCTGGGTAACAGAACTGTCGGCGGAGGAGATATCCGAAGTGTCGTCAGATGTATCGCCCATCCTCCTCCCTCATACCATCTCTGCATAAATAATGATGCCTTATCTTATGGCAACTGTTAGAGAGAAATGATGTTGTGAACTAACATCTTGGGGATTGAGCCTGGTGCGTCTCCCAATGGGCTACTACATCACAAAATACAAGTACTATTGCATTGCAGTCAGTTCACTAATAGTGCCCTGTATGAAATCAATAATTAGTTCTACAAATAAGACACATGTATGAGTAAATAAGTGTGAAATTGTTTGTGTTTTGTGCGGCTTATGCACAAATTAGTACTATAGGCTAATCACAAATCTCTGAAACTGTCGCTTCCACTAAAAACTTGTTTTCTCATTGATAATACATTAGGTAAGTTTACTTTGTTTCGTTAGCTGACCAAATATCACCCTCAGACTGTCACCTGAAGTAATGTAAACCCAAACAGGTACATCTTTTTGGTTGATACTGGTAAAAACATTCAAGCTCTCAGTGAAGAGAATTGGCGGAATATGCAAATTCGCCCAGGATCTGGATGAAACTTCTCACGAGTCACTTGAGGCAAAGATAAAGTTTGTCTTTGTGAACCTTGAAAAGTTGAGTTCAGGACATTGACTAGTTACTAGTTAACTTTAACGCAAGCATGAAGGCATAGACTATTGAAGCGTATTTGCAGTGCGACACTAACTGGCTGTGTGGCCGAGTCTGAGTCTGTGGTCTGAATGAATGACACTGAACCTATGAATGATAATCCTGATCTTGTACCCAGTAGGCATTCAACTGTAACTGTGTAAGCGACTCGCACATGTCGCACCCACGCCAAAAAGATGTTCACGGCTCAGCATTTGAAATCATGTATTGTAATTGTACATATTGAAATTGGATATAATCATTACTTAAAAGTTAGTTAGTAATTTAGTTAGTCAATCAATTATTATTCCAATGCTCATTATCATATACCAGATGAAATTTACTTTTATAGTTTAGTCAGCCAGTTTTGTGACTGAAGTTTTGAACTGATCATAATAAACAATGATGCCACTGAGTGACTACTGATGAACAGTTTATTATTGGGTAACTCACAAACTGAGTGAGTATGAACTATGATTATGAAGCCGAGTCATGGGATCGAACACTTCAATTTTAAGTTTAAGTCACTACCGTATTATTATTATAGCACAGGACATGACAGTTGACACATGTGCTTGACTGCTTCACTGAACCGTGAGTGAGTGAACGGCAGTAACAGTAACTGAGTAACAGTAAGACGAGTAACTTGACTAACGAAGTAGGTAAGTAGTAACCTAACGTAACTCGGTAACTCACTAACTCATAACTGGTACCGTAGGAAATTTGACAGTCAATAGATAATTCTTGATTTGAGTTTGAAGTGAAACTGACTGTTATTCTAAACAAGTTAATTACTTGACAAGTTATTCTAAATGAGTAAATAACTAAATTAGTAAATAAATCTACTGACTACTCTGGACTGAACAGTGGACAGTCTGATTGATTCTGATTCTGAAGACGTGAACCGGTGAACGTTACTTTTGGTTTGAGTTTGATTGGAACTGTAACTTGAAGTTGCAGTCTAATATACGGATTTACCGGTGTCAGATCTTATCTGTCTGCGACTTTTTCGTGGTCAATAACGGTACAATCTCTTGCTCCACGATCTCTTTTCCTCAACACAGACAAAACTGAACACTGAACAAGCACTCTAAAAACTCAAATCCCAGCCATTTTCAAACTTGACACGCTGTTGTCAAAGGAAACGCGTCTGATTGGGCGATTTCCCGAACTTTTGCGAGAATCTCCGGGAACAGCTACCATGAACAGATTCAGGGACGACGGTCCGCCTTCAAAAAAGTTCAGGGATGACCGCTCTGATTTCCGCGACGTAGGCATCTACTGCTCAAAGCACATCCATTTTGTTGTTGAGGAACCAGTGTGTAGCATAGTGGCCCTTTACCTAATAGGATTCACCCGTATACAGTAAAATCTGCGCTAAGCGTACTCCATTTTTATCAACTTATCCATAACCATTGACATGATAAAGTGAACTGTCGCTGCTGCGCAGTGAGACAATGAAATATGATGTCGCCGGTTAAGTTCAAAGTGGTTGAAAGTTTGATCTGTGTGGATCTGAAATCCGCCTCCTCAGGCTACCAAGTTCCACCACTCCTCACAGTCACGGTTGATGACGGTAGGAGCAGTGAGTATGATTATGGTGATTGAATGATTCGTTGGGGTCAGACTCCGCCGCCGCTGAACTGAGGTGACTGCGAGCAGTGAAACTTCTGTTCGGGCTAACCTAGGAGTAGGACTAGGATGCATACTACGCATAAGTACTATCACTAAGTGACTAACTTACTTACTTAGAAGTTAGTAGGCACAGTTCAAGTTCATAATGAATTTTTTTTCGGCTTTGCCCAATCATTACTTAGTTAGGCGCTACTGGCAGGCGTCCGAACCGAGTGGATATTGGGGTGGGGTTCACTCGACTCGATCATTTGATGGGTGAAACTTGAATTGACTCAGAAAATTGAGTCACATAGTCATGATGATGCTGAGTGATAGCATAAGATTGAATTTCTCCCAACACAAACTGAGTTACTGACTTACTCACTTACTGACAAAGTCACAAACTCAAAGATTCCCATCACCCTGATGTTGTCTATCAGTCACTCATTCACACTCATGGTACTCGGTGACTCACTCAGCACTGGCATACTCTAGTCTAGTGCAGGTGGTTGATAGAATTAGAACACGTACTAACAGAGTTTGTCGGTTATGCGGCACAACTGTAGTTAGACTTAGAGCAGAAAACAGTAGGTAACTCGACGCCCGACTCCTGAGCAACACAAGTGATTAGGGATGAACAATTTGTGTGACCGGGTGTCGATCCTTGGGTCAGGTATCTACTCCATGTTTTCATAAGCTCACTGAAACCGTGGTTATTTTTCGCACAGGCTAATCGTGGAGACAGGCGAGATCGCGGTGATCGGAGTTTCCAAAATGATAATCGAGATAGAAGATTTGGCGATAGAAAGGTAAGAATCACCTACATATAGTGATCTTTGTTGAAAACTCGAAGTGTAGCCATATGGTTATACGTATACATTATTCACATTTTTTAGTCGGGTTTCTAGAAAAAATATTTTGCGCTTGCAAATATGTTTTGTCGTATATTGGTCCAGATATACTGGTATCAAACCTTTGTATTTTTCAGATTGAGAAGCATGACGTATCACCATCCAGAGTGTTGCATGTGCGTGGTCTAAGGGAGTATGCCACACAGAATGATATTGTTGATGCTATCAAGCAGTTTGGCAGAGTCACCTACATCATGATGATACCGAGAAACAAGCAAGCTCTGGTAGAATTGGAGGTGAGTTTCAAATTTCTAAGCTAGAACATTTAAATTAAGCCTATTATACTTAATCACGCGGACAATAATAACGCTTTTCAGTACAAAATAAAATCATAGACTGTTGCATACATTTTGAATGATGGTAGGTGAAACTAAGATCTTTTCGCTGCAAATTCATAAACAAGAGTTATGCCTGGAGTTATCCTACCCTAAAATGATCGCACCGGTGTTGTTGCTGTCAGTAGAAACAGCCTAGTGCTCTGAGACTATGAGTGCTTCTGTCGAGCAAGACTACCGACTTACCGGGCTGTTTGGTTTAGTACATTCGCGCGCTCGGGTTTTCTGCAACTGATCCCGTTTTCAGTTGGAATTTCACCTTACCTGCTCAAATCTGTGATCGAAAAGTTCGTTTTTGAAAGCATCTCTCTAAAGGCTGCGAGCAAATCACGCGAGCTGACTTTTGCGACAGGAAGTAGGCACTAGTGTGGTAGTTTAGACACATGTCAAGATTACTGCAAAGAGATTTGATTACTACAGTGAGTGGCTCTAACCGACAAGTTAAATCTGAGGGATGACAACTCGGACACGACTGAGGCTTAAGTGTTCTGGCTGCGATTGTGTGTTTGCGCATTGCAACCGAAAATGACCTTCTTATCCTTGTGAGCCAAATGCTCAAATATTTGGCACAATTGAGCACTGCGTCAATTGGTTGGGATATATCATTTGGTGTGCAATTGGGAGCCAGTGGGCATTCAAGCTGATAGGGGACTGTTTGAGTGGCGCCGCAGTTGCATTGGTTCGTGTTGGCAAGGCCCGGAATCTTCTTGTGGCCGTGCACCGGCCTTCCCTGACTCTTCAGGCTTCGCCAAGGTGCCCAGGGCTGATCGTTTTCC
>Ga0224501_10005196_pt1 | contig 10272 bp, 5 predicted proteins | sample SF_Oct11_sed_USG_4_FD_169105 | JGI IMG/M metagenome (GOLD analysis project Ga0224501, IMG submission 169105) | Sediment microbial communities from San Francisco Bay, California, United States - SF_Oct11_sed_USGS_8_1 | ecosystem: Environmental > Aquatic > Marine > Sediment | place: USA...
ATTACAGGTTTGGTAAGAGTGAAGTCGGTGCTCAATTCAGGGTTCATGACAGTCGGTAACCGAGAAGACCGCCTTGATATCATCCTATGGGAGATGAGCGACATCGAGAAAACTCTCAAGGAATTACGTTATAATGTCCCATATAAACATATACTAGTGGATATACGCACAGATGATATCCCACAATTCCTGGATGTAGCTAGCAGAATGGGAGTACTGACATCATATCATCATTTCATGTTCACAACGCTGGTATGTTACATCAATACTGAGTAGCACTCGAATTAGTAAATGAAGGAGCATTGTTATGACAGAGACTTATGTTTTAACTTCATGTATGTGAAGGTTGTCCCGCAGCCGTTGGTTGTATGGGAAGAAGCTGTTAGAGAGCTGACTTGTATTGGCAACTGAGGTGGTGTTCCACTCCTTTTCCTCACCGTTTTTACCTTCATCAGCTCTGAAGATAGCTGGGTACCCACTCTCTGCTAGCTGGGTGAACAGAGAGAGAGAGTTTGGAAAATCAGTGGTGAGTGCTTTAACCACTCAACCACAGCGTGTCCCTGTAACTGCTCTCTGTTCTTATCTCTCTATGAATATCGTACGAGGCTTGTATCCATGTAGTACCACCACCCCTGATCTCGAAAGAGCTTCAATTCAGCAACGGAAAACTCATTGAACAGAAATGTTTTAATCAAAGTCAGAACCTATCATAGACCTACCATATTCGTATCAGATATCAGACATCAGACTCCTTACTATATACACCTTCAATTCAAAGGAATGGAAAATCCATTGAAAGAAAAACAACTCATTATATTCGGACGCTATCATAAATTAAGTTGCATCTTGTGACATTCAATGAAGACTATAATACAGAGATTTAGCTGCTAAATATAGTTGACTCAGCATTCACTACAGTGATTTAGCTCACACCTCAAAGGAAAGGTTGCTCTATATGTCAGACCTCTCTTAAAAAAATTAAAAAATCATGGAACACCGTTGTATTTTTGAAGCAGGAAGTGTGCTATTAGTTGGTTTGCATTCACGCTGAGGTATGGGAGCGTGCATTTGGGCCAACACTTAGTGAATGCGTGGAGCTATGTACTGAGTTGCAGGGTAGCAGCTGGAGTGATCAATGAAATTATGTAATCCACTCCAGGTGTGCCTATCAGACATATCTGGATGGAGTGCATGCGATTCTGGCTGACAGATTCCATATGTTTTCTACGAAATAAGCCGATGGTTTTCCAAAAACTCAGCCCGAGTATCGTGCGCATTTGTTTTGGTAATAAGTGAGTCGGTATGCAAAAACATACAGGAAACTGTGCATAAAATAAAGCCAAACCAAAGGCGTAGGCTATTAGAAACTGATAAGATCAGAAAAGATCTTCTTGTTTTATATGGTTGGCATCGCTGAGCCAATATATGATAGTTTTCAAGATGGTCAATGGTTTGCATTTGCACCATAGGGTTGGTACTCTGTCAGTGGGTCTCCTTATTTTAATGCTGGATCTCAATCCAGTGAGAGAGAAAACACCGAGTGACACACAAACTTGAAATCAAACCCGAGTCACCTGGTCCAAAGTCGACAGCGACAGCGTGCTTACCCACCAAGCCACCGCCTCTTACCATATCTGTTCTCATGTAGTTTGTTTTGCTGATGTTTTCCATTTACTTTAGGATCTGGCAGCCATTAATGTTGGTAAATTTACTTTGGGAGGAGTAAACATCACTGGATATAGGATGGTTGACACAACAAGCTCCAAATCCCAATTCCTGCTGAGAGACTGGGTTCTACATAGTGTCAGACCTCGTAAAGATGCCAGCGGCATGTTACTGGTGGGTATCGTGGAGTTACAGCGGTAGGGATGATAACTCTGCTGAGGTTAGTTCGGGGTTAAATAGCATGGTGACCTGGCATTTCGGTATGCGCGGAAAGAGGGCGACAGTATACTCTTTCCTTTCCCCCTCCCCAGGAGCTAAGCCACAGGACTAAGGATTACTCTCATCATTATCATTTACAGTCACTCTTCCTCCATTGCTGGATGTCAGCCTCCTCATGACTTGATCAAACACTCCTATACTGTTCTATGGTCATTCATTCTTTCTGAAAATTCCAGATCTCATCCTTCAAGTTCTAACTCAGCCATTTGTTTCTCAGTTGCCATTCAGTCGGGAGTCTCGACCCAAGTGTTAATCTCCCTTTTGATAATTTCCTTCACATCAGGTATACCTTTGTTTCGTCTATGATTGGCTTGCTAGCACGTTTTTAGATTGAGATTTCAATCATGATTCTCAACGTTGTCATTTGAGTTAGTAAAATAGCTCAGATTGAATTACTTGAGAGGACAACTCCTTATAATAGGGTTCATAGAGATAATCAGGTGACCTTCCTTATCAGCTTGTGGTAGGGGGAGGGTGGCGAAGAAGTAGAACACGTGTCACTTTGTTGCGTAGGGGGAATAATTCCCAGCCATAGGATAAGTTAATGGAGGATAACTCTATGGTAAGTATCAAGGTTCATTGTAGTCTCTAATTGTGATGAGCCCAAATATCTCACCATACACCATTCGAACACGCCCGAAAGCCAGATGATTTGGCCAGTGAAGTATGAAGGTGCCTGATAGAGTTTTGTTTTACATGGTCGTGCTGCGTGCTTGATCATTCACAGGACATTCCAGGACCCACTAGATAGAACCCTCGACCTCTCACGTTATAAGAAAAAGGTGACATGTTGCCTTCTATATTTTTCTGATGAGCGTTGTAACTCTTTAGACTCGGTGCGATCAATGCAAAGGTATGGAGCAGATTTGTGAGTGCGCTCGCACCAAACTACCATTCTGCGGTAAAAGTTTCGATAATCAAGATCTCTGTACGTTGAATACGAGTGAGCCGGCAGAGGATGAATACAAGTCTTTGACTTCTCATATTATGCAATCGTGTAAACGCGAGTGCCCATGGATGTTCATGGTAAATCCGATACTGTCGTCTACAATCAGCTTTCTCACCGTGATTTACTGTCTTGTACCGACCTTTATTGTTTGTCAATGGTTTCTGGCTCATAGCATTGTTTGTTTATGGCTTCTTTGCTTTTTCCTTGTTGGAGTATGTGGGCATGCACAGTGTCTGAGGACAATCATATATAATATATCAGGGACGTAAACATTCCTGCCTTGCATAGCTTAGCATGGCCCTGAGTCTTAGATTTGCAATAGAATGAAAACCAGTCAGTCAAGATTTGAGCGAAGTGAGAAAACTCCAACAGAGACCCTGTCAAAGGCATTGGGAAACCACCTCAGTATCATTCCATGACGCCATGGCATTGACCAAATCTGTCCTAATAGCTGAAGGCCTTTGTGATTACCTGTTCTTGACATCAGTCATGTTTCGTACTGTGTCCAGTCTGTGATAGTAGTCTCAGCAGATACAGTATGATAGTTCCATCGCCTTGACTGTGGCAGGAGCTTATGTATCCATGGTTTATGTCCGTGTCTGTTGCTATGTGTTTATGTCTGTTGGTGGCTTTATTTAGACTCGTGACTGGAAAACATTTCAATATTACTGAATACTGGCTTTGTGTCAGCTCCTACCAGGTTTATTTGAGGCAGTTATATAGTCCACTAACTCTCTGGTTGGTGCTACACCCTATGTCCACTAAATGAGCATGTACAGAGCATATCAGATGGTCGTTGATGAGGCACCGAGTATTCGAGAAGACATCTCGAATATGAAATGTGTGTCAAACAACTAAGTGAGAGATATTGGATGGATTCCTGGTAAAATCTGCATTTTTGTTGGGCCATTAGCCAACCATGTATAAAGCAAACATCTGACAATACCCCAGTAGACTCAACTGAGATTAATTGCACTAAGAAATCTTGTTGCAGAGCGAAAATGCGCTAATGATAGATGCTGTACAAATGTATGCTTATGCTCTCGATCGGTATTTCGATGGACTAGACGATTTTGAAACAAAAGCTCAAAATTGTCAAGGAAAGTTAACAACAGCCGACAACTCTTGGCCAGCGGGTGAAAGTATCTACAACCAGTTTTCTGCTGTAAGTATACTCATCGTATCTATTAATAGTACACTACGGGCCCATTCTCATACATGGCTACTAAAATGAAAAAATGTTCAAGCCGAATCACAGTGTTGGCCAATGGGAGAAGCAGGAAAAGCTTTCTTCCTGCTTTGTTTTTCCTTCCCCGTATCCTTTCTGTGTGCTTGTGATGGCTTGACAGTGTCTGTCTCCATCCCCCCCAATTGTTTCCGTGCTAGCTAGGATTAACATGAGAAACTCACACTCAGCGGAGGAACCCGTCACATGCAATTGCAACCCCAGCATTCTATTACGGAGTTATTTTGCTGTCTCTCTATACCAACCACAGGTACGTGTATATATCAGCCTCCCTAGTAAGGTTGCAATTGCACGTAGTTTGCTATTCAATTCAGATGACCTATCAAGGATTAACGGGCCAAATCAAGATAGACAGCCAAGGCAGACGAACTGACTTTGTGCTGGAGCTTATTGAGTATGACACGGAAGGAGTGTTAAGAAAGGTGAGACTATCTCGAGGGCACTTATTGGGTTAACCAAAGACCACTTAACAAAAAGATAACAGCAACCTTCTCTTCATATATTATGTGGTTGATGAAGTAGTCTATTTGTAAATGATAGAACACCCGCCAATGTGTTATATGTTGTTTTCAGACAAGCAGAGATTGCCCTTGCGTGTTTTGTAAGTTAATAAAAACGATTATTTCAAAACCAAAGGACTCTGAGTGAGCAAATATCATTGCAGCTTGGGCATTGGAATAGAACGCATGGGCTAAACATCACAAAAACAGCCAAAAAGCGACAGGAAGATATCCAGAAGGATCTGACAAACAGGACGTTGGTAGTCGTTGTAAAGGAAGAGCACCCATTTATTATGATCAGAAAGTTTGACCTTGAAGGAAAGCCAATCCCAGAAGGCTGTGAGTGACTCTTGTTTTTTCGTCTGACCTCTACAGGTGTAGTGAAGTTATTGGGTTAGATACTTAGTTTTCCCCATGCAATTGTGGTTGGCATAGGAGCATTGCAAGAGGGTCAGTGTCAATGTTCCACCTCAGAGGGAGGTTAGGACCTATGAATATGAGGAGTCAGCGGGTATCCTGATGGAGTGAAGTTTGTCCTGGGCATATAATCAACTTTCACTTTGAAAACCTTGCTCAAGCCTGTAGCTTCACTAGAAATTGCAGTAACCAATTCCCGAGATGAATAGCGGCCAACCACCTCCCACAGCTCATCTTTATCTATTGCAGCTAAAGAGCAGTTCTACGGATATGCCATAGATATGATGGCAGAAATAGCTAAGATCCTTAACATAAGTTATGAGATTCGAGAAGTCCCGGACGGGTCAACCGGACGACCTCTGAAAAATGGATCATGGACAGGAATGATAGGAGAACTAATGAATGGGGTAAGTGTCCAATAGGCGGCAAAGAACCTCATTCGGTAAAATCGATCAAGGCATTCCCACCTGCCGATGTCAGTGACCAGCCGTTGGCAGGGACTAATTCTCAACCTTTATGGGCATACTCTAAGTAGTGGAAATTTCAATTCTTACTATTGGTATGGATTTTCTTTGGTATACAGACATTTAGCAAGCTTCTCACGGAAATGTTACCGACAAGATAGCTTCAAATAACCACACCAATAATGGTGGAGTCATAATTATTCCATGGTTGTTGAAACTATAAGATTAGCCAAGCTCTCATGCAGTGGGTTGTACCCAGTTGGCCCTCTACCTGCCAAGACTCTTGCTCAGTCTCCTAGCAGAAAATCTTACACTAAATCAATAGGTATCCTGTTAGAGTAGAGTTGGTCCTGGCTATCAACTTATACCATGTCAGTCCTACCCAGGCTTTGTATCTTCATTAGAATCTGCACCATGGTGGTCTGCAATGAGACTGTAGGTCACCATTATTATATAAAATGATGAGTTATCTTAATAAGTCATTGTAGAATGCTGACATCTCGTTGGGAGATATCACTATAAACTATGAGCGATCTACTGTAATCGACTTTACTAAGCCTTTTATGAACCTTGGCATCAGTATCTTATTCAAGGTAAGCAATGAATGGTATAGTGATGTGTTGCACTCCTCTGTTCTACACTCGCTAGACATTCTTGTGATAGGACAACGTCTAATAATTTGAGGAAGTGAAAATTGGGTGATCTGGCTTTCCGGTATGTGTTGAGGGTGGAAAGAAGAAAATCTGTTGCTTTTTCCACCACTTGCCTAGATATGGCAATTTGGTGCATAATTTCTGGGGGTGCTGCTTAGCCAGGTGAGCTGTCAGGTGAAGCAGTACCTGGCTGCATGTTCATAACACGCAAAGAGTTATCCTTTCCTTTGCGGGAGTCGATGTACGACACAGTAGCCGCCTGTATGGCTGATATTGTTCTATATATTGATAGAGACCAGAGCCTGATCCACCGAAGCTATTCTCCTTCTTAGAGCCTCTGGATAATAATATCTGGATGTGTATGCTTGGTGCCTACGCCTTCGTTAGTATTTTCCTGTTCGTAGTTGCCAGGTAAGTCCATAGACATCTAATACCTACTATAATTACATGTATATGTTTTATATGAGAGTGGAATTACTATTAAGCATCAAAAGTTGGAGTCAACTAATATGAGTAAATGGATATCTGAAAGGGGTCTGTAGGTATCAGATGCATAATTATTAGGCGACACCACTGAACCATATTTTACTTCATCGGTGAATAGGTAAATTAAAAAATGATAACACTCCGGCTATAATTCTGCCAGTAACTTTTATTTCATAGATTCAGCCCTTATGAGTGGAAGAATCCTCATCCATGTAACCCAGAGTCTGATCTGGTTGAAAACGAGTTTACGCTGCTAAACGCTTTCTGGTTTACCATAGGATCCCTAATGCAACAAGGTTAGTATAGTGGACGGTTACAGGTTTATCTTGTAGGGCACCCTTCGGCGTAGAATAGGCCAGTTCTAAACCATCTCTGTTTTTTCTTTTACTTGAGCACTTGTTAGAGCGGTCGGAGTTGGGAATTATCAGAAGGAGCTGATTCTCACAGTGGGCGCTCAGCATGACTAGGGCCTGAACTCAGAATCTTTCCATCTTGAGCCAAGCGCTTAACAATCGCGCTATTCCGCTAGCTCCGCTTCCAATTCAAAAGATGTACAATCTCAAGTGTCATTCTGTGTTTTTAGGTTGTGAGATTGCCCCTAAAGCGAGCTCCACGAGAATTATAGCTGGGGTATGGTGGTTCTTCACCTTGATTCTCATCTCCTCCTATACAGCTAACCTCGCCGCTTTTCTCACCATCACCAGAATGTCTTCCCCGATTAAAAACGCGGATGATCTTGCTAAACAGACTACCATCAAATACGGCTCACAGTACGGTGCTGCCACCTACAGTTTCTTCAAGGTGATTTATTATACTGCTCTGTGTGTTCTTCCAGGTGGGGTGAAGCGATGGGGTAGTAATAAGCGTGCTGGGCCTTAAACCGTGGGCTGCTCCAATCTCTCGAGTGCGTCAGCCAACTACAGGATTTTGGCGGGGCTGACAACAGAGACATATATCTCTGGTTAACAAATGTCGGACTCATTGTGAAAAGTCCAAATAAGTGACTGGATAACAGAAACCATGAAAAAATAAATAATATGGGGTGGAAATCTTTAGAATTGTCCCGTATGGAGCCACACATTTATTACTGGTCACATATTTATCTCATTGTCTTCTTCTGTCCTTTCATTCAGTATCCAATCCTTTTTCTGCAGAACTCCAAGATCCCTACTTATGAGAAGATGTGGAATTTCATGTCACAAAATGAGGACGTGTTCGTGAACACCAGCGAACTTGGAATTGCAAAGGTCAAGGCCGGAAAGTATGTTGTCGATACATTTGTTGCCTGATTTTGGTATGTGTCGTTATCATCAAATTATTATTCAACTCCATCTGAAACCCTGTAGTGCTCTTGAGCATTGACTTTACTGGGATACGAACCCACAATTCACTCCACGTAAGTTGGGCCCTCTTACCTCTAAGCCAAGTCACTTCCTTCCCGTAGTCAGAGAACCCGTCCCGAACTTCTAAAATTAGATCTAGCATTTCTATCAAGATTTTTTTAATAATTGTCTTATACTAAAACCACAAAATAATTCAGGGTATGGTATATGGATAGTTTTCTTCTTTTATTGTAAAAACACCCTTAATATTATTGAGTCAAGTTTACACGAGTGATGGCACTATTCACTAGTGTCGTTGCTGGAGCACTGCCCACTCACCTTTAAAAAAAGGAAGGAGCATGTAGTGTCCACTCTCCACTGTTGGCACCCTACAAGATCATGCCCATTCTCAGCAGTGGCGTTGATCATCACCTCTCAAGTAAACACCCTAGCCTTGGCGCTGCACTAACATTAACCGCTCACCTCTGTGTCACTGCTGTCGCGTAAACTCGCTATTACTCTCTTGCTGAATTGATGGATTTATAATAAACCTGATCCTATCCCATTGTTTTATAGATACGCTTACCTGATGGAATCAATTCCACTGAGATACCAGCTGTCTAAGCATTGTGATCTGATGGAGGTCGGCGGAGAGCTGGATTCTAAAGGTTACGGCTTAGCTGTACCGAAGAATTCTCCATATAGAGATTCCTTATCCAACGCCATACTCAGCCTGAGTGAACAGCAAGTTCTACTGCACCTGTATAATAAATGGTGGAATGTGAGTATCTCGTATATCTCTCTTTGGTCCTCGCATTCACTGTCATGACAAAGCTATCAAGTTAGATATTTGTTTTTTTACCGGTTACAGGGTAGTTGGGAATGGGGTTCTCTCCTTTGTAGTATGAAGCAATGGCTCAGTGGATATTACACTGGGCTTGGAACCAAAGCTACCTGATGCAACTTCCAAATTTGAATGACACTTTGCCATTTCGCTGGACTCGAGCTAGCTCATTTTGCTTTAAATATATTAAGAAACCCATTGTAAAGAGCTGACAAGGAGAGACTTTTTAGGCACACTGATAATAGGCATTTTCGGACAAATCTTTGCTAACCCGTAGACTTTTTTATTGTTCTACTTGGGAACTTGACCGTCCTACACATATCTTAGGCCCGAGGCTTATTGGAACGCTAGGAACTCGGAACTCACAGCGGGTGCTTTGGATGACTAGGGCTTGAACTCAGGATGTTTTGATCTCGAGCCAAGCGCTCTAGCAGTGGAGCCATTCCACTATCCCTAGTTTGAAATAGAGAAAACGCCGAAGTTGTTTATAGTAGCTTTCATCTGGTTTTATTTTACCAATAGAGCCCTTATCAAAAACGTGACAAGGTGAGATTCCATAGACGTTCTCAAATAGTTATCTCTATCCTAATCTTGGATTTGAATGACTCTCTCTTCTCGAAAGTATCCACCATTCATATAAAACAAACTTCATAAACCTACTATCTTATAATATTACCTTCTATATGGGGCATAGCATGGGGCATCCCGGGAACAAGCCTGTGGCTTACTGATGCTAATCATGAAAGATCTTAAATTGGAGAGAGTCACTCAAGTCAAAGCCTTCTACAATCCTCAGTACTAATGGCAGTATAAAGCTGTAAATTACATGTGCAGCTTAGTAGAGGGTATTGTGTCGCTCGGTGATAAGGTTTTTCAGCATGCGGCGTGGTGGGGAGTGGAAGTGTCCCAGTACCACACCGCGACATGCTAAGGAGTCCGGTTCCCTGGCTAACATAGTGCTGAAACATTCTTAGAGTCGTCTTCTCTTCACCCACTCATGCGCCGTTACTATCCGCAATCCTTGATTATAGATGTGATTTTGTATGTAGAACATGTTTGCACCCTGTTATACACCATTGATACAGACAGTTACATAATGATTTTAATTCTGTCCCAAATATTACAGAGTTAGTCTTCCTGCGCACCCTGATCAGTATCTGGAATATGCAGAAATTGTTGACTAATCGAGTCTTTGATCCAGTGTTCTCCAGGGCGCTTTATTGAGGGACTTTCTCCTAGCAGCTGAGTGCCCCATCGAGAAGGTTGTTCTATGAATACTACAGGAGGGCGGTGAAGAGTTGAACCCTCTTGGACCATTCTGTAGACAAGCAGCTAATGTAGCTATCCTATCCATTCACATATAATAGAATGATATTGTTTGTCTAGTGATTTTTGGTTCAGGGTCAGAGATCTGTACACCCAACCATATTCCTGAGGTGCAAAGTAC
>Ga0224501_10005197_pt1 | contig 10271 bp, 8 predicted proteins | sample SF_Oct11_sed_USG_4_FD_169105 | JGI IMG/M metagenome (GOLD analysis project Ga0224501, IMG submission 169105) | Sediment microbial communities from San Francisco Bay, California, United States - SF_Oct11_sed_USGS_8_1 | ecosystem: Environmental > Aquatic > Marine > Sediment | place: USA...
TGATATCCGGGGTCCACTTGTCGAAGCCGGTGCGTTGGCGGATACGTTACCAGATATCGCAGCATAGTATGACGGAGAGAGAGGTTAGCCTTTTGCAATTCGTTTTCTTGTCGACCCTCCGCCTGCTGATCCAGGAGCGACATCACGGCATTGTTCGTCCATTCAGTGTGATGTTCCCACCAACTCGTCGGCCCCATAGACAAAACGGGCAGCACGATCCAGATGAGTGTGGCTAGGACCGTGTACGCCGCAACACGCCACTGCCGCTTCCACAGAAACAGGATCACAAAGAGCGCAGGGGTGACCTTGAGGACAATGCCGAGCCCGACCAAGGCAGCGCCCAGCCGTTCCCTTCCAATCCATATCGAATAGACCCCTCCAGCGAGAATGCCAAGCAGCATGAGATGCGGGCCGCCATCATCGAGATCGTTCAAGATAAATTGCAACGTCAACGCGCCTGCCCCTACACCGAGTAGGAGCCCACCCCACCCTTTCACATTCGCGGAGCCGCACACCATCCGGCGGAACAGAATGATCGTGGTGACCAAACAACCGATCGCGACGGCGTAACGCAAAGCTAGGCTTGGATTTCTGTCGAGAATAAGCAAGGGGGCAAAATAGATGCCGGTGGTCGGTAAATACATATAGCAGTAATCGTTGGCGTACAGATATTCTCCCGAGAGAAAGCGCCGTCCGATCTCTCGATGGATATCGATGTCTCGGAAGTGAAACGATCGCCCAAAGGAGATTATGTACCCGTGCACCATCGCCGCCACGATCAGGCCAAGCTTTACTACTCGCAAGAAAAGATCAGACTTGACGAGCTCTTTAATCATAGCGATCCTGAAGTTTTACCGCGTTCGCGTAACGACACTGATTCTTGACCCGCAAGAACACGTCGCAAGGTCTGTTGGAAACTTGAATCAACAGCAGAATAGGCGCTGACCAGAACGCGTCTACCGGTGAGGTAATACGGGGATCTCTTTTCCGAGTGTCGAGCGAGATTTCGATTGGGGCATCAGTGATTCCCACTCACTTGAGGGAAGAGGCACGATTGCTTCACCACTACTTTCCGCTTCTTTTTCCTTAGCAAGCAGCTCCACTTCCTGAATCAAGGTCTCCATCAATTCTTCCATCGGAACCTTACGAACAAGCTTACCCTTCTTGAACAAGATACCTTTCCCCTCGCCGCCGGCGATCCCGATGTCCGCCTCTTTACCTTCGCCGATGCCATTCACCACACAGCCAAGCACCGAGACGTTCAACGGAGTCTTGATATGGCCCAGCTTTTTCTCCAATTCGTTTGCCATTCGGACAACATCGATCTCCACGCGCCCGCACGTCGGGCAGGCAATGACATTAATCCCTCGATGACGCAACTCGAGCGATTTTAAAATTTCAAACCCGACTTTGACTTCTTCAACGGGATCAGCGGCCAGCGACACACGTAACGTGTCTCCGATGCCCTGCGAAAGCAAGTAGCCAAGGCCAATCGAAGACTTCACCGCCCCCGTCATGGCTGTCCCAGCTTCTGTGATGCCAATGTGAATCGGATAATCCGACTGGTGGGCGAAGAGCCAATATGCGTCGATGGCATGATGCACGTCCGACGCTTTCAGCGACACTTTCATGTTGGTAAAGCCGACGTCTTCCAACGCATGGACTGCATTGAGTGCCGACTCGGCCAGCGCCTCAGGGGAAGGCCAACCGTATTTTTCCAGCAGGTGACGTTCGAGGGACCCTCCGTTCACACCGACTCGAAGGGGGATGCCCCGATCATTCACAGCCTTGATCACTTCTTCCACTTTCCACCAAGCCCCGATATTGCCTGGGTTGATACGGACACAATCCACAACCTGCGCAGCTTTTAAGGCTAAGCGATGATCGAAGTGGATATCGGCGATCAGCGGCACCGTCATGGCCGCTTTGATTCGGGGAAGGACTTGGGCGGCTTCATCGTCCGGAACCGCCACACGAATGAGTTCGCAGCCAGCAGCTTCAAGTTGGTGAATCTCTGCAATCGTCGCAGCGACATCGCGCGTGTCCGTCGAACACATGGATTGCACAGAAACGGGAGCATCGGCGCCGATTTTTACGTTGCCGACAGAGATCTGCCGAGTTTTTCGCCTGGCTATATGCATCCGTTACCGATTGCCTTCCTCACACCAGCCATCGCATTAGCTACCTTGCTCGTCTCCATGCGGGAGATGGCTGCCTAGTGTCGCACCAGCGAATTGTGGTTTTACCGTTGGCGCTTTGCCGATCAGTTCCTTCACGCTTTGGTAGATCCCCTCGGCGGTCAAGCCATATCGTTCACGCAAGAGATCTTGGGGCCCCTGTTCGATATACCAATCAGGCAAGCCCAAGACCTTGGTCTTCACATCGGTCACACCAGCGTCTGAAAGAGCTTCCAGTACTGCCGAGCCAAATCCGCCGATCTTGCAACCTTCCTCCACAGTTACAACATACCGCGCTCGCTTGGCAACATCCGCGATCAGCTCCTGATCGAGCGGTTTGACAAATCGACCGTTTACGACAGCCGTGGAGATACCTTCCTTGCCGAGCCGCTCAGCCGCCTCGACGGCTTGCCATACAGAGACACCGATCGCAAAGATGGCGACATCTGATCCTGATTTCAGGAGCTCCCCCTTCCCAATTGGGAGCGCCTGCGGAGTCGGATCCATCTTCACGCCAAGGCTCACCCCGCGCGGATAGCGCACGGAAATCGGCCCGTTAAATTCCAGGCAGGTTTTCATCATATGCTGCAGTTCGTTTTCATCCTTCGGAGCCATCACCACCATATTGGGAACATGGCGCAGGTAAGCATAGTCAAATGCGCCATGATGGGTCGTCCCATCCTCAGCGACCAGCCCGCCACGATCAATGCAGAAGGTGACTGGAAGATTCTGGGTGGCGACATCGTGCACGACCTGATCATACGCGCGCTGGAGGAACGTCGCGTACATCGCAACAACCGGCTTCATCCCCTGCGCTGCTAGCCCCGCTGCAAACGTCACGGCATGCTGCTCGGCAATACCGACGTCATACAACCGGTCCGGGAATTCCTTTTCAAAAGCCGTCAAGCCCGTGCCTTCGCACATCGCCGCCGTAATGGCCACGACGCGCTTATCCTCGCGAGCCAATTTGACCAGCGCATCCATGGCGATCGCCGTGTAGGAGGGACGTGCTGCCTTCTTCGCCGGTGCACCTGTCTCCAAAACAAACGGAGGGCAGGCATGGAACCACACGGGATTCTTCATGGCCGGCTCGTAGCCAAGCCCCTTCTTTGTAATGACGTGAAGCAGGATGGGCCCCTTCATCTTCAACACGTTCTCTAGCGTCGGAAGCAGATGCTCAAAGTTGTGACCGTCGATCGGGCCACTGTATTGGAAGCCCAATTCCTCAAAGAGCAACCCCGGGAGAATCACACCTTTGGCGAGTTCTTCTGCCCGACGAGCGAGTTTTTGCATGTCGGACCCAATGTGAGGAATCTTGCCCAACAGCTGTCCGGTCTCTTCCCGCATCTTTCCGTAGAACTCACCCGTGATCGTCCGGCTCAGATACGCGGAAATAGCGCCGACGTTTTTCGAGATCGACATCTGATTGTCGTTCAAGATCACGAGAAAGTCTTTCCCAAGTCCTCCCGCATGATGCAGCCCTTCGAGAGTCATCCCTGCCGTCATGGCACCATCACCCACAACGCAGACAACCTTATTCTTCTGCTTCAATTGCTCTCGAGCCTCGACCATGCCGAAGGCAGCCGATACACCGGTACCGGCATGGCCCGCGTTGAACGTATCGTACTCGCTCTCCTCCCGTTTGCAAAACCCGCTCAGCCCACCATATTGCCGCAGCGTATGGAATTGTTCCCGCCGACCAGTGAGGAGTTTATGTGCATAGGATTGATTGCTCGTGTCCCAAACAATCTTGTCATTCGGTGTGTCTAGGAGATACTGCAAGGCGACCGTGAGCTCCACCACGCCCAAATTCGAGGCTAGATGTCCTCCGACGTTCGAGACCGCTCCGATAATCTGTTCGCGAATCTCCTGGCACAGGGCTGGAAACCGATCAGGAGATACCCGCTTCAGATCAGCCGGACTATGGATCGTCTTAAGAATGGACATAGATGAATCTCCTTCTTTCTTCCGTCAGCACCGCATCAGCTCCACATGATGCTAACGAATATCCACTGCACTGGCACTGAATTTGGGTGAAGTCTCACACAAGAACCACATGATGTCAAGCGCTTACACAAGATCTTTACCGTTGAAGACGCCTCATGCGGAGCTGAGTTCCAAGGCGCGAGATTGTTCGACCGTTGTGCGAACATCACGAACTACCTAGTACGGGAAATCAAGCCCGGCGAAGATGGCTCCACCTTCTTTACTAAACCCGTAATCGATTCGTCCCACCACGTTGGGTCTGATGATTCCCCGAAACCCGATACCCGGCGTGATACGGTAGTCTTTGAAGCTCACATTCTTGAAGGAGTTGAACACCTGTCCGGTATCGATGAACGGCGCGATCTCGAAGTCCGCTATGACGCCGGCAAGGCGTGTCCGCAGGATATGAATGCGCTCCTCAACACTGAACGCAATCAGTTGCTTATCGATATACCGGTCCACGCCGAAACCACGCAGATTGTTTTGTCCTCCTAACGAGCTTTGCTCATAGAACGGAACATCCGTGCCCAGCGTCGCTTGTAGTTCCCCACGCACAACCAGGATCGCTCGCTTGGACTCGCTGGCGAACATCTTCTTCACCTCGAGTCCATACCTTGAATAGAGTGGGTCCACACTATTTTTGAAGTTGTAGTTCAGCTCGGCATAGGCAGTGATCGCCGTCCCATCGGTCGGTGTGACCAAGTTGTTGCGCGTGTCGTAATGAAAACTAACCCGTTGACCAAGGACCGTCGACCCTTCCCCACCGGGTGCGTCAGGGAACAGGTCCCCTGTAAATGGAAGCGACGTGCCTCCCTGTTGAATCGCTTGCATGTGTCGTAAGCGTTGGCTCACCGCGATTTGCGTCACCTCGTTCGCATAAATACCGAACTTCCAGTTCAACCTTGTCTCAGCGGCCGTATAGTTTGTCTCCTGTTCCTTGACCGTGGTCGGGCCAAGTCCGAAAAATCGAACAGTTGCGTTCTTAAAGTGCATCGCGCTGAATCCAATGCTATATCGTCCATTGCTAAAGCCTGGGTCGACATAACTGATGAGAAATTTCCGCTCGATCCGCTCCGTCCAGGAGGCAATGCCTCGGAGTTCTTTCCCTCCTGGTTCGTAACGGAACAGGTTGACTGTTCCACGAGTACCGACGATCGAGTTGTAAACCACCATCGGCGCGACCAAATATTTCAGGTCTCCATCAGGTCCGGTGATGAGCGCCGGCACGATCATCCCGATATCGTTGCCGTCGTTTTTACTCGTGCTTATGGCGGGGATAGGGAAAAACTTTACCTCTGCATGAGCAGGATTCAAAGAGAATGGACACAAGCTCCCAAGCAAGAGGAATATCAGACTGAGGGCAAGGCTACGCATACACGTTCTCGTGGTCCCGCAAGACGACGTTATGGCGTTTTGAGTTTCTCGGATTTCTTGCGGAGCTGATCCACGAGATCGGAATACGATGATGCGCGAAGAATTTTTGTAAACTGTCCGCGATAATTATTCACTAGGCTAATATTGTCCACTACGACATCGTAGACCCGCCAGTCTTCGGCTTTATTAATCAATCGATAATCGAGCGGGATCTCGGTTTTTCCCGAGAGGACTTTGGTCCTCACTTCTGAGTACTCCTTCTCCGTACGTTCATTCAAGTATTGCACCCCCTCGCCCGAATAGGTTTCAATCTTGTCCGCATACGAATTGGTGAGCAACGTCCGAAAGAGGTCGACGAATTCTTGTTTCTGCTGATCAGTCAGCTGTTTCCAAGGAGCCCCGAGGGCCCGGCGGGACATTTCTACATAGTCAAATCGAGCCTCCACCACTTTTTCGAGCTGCTGCCGGCGTTCGTCAGCCTTGCCCTTTTGTTTCAAGTCCCGGTCACGAACGATGCGAAGCACTTCGTCAACAGTCGCTTTCATGGCTTCGGTTGGAGCGCCAGCATATCCTGGAACAACCGACAACCCAACAACAACCACCGCCAAGATCGCGATCGCTCCCCAGCGGAAAGAGGCCCGCCCGCGTCTAAGAATCCTCATGGCCATCATTGCTCTCTCCCTCTGCCGAATTTTCACATCCTCGCCCATCGGCCTCACCAGATCAGGTTAATTGACTTTACCATGGACGTATTGGCTCACTAACTCCTCAAGGTCTAGACCTGCTTCTGTATCGCGAATCGTATCTCCAGGTCTCAGCGGATCCCCTCCCCCGCCAGGCGAGAGCGCGAGGAATTTTTCTCCAATGATCCCCCTGGTTTTGATGGAGGCGATCGTGTCGGAATACAGCCTCGTTCCGTTCTGCACCGCCAACTTCACGATTGCCTGATCTTCTTTGAGACTGATGGTCTTGACGCGCCCGACTTCGACACCGGCGATTTCCACCGTCGCTCCGGGTTTTAACCCCGATGCTGAGTTAAACAACGCCTCCACTTCATAGAGATCTCCGCCGATGATTTCTAACTTACCGAGCTTGATAGACAGATACCCCAGAGCGACGATTCCCACCAAGACAAACACGCCCACGACCAATTCCAGCTTGCTCTTGTCCATTTTGGGACTCCTCTAACTCGTGGGGACTGCCTTGGTCAGCGGCACCGTCCCACCAACTGAGATGAATTCTCTAATTTCAGGATCCGTTGTTCGTTGAAACTCAGATGGCTCAGCCATCGCTGCAATTTTCCCCTGCTTCAACATCGCCACATAATCGGAAATGCCGAAGATCTCAGGAATTTGATGGCTCACCATTACAGCGGTAAACCCAAACTTCCGCTGCATACCCGTGATGAGGTCATGGATCGACTTGGCCATGAGCGGATCGAGCCCGGTTGTCGGTTCGTCAAAGAGGATAATTTCCGGTTGCATCACCAACGCGCGAGCCAGACCGGCGCGCTTGCGCATGCCACCGCTCAGTTCAGCAGGAAACTTGTGCCCCATGCCCGTCAATCCTACTTGCTCAAGCTTTTCCTCCACCCGGTGAGTCACCTCATCACCTTTCATGCGGAGCTTTTCCCTGAGAGGAAATGCAACATTTTCAAAGACCGTCAACGAATCGAACAACGCCGCCCCCTGAAACAACATCGCAAACCGTTTTCGGACGTCGTTCATGGCTTGCCCACGAAGTCGTGAAATTTCCACTCCATCGACCCAGACTTCTCCAGAATCCGGTTGAAACAGACCGATCATGTGCTTCAGCAGGACGCTCTTCCCTTCTCCACTTCGACCGATGATCGTGGTAAGTTTCCCCTCCGGAATGTCCAGATCGATCCCTCGCAGGACCGGTTGCCCACCCAACGTCTTCGTCACACCGACGAGCTTCAACATGGCTACAAAAGAACCGACGTCAAAAAATAATCCCATACGAGAATCACGACCGACGACAACACGACAGCCTCAGTCGTGGCAGTGCCGAGACCCTCAGCACTCATCCTGGTGTAAAACCCTTTATAGCAACAAACCCAGCTGATAATCAGCCCGAAACTGATGGATTTGAGGATACCACCATAGACGTCTTTCCATTCCACCGAAGATTCGATGGAGTTCCAATACGAGCCGGAGTTTACCCCGAGCAAGTCCACCCCAACCAGATGGCCGCCATAGATTCCCACCACATCGAAAATCGCGACGAGCAACGGAACTCCAATTACGCCTGCGACAAGTTTCGGGGCGATCAGGTATTGAAGAGGATTGATGGCCATGGTATCGAGTGCATCGATCTGCTCCGTGATCCGCATAATTCCGATCTCTGCCGTCATAGCCGAACCTGCTCGAGCCGTCACCATAAGCGCAGCCAACACCGGCCCCAGCTCACGAATCATACTGAGCGCTACCGCAGAACCCAGCAATCCTTCAGAGCCGAACTTCCGTAACGTGTAGTACCCCTGCAACGCCAAAACCATTCCAGTAAAGGCCGCAGTCAGCACGACGACAAACGTCGATTTGTATCCGATGAAGTGGAGCTGCTTGATGATCTGAGTAATCCGAAACGGCGGACGTGCTAACCAGGCGAAGGACGAGACCACGAAGATCAGCATCCGTCCCATTTCAGTCACATATGTGAGAGCCCATCGTCCGATGGTTTCTGGAAGTCTCATTGTGATGTCGGCGAAAGTTCTCGCTGTTGTGACTTGGTTGCCATGGCCGCTGTATAGCGCCGGAAAAATTCCGTCAAGGCTTGCGCGGCGGCTGCACTCTGCCGACGAAGCCGACCAAGACCCCAGAGGCACGACGGTGCAGCCAAGACCGTCCCCATACCTTTGAGCCACCCAGTGGGCCTGAGAAACAGATTGAAGTCAAGCGGAAGATCTTCGTCGAGCAGGTCAGAAACCGATCGAATGATCAGAAAAGGAACCTGTGCCCGTTGCGCTTCAGCAGCCAAGGCCGCACTCTCCATGTCAAGCCCAATCGCGCTGGTACTCTCCGCAAACTCTCGCTTGTCTCGGGCGAGGCCAACCACACGATCCGTGGAGACAAATCTCCCAATGAGCCGAGGCGGCACTATGGTTTTAACAAACGCCAACGCCAGTCCCCGCTCAGCACCCGTCACAGCCATGGCCTGTGAAGATTGTAAACTTTGCCCCGTTCTCTGCACGACTTCGAGCCCCGCCAAAAGCGCTCCGATGTCGGCTTCAACGAGTGCACAGGTGAATCCCGTCGACACCGTGAGATCAAAGGATTGACTGCCAAAGAGTTGAATGGCAGAGCGCCGTGCTTTTTCCAACCCCATACCGGTTTGAGCGAGCCAGTATTCCCTGTCTCCTATGGAGTACACATGAATCGAGAGACCATCGAGGCATTGCTCTACACCGGGAGGAAACGCCGCCTGAACAGCACTCCTTTCCCATGAAGTCGCGGTAAAAATAGCAGTACGTGTACGTGGCACGGTGCCCGAGGAGAGTACGCAAGCGGTCAATGTTCGGACCGGTACGAGTCAGTTCCCTGGATGTGATGGCGAAGTTCATCGGCCCGCATCTTCCCCCGAGAACGGAGGTTCCGATACATCGCCAAGGCCCACAAGGGGAAATACTGGCAATACCAGTGGTACCGAAGATAGAACACCCGAGGGAATCCGGTACCGGTATGGGCAATCTCTTCCCACGATCCGTCCTTTTTTTGGTGACGAAGAAGGAATTGCACCCCACGCGCCACGCTGAAAGAATCGATCGCTCCGGCCGACATGAGCGCCATCAATGCCCATGCGGTTTGGGAGGGCATGCTTTCCCCGTGCCCGTGATGCTCGAAATCGTTGTATGACAGACACGACTCGCCCCAACCACCGTCGGAATTTTGTTTCGACTCCAACCAGGACACAGCCAGACGGATATAGGGTGTCGAGAGATCTTCCCCGATAGCTCTCAGCCCAGCCAAGACGGACCAGGTTCCATAAATATAATTAACACCCCACCGTCCGTACCAGCTGCCGTCCTCTTCCTGCTCTTTTTTCAGATACGCCAGAGCCCGCACGGCCGCAGGATGTGTCTTGTCATACCCTAACGCGCCAAGCATCTCCAAGCATCGTCCAGCCAAATCAGCGGAACTGGGATCCAACAACGCTTTGTGGTCGGCGAACGGAATATAATTAAACACCACTCGATTGTTATCTTTATCGTAGGCACCCCATCCACCGTCCGAACCCTGCATCGCCAGCACCCATCGCATGCCACGACCAATGGATTCATCAACTTCCTGCTCGTGCTCGGGGAGTTTCAGTTTGGACAACGCCATGATGACCACGGCCGAATCATCCACATCGGGATATAGTTCATTCTCGAACTGGAAGTACCATCCACCGGGTTCCGCATGCGGTGAAGAGATAATCCAGTCTCCCACCGTTTTCGTTTGCCGGGACATTAAATAACGACCGGCTTTTTGGAGTGCCGGATGATCCTGCGGAACTCCCGCCTCGACCAGAGCATTGGTCAACAACGCCGTATCCCAAACAGGAGAAAAACAAGGCTGCAGATGAAGCGTAGGAAGGGCCTCACCGTCGACCCTCACGGAATCATAGACTTCCAATTCTTCGATCTCACGAAGCGCCTTGACGACCAGTGGATCATCCGCATCGTAGCCCAAGCACTCGAGCGCCATGATGGAGTTCGCCATTGCCGGATAGATC
>Ga0224501_10005198_pt1 | contig 10269 bp, 4 predicted proteins | sample SF_Oct11_sed_USG_4_FD_169105 | JGI IMG/M metagenome (GOLD analysis project Ga0224501, IMG submission 169105) | Sediment microbial communities from San Francisco Bay, California, United States - SF_Oct11_sed_USGS_8_1 | ecosystem: Environmental > Aquatic > Marine > Sediment | place: USA...
ACACCTGAGCCATACTTGGTAAACATGAGTGATGACCGATCTGTAGTTAGCAGCGCCCGAACTAATTCAACTCGACACACAAGGGATACTCAGCAGCATAGCCCAAGAGCTAAGCTGCAGATTACACCAAGACTGAAAGAAGATGGCGGTAGTAAAACTGAAGACTTGTTGTATCGTTGGGGAATCCATGTCGATGGTCAGGGTAGTGTGGTGAGTAATGTCTTCCATTTTTGATGTGTGAAAAGAAAGTATCGATATTAGTCCTATTTTTGCTACTTATCGTGTCTTAGTGGTACCTAAAGTGATTGGATGTAGTTTGTCATTTAAATATGGATAGGCAATCGCCAATCTGAAGATCAAATACTAATTTGCTTCTGACACGACAAATAGACTTTAACTCAACAGGAATCATTGTGATTATATCACGAGTCATTGTACCTTTATGTCAAAGAGTAGACAACTTCTGTAATAGCCACACCCACATTTCGGAATGGTTACCATTCCGAAATGTGGATGTGCAGGTTTATTACTGTTTACATGAGATTTGCATCAAGCTCGATGACACTGCTGTATACTGAAAGCTACTAGTTAAAGCTTGATGATGACCTTATTCTATTGCATTCAATTTTGGATATATAAATGACTATTGTAAACAATTCGGGTTAAGAATTGTGACACTTCTTTTTGCAGATTCCAGAACTTTCTGTACCTTTGATAAATGGACGGATTGATTTTGATAAGATGACCACGGAAATTGATGATCGAGTAGAAGAAATTGAGAGAGACCTAGCCGCTCAATTCCTGGCTTCTAAACAGGCAGTGGATAAACTCAAGCACCAGGCTGATCAGACAGGTAGACAGACATTGGTTTCATATTAAATTCAAAAACTAATTCAATTCCCTGGAACACCCTTCTTCTTCTGCCGGGTTAGATATTTGTTTTTCACCAATTACGGCTTAGCGTGGAGCACCACACGCGGGTAAGTATCAGCAGGGGATCAGCATACCTAACTCAGTTTACACATCACCTGCTGAGAAATTGGGTGATCTTAACGAGGAGGGGGTGGTGGATCTTTGACAACCGTGGAGTGATCTTGACCTTCATCCACTGTTCGGTACCTTCATTTTTCTACCGTGGTGATCCGAACCCACGCTAGCAATTCAGAGTAAGGGACTTGCTAAAGGCCCATACCAGAAAAACCCCCCGCCAGCAGTTAGGAGCGAACCTGCGATCTATAGTTTGCAAATCAGGCCTTTCAACCAACTGAGCTATCCTGGACCATCCTGAAAACAGGCCATCGGCTTAGTGATGCCATCCGTGAGTAACGAGATGACCTCTCTTGTGGAGGTGAGCTAGATTCAGTTAGAAGCAACATGTACACTCCAAAAGTTTGTATGGTGTTCAGCTTTACATTTTCGAAATAATTATGAGACTAGTTAGCGGATGAGAATCTTGTGATATACTGTAAAATAAATGCATATTCTTACATATTGATGGCATTACTCGGCCAATGGCTGCATGGTGTCCAGGATGTATGATATTGTCATTAGAGAAGGCAGCTCTCAGGGGTGGGTCTTTTTTCTTAAATGGCATCTCATATCAAATATAACAAAGATCACAGAATAAAATAGCCCGGAATTTTAACCTTCGACCTTTAGGCTAGCATAGTAGCTACTAATCGACCATTTCTTCTAGATGCAAATCACTAGAATATTATTTACTGCTGCCTCGTGTCGATCGATCCGAAGTTTGAACCCAGCGATTTTCAATAATGAGCCAAGCCCTTTAGCCACTATTCAGGCTTTTCGACAGGGTTTTTCTCATCAAATATATTCTAGTCTACCCACTATACAATCATAGGCGTTTGTGGTCAAGCTAACATACCCTTAACGTGGTGGGTAAAAAAGGCTCTATATTTATTTAAAGTCGGGTGGCCTGTGCATTAGCCAAGTAGACTGAAATCGTGCGAACATCAACATTTGTGTTGGCAGCTAAATAAAAGAACAAAGTCCAACGCGTTAGTCTGTCCGAACAACCGTAACAGGGAGTCAGCGTATTATTCTTGCTGTCGCACAACTTGCCTCGAGTCGCCTCGTCCTAACGCATTCGGACGACTTGTCCCATCGAGCAGAAAACTCCAACATGTATGTTTGGGCAGTACAGCGCGTTGGATAAGGGGCAGGGTAACACACAACGAACGTTGACTTGTCCGAAAAGGCCTTATGATTTGACCTTGTAGAATTCATTATTCCTCATTTGCTGACAATTGAGCAAGAGCCAACGGAGCCAACTCCACCAGCTCCTCCAGAACCTGAACCAGGACGATCCAGAGAGAAGAACCAGAGAGATCTGTCAGAGTTCAACCTGCCAAGGCGGGACGTGAATATTGTGCAGCAGGCGAAGAAACTAGGTCTGAAGAACCGTGATGTCAGTAATGTGTTTGTAGCTAAACAAGCTGGGTAAGTGGGTCAACTCGTTTGCTCATCCAGTCGGCCATTCTTAGTTCTTCCGAATGGGCTTTGTTGGCCATTATTCAGCCGGCCGATTGGTCAAGCGATTACCTCCTATGGTGAAAGGGATCTTTGGTGACGAAGTAGTCACACATTCATGATAATTGTACAGCTAGGCTTGTTTTTACCGTTCAAAATACACACATTTACACTCGGAATGTTCTCTTCAGAACTGGTAGGGGTGGACATCATGTAGATATCCCAGCTGAGGTACATATATCTGTTCCATTTTCTGCATTCTTCGATCCATGTTCATGGGTTTTCAATTTTTTCAGTAAGAAAGCTTACCGACCCTCTTCAGGAAAGCTTGACCTCTCCAAGGTCATGAGCCGAGTCAACTCCGGCGTGAGAGTGAAATCTGCTGGCAAACAAAGGAGGGCTGCAAAAACTGAGGCATCACCACTCGCCATCAATGGTATGGCAGCTAAGCAGTGAGGTTTAACAGAAAGCGATCATTTATTTGGTTTTTAAAGCCCTTTCTTTTACGATTACCAATGAAGTTAAGCCACAATCATTGGCTGGCACGCTTTTAGAGTTCCCCTTTCATCTGGTTCATCTGAAGCTGATGCCCACTTGAGGGCCATTTTGAGTGGTTTTCCAGTCGCTAAACTCATTAATCATTATTAAACGGGTTATGACATGGTCGATGGTTGATGCTTTTCGGAGTTGTGTTCCTCATTCTTAAAGGGAGGCAACTCCGCATTCATTGCAGCGATAGCGAGTGATCTCTTTCGACAAACCAAATATCGATCACTCGAATAACTACGGCTCCAACGGCCCAAATAGAAATACAATGGGATCTAATTACTAAAACTTAATAACCTAGTGATCTTCACCCCCTTATAACATTGAGTAGAACTCAAAGTTGAACGTAAGATTGGAGAAAACGTAAGTTATAAGAAGTGCTTTGCCGGTTTTCCCTAGCCCTAAATAGAGGCCAGTGCATTCGGGCCTCTATAATTGTGCAATAATGGTACTAACGCTCATTGACAGAGTTGAAAAACTGCGCTCTGAAACCCTATTTCTATATTTTTGTTGCATGGTTTCTCTATTCAGACTTGTGTAACTACATGCCTAGTATACACATGCAAACGCATTTGTCAAACATCGGCACATAAGCTGAGAAATCAATGCAAACACCAACAGCTTTGTGTTAATTTCCTATCTCGAGGCCAATGCTGGTGCGTCGACGGTCTAAAAAGTACGTCGCCGAGGGCTCTAAGTATGCGCATTGGATAGGGCTATATCTAAGCTTTCATTTGAACTGGGTATTGGGCCTATTTGTTCATGTTAGGCTTCAGAATCTACAAACAAGTGAAGTCACTTTTGCCCATAACCCCTTTAGAACCATTGATGATTGGATTTCCCAATTCGAAAGGGGTCTAGTGGTCAACAGAGTGTACTCACTCTTCTTTGTGTAAGACTTACCTATGTACTCAATCTCCAAAGAGTTCAAAGGAGCAGGTATGCCCAGCCTGCAGTCAATGAGTCGCAGCATTCGACTCATTTCATTGGCTCCCTATGTGCTCAGTGTGTTCCAAATTCTACACTACACTGTCTTCAGACACAAATAGTTCACATATCTATGATTATTATTGTTATTTTTCTCCTACAAGCAGAAGGATCTTGCGCTTTTCTTGGCATTTTTTCTTACATCTTCCTCGTTGAAAGAGTTTATTTCCTGTTATGATAATCCAAACAGAATTTGGAGAAAAAGATTTTCTGGCTCTAAGATAGAGCCTTCCCCCCAAAACTGCTCCTCAGTTTTAAAGGAAAGTTGGGCACACTTGTTTAAACGGGATGGTGCGGTCAGCACTGCAAGCCGGCTCCTTGAACAATTGCATGCCTGAACATGTCCTTAAATTATTTTTCCTCTGCAGACTGTGGTATATTTGTTATGTAGGTAATGAAAAGGTGGAGAGCCATTGTACACCCAAAATACATACTGATATCGAGCGTAAAGCCTCCGTACCCAATCAGAGGCGAGTTAACTTTGAACTAGCGAATCAGGAGTGTCATGACAATGTTGCCAGTAAACATCATAAAGAGAAACTATCCATGATTGGACAGCTGAAGAAGACTGTAAAGACGCTCAGTCTAGAAACAGGTAGAACACCGCAATAGTCTACCCAATATAAAATTCGGACATATATTTCGCCAGCTACAGTGAATAATTATTTGTGACCAAGAAGTCGCTCTCGGAAGTTCCTACATCTATATCCTAATTGCATGATAATTCAAAGTTTCATTGCAACTGGCACTCTGCAATGCATATGCCTCCGGTATGTAAGCAATGGACAGTTCGCATTGAAAAAATTCTAACAAGTCTAAGTTCAAATAGTGACACTGGTTCAAACACAACCTGTTCGTGGAATTTTTCAGAAATTCATTAATCTGGCATAACCAGATGATTTAGTTGAGTTAGTTGACAGAATTGGGATGTCACTATTCAGTATTATCTCCTCTTGTAGATGGAACCATACAGGAGGAAACACAGGCCGCGGTCCCACTGGCTCCAAAAGAGCAGACAACTCCTTATTGCCTTCCTGAACAAGTAAAGGCGCATATGTCACGATGTGTCAAAAAGCCACCGATACCAACCAATGAAATCGGACAAAATACACATCCTGATCATGGATTGTCCAATCAAACGCGGCAAAATCTTACTAAAGGAAACACTTCCAGACAGGAAAGAATGACTGTTCACAAACCGCCTGTGAGTTTGGCTGATAACCACATTAACAGTCAGCCAGCTGGTGAGAGGCGGGGCAGAGTACGCTCTGCACCAATCATTAGAAAGCTAAATAGAGAACAATCGCAAGAGCGAAAGTTATCTGACCACCGATTGGCTGACGGAGATATGGGAAGTGGACTGGAACCTCGGCAACCGCCTCGAGCTGTTCGTCGAACTGGGATAGATGATGAGGTCACAACTACCATGGTAAAGTAGTTTCCCATCTCCCTTGCACAGCTGCAATGAGTGATGCGAAAATTGGCCTATACAGAGTCTATTTGACTCACCATTTCTCAGGGAGGTTCATTAGGAGACTTTCTGCCCGCACCTGTTTGGCCCATAGAGAAGGTATAACTCTATTTGTGCGCTTTCTTTATTCAACATCGAGATCAGAATCCGACAAGGGTGTTGGGAGGCAAAGTGTCATCCGAACTGGGCATCTAACCATAGACCTCTGGTATAGCATCCACAAAGCTACTGCCATGGGTGAGATCATAAGTTCGGACTCGGATGTACTCGCTGAATGGCTAAGCGTTTTTGGACAAGCTGTGCAGTGTAGCCCTTGCGCATCAAATGCAAAGGGGCTCTATGATTATTCGCTTGCTGTGGTTTTACAACCATTGAGTACTAATGCCCTGATTTTACAGGCTCAACTAGGAGAAGATGGCGATGTTCCAGATGAGCACCAAGGTGGCTTGTCAGGACAGAGGTCTCATTACAAGCCCACCTCTCTCTGTCGACCTAATAGTGCTATTACTACTAGACCTCCGACTAATGTAAGTCAGGGTTTCTGTGAAAAGCACAGTTCAATCCACCTCTCCCTTCTCATGAAGAGTAGTTGAGTGTCAGAGGGTGATATGACTTACTCCTAGCCAGGAACCAGAGACAGGCAACGGGAAAATAGCTCAGTACCATCCCACACCAACACGACTATGGCAGGTCATGGGAAGCTTGCTTTCAGCGGAATACCTCATTAACAATCCTAATGTGAAGGTTACAAGGATACATCGTCCCCCTGTTGTAGATAAGAAAGACCAGAGTTCAATCGGCACCAGTCAGGCGCCCCAGCAGGCCTTCAGGCGGAGGCTACATTGTTACGACACAACGCACCGAAATTCCTCGTACCATCGAGGAGAAACAGGAAGTGGGAAAAGTCAAGGATAAGATTGGTCGTATGGGACTGGATATGCAAACAGCTGTGCTTGACAGGTGAGAAAAATCTGTGAATAGTTGATGCCAGAGGGTTTCCCCTGGCTGCATATTTACTGTCTTATTTTGTCGGTTATAATCAGTGCTTAAAATCTGTGGGCATGGTCACTAAGTACGTTTGAGCGTGCAGGAGGACGCTGAGTGATGATGCAGATCACTCCCCCCTGGCCCACACTACAGTGTCTTCTCAGCAGGATTTTAATAACCTAATCTCACGGTTTAGAACACAGAATTTGCCCCAACTCGATTGGCAAAGTATAACTACACAGTGGGTGCTGCCAAGTATTGCCGCGTCTCATGAAATCTCGTTGCCCAAATTTATAATCGCATTTGAACATATAAAGCAATTGGCAAGAGTTGATGTAAGCCAGGTTTCATTCGTTTTGAAAGTACAAATTTTACGAGTTCCGTAACAACTTTGACTCAACAGGTTTTGTTCTGCTTTAAGAGCTCTGCTGCCTCCGCCCCGCCAGGATAGCTGGCAGCATGAGATGACGTCTGATTTTCATACGTCTGGCTTGCTCTCCTCACCTGCTGTCTGGCTAAAAGACGAATACCAGAAACTCGTTAAGGCAAGACATGACGTCGAAAGATGTGAACGGATAATGAGAGGTGAGACAACTACCAAAAAGAAAAAGCGTCGTCCTGTTAGCGCTAAACGTTAGTCACATGACACATCGAATCAACCGATCATATAAATAGTTCTGTATGACGCTGTCACTATGTGCGTATTGCATTACATGTATGCAAAGTAATTGTTTTTCTAACATATAACTACATATATGTACATGTACAGTGACCTGTCTGGAACACTCATAATTGCTGGCTTCCCTTTTCGACTTCGTATATTATTATTATGGATGAACGAAATGAGAGCCATTTACGTGCAGTCACTTGATATATGCCATTATGTCATCATCACCATCCATGCAATCCTGCAGCTGGTAAAAATAATAACGATACGTCTGAGTATCCTTTATTCATATAGCATCTGTCAGTCTTGGGAGATGGTGGTCCGACTTCTGGTGATGACAATGCCCATGGCCAATCTGTCTCTGCCTGGGTGCAAGATGGCTCAGTGTGTGTTTCAATGCTTCAAACAAGACATTGTGAAGGAATAGTCTTGCATGAGAGGTTGGGGGCCAGTCAACCTAATCCATTTGTGTAGTTTACACATCATCCGGCAAAACTTCGGCTTCTTTTCACAAGAAGGGAGAGGTGGAGAGATCTTGAGCCTTATCTACTGGTTGGGACCTAATTAAATAAAAAATTGCACTATATCAGGCTCCCTAACTAATGAGTGAATGGTCCATAAACCAATTCAGATGTATGTAGTAATTTTTTGTCCCGGTTATATCCCGAAATTCCCTGTTCGGGGGTGGTGAAGTTTACTCCCTGGTTAACAAACAGACTTAGTTGGAGCTCAGGAGCGAGTTAAGGTCGGATGCCCTTCCTGTCACCACCATTGACGTTTTCTCGGATTCAAACCCACGGCTCACTGCCCGCAAATCATGTATTATAACTGCTAAGCCATAGCTGCTCCCTGATGTACGTATTAATAAAGGCAGTAAATTTCTGTCCTCTAACAAGTGAGCAGACAACTCCGAATTGTGGTGGTTAGTGTGTGGTATCTACAGACCTAGGGAAAACCCAATTATGATCGGTTATGGTGGCAATCTTTTATCCTCAGTTTGAAATTCTGGTGTTTATAGTGACAGCACTAGTCATGTGACACAAGAGGCTATGGGAGTTTATTTCATTGGAAACTTTTATTCAACTGAAAAGCATTATAAACATCATGACATGGGAAAAAATACATAACTAGGCAGCGCAATAGTCTGTGACACAGAAGCCTAACTAGTTGTCAGCCCATTGGTGCAATATGAGGCACTAGCTAAAGGCTAAAGGATAGTGGTTAGGTAGTATTCCATTTTACCAACTTTCCTAACTTAAAGATTTTGAATCTGAGATATGCTTTATTTAAAAAAAGATGGTCATTTCCGACGGAAAAATCTCTATCACATCAAGGTTAGCCGTAAGCGTATGATATTAGATGTCTATAAGGTCAGCAGATTGGTCCGCGGACTGTGCCAAGCTATCTGTGATGAGTGGAGTTGGTGCGGGGCATTGGAATATTAAAACTTTTCCGCCTCCTAATACTGGTTGAGACGAGTAGTGATAAGGACTCGTAGAGTCTGATCAAACGCCGTACAAACACAGAGGCCGGATTTATCCGGCGACCAATCGAAGCTGGATACGGGCTGCGTAGACATGGCTATATTCTGCAGAAGGTCCACTGAACCAATGACACCTTCCGGACTGCCTTCTTCTACCTTCTGCACCCGTTTAGAGGGATAGTTACTAAGAGAGAGAACAAAATAGGTTGATTACATGGGCCAGCGGCATGAAGAATGGGACTAGCGATGCAGAGTGGGAATTCCCAAGCAATCAGAGCACAAGTTAGTAACAGCTATGCGAGTCTCGGCAGAAAAAAATTGTTCTATCAGCCAGTCATACAACACGCGAGTCTGAGGCACATAAAAACTTACGTCGTACAAAACCCAAATTTGCCCCTCTAAGCAAAATCTTCAACAGTTACTTCTATTGCTGCTGAGATTCAATACTGAAGAATATTCAACAACAAAAATGGCTGTATACTTTGATGCACCCGCAGAAGGCTGTGTGTTCAGTTTCCATTCCAGGAGCTCGATCTGCTAGTTGGCATCACTTGTAGTACTGAGTTTCTCGAAGTACAACTGAGGATGAGTTTACAGTGCTAGAGAATAACTTACTATTTCCATAAGTTAAGGGTTCCTGTTCCACCCGTAGTCATGAATATGTCTCTATTCTGTGGCAGATGCTTCACACACCAAACTGTTGACTTGTGAGCCTACAACGGGCAATTAGTAGACGTCCAAGAACTCGAATAATTATGCCCATTTCATTGCTGGATGAAAATTAGGTTAATGAAGTTCTAAAATGCAATAAAAGAGAAGACCAAGTTTCTCGATGCACTGCGAATGCTGAAGTCATTAAAATTGTGCTGGGAGGGCCATGCAACAAGAGCTGCGAGTAATTGGCCTGTGAAAATGGAAAGCAACCGGAAAAGAAAAAGAGGGCCCCCCCGAGACTAGATGGAAAGACGACATTGTTGCTATGGCTGGTGAAAGCTGGACAGACATGGCGAAAGACAGGCAGATGAGTTCGTTTTAGAGGGAGGTCTTGCCCAGCAGTGGGAAAGAGATGGCTGCATGAAGGTGATGATGGTTATGCTCTAGAGGGATCATGTAGCCACTGGCAACAGGCAATACGCAGAACCGACCAATGCCAGCGCCACAAACTGATCTATGAAATATGGATCATACATAAAATGGTAGCTAGCTACAGAATCTCATTGTCAATTTAAAGGACATCATGTCATTATGATTAATGTAATTATTCTATTTGGCACTTGGCCATCCTATTTAACAGGCTTCCTAGACGTGATGCTAACTGGAGTGGTAGCAGCTAGGAATTATGTGAGCAGCTCATTCTTACAGTGGTCTTTCATCATGGCTAGGACACAAACCCAGGAGCTATTGATCTAGAATTATCCGGTCTAGCCACTGAGCTATGCCGCTATACCGATGAGCTTTATCCGGTCTAGCCACTGAGCTATGCCGCTATACCGATGAGCTTTATCCGATCTAGCCACTGAGCTATGCCGCTAGACCGATGAGCTTTATCCGGTCTAGCCACTGAGCTATGCCGCTATACCGATGAGCTTTATCCGGTCTAGCCACTGAGCTATGCCGCTATACCGTTGAGCTTTATCC
>Ga0224501_10005199_pt1 | contig 10268 bp, 12 predicted proteins | sample SF_Oct11_sed_USG_4_FD_169105 | JGI IMG/M metagenome (GOLD analysis project Ga0224501, IMG submission 169105) | Sediment microbial communities from San Francisco Bay, California, United States - SF_Oct11_sed_USGS_8_1 | ecosystem: Environmental > Aquatic > Marine > Sediment | place: USA...
AAGCATTTCACGTATTTCCGCTGGGTTTTCTTTAGAATTAACGATAAGGATTCCCTCATCGTTTAGTCCTTCTGTTACTGGAACAGCCTTTAGTAATGATGGGTCTAGAACAGCTACTACGTCTGGGTTGTAAACTGCGCAGTGCGTTTGGATTGGTTCGTCGCTAATTCTCGTGAAGGCGCGTACTGGTGCCCCCATTCTTTCCGGACCGAATTCTGGGAATGATTGAATGTATTTTCCTTCGTTGATTGCTGCTCGTGCGAGGAGTTCGCTGGCTGTCCATGCTCCTTGACCGCCTCTGCCGTGCCATCTGACTTCTAATATTTTTTTCAAGACATTTTTCACCGTTAAGCCTTTTCAACCTAATTGAAAAACCCAACATATACACTTTTCTAAAAAGGGCTCTGTTAACTCTTCGGGACTTTTAAGGTGAGCGGATAGGCTGTTAACCATCGGGACTTTCCAATGCAGAATAACAAAAGGAATAACCAGAAGATAACTGCTGGGAGGCTCCTTTGAGTGCGTGGATACACGTTTAAGGAGCATCCATTCAACAGGAGTTTATGTCTTTCTCAGTGCTATTATAGCGCATATTGTGAAACATACAAAGAGGGCTAAGCCACTTAATTCGAGGAACCTTAGCACTATTACATTGAAGTAGATTCCATAAGGCAATGTTGAATTTAGCGTCTGGAATATCGCTGACAAAGTCAGAAATGTGAAGCATAAAGCGAAGTAAAGCAAATGGGTCTTTCTTTGCTTTAAATAGCGCCATGTACAGTAGATCAGTAAGAGAAGACTAAGAAAGACATAATTCAGCTCAATCAACATCTGGACTATTAACATATGATTTGCTCCGTCAGTATTCTTTTATTCTATTATTTTATATTTATACTTCGGGCTAAACTTGAATGGCAATCTAGAAAGAATAATAATGACGCTTGCAGTAGTTTCTTTTGCTTTTACTTCAGTAAGCCTACTAAGCATACGAGAAGTTCCTTTAACCAGAGAAGAAGCAATCGAAATAAGCAAGGGCTCGAGTCTTGTCAAAGAAGGCTTAGCAATCGCATATAGCATCTCGGTTGAAGCAAATTATTACAATTCTCAAAGGATAGAACAATTGAGGGAATGGCACCAAGAGGAGATATTTGAGAACGTCCCAAAGGATGAATTCTGGGAAGAGAAAGTCCCGAAAGGGCACAGCGTATGGGAGATAATTTGGTACATAGGTACAGGGATAGGTGGTTACAACATAGGCGTAATTGTTGACGCTGAAGTCGGGGTAATAATCACCGAGGTAAAAGGCATAGTATTTCTTTAGGAAGTTACAAGATGAAGTATGCGCTTGCTTCGTTTAGCACAGAAATGTATGCATTACCTTGTACGTCACTGAGGAAAACGATTTCTGCATTTTAGGGCTTGGTGTGGTCTTATGAAGTTGTAGTAGATTTTCATTCCGTCGATGATTATTCAAATCCCCGAAGAGTTAACAGACCTCTAAAAAGAATATGAAATTGTCGCAAAATTTAGAATTACCGCGCTAGCAGAGAATTTGGAAGAAAAATTGCCGAAAAACTTATTCTTCAACCTGAGATGTCCTTAATAAGGAGGCAATGTTTTGAATTCAAAAGATGAATTAGTGGTTTTTCTTAGGGAGCAAATTAAGATTGAAGACAAGATTGTGGAATCGTTAAATAGTGCCTTGGGGGAAATAGGAAATCCAGCTGTCAAGGGAGTTTTGAAGGGGATATCTTTAGATTCTGTGAAGCATGCAGAAATGTATGCGGCAGCTGTTAAACTGTTAACAAGTGTTTCCCAAGCCCTTACACAAGAACATCTCGACAAACAAAGAGAACTCGTGAAAGAGCACATACGCATAGAAGCAGAACTCATCGAAAGAATTAGCAAGGTAATACCCAGCATCGAAGACGAGAAAGTTAGGCTTCTCTTGAACGCAATATTATTGGATGAGAAAAGACATCATAAACTTTTGAAGAAAGTCCTAGAGATTCTCGTTCGAGGAGAGACCATAACAGAAGAAGACTGGTGGGACGTTCTTTGGAAAAACGTTCCATTCCACGGTGCCCCAGGAGGATAAAGCCCCCTAATTGATGCTTCTAACACAAGTTATCCAACCCTTCGATCGGCTGACGCAGTGATTTTTTTCGATTATATCTATGGCCTGCTTGCAAATTAATCTAGTTGGCTTAGAAACTAACATTAATATTACTCAATCGATATTGTCTCATCTCTGAATGTAGAAAAACTAATCTTTAATGAAAATCAACGAGAATAATCAGGATGGAAAATGAAAATGGATGTACTTGAGGAGCTTGGTAAAAAGGTGGTGTTGCTGGGGAACGAAGCGATCGTAAGGGGAGCCCTTGAAGCTGGAGTAGGATTCGTTGCTGCTTATCCTGGAACCCCTAGCTCTGAAGTTCCAATGACTTTTTCTAGGATAGCGAAGAAGGTGGGACTTTACTTCGAATACTCATCTAACGAGAAAGTTGCATTTGAGGCAGCTACCGGAGCAGCATGGTCAGGAGTGAGAGCAATGACCAGCCAAAAACACTTTGGGCTCAATGTTGCAGCCGATTCCATTCCGCCTGTAGCGTATACGGGCGTGAGAGCTGGTTTCGTCGTGATGGTAGCCGACGATCCTTCTGCTTGGAGTTCCGCACAGACCGAACAGGACACGAGATATTATGCAAGGATGTTCAAATTGCCAATGCTCGAACCAAGCAACCCTCAGGAATGCTTAGACTATACAAAACTCGCTTTTGATCTGTCTGAAGAGTTTGAAATACCTGTTTTTCTGAGGACTACCACAAAGATTAATCATTCCATCGGAACTGTAAGGCTTGGCGAAATAAAAAAACCTAAGATCCGCGGCAGATTCCAAAAGGATCCCGACAAATACTATAACCTTAAGCCCCATTTGCAGGTACTTCATGAGAGGTTAAATGAAAAACTCAGGCAAATAGAGGAAAAGTATGGTCAAAAGCTAAACAAGGTGTTTCCAGGAGAAGGAAAAATAGGAATAATAACGTCAGGAGTTAGTTTTGAATACGCTAAAGAAGCATTGCTAGAGCTAGGACTGAAACCGTCGATTGCAAAAATCGTTTTAACTCACCCCATATCAAAAAGTTTTGTTAGTAACTTCATCAAAGATAAAGAAGCTGTTTTAGTCTTAGAAGAACTTGAACCAATTCTGGAGAATTTTGTAAAACAGATTGCAAAAGAAGCTAACCCGAACCTCGTTATTCACGGTAAAGACTTACTCCCCAAATCTGATGAATATAACCTTGAGAGAGTAATCCCCGCCCTCGAAAAAATATTCGGGAAAAAATTTGGCATAGACTTCAATGACCATAAGAAAAAGGTTGACTCGGCATCGAAGAATCTTACTCCAAGGAAGCCTATCCTTTGTCCTGGTTGTCCGCATAGGTCAACATTCTACGCTGTCAAAAAAGTTTTTGGAGATGAAGCCATCTACGCCGGAGACATCGGTTGTTACATTCTCGGAGCACTTGACCCCATCAACATGCAAGATTTTGTTGTCAGCATGGGGGCGGGCATCGGAGTGTCTCATGGCATAGGCATAGTGAGTGATCAAGATGTTGTTGCTTTTGTAGGCGACTCCACATTCTTCCATGCAGCCATGCCCGCAATACTAAACTACCGATTCAACAACGCTGGAAAAACTCCTCTTGTAGTTGTTCTGGACAACGCCATCACTGCAATGACTGGTCACCAGCCCCATCCTGGATCAGGTTTCACAGGAATGGGTGAGAAAGTGGAACCGGTGAAAATAGAAGATGTCGTTAAGGCATTAGGAGCACAAGTGAAGGTCTCAAATGCTTTCAGCCAAAAACAATTGATTCAGGCTTTGCAAGACCTCAAGAGCATCAAAGGACCAAAAGTATTGATTAGCAGAGGAGGATGTAGACTATTAACGAGGCGACAATTCCACGCAAAAGGGCTCGCAATACCAACGTTCCAAATAGATCAAGAGAAATGCACAAAGTGCGGCATATGCACTAACGATTTTGCTTGTCCCGCAATAGTCAAGGCGACGGTGGAACCCGGAGGAGAACCGGTATACTCCATAAATCCGGATATATGCTTGGGCTGTGCAGTATGTGTGCAAATATGCCCTGAAGGAGCCATACATGCTGTCAAAAAGGAGGGAGAAAAATGAAGTTTGATGTCATGCTAACTGGGGTTGGAGGGGAAGGAGTCTTAACAACGCAGGTGATGATAGCGAGAGCAGCCAACATAGAAGGCCATTATGTTAGAGGGGTTCAATTACACGGACTTGCTCAGAGAGGAGGAGTAATACCCACTTTTGTTAGGTTTGGCTCAGAGAAGGAAGTGTCTTCGCCGGGGATAATGCAAGCCAACGCAGACCTCATTCTTGCTTTTGAAGCGTTAGAAGCAGTGAGAGCAACCTATTATGCTAGGAAAGAGAAAACCACATTTGTCATCAATGATTATTCTCTGGTACCAATCTACGCAAGCCTTTTCAACATTCCTTATCTAACCATGAGCGAGATTATTAGGAGAATAAAGCCTTTCGCCAAACGAATTCATGTTTTCAAAGTCTCTGACCTCGGTAGAGAAAAGTTGGGAAATGCGATTTTCGGGAACACAATACTCGTTGGCGTCGTCACCGGAATCGGGTTACTTCCACTAAAAGAGGACAGTTTGCTTGAGGCAATAAAAGTCACCGCACCAAGAGAAATGGAGAATAATATCAAGGCTTTTGAGCTGGGCCTACAACTCGGTAGAGAAAAACGATCCGCACGATGAGCAACTTAGGGAATGTTCCAATGGGAAAAACTATAAGAGACTACAGCTCAACGCATAGCCTAATCCACAACAAACGTTGGTGTCAATGAAGAGGTGGATGAAGCTTGGCGCGAGAAAAGACGAAACCTGAAGAAGAGAAAGCAGTCAAAGAGAAGGCGACCAAAGTCGAGAACGTTGTCCTCATTTGAAGAAAACCGGTAATGAACTATGTAGTTGCCTGCATAACCTTCTTTAACGCTGGCGAAAAAAAGGTCGTTGTTAAAGCAAGGGGGCGGGCGATCAGCAGAGCAGTTGATACTATCGAATTGCTTCGCCGTGCCTTTGTCAAGAATTTAGAAATAAAAAATATTGCCATCGGCACTGAAAAACTGGTTAGAGCTGAGGGTCAAGAATCAAACGTTTCAACATTTGAAATAACAGTGGCTAAAGCCGGGTCCAAGTAGCTTCTCGGAAAGCAGATCCGTTTTCCAGTTTCTTTCGCTGCTATCTATCCTTTGCTGAGCTGTTTTTTCCACTTCTAATTTTGGATCGTAAGAAAAATCTTTCAGGCATTTTCAGATAGCTATAAAAAATGCCGCGCGTTAATGGGATATTCTTGGTGAGGGGTATGGGTAGCTATCCGAGAATAGTTGTTCGCCCGCCTGGTCCGAAGGCGAGAGAGTTGGTTAAGAGAGATGAGGCTTCGATTTCACATTCATATGTTCGTTTTTATCCGCTTGTCATAGAATTGGGAAAGGATTGTATTGTAAAAGATGTGGATGGGAACGAATACATTGACTTCAACTCCGGGTTGGTATGCCTAAACGTGGGACACAACCACCCCAAAGTTGTTAGCGCGATAAAGAACCAATGCGACAGATTTCTCCACTACTCCAACACAGATTTCTATTACAGAGAGGTCGTGAATCTTGCTGAAAAACTGATTGAAATAACCCCTGGAGGGTTTGAGAAAAAGGTATACTTTGGAAACAGCGGAGCAGAGGCTGTGGAAGCAGCTGTCAAACTTTCTAAGTGGCACACCCGCAAGCATCGGTTCATAGCCTTTATCGGCGGCTTCCACGGTCGAACGTTAGGGGCGCTGTCCCTCACCGGGAGCAAGTTGGTTCAAAGAAGATACTACTTCCCTATGCTCCCTGGAGTAACACACGTGCCCTATCCTTACTGTTATCGCTGTCCCTTCAAGCTGTCATATCCAGACTGTAGTTACTGGTGTGTAGACTTCATCGATGAGCTGATTCTGCAAAAATATGTGCCTCCAGAAGAAGTTGTTGGCATCGTTTTTGAGTCCATCCAAGGAGAAGGTGGATACGTGGTTCCTCCTCCAGAATACTTTCAACGTCTCAAAAAACTGGCCGACAAATATGGTTTCCTTTTAATCGACGACGAGATTCAGTCGGGTATGGGCAGAACTGGAAGATGGTTCGCCATTGAGCATTGGAAAGTCGAACCCGACGTTATTTGTGTAGCGAAAGCCCTAGCATCGGGGCTTCCCTTGGGTGCAACTGTGGCTCGAGCTCGGCTGATGGATTGGGAAGGGGGTTCCCATGCCAGCACCTTTGGAGGAAATCCCTTGGCCTGCGCGGCTGCACTCGCGGTTATAGATGTGATTAAGGGAGAGAAACTTCTTGAAAACGCTGAGAAACAGGGCAACTACATCATGAAGTGGTTGCAAAACCTAAAAGAAGAGCGTGAAATTGTCGGGGACATTCGAGGGAAGGGATTGATGATTGGCATTGAGATTGTGGAAGACAAAGAAACCAAGAATCCAGGGGCTGACAAAGCTAGGGAAGTTATGCTGAGGTGTTGGAAACGAGGAGTAGCCATAATATCATGTGGCGCTTCCACCCTCAGAATAGTTCCGCCACTGACTATAACTAGAGAACTCGTAGACGCTGGCCTAGAAATAGTCGAAGACGTGATCAAGGAAGTTGAAAAAGAAAAATAGAGCTGTCGCATGTTTGTCAAAAGAACAAAAACGTTTCAAGATGGTGCAACGCGCGCGCATACTCATTTTACATATTTTGACTTCATTAAATCTATATCCTTGAACAAATCAAGGTTTTGACACCGGAAGCCAGCGATGAGATGGAAGTGCCAACTGAACGCGGACTAGTTGTTTGTCCAAATCCGAAATGCCAAAGGAAGATTGAACAGCCCATTCTCTTGAGTGATTTGTCAACAGCATCAGCGGAACAGTACTACGCTTGTCCTCACTGTTTCATCAAACTAGACGCGATTTCTACTCAAACTCAAAAGCAAAAAGAGAAAGAAAAGAAAAGAGAAGAGCCTCTGGTCAAACCACCGGAGAAGGAAGAAAAAGGGCCTTCAAGGTGCGCTGGTTATCTTGGATACTTGGCATGTCGTCCTAAAAACAAACCTATCCCGCGAGAATGCCTAGTCTGTCCAAGAGTATTGGACTGCGCGATTGGAATAAGTGACTCTTGATGAGGCAGATCTAAGTGCCCTTGCGTGGAGTTATTATTTTCTGAACACTTCACCGAAACTATTTCTACGCGTGCAATGTCTGAGAGACCTCTGTAACATAGCGCGCGTCACACGGTAAGGTAGAAGAAAGATAGTTACTTCTGTGGGTCGGTTAGAATGTCTATGGATGTGAAAGATCTAGAGGTCAGTTCCAACTGATCTGCGAGACCCTTCCTCGCATACGCGTTTTTAATTCTGATTCGCGTTCCCACAGCCAACCCCTTCGCAACGTCTGCCAATTTTCTCCACGCTGAAACCCCAATTTTTCCAGTGTCATCCCTCAACTCGAAGGAGGCGACTGCAACCTTCTCGTTTCGTGAGGTGACAACTTCCCTCACGGTAGGAGTCGTTGCAATAGTTCCTTCGACAGTTATTGGGCCGTCTTCTCTTATCTCACCTACTTTTTTTACCCATCGCGTGATGGGAGGATAGTTGATCTCCGCAGCCTCTGGTGGAGAAATTTGGATATTTCCACGCGATCCCACATGTAACTCCAGCTTTCCATCTAGCCCCTCACGCACGTATCCATGCGAAACCTCGATGATTTGGCCTTGTTCAACTTTCCCAGTCTCCACCAAGGCTGTCTTATCGTCCCACAAAACCACCTTCAACGTTCCGCTTGTATCTGCGATGAGCAAACGAGCAAACTTTCCTTCAGTCCAATCTCGACGGGTGAAAGTTTTAGGAGGATAAAAAGTGATGACGCGTCCAGCCACTGTTACGTCATTCAATCCGGAAACAAGGTCCTGAATTAGAATTTCGAGTCGAAGAGGCTTCTGAACGATTTCCACTCCCAGCTCTGAGGCGACGATGCGCGCCGCGGTTTCATCCGTGAAGAATTCTCCTACTCCCTCCTTTTTCTTCTCGATCATTTTGTGGACTTCTTGGCGTGTAAGGTCTGGTCGAGACGATAGGATTTGTTCAACGATCTTCTCTGAACCCATTTTGCTTCACTAAATTGCCGAAACCGGTCAAAGATATTACCTTACTTAAGATTTATTTAAACTCCCTTTGCTTCTAAATATCAGAAGAAGTGAACGCGTAAATGAGCGACCAATTATTGTTCAGTTTAGGGGTCATTTTGGTTTTCGCCGGATTTCTCATAGCCTTTGTTGCTGTTATCCTCATGTTTCTTGCCACCAAGAAGGGGAAAGTTAAGGGCGGAGGCGCAGTTATTATCGGTCCCTTCCCTATAGTTTTCGGAACTGATAGAGAATCTCTTAAAATACTTCTCCTACTCTCCATAGCCATAATCGTACTCATGCTAATCGCCACGATAATTTTTCATTTTGTTCTCAAGTAAAGAGGTCATGTAACGTGCAGGCAAAAACATGTGAAGTCTGCGGCAAGCGTGCGGCGAGATATATCTGTCAAGAATGTGGCCGAGAGGTATGTCAGTTTTGCTTCGAACCAACCACATGGATTTGCTTGGATTGTTACAACAGTCTTAAGCGGGAAACTTCGGCGTTAGAATCTTTCCAATGGTCAACTCCATTTAAACTGTTTCTCTTAGGCTTTGTCCTCATGTTCGCAGGAATAATCGTTATGATGATTGCGACAGTTTTGTTCGGGGCGTCCATGGACGCAGGAGCCATCATATGGGTATTTCCACTTCCTCCGATAGGATTTGGCACCGGACCATACGCCTTATGGGCGATCTCACTGGGTGTTGCTTTAACAGTTCTTGGTTTAATTTTGTTTATTATGTTGCGGAAACGAGCACGATAGAGTATCTTGGAATTATTCGGTTTTCTTTTCTCTGCCGTAAATCATGTATAGAAATCCTAAGATCAGAGCTATGAATATTAACACCATTAGAACGTGAATTATAACCGTAAAGTAGACTCCCGGGTCCATGAAAGCATCCTCATCTTCTTATATTTGGAAGATAGATATTTAAGGTGTAACCTTCTTCCACTCTTCCATCAAGGAGTCGTAAAGGTCATCATCTTCCTCTATTTTGTCATACCACGCTAAAGCTTCCGCCATCTTTTGCGCGATAAGGTGATAACACAAGTGTACTTCTTTGTCCATTACGCGGAAATAAAAATCGTCACAGGAACAAAAGTCAGCGGCGGGCATAACTAGGTAGTCACGTTCCCTGCCGACCACGATCCAAACAATCCTACCGCTTGGTCTGAAAACGTATTTTTTAACCCTCTCCTCCTTGATCGTCTCCCAAGCCTTTGTAAATCGTGAGCCAAAGGCTTCGAAAAGCTGGGTTAGGTGGGCGCCTGTCACTTGCCCCTTAGCTTTCGCTTCCTTACAGGTGTTTTCGAGTACTTTGATTTCTATGGGTTTTTTCATGTATTCTCTCCAATTGATTGAAAGAGGGTACCGTAGTCTTGTGGAAAACTCTGTTATGTTGAGTCAACGGAATGCAATGGTTATGTTAGTTGGCAACGATTGTTTTTCGCTGATCTATTCGATTTTTATTGGTTCTCCTGAAGGTTTCTTTTTCTCTTTGGTTTTGGGTATTGTAACCTCTAGCACTCCGTTCTTGTATACAGGTTTAGCTTTTTTGGGGTCAATTTTCGCTGGCATTTCAATGTCTTTAAAGTATCTACGTTTTGGGGTGTCAACTGATATGGTTAAGGTGTCTTCTGTTCCATGCAATTTGATGTCTTCTTTTTCAACCCCGGGCAGTTCGGCTACGACTTTAATTTCGCCGTCGGTGCTGATAACATCTACGAGAGGCTCACGGTCTTCCTTTACGTCGAGGGTGGGTTTGGTGAGACCGAAGGCTTCGGGTTTGCGTGAAGGCTTTATGTTGCCGAACTCCCTTATTTTCGGCTTTCCGTCCGGGCCAACGGTCATGCTGTAGCCGTAGACGAAGGGGCCCCACTCCTGTGTGGTTGAGCCGTCTGGGAGTTTGCGTTCGCGGACTAAATCTTTTGGGATACGGGTTTTAAATTCTCTGAATTCTTTTTCCATCATCTGTTCTATGTCTCTCATCATTTCTTCTATGTCTC
>Ga0224501_10005200_pt1 | contig 10266 bp, 9 predicted proteins | sample SF_Oct11_sed_USG_4_FD_169105 | JGI IMG/M metagenome (GOLD analysis project Ga0224501, IMG submission 169105) | Sediment microbial communities from San Francisco Bay, California, United States - SF_Oct11_sed_USGS_8_1 | ecosystem: Environmental > Aquatic > Marine > Sediment | place: USA...
TTGTGCGCAATGCCCTTGCTAAAGGTGAATGATCGTTATACCCGGCGCCTTGCTAAGCGAGATCAATCGGCGGCCATGCTGACTCCGAATTATTTTTTGTATCCTCATCAAAAATTCACAAAAGATGGCTTATATCATGAATACATTGTAGATGGAGTGAATTTTCAAACAAATTGCTAAAACAGCAAAACAACTTCCTTTTCTGTTTAGGTCATATAAGCCTATATAGTGAGTCAGCTGCTTGACTACCGGATCCGTGTTTAGATAGGGACGAATCCAACGGGAATCGCTGAGCTCCGCCCCATCGTATTGTGTCATATCTTATCAGGCATTTGAGGCAGCAGGTTTTGACCTAGATCTTCCAAGAAATAAAGAAATGAGATCAAGAGTACAACGCGAGACCAGGTTTTTCAGTTCACTAACACTTTAAACGTCATGTGACCATTCTAGTTGTACGCTTTATAGTTGGTCGTCAAAATATTACGAAAAAGGTGCTCTTTTCTCATTCGCCGTTTCAACTTGTAATAATTTTCATCTGCTGCATATTTTCACAATGGATCGCCTGTAATATAATATAATAAGATGGATCGCATGTAATCCGCGCATTCGCGTGATCAGTTCTCCCGCGACTGAACTTATTTTCGGTCGCGGTTTCAGCTTACCTACCAGCTACCAGCTTACCCGCTCGAAACTGCGACCGAAAAGTGTCATTTTAAAAGGCATCTCTGAAGGCTGCAATGGTAATGACTCAAATGGAATTTCCCGACGGAAAGTATGCGAGTTAGGCAATGTGAATGTTACCAATGTTGCAAAGAGATTGGGTTATTGCGTTGGAATAACAAATCGCGAACAATTGCTCGTGTCTAAACAATGCGCTTTGAGAGAGGATGATTCCGGCGCGAGTAAATGTCCTCCTGAACTCGTTGGTTTTTTTACTGCAACCGTGTACTTGTGTGATCGCGACTGAAACCGTTTTATCGTGACTGACCGAAATAACGCGAATGTACCTAATGCGTATCACCTTGGCTATCATTCAACCTATTTATTGCTCACGAGCAATACTTGATTAATAGCTCAGTGGTGTGTCGGCCAGCGCTTCGATAGCTCATTTTCATGGTTCAAGTGTGGGTACACAACTCCAGTTTCCATCACTAAATCATAAAGACAACACAAATCGGAGTCATTGCGGAGTCGCTCTTTCCTGTGCAAGGTTTTTATTGCGAGGGTCGCGATTTCTTTCTACTAAAGGGCTCACACCCATGCGATAGCATGGCTGCTGAACAAATTTAAAAACGGTGTATTAATTTCACACATATCACTGCAGGTTGGGCAGCCTAAGTGCAGCTGAGTAACTGCAAACCTATCACTTATCCACACACTCGTATAAAAGGCTCCACTTTTTCCCAGATAGTAACCTATGCATTGCCCATGCTTACTCCCCCACCCTAGGCTGATTCCCCAGAGTGACTGTTGCGCCCTGTGTTTTGTAGTCTGTTTCCCACCATGCCCCGGCATAACTATTACAAGATAGCTCCACTGGTCAAGTCTCTCTGCCAAAAGCACGGCGTAGAATACAAGCTAAAGAGCATGTCCACTGCCTTTACAGATATTTACAGGTGAGTTTTTCCTGTCTATAACTCAGGTCCCTTAGGCAGCCCTTCCCCAGTCCCAAGACCAAGTGGCACCTGAGGCAGGAATTGAACTAAGGGACTCTGTATTTTATCAACCGACCGCTTCTCCGTTACTCATTGAGACTTTTGTACGTTTTTTTTTAGCTCTTTGAAGTCGGCTGGCCAGCTATGGCAGCATACCTACCAGGAGCTGCACACCATGTAATAGGGTCACGCATATCGATACGATTTGATTTTCCTGTAAATACTAAAAGTAGGCGCAGTTTTGAATCAAGTCAGTGACATTCAGATGCTCATCTTGTCTCAGTCTTCTATACTACAGTTTTCCCTCACATAGTATATCTCTAGTTAAGTATTAATCGCTTTCTTTGACAAAATTATACAGGAGTTGTTATTCCGGTTGATTTTGTCATGTGAAGACAACTCCTTGTTGATGGTACTTACAAAAATCTCTCAACCGCCCAACGGCGTTGGTAACTAATTCCACAGACTGCTGAACTTATATTCGCAGACCAAATGCATACCTCGTGACTGGCTGATAGGAAATCATATGCTGTTCCTAGAACATTCTGTCATTATTTTAATCGTGCATCTTATGTGTGATGCGGGCTGATTAAAATGATTCTAATAAAATGTTGTCACGTATCTCCCAGACTTCTGAGTTAAGCTGGGGAGAAATACTTTTCAGTTGTTAACACTAGTGATAATTTTATTCGTGCAGGTAACTCATTTTATGGGTAAAACCCTAGCACTGGAAGCTAGCTCATCCAATCACTGGGATATGGGCAACCCCCCACGGTTGAGTTCATGGCTTCTACGTCGGTCTAACCTATACCCAGTCTATAGCCAGTCGGTCTAACCTATACCCAGTCTATAGCCAGTCGGTCTAACCTATACCCAGTCTATAGCCAGTCGGTCTAACCTATACCCAGTCTATAGCCATGGTGCCCAGTGGTTGATTTATAACTTCTTTGGGTGTTATGCATTTTGTGGATAACCAACCTGGTTTTGTCTTGTCACAAAGTCGGTGTGCTGAAAATCAGTAAACCAAAACGATAAGGCTCAATGGCTAGATCATGGGTTCAAGTCCTAGTCATGCTGAACGCCTACTCTGAGAATGAGCTCCACATCTAACTCCTAGCTCAACAGCCTCAGGCTTAGAGGTACAGGACAGCAAGGGTTTTCTGATCGACAACAAGATCATCTATGAGGATGTTGGTATCGCTAAATCAAAGGCTTGCTTTTCAGGTGGGCAAAGTTGGGCCTTAGAGGGAAGGTGACATCACCCAAAGCTGACAAGGATAGTAGGGTGAAGTGGCCCTCGGACTGAGATTTAAATCGGGAGACTCTACCCTAACCCCAAAGCGCTGTGCTAAAAGCCACCACTTCACCTGGTCTCAGACAAAGGTGGAATGGTTGAAGAGATTAGCTGACTTAGCTCACTGCTTGCCCTACACATATATAGGCTGTTTCCATGCACTGTATGTAGCTACTGTTTTGATGTGACACAATGCACAGATACAATAAATAGATTTATGTTTTCTAGGATGCCCAGTGGGTCGTAAACACAATGTGGTGTTATGCCTATGGGTTACCAGAGACATCTCTCCATGGGTTACTTACTAGGCATATTCACAGTTTGTTATGGTCTATGGTAAACCCAACACAGCCGGTACATTTTTGATAAGTATCTTTGTATTAAGTAGTGACTATAAGAATATGATATAATACCTCAGACATCAGTGCCTGTAGTTTTTCCATCACTTCTAGGAGGACATGAAGTAAGCGGCTCTCTGAGCGCGTGCGAACAACGCTGAACGGATTCATTACAGAGAAGCTTTCGAAACTCTTCACGAAACTTGGTCCCAGTTAAACAATACACGAGAAACGAACATGAAGTACCGATATACTGAAATAGGCTGAACACGGTGTAAATCAACTCTAACTTAAAATATTTCGCTGTGCCATACTCGCCATAATCCATGAAAAAGATGACTGATATGGGTAAAGTTGTGACGATGAAGAAAATATTTAGCGCCAGCAGCATGACTGTGACGGAGAAAGCTTTTTCATCTCGAGATTTACTAGAGAACTTGATATCATGATGTGTGAGGAATGCAGCCACCAGGCAGTTACAGATTATAAGTATGAGCGCTGGGACAAGGGAGTAACTAGCCAGGTCAATATACCCCCAAATCTTAGCGAAAGGCATCTGGCAGTTACCCATATCATCATGTCCACTCATTACAAGAATCATCACACAGAGGGAGATAGCGAGTAACAGCTGACCTAATACCACACCTGACCCTATCTTCCAGCTGCATGTGTTCATATAGCGGTGAGGTTTCCGTACGGCTATTAACCTGTCTACAGCCACTGTTGCTTGAAGCCAGGCGAAGTATTGCAGTGACATATAGGTAATAGTCATTTGGATACGACAGCCAGCATCACTGTGATCCCTAATGTCAATGCTCCACTGAGAGTAGCCAATAATAATCCAGCGGAGTAGTCCGGAGTACAGGGTAACCAGTCCCGTTAGCGACATGGCGATCATATAGACTGTGGATGATTGTCTTCTCATGGCGGGACTGCAGCATAGCGTGACCAGAGCGAGAATGTGGAATACTGTACCTAATATTATTATAATGGTACCAGCATACTTCAGCAGAGCGTCAGTGGTGGATTGGTACTGTCCTATCAGGTCACTGTCATGGGAATGATATGACATGTCCATCGGCGTGGTAAAGTTCTGCACCATAATGATGGATGTGTTCTCCAGGATGTGGTCCGAAATGGTAGCCATATTTCTTATCGATCAAGCGACCATTATTGTCTGCAAGATAAGTCATAAAGTTAGTTTTTCTTTCATTCAGTCCAGCAGCCCCTTTATCACGTGTATTTTATTGTTCTGCATGATTGTAGCTTCTTCCATCCCTACCTCTAAAGACTGAGGGTTATCTGTTGTAGGAGATAGGAGATATTATACAGATTATGTGAGTAGCTCACACTCACGGTGGGAGCTCACCATGATGAGATAACTACGACTCGACCCATGATTTACATGTACTTAATCTTCTCAAAACCACCATATATAGGCAATGAGCCATGCTGCTGCCACTATTACCTCATTGCATTTTAGTATACCATTCTGATTCAATGACCAAAAATTTTGATCTATTTGAAAGCATTTTATTAGTTTTACAATCATAGAGACTACTATCACCGAGTTAGTTGAATTCGCATGTTACGCCACATCCTTTTGCACCTGAACAAATTCGCTGTGCGTAATTGAACTTAACATTGCTTTCGCCCAGTCACAAGTACCTGTTTAACCACTATAATCAAGCAAATAAGTTGCCGCGTTTACCATGGTGTTTACAAGCTAGATTGATAATGCAATGAGAAAATTATGGGGTCAAACAGAAATAGTCTGCTGGTACATCATTAGTCAACCATGTTGTAGCTGGCTAGTTGTATGGTGGACTAAGGGAATTGCCAGATTCAACCCAAACATTTCATTATTCAGCTTGTCTAGCGTCTTGTGCTTTCTGGTATTCCACTGCGCGCAGGATCGCTGACCGCTGCGCGCAGGATCGCTGACCGCTGCGCGCAGGATCGCTGACCGCTGCGCGCAGGATCGCTGACCGGACGCGCAGGATCGCTGACCGGACGCGCAGGATCGCTGACCGGACGCGCAGGATCGCTGACCACTGCGCGCAGGATCGCTGACCGCAGGATCGCTGACCGGACGGTTTCTGACTTCATTTTCCGATCTATGAATTTGTTCTATTGTTATATCTTCTCACATGGACCATTCTGAAAATCAGATTTTTACCGTAATAATGTTAACCTAGCCTAGTCTTCCTTCCAGGTGCCCGTATAGCAGAGTCTCCTTGGGATTGCTGTGACACAGTACATCTAGTGACAAATGGCCTACTGACGCTTGTTATATTTCAGACATATCAAACTACTAACATTTCAGATTTTGTTGCTGTACGACGTCACTTGATCACCATATTACTTACCCGCCCTTCCAAGCTTGTTCTGGGGGTGATTTCTGGTAAACTAGCATTCACCATAGGAAACTCATTCGATAATGACTTTTTACCGATATCCTCTTTGCAACTTATCAAGGGTATGTATAATGATGAAGCAGACTGTAGAGCGGAAGGTGATAATCGGTCAAGTCTGTGTCTATCACAGAATCAAATTCTATTAAAAAGTGACCTGCACTACACTGCACTGATATCACCAGTATTCTGGCATAATATCCGCTCATTTTATTCGTGGATAATGTGAGACTGTCATTTCTGCGCAATCTGACCATCAAATGACTTTCTATTTTTGTTAGCGATTAATGTTCTATTTTCTACCTTCAGTACGTTTCACGGTTTTTATTTAGAAATTAAGTTGATACTTTTATACTGATATACGTAACAGTTGAAGATTAAAATAACTTTGTTAGTGTTGGTTCGTATTGTGACTCTTGATGTATTATGATGATAACTGATACAATTATAAAAGCAAAACAGACAGAGTTCTGTTACGAGTATCCAGTTTCTTATTATTCTCTCTGCAGTGTCCACTGTCAACTTTCAAACACGCTCGGAATTCGAAATTTGAGAAACTCCCATGGCTCTCTCACCGGAAAGAGAGTGAAGCATGCGCGTGTTGCATATAATTATGCTAATGCCCGACTTCAATTGCTGGAATTGAAACACGTTTCCGGGTATGATGTCTTCGAAAAGTCGGCTGAGCTTTCTGCTGGTAAACAAAAAGAAACCGTGGATCAATGAGCAGAAAAGCCATATCTGTTTATTGTTCCCAGAATTACCATCACCCCTATTCTCATTGGCCCACTCTGAGTAACCTTCTTTACGGACAACCGTGGAAATAATGGTAATAACTGTGCAAAAAAATAATCCATTCTTAACTACAACGGCTCACTAGAGCTAGTGGCTCGATTTGATTAAAGCCTCGATAAAGCCTCTGGTCGTGCAAGGCTCCTGCTGTGAGTAGGTGCATTTCACATAATTGATTCCCACCCCTAGCCCTCAAAAACAAACCTCAGGCTGAGAATATCCCAATGCCGAACTTATGGCGGCGTACGTGAAGCGGTATTGGGTGTATTCGTGAGTGCCAGGATAACATCTTACTCGAGAGGAGGTGGCTTAATGGGTAGCTTATTCGGCTTTAGACTGGGTGACCCAGGTTCAATTTTGAATTGGTGTGTGCATCATTCTGTGCCTTTCCCTCAGTCGAATTTGGATGATTACATTAAATAAAGGAATACCAGCTCAATGGGGCAAACAATGGACCACCCTGAAAACAAACCATTGACTCGGTGATGCCATCCTGAAAACAAGCCATTGGCTTACTGATGCCATCCTGAAAACAAGCCAATGGCTTACAGATGCCATCCTGAAAACAAGCCATTGCTTAGTGATGCCATCCAGCAAACAAGCCATTGGCTTAGTGATGCCATCCTGAAAACAAGCCATTGGCTTAGTGATACCATCTCGAAAACAAGCCATTGGCTTAGTGATGCCATCCATGTATAATGAGATTATCCTAATCATGAACCTCAAATCCAAACTCCTATCTCTTCCTTTTCTTAACTGAAAGCGTAGAACCTTACCTAGTAGTCCTATAAGCCACTAGTAATAGCGTTGTACGTTACGCTACTGCGAGCGGTCAATCAACTACTCTCCCGGTGTCACCTCTAGAGTTACATTGATTACGTATCTCTATCTTACGGTATTTATACACCGCTGGCGGTATTTTGTAATGATGCGATCATGCTACCATACACTGATGATGATACGTTCAGTAGCTACTTTAGAGGAATGCATAGCTGGTTCTTACTGGATAGATTAAGCGTATCTTTGCGTATCATTGCCCTAAATACGGTGATTATTGATTTGTGTCATAATGTTCATAACGCTATGTAATGGTAAATGGAACTGGGATAAAAATTATGGTCAAGACGTCCTCCCAGTTTGATTATCAGCGCTATGATGTGTTTCCCCTCTCCAAAAAGAATACAAATTCAGACCAGTCAAGAAGGAGGGGTTTTATCTGAGCGGGACACACAGCTAGTTCACAGTGATGATGAGTAGGTTTGTCACTGATCTGATCACCTCTCTTCTTCCGACTGCCGTCCATTTCCCTCCAATTCTTTAATGGCATCATCACTCTTACTATGAACCTGTTTAGTTTAGCGTTGAGCACCACTCTACCACTGAGCTATCCCACTAGTTCCCTATACCCTCACCCCTCTACCACTGAGCTATCCCACTAGTTCCCTATACCCTCAGCCCTCTACCACTGAGCTATCCCACTAGTTCCCTATACCCTCAGCACTCTACCACTGAGCTATCCCACTAGTTCCCTATATCCTCAGCACTCTACCACTGAGCTATCCCACTAAGTCCCTATACCCTCAGCACTCTTCCACTGAGCTATCCCACTAGTCAAGGTTAACGCCCCTACTATTTAGAGTTGGTGTTATATTGATCTCATGTTTTCCAGATATTTAGATTCACCTCATTTTGGGATAAGCCTGAAATCGATATTAGGTCCCCTGATAACAATAGAGCAGAATTGGATTCATTTGCCAATTTACAGCAGGTCATCTATGTGTTATCCCGTGATTAGCAGTAAATATATGTATGCTGGTGCTGTTTACGTTCATTGGAAGGGCATGCGGCTACATTCATAGATTTGGTAGATGATGAAAATTTCTTGATATGGCGTTCGAGGAAGTTTGTCGGTGTAACCCTGGCCAGACATCAATCACTCACCAAGTTCTGGTTTGCTCCTGAATCGAATCTACTCCAGCCCTCTATTACGAACCTGCCATACTCCGTATACAAACTGTTCATGGGAATAACATTGCAGTTGGGAAACTCATTTTCCATATCTATTAATAATTTTTATCCAGGTCAGGCAGAAACGTTGCAAAAATTCATGTCATTACGAACTACATTGGAAGAAAAGATAATCATTATATGTATATGTTCGATTATGTTTTCCTGTTTTAGTTGTAAGCTGTATCATGGACAGTATGTGACATCAATACAATAATGCAGTCAGTGAACTAGTTGTCCATGTATTTTCTATCTTAGATGAGATGGGATCATGTGATGGTACATGCCTTATAAAGAGTGGGCTTTTTTTCTCGAACGTTATTTGCGTGGTAAGAGCGCCGTTGTTTTTGTTGGAGGATTGTTGGAGCAGTAGATGCTAGAAATTATGTGAGGAGTTCATCCGGGGCTCAAAATGGCATGAACTCAGGATCTTTCATCGCGCGTTAACCACTCTGACCATTCAGCTATCTCAATCTACCGGTCAGAAGCTCCCAATCACTCATTCATGGTATATAGCAGAGAATGTGGCTTTAACCCAAGACATTTTTGTATCGAGTCAGCTTACACATTAGAGAATCTTTCAATCGTACTTTCCGATTTAGAATGCTGTTTGTATGAATGATGAATTGCACCCATAAAACAATTTCTACACATATCACTATGGTGTATTGTGTTCCATCTACATTGCTACGGATCAGTGATTTCACATTGAAGTACGAAACTGTTTCCTCTGTTTCCTTGTTTTCATCCGCTCGCTATCATTCGTGTAAATTCGTTGTGAAAATCAATCTATTTACCATGAGTCCCACTTGATCTCTAGGCCTAAACCAACCAACTTTAAGTGCTTATAAATAGGACTATCCTAGTGAGCTGAGTATCAATGAAAACAAGCTATTCTCTGTCAGGAGTTTGATGGGGAGAATGGAGTCTTTAAGAATAAATGTTTTGTGCTTTGATATAAGCTGGATTCCTGATATAACTTGGCACATTGCTAATCGGACTACAGTGTATGCGGAAGAATATATATTCCCATTGAACACTACCTGACGACTGACTCGCCATACTCGATGGGGCGAAGCGATGGCTTAGTGGATAGTGTGCTGGGCCTTGAACCGGGGATCCCTGGTTAGGGGAAAAGAAATTTTTCTTCGAAACACCTTCGTTGATTTCAGAACCGGGTGTTACATAGAGTTACATTCTCTGTGGAGCATGCGGCTGCAAGCAGAAAGTCTCCTAATGACACACCCTGGGAAAAACTTAATCCAAAGATTCCCTCGACCAACCTCTGCAAACCTATGAAATTGGTGAGGATATGAAAGAATACCACACTGCGTTTAGAGCATTGCATGAGCGGGGCTTCAACACAGGGTCTGATGTTCATAATTTAAGCTGCTGAGCCTGTGACCGTGATTTATAATTTATTGTCTAACTTTATGTGTATTTATATCATTCTGAATTACACTATAAGGTTCAACCTTTGGCAGCAAACTTTGCCAAAGGTGTCTGACATTCAAACTTTCATCTTTCACTATGAAAATATCACATACAGCAGGCAGCGCCTCACATAAAGCAGGCAGCACCTCACATACAGCAGGCAGCGCCTCACATACAGCAGGCAGCACCTCACATACACCAGGAAGCACCTCACATACAGTTGACAGCACCTCGCATACAGTTGGCAGCACCTCGCATACAGTTGGCAGCACCTCGCATACAGCTGGCAGCACCTCACATACAGCAGGCAACACCTCACATACAGCTGGAAG
>Ga0224501_10005201_pt1 | contig 10265 bp, 2 predicted proteins | sample SF_Oct11_sed_USG_4_FD_169105 | JGI IMG/M metagenome (GOLD analysis project Ga0224501, IMG submission 169105) | Sediment microbial communities from San Francisco Bay, California, United States - SF_Oct11_sed_USGS_8_1 | ecosystem: Environmental > Aquatic > Marine > Sediment | place: USA...
GGAATTACCCTCCTCCCGAATAAGCAGCCCTGGGTATCGGATTTACTCTCTGCCGAATAAGCAGCCCTGGGTATTGGATTTACTCTCTGCTGAATAAGCGGCCCTGGGTATTGGATTTACTCTCTGCCGAATAAGTTGCCCTGGGTATTGGATTTACTCTCTGCCCGATTAGTGGCTGAGTATTCTATTGTTGATACATGTGAGAATCATTGAGAGACAGATTTATCGCACAGCTATCCAGGATCTCGCGAGCTCTCTCTGTTATCAGTCACTCATAAATCAGTATTTAGTTACAACAGATCGTCTCCCTGAAGTTAGAACCCTTCTGGGTCAGACATCAGAGCTTCAACCCGGCAACTCGAATCGCCCGCGGTGACGCCGCTGTAAAATCTGGCAAATGCTGCACTGACAATGACACCGCACTGTACGCACCGATAGGGGACCTCCTAATACGGCGGCTGACCCGCGTCTCCGCTACAGACTCTTTGCGCAGCATCAGCCTCTTTCTCAAATCTTTATTCTCCTGTTCCAAGCGATCGATCTCCCGCTGGTACTGAATCTGTAGAGATCGGAATAATCGTGAGAATTTGGGGCTTGAAGGTCGGTCATAATGGGCCACCATTACAATTAATGATCTTCTCGCGTATCCTAATTCCGGCTCAAGACTAAAGCCTTACTAGGAGGAGGAGTGCTGGTGCTAACCCGCCCATGGTGCTCCGTGCTAAGCCATAACTAGTGAAAAATCAAGCACCTAACCAGGCAGCCTGATCATTACAGTGAGCACCTAACCCGGTAGCTTCACCATTGCAGTAATCACCTAATCCGGTAGCTTCACCATTACAATGAGGACGCAATAGAAAGCGCACAAGGAATTGTATTCATTCACACTTGTCGTCAGATTGACGTCGGCACCGACCTGTAAATTCATAAGTTCCTCCTGAATCTCTTTAGTTTCCTGATGCTGAGAGGAAGAGGAGGCGGCCTCACCTGACCGATCCAGAGCAGTGATTATCGCCTGACTCTCATCTGCTTCAGGGGCAGACGAATCTACGGAACAAAACCAGGGTGGTGAGGAAATAATGCCATTCTGCTCCTATTACAAAACCTGGGTGGTGAGGAAATAATGCTACTCTGCTCCTATTACAAAACCAGGATGGTGGGGAAATAATGCTACTAGGCTCCTAACACAAAACCTGGGTAGTGAGGAAATAATACTGCTCTATTCCTATTACAAAACCAGGGTGCTGAGGAAATAATGTCATTCTGCTCTTATTACAAAACCTTGGTCGTGAGGGAATAAGTTGAACTCAAAAACCAGACAGCGAGGAAAAAGTGTCACTCAACTCATCATCACCGAACCAGGACGGCGATGAGAAAGGTGCCTTTACTCATAATAATCAGATAGAGAGGCAGCTATCCTCATCATAAGATCACTCATAAAACGACAGTGGACAGCGCCTGGTATCATCAGTAATGAGCTAAACACCACAACCAGTAGGTTAATAGCGAACAGCTCATTAGAGGGGTCGTTGTCAAATGGGCTGCTGTATTGGAATCAAGCCATCCCCCGGGCAAGCACCGACAGGGATGAGACTGATAGAGGTAAGGGAGATAAACGAAATCAATCACGACCGCTCTCTCTAACCGGATTTATGGATGCCACCGAGGAATCCAGGGTAAACCCAACACTGCGAGACTTCCTAAATTAGTTTTCCTTTCAATTATATGTTATTCAGACGTTTCAACCTTTCCTTTTCAGTATCGCCTCATATCGAGACCCCAATCCGCCGAGCTTGTATATCCCTTGATTTGGAGGGTAGAATCCGAGGGGGGTTATGCTATCCCATTTATGGGAGGGTCACTCGAGGGTCTTTCTGATGGAAATCCCCAAACAGATTTGTTTTTAATGAGGATGTCACCGGGTTGGGAGATGAACTAGGAACATTTGGTTTGCAGATCTATCCACTCAGCCATCGCTTCGCGCAATGACACGGGTACGGTGAAAAGAATCTTATAATTTAAGTTGAAAGAGAGCGCAGACACGTGTACGAGTCATACTGGGAAGTGAGTCACTCAGCACTGTGAGGGCGTGTGTTAGTAGCTAGTTACCTTGGGGCTCGGTGCCTGTTAGGAGGATAGCTTGACCGGATAATGGCGGGCCTAAAATAAAAAATAAAATACCATGCTGGAAGCCACCAGCAGTTTGAGAGAGCCCGAAAGGCTGCAATGAGTCAACCAAGCAACGGCCACCATGCTAGCTGGCCTAGCAGCGACGTCTGTCCGCATTGAACAATGCAGTGAGGGTGCTAGCTGGCCTAGCAGCGACGTCTGTCCGCACTGAACAATGCGGCGAGGGTGCTAGCTGATCTAGTGGTTAGCAGCGACAAACAGCACTGAACAATGCGGTGAGGCTGCTAGCTGGCCTAGTGCATAGCAGTTGCATGTCTTGCTGTGTTAGGCTGTCTTTTCAAAAGGGGCAATGGGTTTAAGCCCAGTTAAAATCAAAAGGTTTTTCTCTGGCATATGTAAGAGTGGCGGTATTATTGTGTATTGGAACCTGATAATGTTTCTACGCTGCGTTGAGTTTAGACGAGCGAGACCTTTCACTTGATGCGTCAAATATTTCAATCTATCTTCGAGCTAAGCTTAAAAAATCTCTTGCTTTTCTCAACAGTGGAGTCAAGGATTGACATAAAGGAGTCTCCTTTATGTCACTGAGTCAAGCAATATCTCGCATATTTCTAGGACATTCCTTGCACCATTAGTAGAGTACTGTCTCTACTAACTGTGATAGAGTGGAGTACTGTCTCTACTAACTGTGATAGAGTGGAGCACTGTCTCTACTAACTGTGATAGAGCGGAGTACTGTCTCTACTAACTGGGATAGAATGAAGTACTGTCTCTACTAACTGTGATAGAGTGGAATACAGTCTCTACTAACTGTGATAGAGTGGAGCACTGTCTCTACTAACTGGGATAGAATGAAGTACTGTCTCTACTAACTGCGATAGAGTGGGGTACTGTCTCTACTAACTGTGATAGAGTGGAGTACTGTCTCTACTAACTGGGATAGAGTGAAGTACTGTCTCTACTAACTGCGATAGAGTGGAGTACTGTCTCTACTAACTGCGATAGAGTGGAGTACTGTCTCTACTAACTGTGATAGAGTGGAGTACTGTCTCTACTAACTGTGATAAAGTGGAGCACTGTTTCTACTAACTGCGATAGAGTGGAGTACTGTCTCTATTAACTGCGATAGAGTGGAGTACTGTCTCTACTAACTGTGATCGAGGTCGCATTGTCATAGAATATAGGAGTAAGTAGAAAGTTTCCTAATCTCACTTTGAGAAATGGAGAGAGAATGGGTCTATTCGTGTCAGCTGTCAGGAGTGGTACAGCAATTGGCCTACTGAGACTATTTACTCAGTGTTTCCACGTGCCCTCTTCCGTCGTATACCAGCGCTGCCGGATTAGATACTCCATTTTCACTAGTTACGGCTTAGCACGGAGCACTACATGCGGGTCAGTATCAACGCTCCAGGTCGGGGGTCAGTCAAACTAAGTCACTTTACACTCTGCTGAAACTTGGCTAATCTTCTTGAGAAGGGAGACGTGGAGTTATTTTGAACTTTATCCACTGGTTGGGACCTCCATCTATTTACCGTGGTGATCTGAACCCTCCGTGGCAGTTCAGGGTGAGGGGCTCGCTGAAGGCCCCTACCAGAAAACCACCCCCGCCGGCAATGAGACTCGAACCTGCGGTTTACAGATTGCACATGCAAGCCTTTTACGAATTGAGCTATCATGGCCCCGAGGGTTGAGGCATTAGAAAACCTTCTGCTTGTCTCCTCAGAACTCGGATGTCAGGAGAAGTGATACGCATACACTCATTGTAGGTAAGTATTCAGTTAGTACTTAGTACTGCTAGTCTGTGATAGAGGATAAGCAAGGTACGTTCAGAGAGCTGCACCTAGTACTCGGTCAATTAGAAAAGAAAGCACCAAGATATTACATGAGATGAGAAGAACTCGAACTGCCCATCAACTAGATAGACCAATAAACCACCTATTCGTTTTTGTTTTCGCAGTTGAATCGATTCGCGAGTTTAAATCGGCACCGATCGCCAGATTATCCCCCCCCCGATGTTATAATAAGTTCCTGTGGTTGAAATACTTTGGTGAGAAGAAAACAAAGTACGAATTGGCCCCAGATTGACACCTATATGTTGAATAACTCGTGTTGGAACAGACCAGCTATAAAATGCCCCAAAATGAGTCGAGTTTTCATTAGCTACTCCAATTGCAGCAAAGGCGGCAGTCGCTCGTCCGAAAACACCTCAATACGAGATTTCTTGATCGTCTCTCTCAGTAGTAGTTCTACCACTGGCATGGTATATCACCTACACTCGCTAAGGTCGAAATATTCCAATGAGGTCGGCGGTCTTTTCTTACCTGATTCCGTGACAGATCTCAGCGACTCAGCCGCTTTAGTGACTGTCTCCGCCCACGAGGCGGGAATCCACGTCTGAAAAGTCGAAGAAGAGGCTCTGAATTAAAAGAAAATACCGGCTCCCTATCGGGCAAATCATAGATAATGGTGTCTCCCGCTACCACACATCCTTGGACATGTCTGCCTATGGAAGATAGTGTCCCACCAGTGACCGACCCCCGGCATCAAGAAACGAACACCCATTCAAAGAAGGAAAGATCATCTTATTTTACATGTACGGTATCACTAACACAATGGCTTATTTCACATGTACGGCATCACTAACACAATGGCTTATTTTACATGTATGGCATCACTAACACAATGCCTTATTTTACATGTATGGCATCACTAACACAATGCCTTATTTTACATGTAAGGTATCACTAACACAACGGCTTATTTTACATGTATGGCATCACTAACACAATGGCTTATTTTACATGTATGGCATCACTAACACAATGGCTTATTTTACATGTATGGCATCACTAACACAATGGCTTATTATACATGTAAGGTATCACTAACACAATGGCTTATTTTACATGTAAGGTATCACTAACACAATGCCTTATTTTACATGTAAGGTATCACTAACACAATGGCTTATTTTACATGTATGGTATCACTAACACAATGGCTTATTTTACATGTAAGGTATCACTAACACAATGGCTTGTTTTACATGTATGGCATCACTAACACAATGCCTTATTTTACATGTAAGGTATCACTAACACAATGGCTTATTTTACATGTAAGGTATCACTAACACAATGGCTTATTTTACATGTATGGTATCACTAACACAATGGCTTATTATACATGTATGGCATCACTAACACAATGCCTTATTTTACATGTAAGGTATCACTAACACAATGCCTTATTTTACATGTAAGGTATCACTAACACAATGCCTTATTTTACATGTATGGTATCACTAACACAATGGCTTATTATACATGTATGGCATCACTAACACAATGGCTTATTTTACATGTATGGTATCACTAACACAATGGCTTATTTTACATGTATGGTATCACTAACACAATGGCTTATTTTACATGTACGGCATCACTAACACAATGGCTTGTTTTACATGTATGGTATCACTAACACAATGGCTTATTTTACATGTATGGTATCACTAACACAATGGCTTATTTTACATGTACGGTATCACTAACACAATGGCTTGTTTTACATGTATGGTATCACTAACACAATGGCTTATTTTACATGTATGGTATCACTAACACAATGGCTTATTTTACATGTATGGTATCACGAACACAATGGCTTATTTTACATGAACGGCATCACTAACACAATGCCTTATCTCACACGTACGGCATCACTAACACAATAGCTAGTTTTCCAGGAGTTGGTATTCTACAGGTACACATCCCTGTGTGGCACAGAAGCAGAACTCCCTCCTCAATCCTAGGGTCAGCTCTTACTTTATCTGGCAGCGCCAGTCGTGACTGTAGACGACTCGTAGACTTCCGGAACTCCGCCCATCGCGCAGAAAATCTCTCGCCGACGTTGTCCTTATCAGGAAACAGATCACGGATCCAACTCGTGTCAGGGAGTCGCTCCTTCCAATCCTCATATTTCTAAATAAACAGGGCTCATCATACTGATCAGCGTATTAGGTCACATCATCAATAATTTGGGTTACATCACCAATGTGATGAGATACGTGACCGCTAGTCCGGGTCACACCACCAATGTGATGAGACACGTGACCACTAGTTCGGGTCACAACACCAATGTGATAAGTCACATGACCACTAGTCCGGGTCACACCACCAATGTGATAAGTCACATGACCACTAGTCTGGGCGCGTGCACAATGCGCAGTCAGCCAGCGAAATCCAGCGAATCAAATAACCCAACCTGGAAACTAAGTTAAAGGGGTTATGACACGGTCGATGGTAGACGCACTTTCGTAGTTGTGTTCCCCATTCTTAAAGGGAGGCAACTTCACATTCATTGCAGCGATAGCGAGTGGCCTTTTTCCACAAACCGAATATCGGTGATTCGAATAACTGCGACCTAAATTGCCCAAATAAAATGGGATCTAATTACTGAAACTTAGTAACCTAGTGGCCTTCACCTCCTTATAACATTGTGTAGAACTTTAAATTGAACGTAAGATTGGAGAAACTAAAGCTATAAGAAGTGCTTTGCCGGTTTTCCCTAGCCCTAAATAGAGGCCGTTGCATTCGGGCCTCTATCATTTTGCAATAATGGCACTAACGCTCACTGACAGACGTGAAAAACTGCACTCCGAAACTCAATTTCTATATTTTTGTTGAACATTTTCTCTATATACCCAAGAGGATTTCCCAAACATCAGCGCATAAGCTGAGAAATCAACGCAAACACCAACAGCTCTGTCTTAATTTCCTGTCTCGAGGCCAATTCTGGTGCGTCAACGGTCTGAAAAGTACATTGCCAAGGGCTCTAAGTATGCACATTGGATAGGGCTATATCTAAGCTTCCATTTGAACTGGGTATTGGGCCCATTTGTTAATGGTAGGCTTCAGAATCTACAAACAAGTGAAGTCACTTTTGCCCATGTCGTAACCCCTTTAAGCCTGATAACCCAAATTCGCGGCATGAACTTAATCCTATACTGACTACCACTAAATGACTGAGATGTTAATCCGTCATTCGATTAAGATTTTCTCCGCATTGAAAGTCTATTTATAAGATTAAGAGGTCCCAATATATTGCGTTTATTTTATCTGTCACCTTAGGAAGCTAATGAGTAAGCAACCCAAACTCACGCTTTCTATGGATTCAACCACAGCAACTTCATCTAATTAAGATTTTTCCGGGATTAATGTCCCATCTATTTTATGGAAGCAGAGATTGAGGCAGCATCCTTACCCGACTGGCTGCTGCTCCTCCTGATACCGTGCCGCCCAGAATCAGATAACGAAGCTTCAGAAACCTTGGCAGAGATCGTAGGAAACCGCCAATAAACGTACGTCTAGTGGCCACACCCCATGGATTTATGCGGGAGTGGCGGCCCGTGAGCCGACCGCCATCAACACTGTGAGCGAGCAGAGAGCGATACTGACGGGTGGCCGAGTACCGAGGGACTAACGCCCCACTGTAAGAGGGAAAAGATTGATGGGAACATCCGCCAGTCAGTGAGTCAGTCGACGAGACAGTCAATCAGTCAATGAGTCAGTCACAGACATAGGTGAGTCAGTGAGTGAGCCAGTCACTGAGCCGTAGATGAGTTAGTCAGTGAGTGAGTGAGTGAGTGAGTGAGTGAGTGAGTGAGTGAGTGAGTGAGTGAGTGAGTGAGTGAGTGAGTGAGTGGGTGATTCAGGCAGTCGACAATTGCTTTGAGAAGGGTGAAAATGTATCAAAACTTCTATGCGCAGAGCACAATGTGTGGTTGTCTACTGCAATCCGCTTCAGGCCCATATTACACAGAATTTTGTAATCAAAATGTGTATGTTTGGTAGAGTGAATTCAGAGTATTTCGTGAATATGAACTTTCAACAACTCGGAGCAAAATTACATTGAGGCATGCATGGTCACAAATTGCTATGTTTCTCAACTGACTTTGTCAACATTGCACTGGGAAAAGGCCCTATCGGGTATTCATCGCGGTTAAGAAACTCAAGGTAGCTAAAATGTTGAGTGCGGTCTGCGAAGCGGAAACAGGATTGAATGAAGACAAACTGAATGTAAGAGGCGAGGTGAGCGACTCATTAAATAGAGTCAGCAGGAACATGAGTAAGGGACTATGATGCGAACTATGAAGTTAATCGAAGCTGACACTTGAGTGAGTCAGTGAGTGATTCACTAATGGAGCTGAGTAACTTACGGACCCATCCCGTCTCACGGTCTCATTCAGTGCCTTGCATGGTGAATTCACATGTCAAATGATTCCAACGCCATTAAAATTCATTGACTAACTAGTAACTAGCTCACAGTCACACTCACAGTCGGGTTATCATGCCTCATGAGTCATGGTGATGACCATACATACTAACATAGTCATAGTCATGATAGTGAGAACTGATCATACTCATAGTCATAGTGATAGTTGATATTCATACTGACTCACTGAGTGAGACTGAGTGACAGCACCAACAACTGGCCCAGCTCAAGTCCCAACGTAGCTACTAACTTACTTATAAGTTATTACTAACTAAGAAAAGCCGAAAACTAAAAGTAAAAGTAATTAGTCAAACTTATTAGATACTTGGTTACTAGTTTTAACTTTTGGTCTCACAGTCACGACTCTCAGACTTAGAGTTAGACTTAGAAGTTAGAGTTAGACTTAGACTAGAGGTAAGAAAAAAAGTGCCAACCTTAGCGCTTTGGCTCGAAGAATAGTCATTTCGAAACACACAAGGCCGACCTTTCAGTTTCACGCTAAGTCATACTCGGAACTTTACAAAACAGGGGAGTGCAGGGTATTCTACGAGTTTCGATTCGATTTTGTTTTTGTTGAGCGATGCCCTATTTCGTCCTAGTTCTATCCGTAGTCACAACTTTCATCATTTCGCACAGGGACATGCGAGTATAGAAAGGTGTTCGAAAAACTCAAACTGTCTGTGTTCAGTCGTCTTTTTTCGCCTCCATTGAAAGAGTTGCAGTAGCTTGTGGAAGGGGGATACAACTATTAAACTTGGTGAACCGACTTTCTGGAGCGCTGTTGAGCCGGGTGCATGGAGATATGCTTCATCACACCCCCCCCCATATAGGTGGGATGCTCTTCAAGTAGGCTACGCTATCTTTCACGCGTTTGTTCCTGACAAACACAATGAGAACCTGTCTTGTACCATTTTATATCTTAGCAGGCACCAGGTAAAGCTAGAACTAGCATTTTGTGTTTGGTTTACCAATGTATATCATGGCGGCTGAATCTTGGTAAAACCCAGTGACCCATTTGTCATTGGGTTTATTAATAGCAGACTTACATGAGTGTGGCGCGGCGCAGTGAGCAGCAAGCGGCACAGAGAGTGGCGGCACCACTGTCGGCGTCGCTCAAATGGGCGTCAACTTCCGCCAATTCAGCGGCACAGTGCCGCTGTGAGCCGACTCTGCACAAACTGTTCCAAGCGGCACAGGCGCAGTGACCAATCAGAGCAGCGATTTTCCGCTTCCGGTGTTTAGGTCAAGGGTGAACTTGGTAGAGTGATCAATGACAATGTGGATTCCACATTGTCATTGATTGCCGCTTACCTGACGCTAAAGAAATCTTGCATGCAGGATCGGCACTCTGCCACTAGATCACCAGAAGCTGACCTCCACTTGTTGGCTATTTTGAGCAGCGGCGGCAACCAGACCAAATTAACTGCTGCAGTAGTTAACTTTCAAATTGAGCATGATTTTGTTATTCGTCTTGACTTTTTAGCTATCAGTATCACTGCACTTGTAGTTTTAGTTTTAGATTCAAGTCGTCAGCAAAAGAGTTTGATTACGACAATTGTCTTTATCATACATTTCAAGGACAGGTCTATTACATAAACCTGCGCTGTTGTATCAATTCAAGCTCATCTTGGTTCTGTTCAGAAAAAGGATCCTCTATCCCCTACCAATCTAAAAAAACACTGTTTTAATGCCATGGCCATCGGAGCCCTACAAGAACAAAGAACAATCTACTAGTAAGTTGCCCGCTGGTAAGTTGCCCGCTAGTAAGTTGCCCGCTGGTAAGTTGCCCGCTGGTAAGTTGCCCGCTGGTAAGTTGCCCGCTGGTAAGTTGCCCGCTGGTAAGTTGCCCGCTGGTAAGT
>Ga0224501_10005202_pt1 | contig 10263 bp, 4 predicted proteins | sample SF_Oct11_sed_USG_4_FD_169105 | JGI IMG/M metagenome (GOLD analysis project Ga0224501, IMG submission 169105) | Sediment microbial communities from San Francisco Bay, California, United States - SF_Oct11_sed_USGS_8_1 | ecosystem: Environmental > Aquatic > Marine > Sediment | place: USA...
GTTAGTATCACTCACTTTGATTGCGAGGTAGACTAAGAGTTAGGAATAAGCTAAACTCAGTGAATTCATAGGTATTTGTTTTCGTTTTTGGGCCCATTTCGTGCTCATACTTCGATCCCAGTAGTCAGAAGTGTGAGAAAGTTGTAGAAGTTTGGCTTTGGCTACCAATCGCGCAGGCGCGCATATGTAATAACGTGGACCCGTTGTGATGTCTTTTGCGACAACTTATGTCACGCGGGAAAATTTCAACTGAATGAAAGTTCATTTGAGAATTCCAAGATTTAACCAAATTTTTTACTACATCCCCTGCTCAGTACGAACTTTTATTCGACTCAGGTAGGTTTTGAGACACACTGATTCTGATAAGCCAAAAAAAATTTGCCTCGTCATTCAACCCTTAAATGTCCACATAGAGTCAATGTTCTGCTTGTTATAGATAACGTGCTGCAGGGTGGTGATCACATCTCATGGCACAGTCCACTTGATCGCAGTGAATCCCGTATCCAACACATGCTGATGGCGGAAGATGCCCAACTATCACCCATCAAGACCCCCATGGGGACGGTGAACTTTATACAGATAATAGGGGTATGCGCTGAGGAACTCAAGGCTGCCCAACACTGGAACGGGCCTGGCATTCTCGAGCTATTACGTAATATACCAGCGTGAGTAGCAGAATTTGTTACATGTAGAAGCTCGAGGGATGGGCAGAAGGGTGGTCATCAAGCATCAAATAATTGGTAATTCGGTATAGGCCAAGGGTTCTTGGGAACATTGTCAATGAGAAACCTTGCATTCAATGATAAGCTGAAAAAGAGATGAGTGCGTGTAAAATCGAGCTAAAGAGTCATAGGTTGTAGTTGTATGTTACACGGGGCTGTATTGTTTTTACCTTGGTTTATACTCGCTTTTCCCTGTGCGGGGTTTTGTGGAGTTTGCTTTCAGTGTAACAAGCAGTCTTTGTCTGTACTCAGGAGCGAAATAAGGCGGATGCCTTTCCTGTCATCGCTATCGACTTCTTCTGGGTTCGAACCTACAGCTCACGCAAATCCTGCGGTTTAACCACCAAGCCATGGCTGATCCCTGGGTCCATAAGATTATATGTCTATGGTTAAAACTACATAAATCAAAGTTCGTGAGTGTGAGAGAAATAAAAATTGTTCAGTCTATTTTCTTCAAATTTTCATTCTTTGCTTCGAAACAGAGCTTCTGGGGATCCTGTAAAGGGGCCTGAGTTTGGCCATGGGGGAATTGACTGTCAGAGAGCCAACTTGTACCGGCAACAGTGTGACTGAGGTGGGAAGCCTCTCCCTAATCACCTGTACCTTTCCCAACTCTGGGGAGGGTCGGGTACCCATTCCCTCCAGAGTGAACAGAGAGTGTTATTTCTTTAAATCGTACATACCAGCTATTTTGAACCCAGGATCTTCAGCATTAGTGTTGAAGGTTCTAACCACCCAACCACAGCGCCTCCTCATATATTATACCTATAACACAGTCTGAGGAAACTGCGAACTTGTCTTTTAGGGCTGGTGGACCGTGGCTCATAACAGATATGAGGCGAGGGGAAACTGTGTTCGAAATTGATCCGAGTTTTCAGGAAAAACTAGATCAAGGTACTTGTCCACGCTGTAACAGCCTGATTGGTGCTGAATGGCAGATGGATCGCGGCAGGGCATAATCCTGTGCATAGCTTAATCACCCATTAGGGAGACATTTACACTTGCATAGCTGTTAAATGATTCACAATGATTGTTGGTGGTCCGATCATAGACAGCTGCAGTGCAGACCGGCTGTCAAGTTGTCTTGCGATACATGTGCTATGTTATTCTGACAATGCTGTCCACGTGAAAGCCGTGCTTTAGCCCTTATTGCAGGCGGTGTTGTATGATGTATTGTTTGTTGTCATAGGTTATGTTGTGTGAAGTTCTAGGTTACGTTGTGTGTTGTTGCAGGTATTGAGCAGGAGGGTTCTAACCTCAGTGGTGTGAGCGGACTCATCAGCTGGGCAGAGATTGTTGATCCAGATGGTGATGCTCATGATGAGTTGCGGGGCCATGCCGATCGGGAAGAACCACTTCTCTCTGATACAGGTACAGCCACCTATAATGTTCTATATCTCTTGCCGCCACCCTCCCCCTCCCCGGCTATCCACACGGTGCATGCCATGACGACAGGTATCTTTAACTCCAGCCTGTCTAGTGTCCTGAAACTTTGCGTCTCATTGGGAAAATTGTTGTGAATCACTAACTTGAAGATGTTTTATTTTCCTAGTCATCATGTCATCTTCCTCAGCAATGATCTTTCTCAGCGATGCCCACTGCCGGAGAAGCAGGTGATGATTCTACTGGGTGTGGGGTTTTTGCCACTATGCAGGTATTCGTACTAGGTCTCCTTCATTAACTCAGATTGCCCCAAGGGTCTAGGTAAATACACCCACAATTTTATGATCTCACGAGTGCATGGGTCCTCTATAGGGTCTTGTCTACCATAGATTCTCAGAAGATTCGCAAGATGTTGCAGAAAGGATTACGGTCTAGTCATCACCAGCCTCATACAGATGAGGAGAGGGCTCAGGAGTACCATCTCAGGTGAATAACGGCTATTCTGGTAGCACTAACGAGTCTCTAGTAACTTCTGCTCTCCAGTTGTGTTGTCTCTAATCCTTAAAAGCTATCCCAGTTTAGACACAAATATGGTTTTAACTTTCTGTCAGCGTACATGATAGACAGTGGAACAGTATGCTGTCAACATAGAAAATCCCTCCCGCAAACGGCTTCCAAGTGGTAGGTGTAGGTGGGGTGAGTGGGTACCACCGACTCAGTAGAAGTGCTTTGAGAGACTCTTAAGACATAACCACTCCAGAATAATCGTATTGCCCTCCCAAGATGTTCCTGATATATGATGACCGAGGTACGTACGAGATGAAACTATAAATTGTCACCATTGTTGTCCGCATATATAGACTTTACCTTCTGTAGCCTGTCCAGAAAGACAAGTACAGACAGTAATATCAGTGATCAGCCGACTGAATTGGTGAGGACCCGCACCCTGGATGGCATTCACCTCAAGTTTAATGCGGAGACTGGCTCTCTGCTGCCGCTGGCAATAAGGTAGGCTTTTAGTTAGAGCCCCAGGAAGCAGACAAAGAAGGCCTTCAGACAAGACATAAGGGTAATGATTGGGCAATCAAAAGGACTCCACTAAGGGATCATTCAGGGTTTTTAGCCATTGTTTAGTGTCAAAGGAATAACCACATTCAGTAACTTATTAAACATTGCTTGTCAGATCCACAATGTTTGGTAAATGTGCAACAATTATAGTCTTGTATTCTGCAATGAGTCACTGGGTAATCGAAGGTTAAGGGATTTAAAATGCAACCGCTACTGTATTAATTTACATGTGTAATTAGTCTGATAATGATTTAGCACCTGTAACCTTTTTGCAGGGGTCGACTGAAGCATGGTCGTCACTTCACCTTCACATCATCATTAAATGATACGGCCTTCACCTTTGTTTCACCGTCGGTGATTGGCGCTATAGTGGATAATGAGCACAGATATGCAGTGCATGGTCCTTGGCTGCAGGTGCTTTTAGACGATCAGTTCATAGATCAACTATCGCACGACCTTGACTTTCTCGACAATGTTAACCAGGTAAGACAGTCACTCCTTCCTTGTGTTCATCAATGAGAACCACAAAATTTCATCACTGATAAAATTTGCTAACATTCAATTTAGCGATTTGTTCAATTCGGAACAGTTTCAATTGTAAAGGAGAGATTTGCCTGGCTTAAGCAAGGTTTTCCTGACAATTGTTTCAACTTGATTACCTTCGTTCATTACCAAATGCAATTAGGCAATGCTTGTCGTTCGCTTTGTAGGTACCTCTACCTAAGGTGATGAGTTGGCCGGAACACAAGTTGACAATCTCAATCCATCCTGATGGAGTGGTTAATTCTCATCTGAAGTGATACTCAATACTCCCTCTCCTAGTTATTATTACTACTACTCACTGTACAATCATTGCGCCAGTATAGGCAGAAAGCAATATGGGAGTCACCTCACAGTATCTGCTGGTCCTAATCAGGTTTTAGAAATATGCATGAACTATAACCCGAGGTAGAGACTTTTGTAGTACAATCCCCCCGGGATCTTCTTGGTAGGCTTACAATACTACCCTTGGCAAGTTCGGCTTTTTGCGCCAACAATGGCCAAACTAAAAATACAGGATCGAATTGATCTCCAACCTGAACATGGCAGGGTATTGTTGGCAGGGTATTGTTGGCAGGGTATTGTCCGTATGCTTTATCGCGCACTGGATGATACACTTTTAGCTGTATACCTACTACAGTACACATTTTATATGTTTCTCATGATATTATTATTGTTTTTGAGATACGTTTTTGCCAAAGCGAAGATATTCCGTGCATGACCAATATAGTTTTGTATTTATAGTCAAAACAAACAGTCCGGGGATAATTTGCTGGTAATGATATGTTTGTAAAGTTGTTGTTACATTGCTGGCAATATGAAAGACAGTGATGAGACAAAAAAATACTAGATCCAAATAAGTGCAAAATGGCTTGGAAACTGATAGGATAGACCCAACGAAACATTCAGATTCTAACCGCCTTAAAAACCTGCACCCGTAACAATAGAGTAGAAAGTCAATATAAGGTTAGTAGTTCGTAAAATGAGAAGCCATCCAGGTGCATAGGGCTGCTTAGTGACCCTCAGGGCGAAGAGAAAACAGCAAATCCACAACTGACTCATCAGCCATAGTGGAAATGTCTCCCAAGTCGCGATCTCCGCGCGCAATCTTTCGCAAAACTCTTCTCATGATCTTACCAGAGCGTGTCTTCGGCAGACCGGGGGCGTTCTGCAACACGTCTGGCTGGGCAAACGGACCAATCTTGGTCCTCACTACAATGAACAAAATTAGCTAGCTAATAAATCTTCAAAGATAGTGATGTACCCAGTGGTATACACAATAGAATTCCCCTTCTGAAGAGTCTTACGGTTACCCTTGAAAGTTCTCAAACCTAAACATTACAACTGCTCAAAACCACACTCATAATCATCTGCTAAGGAAGCCTATTTTGAACTTGAGAAGCTTCAATGAAATGTGGAACTGAGAATGTATAAATAAAGCAAAGCTGGAATCTTAATTCATCTCAAAGGAAATTGACCAATGGTAGCAAGATTGCAAATTTCTTTTATCTCGAAACACGTCCTTACCATTCTGCTTCAATTCTTTCACGAGCTCATCTGTAAACTCCTTGCCCTGCAGATGAAAATTTTAGGGGTGATCTGGTATTCCTTTCATATTGGTTTATCCCCGTGAGCTTGCGTTCCCACAAATATTTCGCACAAGGCATTCACAACATTGGATGCTTATCTATTAAACCTGCTGGCATCAGCTGGAACAAGGAGAAATGGAAAGGTTGCCCAGTCGCTTACCCCGCTACAGACCTGGAATTTTAGCGATTACACCTAATAACGTATACTTACTCGCTCGGTGAGCCATTCGCTCACTCACTCAGTGAAAATATTGCTCACTTTGGATCTGCATTACTAGCGCGATCTGGGTGCAAATTCATTGTATGAAATTTGGAAGGAATTTCGTATGAACACAACGGTAATTCGTTTGCAGTTGCGCGCCAATGGCGTCAATTCAAGGCCGTTTCCGTTTACGCATTTGGAAACACAACTCTGAGCTCTCCTAATATCTTGTTAACTTCTGAGGCAATGACCACAAGGCGTTACTAGTCTATACCCCCAGCGGTAACACGGAGCTGCGGCACAGCGCAATCAGACACTCCTTCCGATTGATACTTCATGGAGGGGAGTAGGTTTACAGCTTCACTTTTCTTACCTCACACAAGGTGACGAAGCAGTAGGTGCACTCTCCCTTAATGTCATGAGGATGGGAGACGACTGCTGCCTCGGCAACGCTGTGGTTCTCTATCAGTGCTGACTCAATTTCGGCAGTGCTCAGCAGGTGCCCCGACACATTCACCATATCGTCTATACGCCCCGTCACCCAAATGTAGCCATCCTGGAATAGATAGAAAGCGTTGGTATCGAGCTGAAAACTCTACTTGGAAAATGGTGTATGGAAACCCTGAATTAGTGAATTAATTTGCTACAACCAAGAGTGGTGGAGGTAAAGAGGAAAGCCAAAGTGGGGCGACAGATGGGTCAAGTTTTTCTGCATATTGTGAACATCTGCTTGAGCTCCAGGTTCGTTTGTCAGTAACGCTGAACTCGTTCGTAGTCATTTGTCAGGAGAAGTGACTACAACTTCAGATCTTACAAACTCATCCCATTAGCTAATGAGAGAGCTATCCAGCAAGTACCTTATCCATTTTGGCGCCGTCTCCAGTGCAGTAATAGCCAGGAAATTTTTTGAAGTAGGTTGTCTCGTATCGCTCGTGATCACCATACACGGTTCTCATGATGCCAGGCCAAGGCTGAGAAAACACCTACCAACAAACCGCAACCACTGCGATCAACAGAATCTCCACAATAGACATCAGAACAACACCGTGAAGTTATCTCACTATCAGAAGTGCGCTAACACTCAACCTGAAGTCTAAATCTCATCATACCTTGCAGTCAGTATAATGAGAAGGTCACAAATTCCTCTTATGCACAGTACTGGAATAAATATGTTTTCTTGGCGAGCACATTGTTATACTATTTGGCGGCCACGCCAAGCCCGATTTGTTCCAGAATCTTCCAAGCATGCTAGCTACTAAGCACTGGTATTTAGTGATAAGGTGATGGGATACATGGATGGTGTTTTATAGAGTTACTGGATCTGTGTTCATTTTCATGCATACCAAGTATCCTTCCATGTCCGGGCCTACCGGCTGGCAGTTTTCATCCACAATGGTTGGTCGGATACCAAAGAATGGGAAGGAGGCAGACCCTGGCTTCATAGGCGTGCAGCCAGGCAGTGAAGTAACAGTGTGCCCACCAGTCTCAGTCTGCCAGAATGTATCTACCACAGAGCACTTGCCATCGCCTATCACATTATAGTACCAGACCCATGCCTCTGGGTTTATGGGTTCACCCACAGTGCCCAGCACTTGCAGGGAACTCCTGTCATATCTGCAAAATAAAATGGGAGTGGATGACATCTGCCAGTCAGCCACTGAGTGACACAGTTAGCGCTTATTTTACTTTAATTCCACTGGGTTCTTTGTACATCATAGTCAATCAAACTGACTTCTCGCATTAAAGATTGAATGCTTTTTGCAGGTCGGATATCTTCATTGGAATAACCTATAATGTACAACAGCTGATTGACCAAATTCCCGCGCCGAAAATGCTTTGTACACAATGTTGCTGTTGGAAGGACTACTTTTTTAATTTAGAGTACTGCCCCAAGCGGAAAAATACTCAGACTACGAAAAATCCACCGTAATAATAAACGTGGGCCCTGTAAAGATTTTCATTAAGCAACCTGATCCACAGCCTCTTTGTGGCCGATAGTATGCCATCTTTGAGCTAAATGATGAAAATCTCACAAGCTTATTCTTTCAAGTCATAACACCATCTTGGAGTTGTCTTCTTTTGTCGTCAAACCACACCAGGAAGGCCAACTCTAAACAAGTCATAACATAGTACTAGGAGTTGTCCTATTAAACTATTTATCCAAAAACATACTTTTTGACGTAACTTTCCCCATATTTCATAAGGGAACGAATTGCAGTTGGTGCTGTGTAGAACTTGGTCACCTTGTACTTCTCGACAATCTGCCAAAACCTGCCAGCATCTGGGTAAAACGGAGTACCTTCAAACTGCAAGATATAGGACAGTCTCATGCCATCACCAACAATAAACATCACCAGCGACCGATTGATCACTCTGCATGTAATTAGGTCCAACATGGAACAAAGCTTCCACATAGGACACAATCTCTTGCGGGCATTGTCTTACATTGGTGAAAAACTGATTGCCAAATAAGAGCTGAAAAATCTCCATCAAGTCCTTCAGATTGATAGATGGAGTTAACTTACGATGAGTCCAGTGCATCCGTTAAGCAACGGGCCGTAGCAGACGTAGGTGTGGCCGGTGATCCAGCCGACATCCGCTGTGCACCAGTACACATCATTAGGCTGGTAGTCAAATGTGTATTTAAAAGTGGTGAAAGCATAGAGCATGTAGCCAGCGGTCGTGTGCAGAACACCTTTCGGTTTACCGGTTGAGCCACTACGGAACACAAAATCAAAAATGATTCAGGTGACCACTGAAATCGATAATGAAGGTGCGGAATATTGTAATCAGCTAGCCTAGAGTGCACATAAAATGCAGAATTGGGGAAAGCAACTTGTTTGTTAAAACTGGCTCACTGTTACTTTTTCCATTACTGACCAAATCAGTGTTGAATAGACCTATCCAAACTATCCCACCACATTACAGCTACCCACACCTATTAAACTACCTGGTGTAGAGCATAAACAATGGATCTTCTGCATCCATCCATTCTACATCGCATTCCTCACTGGCTGCCTCTGTGGCCTGGTGCCACCACTGATCCCTGCCCACCTCCCAGTGAATCTACAACACACAACAATCAGGGTTCAACTCAATGTAATGGTCAGGATGGGCCCTGGTAAAATAGTGCTATCAGAGGACAATGCTCAACTAAAGTTTAGAGTATGTATAAATTTAATTAGCACTAGGTCAAAACATGCAGTACATACTTGTGTGTGATAGTATTGATAGACGATGTAGATGGGAAGGGAAAATATAGCTATAACACCTGGTACATATCCACTCAGCTTTTCCTGTCAGCCATGGTATCAGGAAATATCTTATGATGTGATATGTGATGCACAAGTTTGTCCTCTTTACATATGTCTAAGGTTGGTGAAACTTAGGCGATTTAGTTGCCCAAACCGAACCACTGCATTGGCATGGATATTCTTTTTGTAACCATTTAAAGGTTACCGGGACATACAGACCTTAAGCTTATGACAAGGTCTTTTGGCGACATCATCCACTTCCGGTGTTGTGTCATCATTGCCATTAGCGCTGATGACTTCGTCACTAGGACTGAGATGCTGCATCACTAAACATGTGGATATAGTAAGTCCCCTACAGGAAATAGATTGTGTTTATACCAAACACTCAAAACCTGTAAACTTTCATGGCAACATTAGCAAATGCCCGCAAGAGAATTTCTCAGGAGACTTTCCTTAATGGACCTGAACCAGAAATTATGAATCTATTTTAATAAACAAAAGCATTTTAGAAGTAAAACGCGGCGATTCTACTAATTGCAACGTATGGTATGTGGCAATGGCCACTCTACAAATCAATTGGGCCCAACATCATATACCATGTTATCTTTTCCTGCATCTAAATTGGGACCGCGAGGTTTTAGGATAGGGAGGACCAGCTAACGCCTGCTTCAGTCTTACCGTTCTTTACAGATGGATATTGCTTTATCACTAATCTCTTTCAGATTTACCAATTTGGTTCCCCTCCAGACTCCATCTAAAACAATGGTGGGATGTTCAGTGCATACAATCATAACGCAGCAGCGCAGCAATGGGATAATGGTTGGTAAATAGCAATTTTAGAAATTGTCTAATTGTTCCAGCTTCATTTGAGAAAGTTATCAGCTCAAGGCAGTGACACTGCCCAGGCTAAGATGAAAATCAATATAATTGATTGCAACTGCAGCATGGTGTGACCAATACCTGTGGTCATCAAGATAACTTGAGGTTCTAGGACTCTTGATAAATGAGATAAAACCAGGATGTTCATATGTCACAATGCTTCCTTAAGATCTATGTAAGCATAAGTACAGTTCCGTAAACTTCCATTCTCAAAACAACTGCTATCGAATGTGTGAAATGCCTCTAAATAACAGGGTGGATGCAGGGGGTCTAATTGGAAGGTGGGAGGGTGGAAAGGTGGGTGGAGAGAAAGTAATATTTGTCTATACTCCAAACCATTGACTAACCGGCAGTCACAAGGAGGCTAGTCTGTCCATCAATCATTCTATCGGCGAGAGATTCAGCAGAAAATCCTGCAAACTAACATGAAAAAACAGGCATGAGTGACGAAGTACACAGAGAAGCGATCTGGGACGGAGACTACGGAGAAAGGCATGCATGTGAGTGGGGAGTGGGATGGTGTTTGAATAAGAATGCCTAGAAACACAAGCTAAAATTGAGCATTTGAGCAAACACAGCTTTAAAGATGTAATATATGGTATTGGGTATTGCAGTTACAGGGCAAA
>Ga0224501_10005203_pt1 | contig 10263 bp, 10 predicted proteins | sample SF_Oct11_sed_USG_4_FD_169105 | JGI IMG/M metagenome (GOLD analysis project Ga0224501, IMG submission 169105) | Sediment microbial communities from San Francisco Bay, California, United States - SF_Oct11_sed_USGS_8_1 | ecosystem: Environmental > Aquatic > Marine > Sediment | place: USA...
ATTTAAAAAATGACGTTTAGGATTTCTAATAGGCAGTTGTCCTCCCTTGCTGGTTGACGTAGCTGCCCTACTAAAGCTTCATCAAACCAAGAGCTTCAAACACTGTACAATTCCTTTGAAGTTCAGCATGGTGTGCCGAGAGGTGTACCTTTGCGGCATATAAAGTGGCCACAGAAATCATCTCACTTGATTGCAAGCATCTATATAACACCCCAAAACAAACCCTGCGCTTATAGAAGGTTTGCTAAAGATGATGACCAAGTCTTCCTCTCCTATCCTATCCATTGCCGTAATAGGTTTTTGCCTCAGGATTCTCCAGGGTGTGTCCTTAGGAGACTTTGTGTTAGCACCCGGCTGTCCCATAGAGATGGTAACTCTACGATAGGGCCTCTTTTGTTCCGCATTACAATCCAACAAGGGTCTTGCGAGAGACAGAGATCCATCTGAACCAGGCCTTGAACCGTAGAACCCGGGTTCTAAGCCCAATATGGTATCCACTATATAAGCTATCAATTCACTCCTTGTCAACTGTAGCAAAGAGGAAGGCATCCCATAGCCGATAATAGCTGTTAGGGAGCCAACTTGTACAGGCGACGGTGTAACTGAGGTGGGCCAAGTGGGGTACCACTGCTCTTCCTCACAGCCCTCTCCCAGCTCTTAACAGAGTTAACTACCATTTACCGCTAGATGAACAGAGAGAGTGATTAAAAGATCTAGTAGCGAGCGCTCTGACCACGTAGGCATGGTACCTCGATCCCCATGCTCAGCCTTGCAGTGCCAGTAGTGAGCGTTCTAACCACATAGGCACAGTGCCTCCCCACGCTCAGCCTTACAGTGCTAGTAGTGAGCGCTCTAACCATGTAGGCACGGTGCCTCCCCATGCTCAGCCTTACAGTGCTAGTAGTGAGCGCTCTAACCATGTAGGCACGGTACCTCCCCATGCTCAGCCTTACAGTACTAGTAGTGAGCGCTCTAACCACGTAGGCACGGTACCTCCCCACTCTCAGCCTTACAGTGCTAGTAGTGAGCGCTCTAACCATGTAGGCACGGTACCTCCCCACGCTCAGCCTTACAGTACTAGTAGTGAGCGCTCTAACCACGTAGGCACGGTGCCTCCCCATGCTCAGCTTCACAGTGCCAGTGTAGAAAGATAAAGAAATTGAACACTTACACACAATCAGCTTCTTGGATCTCTGTTTGATGACCAGTGAATAAAAATCTAAACTCCGCACACGTCCTATAGTCATCCCAAGAGTGAGTTACAGCGGTGCCTCCACACGTCGACTTAAAATGTCCACCGGCGGCAGTATCAAATCTTCCAACTGAGCCATCACTGAATTGAACCTTCACTAAAAGGCCCTTAAATCCTATGATGTCTTTCGTTTCAATGGCAGCTAAAATACAAATATAAAGTGATTTGGAGAATCTTTCATGTGTGAGTCAAGTGCCCTATAACCGCTGAGCTATTCTGCTAACCCGAGTTTCTAGCCACTGAACTATCTCACTATCCCATAGTGCTCTAGCTATATACTGAGCTACTCCACTATCCCATAGTTCTCCACCCACTGAGTTATCCCACTATCCCATAGTGCTCTACCCACTGAGCTAACCCACTATCCCATAGGGCTCTAGCGACTGAGCTATCTCACTATCCCATAGGGCTCTAGCTATATACTGAGCTACCTCACTATCCCATAGTTCTCCACCCACTGAGTTATCCCACTATCCCATAGTGCTCTACCCACTGAGCTATCTTATAGCTCTCTACCTACTGAGCTATCTCACTATCCCAGGGTATTCTAGTCACATGACCGAACTTTTCCGCTATCCCATAGTGCTCTACCCACTGAGCTACCTCACTATCCCATAGTGTTCTAGTCCTTGGGCCATCCGGCTGTTCCATAGTGTGTTAACTAGTGAGCGATCCCACTATCCCATAGTGTTCTACTCGCTGAGCTATCTCGCTATCCCAAAGTGCTCTAGTCAAATGACTGAGCTATCTTATCCCCCTATCCTATAGTGCATACATAGGTACTGGGCTATTTTGCTATCCTGTTCAAACCCCAAATGCTTTTCAGTTGGCATGGTTGAAGATAAGGTATAAGGCTCTGTACAATAGAAAACCAGCTGTATAAGCCTATATTGAGGTTATACCAATTCATGCTAAAACATTGCCAACATTCCCTCTATATACATGTTAATATATATTCTTAGCATCATTTTACGGTTTATATTATACCCGTGAGCACTACAACATAAGACCTTCTCGAGTATAAGTTTAATGTTTGGTAACAGCTAGATCTGGAAGGCAGCAGTCGGCAAATGGAAAGACAGTTGCATGGGTCACCCTGTTACAGTCTGCATGTAGCTGCTCATGATAATCATAACCAGCTGTTTTACAGCTGTTGGAGACCCAAACTTGTAGTTCCTGGTACGTTGAAGGGTAGAATAGTTGCCGCCTTCCGAATCACTGCTGGGCTGTACGCATAAGGCTAGATTATGGATAATGGGATAGCTCAGTCAGAATAGTTCTGGGCGCTAGAACCACGGTTCGAATCCAGGTTATGCTTGGCCCCCATTACGAGTATAGGCTCCTTACATGTATGTATCTTATAGTTCCTGCTGCTTAAACGAGTCTCAGGCGTAGGAGGTAAATATGATGGTGAAGTGCCTGAGTATCTATAATTAAACAAATCTAGAAACAAACATTTACCTTTAACAACAATTGTGCCTGGTATGCGCTCGCATGTGAATCTGTAGTCATCTGGCGTGGTAGTTTGGGCCTCGAACGGGTGGTCCGGTCTCATATGTTCGCAAGCGGACAACGGAGCGCCGGTTCTATATGTCCATCCAACGCTAGTCAGATACAAGATGGTTGCCACTGGTACAAGGAGAGTCCGCATGCTGCTATTGACCATCAATGAATGTGATGATCTAGGTGGCGGTGGGTGGGGCTTTATAGAGGGCTGGGGCCCAGCTGTTCCAACAGACGTGTCAGAAATGAGTCATGGGTGTGGGCTAATGATTAATGATAGGTGACAGAACTGAACTGGTCATTATAACAGATTTAGGCACAAACTAAACAATATATCGCTAACACAGCCATCAGTATGAAGACTCAAAGGGATGAAACTGATCGCGCATTAGTAGAGAGAGTTGGGGAGATTGAAAGAAAGGCGGAGGAGGAGGGTGAAAGAAAGGCGGAGGAGGAGGGTGAAAGAAAGGTGGAGGAGGAGGGTGAAAGAAAGGTGGAGGAGGAGGGTGAAAGAAAGGTGGAAGAGGAGGGTGAAAGAGAGAGAGAGCGGCTGCATCTGAAAGTAAATTCGATCAGACAAACAATCCCATGCCTGAAAGAGGGCGTGCTGGCTCATACAGTGTCAAGGTTATCAAAATGTCAAGGCTAGCTATCGATCGCTTACTTATCCTATGGTCGCTGCCCAGGTAACTTCATTGTTGCGAAACAGACTGCACAATTTTTTGTGCTTAGACACTCCAGATGCAAAGAGAGGACAAATCCGATGCGCGCAAAGCCGCACTCGAATCTCCTTACGTTGCGTGAATGCGACTGAAACTTTTCATTTGCTGACCAGAATCAGGAGAATAAACCTACCCTGGTCATTATGGACTCACATCACCAAATTAGACAAAAGTGAACCATGTCCTCTATGGGATGCATGGGTGTGAGCAGACACTTCCCAATGTGGCCACATGAAACTAGTCAGAATACCCAACCAGAAGACTATTTATACACACAGATGCTAGACAAACTTGCTGGTTCACCACGGGTGACCTCATAATGCAATATTCATTTCATCCCATACAAAGTTTCTCGGGTGTATAATATTTAAGTGTAATTGAACTGAAAAGCATGGTCTCACAATGTAGCTTTCTCAGAAAATCTTGCTCAAAACATGCTCCCTCAAATGCCTGATAAGGAAGGACACAATATGAGGGTGGGTGGAGCTTAGCGATCCCGTTGGTTTCATCCATATCTAAACACGGATCCGGTAGTCAAGCTGCTGACTCACTAAATAGGCTTATATGATCTAAACAGACAATGAAGTTGTTTTTGCTGTTTGGTCATTTTGTTCGAAATTTCACTCAATGTACAATGCATTTATGATACAAGTCATCATTTGTGAATGTTTGATGAGATTACAAAATAAGAAAAAATAAGGGTTAGCATGGCCGATGATTTATCTCCTTTAGCAAAGCACCGGGTACAACGACCGTTCACCGTTAGCAAGGGCTATTGCGTACAACTATCATTGGTATATTTGAGCAATAAACTAACTAGCAGGTAACCACAGGAATATCATTGCCCTAGTCAGCAGGCATCATGAATGCCTGCCCACAAGTGGTAAAAAAAGCATCGCCAGTTTGGTAAGTCAATAACCTTTCGGGCGAAGAATGAAGAGTTTGATTCGCGCCCGCTGTGTTTTTACCGACTGTCTAAGTTGAATTCGACGCAACCTCTTATACACTTTAAAGATACCATGGTTCCATTACATATACCTAATGAAGAGGTCTTTAGACGAGATGGCGTTTTTGAAATTGAGTATGAAAGCCGACGGTGGAGACACCTATAGTACACGGCAGCATAAGTAACGCAAGCTTGTTATGGGCGCTAAAGGGGTGAGGAGAACCGCGCGAGATGAAGGAGACATAGCTCAGGGCAATCCTCAAGTAACTAAAGAACTGTGCTACTGACGATTAGGTCAAGGCATCGTGCGCAGAAGTAGCAATAGACTGAGAGGGCAGGAGAGACTGTGAATCATTGATCCCGAAGTCACTACGCTCCAGAGGGAACAAAGTAACATAAAACATGTGCATGGTTGACTTCACAAAATTTAGTATATGGCAGGTGTTGTACAAAGAACACCAATCACTGTCAATCACAACTCTACACATGCCGCAACTAATGAAGTTGCTGTCTAGGCAGCGTTGTTTTAGTGAAACCTGGTCATGTCCAAGGCTAAAAAATAACAAACTCTAGTCGGCCGGGCGCAACAACAACAGCTACCAAAAGGAAGTGTTATAGTAGCGTCAACTACATACTGATGTAATTTTGGCAAAACTGCCAAAGCCACCTGAAAATAGAAGCCACGCATGCACGTACTCCCATACTGCTGGCCAAAGCTGCTTGGCAGAGCTCCGTAACTAATTATAGTCTTTAAACTTGGCACAGGACCTTCTGTTTAGTCTCGTAGCTGATGCATCACACTGAACCACCGAGTGCTCTGTTAGAGTGAATGAAGTGAGTAGAACTGAAGTGAAGTCATTGAACCTGGTCCTGGGTATAGTCAACGTCCATTCCTGTTTAAGCAGCAATTTAATTAGCTGCGGTCTTTATTATTCTGCGGCCAACTTGGAGAAACTGTTATTATTATCATTAGGTGTGCTCTTGGTGCATGTACACTTTGGAGGGCGGCGCGCGCTCAATTAAAGGGATACTGAAGTTCCGTGTGGATCTCTATTGAACAGTTAGTGATGGTATCTGGTATTGTTTATGTCTTTATGGAGTCTGCAGTTCGTGATTGGTCATGCACAGCAGTTGAGTTGACTAATTATGGGGGCCCCACTGGGTTGGCCCCACTATAGGTTGTTCAAGTAGCTGAAATCAGACCACCCATTCAATAGTTAAGATCAAACATCCAAATGCTCCATATATGTCTATCATTAGATGAGGCTAATCAGGTTTGGTAGGAAAATCCTAGCAGCCTGCGACACACTGAATCTGATGATGCAATACGCTGCGCTTGGGTGTTGTCACTCCACCTGTACAGGTGAGAACAGTGCACGCATGACAAGTCTCCAGAACAAGTTCAATGTATAAGGACATGTTAAAAACTTAACTAGTACTTTAAGGCCCATACTAAGAGAAGCCTGAGATTCTAACCTGCAATCCCTGGACTTGCCATGACTTGCCAATAATGGCAGCTGACAGTCAACCCATGCATCAGCCTCTTTGGAGTCCCATCTATGGAGATAATGCATACAGTGCTCAGGTTGCTGTGATTTCAGGAGATATTGCCATTTGAGAGAGGAATGTGACCAAAGACAAAAGTTGGCCTACCCCGGGCAACTTTGAGAAGCTTGAATGGCCTTAAAGTTGGAAAAGGGTGGTAAATGGCTCCAACAAAACCCTGAGGCTTCGGTCCCACTAACTGGTGCAAGTGCGGCTCCATCTGGGTTATGTCTCATTTGTTAAACCACCCCCTAGCCTTGACTTATATTGCTGCCTGAAGGCATACACAGGTGAAAGACGGTGAACAAGACTAGAAATTGTATAGCCTATTAGAACCCACACGGCTTTACAGTGATCGAGGAAGTTTGGTAAAACAAGATCCATCAAAAGACCATTTCATTTACGTTTTCCCCATGTATTGTTAGGAACTGTCGGGTTTGCTGCCGTAGGATAACGGAGAAGCCGGCGGCGCAATCTTTCAGCCACCCAAAATTGCCAGCATCAATTCACGGGACTCAACCGGCCAATGTTGTACAAGAGATAAGTAAAGAAATCGCATCTTTGCTCACGGCTAACTACAGTGAAATTTGGAAAACTCGAACTGCAGGGGACTATCAAAGTTCGAATTATGAAAAGTTTAAGTCAAGAGTTATGCTCTCCCTCTGCTTTCGCCACGTGGCCACCGTAGCGAGTCCATTTCGCTTTAGTGTATTCCATTTCCTCGCTGAACTTTCTAAGATTTGTGAGATTTTCTTCTCGTGTGAGAAGAAAACAATGAAATTAAGCTTGTTACACAAGAATATAAAAACACATCCAGCCACAGTAAGGGTGATTTGATGGCACTAACCGCAGTTTATCAGTTCGAGTTACGACTAAAAGTTTGAGATAATCCCAGCAATTTATCATTACCCAGGCAGGGACCATGAAACTTGGTTTGAGGTCAAGTTAAAGGAGTTTCAATGTAATTGTTTATAAAGTAATGGTACAGTTTCCTGCCCTGCTACAGTGAGGAAAATGGATATGGTCCTCCTCAGGACATTATAGGAACCTCGGCAGGAATGAGTATAATTCAGAGTGAGCAGGGCCATAGAAATCCTTACTAAACGAGTTGGCAGCTGATGCCGACTGTGCTGGTTAGGCATGCTTGTGGCAAAGAGTTTTGGCACAAATTTTATGCAATCAAGGGTCATTGCGTGGGACGCAAACTTGCGAGGTCCCCGAGTGGAACGAGGCAATCTAAGCATGCTACGCAGTAAACAACAGAAACATTTGGTGTTTTGAACACAATGGTTTATTCATACTGAATCCACTGGACTAGCATAGTACCAGTACTGAGGCTATTTAGAAAATAATCATTGCAAAAATGCCTCTATTGTGGCAGGAATGGGCGTACAAACCAAACAACAGAGAATTACACATCAACATGTCGAGTTAGAAAGAAAGGAGAACAGGTAACAACGTTACATCATCAATCCCGAGGGGAGAATGGAAAGATTAAAAACCGAGTAACAGCAGCGTGGCTTTTCTCCTTCAGTTTGTGGTGGCACCTTCCTCGGCAGCGGATGGGTGAAGTTCAAAAAGTTTTGCTACCTCCGTCAAATCTTCGTGTTCCGCGCCATCTTTAATAATCTGTAACGGCGATACTGAGTGGTGGGATGCTGCCTTTCTCATAAATACATAGCTGTATGCCTATCATAATGCCGTAGGCTGAAACTGCCATCTTAGGTCAAAGGTCAATAAAATGACGTAAAAAAATGTTATTTGACACAGCGGAAAAGAAGGAGTGAAAACTGGCAGTTTCTCAGCCCAAGAGATAATGGAGAGAGTTTGGCTAGAATTAACTGACCCCCCTATAGGACAATGGATCTGGTCTGTCTATGGTTTATATGAGACGGTCATGAACTTACTTCAAATGACAATCGCGATTTAACCTCTTCGGTGGACTGAGATCAAACAGGTGACAGCAGAGGGTGACTAGCTAGTTGTAAACGGTGTTCTCAAGGTCATTTAGGCAGGCGTGCTAACTGTTGCTTGTAACTATTTTCTGACTTAAACGCCATTTATATGGCTGTTAACTGTGGTATTTATCTTTACTAACATGACTGCAGCCATCCGGCGACTACGAATACAACCCCTGGGAATTGGCAAACTCTGCGTGTTTTCAGATACAAATTAGGCGAATCACCTTTTAAAACCAGACTGACAGCAGTTAATACAACTGTGCTAAATCAACAGAAGGCAGCTTACATCCAGCTATTGACTGGGCATTGAAGAGTTCAGGGATATGTTGGCTATAACATTTGTATCTGATAAGCTTCAGAGGTAAGTCCACCCAACAACCAAACTCGTGGATTCTAGCGTGAATTAATCATGAGACGAGCAAACATATTGGATGGGAATCCGTTTCGGCCATCGAGGAGCGGATGAGGCACATTTCGGACGAGGATTTTCTGTTTTCACATTAAAAATGAGTCAATGGGTGACCACATGGGAACCTCAAACCTCTCGTGACTGTATACGAGCTCAGCTTGATTGCTGGTAGTAAACTTTCAGGAATGAGGTGGGCGCTGAGCCAGAGATGATCAACTCGGGACGAAAACATTGCCCAATTACCATATGATTCATGGCTGTTTACACAATATCATGTGACCTATGCTCAGCCGCACCAGCCGTGTCAACCTCAGTCAAAAACAGGTTCCCTGCCAATAACAATAGACGCTGTAGTCAGTCATCAATTGAATATACTCAAACTGATAGATTTCTTTAAATTGAACACCGTGTATAAACGAGAAAAGACTTCCATTTTGAGTTTGCGCAAATGCGTGGCTGCAGCCCATATAGCTAGTGTGGTTTTACTGGTATAAACACCCTGTGTGTTATATACGCCTCAACAGCGAAGAAGGTTTCGCATGACTCTCTGCAGGTTATGGGGCGACAGCGGCTAGTGGCAGCGGCTAGTGGCAGGAAATCAACTTACCTTACGAGCAATGCCTATCTTGTTGAAGACATTCCAGCAGAGTACGCCTACAACCTTTTTTCCCTTCATGTAAAAGACGACTCCCTTACCAAAGTCTGCCGCGCCCTGTGTCTCTGGGTACAGACTGGGGGCACTCTGCGGAGAGAGATGTGTCACGGTAAGCACGGAGCATTTGGTTCTACGCCTGAGGCTTGCTAGTGTTATGCGAGAGGCTCATTTTCACAGTAGGCGCTCAGCATGACCAGGAGCCGAACCGCGGATCTGTTGATCGCAAGCTCTAGCCGCTGAGCTATTCCGTTTTCCTGTTTCATACCACTCGCGTCACACCACTAAAGGGATAGGGGGATAACTCGCGTTCATCTCAGTTGATCACTATTGAGTAATTTTAGTCAGTGGAACCATCTGCATGGCAATCGTCAACTCGTCCTTTGATCTAGGAGTTATGAAACTCAGCCGAATCCGGCTACTAACCCATCTCAAGTAAAGGCTTTATAGGTCGGTCGACAACTCGATAAAATTGCATCCAGCCTATAGTTCGCTCACATCGGATCCTTGTTAACCAATATTTATTTGGTTTATGTATTCAAGCCGAACTCCATTATACTGGGGGATAGACCGTGTGCTGTGGGGGCTACATGAGGGTTAGGCAGCTGTGCCAGGGTTGGGACGGTAAACCCGCTTGGCGCTCACGCACCCAACTACGGGTTGTGCGGAGGTAGAGGGTCGTGCCAGGGTTGGGGGCTGTGTCGAGGTTGGTCGCTGTTGGGACACTATAACCCCCGACCCTCACGCATAGGATACCCCTTTGACACTGACCTGAGCCGCTGTCAAGACCTCCGAACGCAGAGACTCTCCTGAGTTTTTTTCGGCTTCGCGAGGTGTGTCGGCGGCGTTAGCTTTAGCAAATACTGCCACGGTGGGTAGGGAGCTGTCTACCAGACCTATCGCCTCGTAGCCAATCTGCGGGCCGAGATCGGACCTGTCCAAGGGAGAATATTCAGTTATCACTCACCACAAGCTGACTATGTGAACCACTGAGGAATTCGAGTTCAATCAACACAACCGGCAGGGGTTTATCTCGAGCAGGGGCTTATCCCGCGCAGGGGCTTATCCCGAGCAGGGGTTTATCTCGAGCAGGGGTTTATCTCGAGCAGGGGTTTATCTCGAGCAGGGGTTTATCCCGCGCAGGAGTTTATCTCGAGCAGGGGTTTATCCCGAGCAGGGGCTTATCCCGTGCAGGGGCTTATCACGAGCAGGGGTTCATTCCGAGCAAGGGTTTATCCCGAGAAGGGGTTTAGCCCGAGCAGGGGTTTATTCC
>Ga0224501_10005204_pt1 | contig 10262 bp, 14 predicted proteins | sample SF_Oct11_sed_USG_4_FD_169105 | JGI IMG/M metagenome (GOLD analysis project Ga0224501, IMG submission 169105) | Sediment microbial communities from San Francisco Bay, California, United States - SF_Oct11_sed_USGS_8_1 | ecosystem: Environmental > Aquatic > Marine > Sediment | place: USA...
CTCTCTCGACTCTCGGAAATAAGTCATTATGTAGCTATGTAGCAAGTAATCAATATGTCACCACAGAGATATAGAACACTTGCTACATCGCTACGGAGGGTTAAATTTTAACCCCACACACACGCTTTTAATCTTGGAAGGGTAACTTTGATAGACTTCGCGGATATGGATGTGAAAAGGCTCTCCGCGATATTGGCAAATTCAAGATAGCGAATCCAGAGAAGATTGCAGATGGTATTATTAACGAAACTGGTAGTTGGGAGTTCTTCCTAGAGAATATGTAGCATGCATGCCTGACCCTAAAACCCCTCTTTTTTATAACAGAACCTTAACAATAGTATAGAAATGTGTCGTAGGTGATTCTTGTATGAGAAAAGATAGATTTGAGAGTGGAATTTTCTGGGAGTTATATAAGGACTTGGAAGCTCAGTTCAAGAATTTCCTTGAGTATGTGCCTTACCTTGACGGGAACGAGAAAACTTATTCGCCCAAATTGCTGAATCTGGTTCTCAGCATAGGGGGACACGTTGATTCTGCCTTCAAGGAAATGGCTCGGTATCCAGAGTTTTCTGGAAATAAGGACTGCAAGGAAATTCTCGAAAAACTCAAGAACGAAGAAATAGTTCCCATAACTCTCCCCTTAAAGGCTTTTGAGAAAGAGTACAGACTCTCTGAAAGGATAGTCATATTCAAACGCGTACCTGAAAGGGAGCGGGTGAAGCCTTTCAAACCTCGTCACTCCAGAGCCAAAAGCCCAATATGGTGGAAAATATACAACGGGTTAAAACATGATGTTAGCATCAATCTAAGAAGAGCCAATCTGGAAACTGCTCTCAACGCACTGGCAGGTGCGTTCTTGCTGAATGTGATCCATATCCCTTCCTATCTCAGGTTGCATCAGTATCATGTTTTTCGACGCAAAGATGGAGGGATTTATACATATAGCCCAAAGGCGAAAGAGAATCTGGTGAAGTTCTATCCGCAAGGGAAATGGTTTGGTCGTTTAGAGACCCCTCTTTTCATATGCGATCTGGAAGCAGAAGCTGTCAAGCTGTTTGGAAAGCCTGCGTGAAAGCCTGTCGACTTCTCTCTTCTGCTGATGCATGCATACAAGATATAGACCAAACGTAAAACTGTTCAATAGAAAGAAAACAGTTTCACGACTGAGGATTTAAATTACGTATCACGCGCCCAGAGGAAATATCACCTAATGACCTGAGAGAATTTCCGAAATAACTCTCGGCTTCCACACGAAACCAACCTCAATCCCAGATGCACTAATCTCCCTGCCTGAGTAGACACCGAGGAACCTTACTGCATTCCCGATTTGGTTCCCCTGAGATGTTTGGTAAATACTTACTCTTTTTGCTATTACAGGAGAGCCTGACATACCGCTCTTAGTAGTGGCATCGATCAAAAAGACTGGTCTCCCATTCCAGTCAATATCAATGTCTGAGGCAACATGTCCAGTCTTCCAGATTGGAAATCTGCCTCCAGACGTTAATCCCATCGGAAAACCAATGATACTCACTGCTTCAGAGGGATAGATCATTAGGTCAAAATCAGCTAGTGCTAAATCTATATCATATATCTTAATATCATCTAAGATTTCCAAAGGAACAGCTACTACGTCAATCTCTCTTCCTAATTCATGTTCAAACCATAGTCTATTTCCATTGCTATCAAGGAGATCGATCTCTCTGCTTATCCAAGTACCCAAATTTTCCCCATGAAACCATATTCTTAGTATATTCGGGTCTACTACTTCAGTGGTAGAAAGTGGTCGACTATCATTGAAAGGGTTTCTGCATGTGACCACATGCCAGTTAGTAATAAGAAAGTATGAATCACTTCTCCTAACCACAAAACCAGTAGCAACTCCCGCCTTCTGTTCGCTACGATACATTTCCAAATAGAGTGGTTTAACTGAAAATTCATCAATCACAGTTGGCATAGTTCTACTCTCTGATACTATTGCTTATAAAATATCTATGAACGATGTGCTACAAGCTGAACTTCGGGAGTCTTGGACTCCACTCTTTCCGTTCATTCCTCAAATACTTAGCAAACAAATATGCTTCTTCGTTGAGCATACTCTCTATCTCCTGTCTTTTACCGTGTTTTATACGTGGTATTTCGACCTTGGATTCAAAGAAGGAGTTTAGCTTGTTCATGAAGTCTTTTGCTAAAGCTTTCTTCAAATACTCTCTTTGCCCTTTTCTTTTGCGAGAGAAGTCTTCTTTCTTCATTGTAAAATCCTTCTTTCCTAGGCTCTTGGAGTATTGGATTAGGAAGTCGTCAATGAGATATCTGTACATTTCCATCAAATCGCATACCAGAGAAGGTTTACCAAACTGTTCAGAGTGTAAAAAGCCTAAATAAGGTTCGAGTTTGGCCTTTATTATTGCTCTGAGCACTTTCCATTTGAGAACGGTATAGGCCAAATTGAAGGTGTTGTTTATTCCATCGTAGGCTTTGAAGGCCCTCCTCTTTTGTACCATTATGGCTTTAGGAAGCAAATGGAAGATTTGGCGGAAGTACCGTTCTGTATGAAATCCTTCTATACCCAACAGCCTTTTCCTAACAACGCTTAATTTATCCGATTCAATCTTGCTTATGGTTTCTCTTGCCTTCACTAAATCGTGTTGATTTAGGCTATACTTTCTAAGTATCCGGTTCTGGCCTTCAATCCTGCTCAAAACAATCTTTTTGGCAATTTCAATGCCCTTTCCGTTCTTTATGGCTTCGTACTGGCAGATTCTGGTCTTAACGTGACTGTCGTACTCCAGGCTCTTCAAATAGGCTACCGGATTACCCCTCTGAGTCAGTATTAACAGGTCTATTCCCCAGAATGCGCAGGTGGCCAAAGCCCCGGAAGAAACAGAGTTTCCTATTCTAACGTGCACTTCTCCAATCTCGTTTTCAAACAGAGGATACTCCTCAACCTCTCCTTTCCTGTCTCTAACTATGAGGCAGCCTTTGCCCCTGCCCAAGAAAGAACCGTGGTCGTCAAGAAATATCTTAACTGTTTTGGCCTTCATTCCTTAAACCCCGATTAATCGGACCCCAACTCAAATACTGTTGAATAAATTAGTTGCCTATAGTTAACTCTGTAAGAAAACTCCGTTACTGAGATGGATGGAGTCAAGATGCATGCATGCATGTTAAGAAGAACCCTGCAATTATTAGACTCGAAGATATGGGGAAAATAAAAGAATCTGAGATTCTAGCCTACTTGGGAGATAGGCTGTCCATAAAAGTGCCGTAATGCGGCTTAGACATCATGCTCGTGCGTTATAACAACCCATGTTTTATGCATTGCAAAAATATTTATCTGTTCATGCATGTATTCATGCAGGGGTCGTCATGAAATCGTATAAGTACAAACCGGATTATGCTTCATCACTTCTAGCAAAGAAGTATGAGGATAAAGGGCTTATGTTATATGCATTGGCTCTTCAAGAAGAAATCGATGATATTGATACTCTTGCATCCACCTCTTTAACGGACAATTTTGATGATAAAGGAATAGATGTTTTACATTTCATCCCTGAACGTAAAATCGCTATACTTATTCAGGGATATATGGCCAAGGATGAAACGAAACCTGAAGCTAAATCATCCAAAGCTGCGAATTTTAATACTGCTATTACATGGGCATTATCACAACCTTTAGGAAAAATTCCCCCAACCATTAGAGATCACGTCAAGGAGTTGAGGAAAGCCATAAACGATGGAGACGTTGACAAGATCATATTTTGGTATGTCCATAATCTTGATGAATCGAAAAATGTGAAAGAAGAGCTGAATGCGGTAGAATCTACTGCAAAATCGTTTCTTGAAACTCATTTTAAAGGGAAAAAAGTTCTAGTAAGTTCGCTAGAAGTGGGAAACGAAACCCTTGAGAAATGGTATAAAACTAAAACACAGACAATTCTAGTAGACGACATTCTCGAAACTAAGGTAGAACAGGGTGGGTACGAAATTAGTGGCAAAGGCTGGAAGGCATTCCATACTACTGTTTCACTTAGATGGTTAAAGGAGATTTATGATGCATACAAAGACGACCTGTTTTCAGCAAATATCAGAGATTACCTGGGAAATGTGGAAATTAACAATGCCATTAAACAAACATGCACAACCGAACCAGGTAACTTCTGGATTTACAACAATGGAATAACATGTCTTGTGCACAAATTTGATTATGATGAAGGAGAGAAGAAAATCAAACTGACGGGAATCTCGATAATAAACGGAGCTCAGACAACTGGTGCAGTTGGCGCAGCAACGATGGCTGACAATGAAGGCCACTTACCTATAAGATTCGTCACTTTGGATAAAGCAGATACTTGGCGCAACATGATCTTGTACAACAACAGCCAAAACAGAATATTCTCATATGATTTTAGGAGTAATGATGAAGTTCAAAAAAGACTACGTGATGAATTTAAATTAATCCCTGATACAGATTATACCGGCAGACGTGGTGGCACTGAAGATATTATACGAAGACCAACAAATCTGATACGTACAGAGAAGGCAGCGATTTCGTTTGTAGCCTTTTGTGGAGACCCATATCTGACTTATCATAAGAAAAAAGAGATTTGGGATGATTATAACTACTATAAATATTATGATAGTGATTTGACTGCAAAGCATCTCGTTTTCACTTACTCTTTACTCGTAGCAATCGAGAAAAAGAAGAGGGAACTTAGAAAGATATTCGATCAGGGGAAACTGACTGATCTTCAGGAAAAGGAGTACGAATTTCTGAAGAGAAGAGGTGGAATGAGATTATATCTATCAGCAATAGGTTATAGTATAGAAGAAATATTAGGGCAGAAAATCACAAACACAAAAAGATTGTCATTTGGGAACAAATCGTGGGCTGATTCCGTTGAAATCTGGAAAGATGTAGTCGATAAAACCATAATGTACTGCCCCAAACTACTACCCGGGGTAGAGAATGGAATATTGAATAAAGAAGGGGTGGAAAAAGCACTATCTGAATTTAGAAGCTCTATTGCATCCCAGGTTGCTGGGGAAAAAGCGATGTATGACACGTTCAAAGATAAAATCGTTGGACTGAGCTAAGCCAAATTATGCACACTCATTGACGTCTGCTAACCAAAAAAGGACACACAAAATGCATGCAAAATCACGCGGATCCATCTTTTGATCTCTTCGAGAACTTATCTAACGAACTCGCATTTCTGTGATGTCGTCCTCTTTTATGAATAACAGCCTCTGTCTTTTTCCGGAGAATTCGATCTTGAAGCCATGTTCTAAGACGTCTTGCATCTTCTCTCTCTATAATTTCAAATTCGTCCTCATCTTTTAGATCCAGCTTTTTTTGGTAATAACCAACTTTCTCCAGAATGACCCTTTTTAATTCCAAATCGATTTCGTAACCAATACCATTCCTATCAAGTTGCCTTGCCACCTTCATTGTAGTTCCAGATCCTAAGAAAGGATCCAAAACGGTCTCACCTGCAAAGGAAAAGAGTGTTATCAATCTCTGAGGTATTTCTTCAGGAAAAGCAGCAATACCTTCCTCAAGTCTTCCAGGAAGGGGAAGAACATTTGTTATTTCCCAAACCGTTAGATTCCATTTATGTTCGCTGAAATCTGTAAGATCAACCTCTGATGATTTCCGAATTTCTTCCGGTAATTTCTTGACATATGAATAATCGAACTCCCCATGCTGAAAGATTAGGATGGTTTCTTGAAGGTTATCAGGGTAGAAATACATTGGATATGGATTTTGAAGAAGAACACCACTCCTACGACTAATCCTCGTGTAGCCTTCTGGTTTCTTCCAGATTATTTTGTCGCGATATTTGAACCCTGCATCCATCATGATTTTGGTTATATCAGCAACAACCGGATATTTCTCCCCCTCAACAAGCATGTCATCAGTGACAAAAGCAGCAATCCTTCCTTGAGCAAGCACCTTGAGAAGTTCTTTCGCAACCTTTCGCATCATGTCAAGATACTCGTCATAATCCTTGAATAAACCCGGATAATCGAAAGGTGCATTGTAATAGGGAGGGGAGGTAACAACAAGATGGACTGACTTATCATATAACTCATGCATGTCCACGCAGTTTCCTAAAATAATCTTGTGAAATGTTTGCATATCACATTGAAGCTTCCAGTTTCTCGTATTTATAGTCTGCTTTAGAAAGACGTTACCGCAAAGGGTATATCCATCACAACAGGACTTTCTTCATAGGTTTAATCTTTGAGTTCAAAAATCGTTGGTACTTACACTATAGATACTCTTCAGTTATACTTTGCATGGGACGACGACCTTTACACATATTTTAAAGAACAAGGACTCGGCCAGAAAGGAATGAAATCCAAAGTACTACCTCTCGTTTACACGGATAACTGCGAAAGTACAACGCGAGTCCCTGAACGAAAAAGAAAATATGTTATCGTTCCGCAACATTTCGGCGAAACCTTCCAGAGTTTAGGGTGGAAAGAAGCAGAACGCAAAAATGAACCAATCATATCGTCAGAAAAACCTGAAGTTACCATTTCCCTCGAAGATAATCAACAGTACTTAAGGTTCAGAATCAACCCGTGTGTGGATGGAAAGGAACAATACCATCTTGAATACTCGTCAATGTCTGCTTTTGGTAGCATGTACAACAACTGGTCTATTATCATGCTTAAAATGAATGATTTCGAAAATATTCTTTCAATCTTGAAGCGGCAATTTCCAGATATGCCTGAAATGGTTGATGTACCCATTTACAAAGAGAGTAAACAAGCCCAAAGAGAAAAACTGTTTTTCGTTAAGGTTCCAGTTAAATCATACAGGTTCAGCATTGGAGAGTTCTTGTATGCCCGAAAATACTTTGAATTGAATGGCATAACTGGTCTACTACCTTCTCTGGTTTACAAAGATGAATCATCGTATAGACAGACCATGGACCCTATTTTGAAAGTGGGATTCGTTCACACAACAGAAGAGCAAGGATTCGAAGTTAGGCCTCCCCAATGTGCCATAAAATTGGCTCAACATAAAGTCAGTATTTCCAAAAGAGGAAAACGGGCCAAGATGAAAGGCAAAATTGTTTGCACTGAACCTTACGAAAATTGTTTCACCGTTCCAGCGAAGGATTTCTACATCTCAGCATTTGCAATCAAAAATGCTGATCCACTTTCTTTAAACAGAATATCTCGTTCTGGAAGAATAACTGCTAGAAAATGCACAAAGACGTAGTTCAGTTTCTCCCTATCTCTTCATTTCCATTATTTGCGCGCGTTCTTGGGCAATTAGGAAGATTGTGTTCTTCCAGAATTTGTTTACCTCCTTCGTTAATGGGAATGCCACATAAATTCGTGCCATCTGCAACGATAACGGCGGCGCGAGTTTCATTCTTGTCGGCGTATTGTTGCATAATTAATATCTGATACCTTGTGTGGCTTTTGCTGATAGATTCTTCGGTTTCCACCTCAATAAGCGTTATGGGCTCTTCACAGGCGCATACCAGGTCAGGTTCTGCTCCCCCAACATTCCCGTGCTCTACACATGCACATCCTTTAGTTTTCATCTTCTCTCTAATAGCATTCACAGCGTCCTCATGCTTTCTGGAAATAGGCATTATTTCACTTATCCTCTTTGAGCTTTCTGGTTAGTGTAAAGGTTTTTTTCTTCGGGTCGCAGAATTTGCCGAAACCGTCCTCCTCCAGAAGGGCCAAATGTCTTTTGGTTGTACGGACATCCGTTCCAGCACATTTCGCGATCAGTTCGATATTGTAGCACATATACGAACCGTCTCTCTCAATCTCAGCAAGCGACTTCTTCACCTTTCTATGGATTTCGACCGACTTCATGTTCTCAGCCTATTTATAGTATTGTATATAGATATATTTCAATTTTGTCCTCCACCTTCAATATACGTTCAAAATTGTGAGAATATGCTCTACGTACTATCAAGAAATCCCCATTTCAATCGAAGGCTGATGTTTAAATACGAGATTGCATGGGGGTCTGCACTCAAAAAACAGGAGGGATTTGCTTGAAAAATCAGAAGGAAAATGTTTCTCCAAAGGTTGAGCAAAAGAAGCCTAAACAGAAGAAGAAAGGAAAGATTGCCAAGGTCTACAGGTTGCATCAGAAAGACATACCAGTGAAAGAGATTGCTGAAAAGATGGACCTCAAAGAAAGAGTCGTGCGGGCCTATATTTGGAGAATGAAGAATCCGGAGAAGTACAAGGCTCTTGTGAAACGATATTTCGATAAGAAGAAAGCCAAGGCCCAGAAGAAACAGAAGAAGGAGAAAGAGGCTGAAGCAAAATGAGGAAGAGTATTGCCTCGATTGCAGTCGGTAGTTTCGTAACGGCCCTTTCTCTCTTTCTTTTATCTATTGCCTATCCACAACTGTTCGCCCTATTCGGGCTGTTGTTCATAACCTCGTGCATAATACTGGGCCTTTCGTTGATGGCTGTTCTACCAAAGGCTCCTGCAAAAATCTACGGTTATTTTCGCAGGCCTGAGAAAAAAGAAGAGGGCCAGAAGTTCTGCAGTTACTGTGGGACAGTGTTGCCCGAAGACAGTACCTATTGCCCTAGATGTGGAGGGCCTCAACAGCCTTTACCATCTCGGAGGCATCGTTGAGCTTTTGCCTCCAACTCTTTGAAGGCATCTTCCTCTTTTTTCTGCCTTTTCTTAAAAAGAGGGTTATGTGTTTTGAAGGCCATTATTATTCAACTCCCTTTCTGATTTACCGGCATTCCACTCGCTCATCCTCTTTATTGTTTCTGTTGCAACAAAGTGTGTTCTTCCAAACCTGTCCTTCATGCAGATGAAGCTTTCATTTGCGTCCACTAGTGTTCCATAAACAGGTCTTGGTTCAACATAAGGCGATTCTGCATATACCACCTTAACACTTTTGCCTTTCAGTCTTCTGAACATGCTCATCCCTCCTTTTCTTAGCCTCCTCGACAATCTCGTCAACATAAAGGTAGAACAACTCCCTGTCTTCTGCGCGGGCAAAAGGCTCTAAAGCCCTCAGCATTCTTGCCATGTCCGTAACTTTCGCTTTCAGGAGTTTATGCTGTGTATGGTATCTTTCAACCTTTCTTTCAAGGGCGTTTATCTGGGATTGCAGGGATTTAGACGACATAATCTACCCTCCTCTTCCTTGCCATCTTTCTAATCTCTTTCAGCATCTTGACTTCAGTCTTTGCAATCTGCGATTCAGCATCCAGCAATATTTCTTCAGCAGGAGAAACCTCAACTATCACTGCCCCACCCTTTTCAAGTATCTCTTTGAACTCTGACGGCAGTTTTTTCTTCTTGGGGATTTTCCTTTTCTTCAAATTCATTCACCTGTAGACGAGCTTCTCGTTCCTACACCTACTCTTTTTTCTCCATCTTCACCTTGCTCGAGGTCTTATAGTCCTGCATCTCTATCTCGGTGTTTCCATCCGGGTTCGTGAGTCTTATTTTAGCGCCGTAGTGGTTCTGTAAATACATGGCGTGCCCCTGGCTCTGTAATCGCTGCCCGTTATAGGGCGATTCAACAGAGTAAAGATACTTCGGCATTGGCCTGTCACCTTTCCCATGTGTTCTTAAAATCCAGGTTCTGTACTCGTTAATTCTTACGCCTCTTTTGAATACATGGTCGCATGTAGAAGTGTATACCACCTTCAAGGCCTTTCTAAGGAACAATCGGTCAACGCATATCGTGTGCCTTCCAAATTCACTGGTAGCAAATACATGAAAGTCTCCCAGATCGTGGAGCTCTTGCAAATAACACAGTTCGTCTATCAGCCTTTCGTCTTTAATGTTGTCGTAATCCAAAAAGGTGACAAATTCAGTTGTGTGAGGAACTCTGGCAGACATCCCAACCGTCGGAGCTTTCGGGATATTCATGGTTTGAAAGTGAAGGAGTATCATCTTCCCGAAAATCCTAAGAGTCGAGTTAATTCTCGTATGTCCACCTCCTCCCCCTTAGCATTTCCCTCAGAGCAAGCTCTCTCGCAGCCTTCTCAGCAATCCTTCTTTCACCCTTGATGTATGCTGTGCGTCTAATCTCGGCCCTTTTCTGCGCCTTTATCCTCTTCAAAGCCTCTTCTCTTCCATAGAGCAGCGTTTGCGCGATAATCTGTTTGGGCCATCTGACTGCGAAAAATATGGCTCTACCTGCGAAGTCATGTTCTATCAGTTTATCAAGTTCTTCAGTTTTGAACCCGTAGAACTTCTTCGTGTAATCTCTCTTCGCAGTCTTTGCCTTTGTCTTCCC
>Ga0224501_10005205_pt1 | contig 10262 bp, 8 predicted proteins | sample SF_Oct11_sed_USG_4_FD_169105 | JGI IMG/M metagenome (GOLD analysis project Ga0224501, IMG submission 169105) | Sediment microbial communities from San Francisco Bay, California, United States - SF_Oct11_sed_USGS_8_1 | ecosystem: Environmental > Aquatic > Marine > Sediment | place: USA...
TGAATCAGGGTGTAGAATTGTGTTAAAGCACTGAGTGGCTGTGCTGACTACTGACTACTTGTACAAACAAAGGTTGGCTCAAGAGAGATCATGGTGCAGCTTCTAACGAAGTTACAACTTTGGACAGGGCTGAGATGAAGTACCCGCCCACTCATTCAGATTGTCCTGGAAGGTTGGAGGTCACTCATTCTGAGCCATGTTTTTCCCAAAGTGGTTCACCCTCTTGAGTCTAGGATATATACAAGCTGTTATTCAGCCATTTGAATGTACATGTATTTGGTAAGGACCTGCAGATTTATATACCTGGACTTGATCAAAATTGTTTATTCCCGAGATAAAATAAATTACACGGGCGCATTGCGTTTCAAAGCATACAACTGAATTGTATGTGCTATGTCATGCCATCCTGACTCTGTGAAACCAACTCGAATAAAAAGAGCTTACCCAAATGGGTAGCCGATTGATGGTGTGAGGCGTCGGCATTATTGAACCATATCTTGGCAGCAAGCCATGTGTACTTAGGATCACTTGGGTAGAACACCTACGGGATAGAAACCTAATTTGACAAAATTTACACACAAAAAACAATGATTGATGGAAATATTTATCAGACTAGTAATCAAATTAAGAAATAAGAACCTTTTCTATAATTGAAACTAGTAATGGAAAAGACGAGGAAATCATGATCTGGTTCGAAGTACAGAGAGAAAGACAGCCCAGGTCATTAAGAAAAAACGATGACTTCCCATTAAAACTCGACCAGAGAGACTCGAGGGCAAACAAGGTTAACAAAAATTTTTTTTCTATACTCGACCGGAAGGCTCTATTTTACGCTCTTTGCATAGAGCCCTTTTTAGGTGAATTTGATTTGATTTGATAGTTTTATTTTACATGGTAGCTTAAATATGACTAGAAGTCTTTTTTTATATTAAGGTCCATGAAATTGTCTCTCCATACCGGGTTATCCTCTGCAGGATCAGGCATTAGCTGTATGGCGATCGGAACCAAATCTCCACTCTTCTGCGAGTAAAGCAGACAGAGAGGTCCGCTTAGCTTACGCCCAACTAAAAATAAGTGGTTTGTTTTCAATCACAGATCATGGGAAATCGGCAAATGAGATGCTGCCCTAATAAACTATCAAACCAACTTCAAGTTATTCATTCTAAATAGCCTAATCGTGTGGAATGCCAGGTTGCCGCATGCATTTTTATGAAAACATTTGTACTTTTTTTTTACCAGTTACATAAAGACTGACTTACATGAGCATTCCATCTTGGCAAGATAGGTCAGGTCAACAAGATATATCTTCTTCATCTCTACAGCCTCACTGAACGTCAGGCCCTCCAGAAATGGTTCCAGGTCTTTTTCTGTGGTAGCCATGCTAGATAGAAAGCCGACCTTTGTTCATATTCACACCCCCAATAACAGGCATTAGTTTCCGGACAGTGCACAAAATCTAAATTGTTGATTACCCGCTCACTGTCTTATGGCAGGAGACCATTGTTATTACTTATACCGACAGGATACCAGCTGTACAACACACCATTTCATAGAGCTATCCTCTCGTGATAATTCTATGTACCCATTTAATCCGCTATAGCTTTGTCTAATCTACGTAGATGGGTTGGTGCAAATACACGGAAGTCTCTATGTCAGCCTTATCTTAGGAACCAATTCGGTTCATACAGTATCTGGATGTACTAGTGATCATGTGATTTTTGAAAGGCTGAATCAAGCAGCAGTGCATGGCCAGGTGAACCTGCTCTTGGATGTTGGATGTAGTAAAAGTATAAGTAAACAACTGTTTGAGTGACTGAATACATTACGGATGTATTGCGAAAACATAGTGAATTGGAGTTGGGTCTACAATCAGGAGGACTCTCATACCGTTATTTACTCACTTTTCTGGGATTTTGTCACACCTGACAATGACGTTGGGATTGCAGCCACTCAATCGCTGGTTTCCAAACTCAGCATCACTTGTCCAGTTCTTAAAACCCTGCAAATTAAAGTAATACCGCAATAATGGTCATATACACCATTACACCATAACACCCTTTGTTTAAACAATGTTCAAGTCAAACCATGAAGCCAAATATGTTGCCCTATAAGTTGATCAACTTGACAGCCCAAAAATGTGGAATAGCAGTTTATTCGCATCAAGGTTAATTAAGACAGTCCAAAAAGTCAGACTTTGCCATAGCTAGCAATTCTTCCAACCATATAAAGTTTGGACAACTGGACCCCGACCGCCATTTAGATAGCACTGAAAATTACATCACTCTGCGGTTTTTGATGATTCCTGGTGGTTGTCGGCGATTGTTAGCAAGGTGGTTAGTTCTCTATCGACCATATATAAACCGAGCATAGGGTACCCACTTCTCCCAAAACCCATTGCATTAAAACAAACTATTTAATGCATTTATTGACTTACATATGGCACTGGAAGAGAAGAAGTCTTATAGACTTTCACAAAGTCATCCATCGTCTCAAACGAAGGTGTTGTGAGATCAACGAATTTGGTTTGTGCGAAGAGCTTCAATTTTAGAGCTTTGATGTCCCACTGCGATGATAAGAAAAAAATTATGTCTGCAAGACAGAGCAGCTGTGCGGAGTGGTGCAGAAATTGGCTTACAGAGTGCAGTGTTTCCCAGGGTGAGTCATCACAAGATTTTAGCGGCATACAGAAGAGAAGACCGCTTTGTTGGCAGATGTCCTTTACTTAACGTTGAGATTCAAATACGAGGATGATAACATGTCATACAATGATACTATGATGTCATGAGTGGTTATAATTGGAAAAAATACAACAGAAACATTTTCTAACTTCAGAAATAACCAAAGGCCTGAGAGGAATTGTTGCTGAGAACTCATGCTGTTTCTTAGTAATTTGGGCTATTACGGACGAAGATGAACGTTAACATGTCCGAAAACGCCTATTGAAATGGCGCACAATTTTTCTATATACTTTTAATGCCTGTGCATTGGACCCCTCTCGAATTCTACCATCCATAGTAACTACCTAATGGTGTTAGTATTGGTGGGGATAATTATGAATTACAGCCCAACTATATTGATTTAAAATCTGGAGGAGGGGCTTTTCATAATTTACATAATTGTGCTCGTTGTTATTTGGTTTCGCTATAGCTATGAAGCTAAGCGCATAGCGATGAAAGCAAGGTGACCTCGACCCGTAGCCATAGACTTTATGCCTCTATCCTGTCTAAATCTGAACAAAATAGTTTCATATTAGATACATGCACTTCATTTTCTTTTGTGTTTCCAGTCAAAAGATATGCGTTAACACCGGGGCAGAATAGCTCATCAGCCAAAGTAGGAATGAGCCCTTCAAATAATTTCTAGCTCCTACTACTCCAACAAGCCTCGGGCTTAAGAGGCTCATTAAATAAGATGACCAAGTATCCGAGTAGAACGATTAAATTCATAGTTCAATAGTTATGGTGATTTCATTTGACTTATGCAGACTAATGTTTGTAATGCAGACTAAATTTGTTGCTTACCTGATATGAGTTGGAGAAGTTTTCATCACTAGGAAGGGATTCGACCTGTATAAGATAAAATATAATGACAATCAGAGCTTAAAATCTGGGGACGCAGAGGTACAGGGCTCTAAACTACTTCCGGTTAGGATGAGGCTCTACCCAGAGAGTTTTATATGTCCAGGTTTTATACCTAGGAACAATTTTTTTACTCCATTGACAGAACATATCCAGGAAGTGGATGCCAATTGACCTCTTCCTATTGCTAAGTGATTTGTTGCTAATAACCTCCCTTCCAGTCTCCCCTCCATAGATGGCCTGCAAGTATATCATGACTCGATGCGACGAAGCCTGTACTGGGTATCTTAACCATATACAGCAGTCCATCACCTCAGATTTTACTGATGGAAAACTGGATTTTGAAGACGCCCTCTCCTGAATTTTTCCCAAAATATGTTTGTGCTGCTCTAAACTAATGGTCTTACATAGAAAAATGCATGGGTTGCACTCTCAGGCTCTCCAATTTATTGATAGATAGTATCACTAAGCCAAGAGCTCATGTTTAGTAGGGTCCATGCCTCCACTGCATGCTCCTTTACCCATGAATTGAAATATAGAGTGGTTTGTTTGGAACTGTCCCATAGACACACACACACATATATGTTGGTTCATCGTGGTCTACCTACTTGCATTGGAGCTCCGGGTACATGCTGTTTGAGTTTATATGCTTCCTGTTTAAGTTCTAGTTCTTTTTTTCTCTGCTCGGCAAAGACCGAATGCTGCGGAAGAGTACAATCGTATTCCTCAAGGGAGAGTTTACTATTCGCATGAATCCATCTATGTACAGGGAAGACGGTCTTACTCTTACCATACTGTACTAGTATCACCTCCACATACCTACATGTGTAAAAAATTATCGACATCTTTTTTTAAATAAAATTCTTGTGTGACACGCTCGTCAATGGGGAATCTGCCGGGTTAGATTCTTATCTTTTCACCAGTTATGGCAAAGCGTGGAGCACCACAAGCGAGTTTGTATCAATGCTCTAACTCAAAGTGAGGCTTATTTTTGCTTTGAGCTTGGATTAAAGTGAGGAGCACATACTCACAATGGGAGCCCGTCGTGATCGGGATTTGAACCCGGGTTCTGACAGTTAGGAGCCCAGCACTCTACCACAGAGCAATTCCGCTATCGAGACTAATATATGGTGTTATTAGCAAATATGATAATTTTGCGTCTATGATGGAACAACTGCCAACAGTAGCGTAACATTAGCCTATTGAATCCTTCATTTCAGCTTAGAGTTTCTAGGTGTTGATCGTTAAGAGACTTTCTGCTTACATCTGTGTGCCCAATAGAGAAGGCAACTCTATGGGTACAGTCTAGAAACCTCTAATATAAACTAAATTCGTGCCACTAATATCGGTCAAAAGTGCCACTAAAATCAATGTGATCTAACAATGAATTACTACCACGCATACACAGACAAATAAACCCCTTAATTATATACACCTCTTTGCATGGCGTTTGGGCTATGCAATATTGATTCGAGTGGTAGTTCTGTATTTCTGATTTCCATGTAGCCATGGGTTGAGTGCACGCGACCCTGCAGAGTGAGTAGTGGCCTCGAATCTTGGGAAAATGCATACGCGGGGGCAGTAAAGGCATCCTCACCTGGGAGCGAACTCTAATCAGACCCCTGACAGGGAATATAATGCTAAGTATGAACAGGAAATAATTATAAGTTCTAATAATTTCTAATACATGTATAACTAAGATGGTGCTTGTTGAAAGGTAAACTTGTCTTACTTTTAAATCAAGGACCATAACCAGGTACATGTACAGGTATGTGATGAAGGTCTGAATGACTACAACAGTATGATGACAGCATCCATATTAGCAGCTACTTCCCAACGATGAGAGACCAAAGATAAGTGAAAAAACTTTAATATACCCTACCATGCATCATTCGCTGCTGTTTCGTCTCGTCTGATGTGAATTCGTGAAATCTTGTTCACGTCCGGCGCAGTAATATAAAATAAATCAGTGGAACCTGACTCAAAATCATCTTTCCATGTTGTATCTAGTAAAGTCTCTGAGCTTAAAGTTGCATCTTCATCTTCCAGTGTCATGTATATCTAGGAAAATAAAACAATTCTATTCCAAATGGGACAAAAGTAGTCAGAATAGAGTGACTATGAAGCTTTTTGAAGAGTACAGGTTAATTGCAGAGGTAACAATGTAATTACTAGTTTGTGTTGACAACTAGTCATTATTTCTTTGTGCCAAGAAGGCCTTATCCGAGCTAAAAATAGTGTCAGGAGTTAAAAATTTAAGTTCAGCAGAATTTCCTCATATGTTTTGCACACCTTCTTTTCTTCATACGCATCTGGTGCGCAGCCAAATACGCCAGAGTCCTTTATGTCTCTAACTGGTTAGTTGTACAGGGCGCAGGGCTTATATACTGATAGACGGGCAACTTAACTTGATCCATTATAGGGGATAAGCATAACTCTAATGTTACACCAAGTGGAACTTCAAATAGATTACTAACTTTATGAGGTTACATGATATCATCATACCAGTGAAATCCACATAATTTATAAGGTGTGAACAGTTCGATGGTTCATTCAAGTCTTTAACGGGATAGATCAGAAGGGTCACACCGCGAAACCTGAGATCCCATTCCATTCCGAGTGTAAGCTCCTCACATAGCTTCTAGCATAAAAACGCATGCGTGCTCGTTATGAGGTTTAACATTGATACCAGTGCTTCATGCTAAGCCATAACCGGTGATGAAAACAGATATCTCATTCTGAAGCATCACCATAACAGTGATGAGGTTATATAAGAAAAGTCTTTAACATACATTTCCATCTGTTCCAGCCCCTTTCTTGTCTCCTGTTGTCACGGAGATGAGATGAGTGTAACCTTTTGGTACTTTATCGCTTGTCTTGCTCGGACCACAGCCCATGACTTGATATCCTCGAACGATTTCTTCTACACTAAAAGATAATTGGGAAATTCTCAGGGTTCAGTCGTATGGTACAATGTTTCACTCTGCATGAGTAGCTGGTAGAGATGAGATGGCTGTTGGCATAGTGAACTTTTACTATATCAACCCCGCCAAAACCTGTAGGCTCACTAGAGGCTTCTATAGCCATAGTCTCCACGACCAACAGATGCTATTCATTTAATTGAGAAACATTTGGTAGGTTATAATTGGATGATTGTCTTAATACATTCATATGTGCTTTACACACAGAAACCGTGTGGGTTGTTGCCATACGCGATACGCGCATTCTATATATCGTTTGTGAACCAATTTTAATCCAAAATAATACTTCTGAACTAAACAGAAATTACAGTAATGATTAAGCCTATTTGCGAATCGCCATCGGCAGAAAGATTACTGATTTCAGTCTCAAATTGCGACGATAGACTGAAAATCGCCATCAAAATTTAAATTTCACTGCTGCTTATGACTTGTTACCAAACATGATGGAAATTTCATAGACCACATTGGCTACAATGACAACACAAGCTAATGATTTACGAGTTGGTGTTCTCAAAATCTCTCTTATGACAGCCTCCCGAAAAACTTATCTACCCCATCTTTGAGGGTAAAGGTTTTTGCTTCAAAATGATCAATGCAACACACGAAAGATCATGGCACTAAGCCAAAGACTGTTGGGGTACATCCATAAGAATTTCTTTGTTCTTCTCCAGGTAAATGCGAAGAAAGCAAGAAAACAGAAGAGATGATTTTCCTTACCTTGAAAATGTGAAAACTATCACCTCCCGTAACACTACTGATAGTGCTGAAGACCTTTTAATCTTTGTGTATGTGGTTGCTATGCTTAAATACAGTATGCTTAAAGAGTCATGGTTGATTGGTTAAGTACACAATGGACTACTGCATCCTGTTATGTAACAGTGCGAATGAAGGCAACACGCACAATGACTGTCTTGTAAGCGAAGAAGTTATCTTCCCCTAATGAATACTGAATGAGTGCAACGGAACAGTAGCCTTTGCAGCTTAATCACGGAATTATGCAGTATATATCGTGGAGACAACTCTCAAAATGTATGAATAATAAAATAATTTCCATATAAATTTGTGCAACCTATCGGTACGAGAGTGTCGTCATCTCTGCGTTGAAAGCATGGGGTTTTTAGAAGAAACAAAGGTCAATTTTTAGGATAACCTTCAGAACTAAAGCTTTGGTAGTTACACATTGTGAATTTAATATAAATTTAAATCCAATCTAAAACATCTACCATACCGTACTCCACTGCCTGAAAGTGTCAGCATATGGGTCTTGTGCCAGTTGTGGCAGTTATGGCACAACCATGCACAGAGGCAGTGTGTTAGTGTGTTTGTGTGTGCATGCGTGCGTGTGTTTGAGAGCTCTTAAAATGTCTTCTTCCTAAAAATCAGATACATCGAACCAGAGTTATTGAATGGTATTACGTTGACACAGCGTACATCAGTTTGTTTCGACGTACACGTATGAATCTGACTCCGTAATACGTATCCAAGGGAAGATAACTCAAATCGCAATGAAATACTGGAGAACAAAACAACGATTCCGCTACGTCTATTTATAAAGTCAGGGAGCCAGACCGCTTGCGGATAATAAATTGTGTTGTTGTGCGGGAATGTGCAGGTGCAACACCTGACTTGTTGACTAAACCGTGGACTAAACTGCAAGCATGGTCAAGGTTTGTTTCTTACCCAGTTTCTGTATTTCACTCTTTTATCAGGGATGCTATAACCACTCACTTCAACAGATATATCAGCGTTCCCGGTTGTGAGTGAATCAGTCATACCAACACAGAGTCAGTGTTTCAGTGAGTGACTGTGTACGAGTGTGACTCATTCACTCAGTCAATCGCTCACTCACAGTCACTGAGTGACAGTGACGTGAGTGTGACCGTGACAGTGACAGTGACTGACTCACTGACTGAGTCTGACTCAGTGTCAGTCAGTTGTCAGCATCACATCAGTCTCACGGTCACACTCACAGTCATTGATGATTGATCGATGATTGATTAAAGGATAATTGATTGGGCCTGACTCACCTCAGAGTCAGTCAATTCAACCTGAACCTGGCTTGAATTTATTTTTTAGAATTAGAATTAGATTATTATTGGTTGAATCAAAAAACAAAAAAACTTGGCTGGCCAACCAACAGCCACATCACCTACTCCACGCCACTGACTGAGTGACTGACTAGTGATTGAGACTGATCCAGTGACTATCCTACGCTACTGTCTGTCTGAGTAAATCGCTAACGTAACTAACTGTAACCTAAGTTACTACTCTGTAGCTGACACTGCTAGTGTTACTGTTAGTGTTACCCAACTACACTTACAGTTAGTGTTACTGACTGAGTTAGGTTACACGTTACTGAGTTACTCTTACTCAGTCAGTTAATGTTACTGGGTGATTGATTGAATGAGTGAATGAGTCATTCAATGACTAGTCACTAGTCAGTCATTCACCTCAGTACATCACTCGGCTGTTGCTGCCTAGCTAGTTACTCGACCCATTTCATCACAATTTTGCGCGCACAGACGCGACAGAGAGATGGTTTTGGTGATAAGTGAGAGAATCCGTTTTTTGCTGTCAATCCTCAGTTGGTTTGTCCATTCTGCCCGCTGAGTTGGGTGCATTACACCGATAATGTTTCTCAATAGATAACCCTATATATCGTATTATCCCTAGCTGATCAGTGACATAAGGTGTTTCATTAATTTTACTGATTTGATTATCCATGTATGTTAATCTACAGAAGGCCAGTAAAGGGAAGGCAAGTCACACCAAACTCAATAACAAACACAAAACAAAGCTAGCTAAACGAGGAGATCTCAAACACCAGAAAGATCAACGGAAAGTCAAGCAAAAGGAAAGGAAGCTTAGGCTATTAGGAAAGCTGCCTCCTGGTATGGTGATTTTACATACATTGTCTTAGATGTTTACCACAGAGATACCATCAGCTCTAATGTCACAGCAATTTTTTGTATTAAAATGTTATTGATACTGATAATTGTGCTCACCGATATTTGTTTCTGAAATTTCAACCTTATAGTACATGGATAACTTGTTTAGACAACAGATTTAGATGAAACATTATTGCTGAACATTTCAATTGGTTGAGAAGAGATACAGAATTTAGCGATAGGTTGCAGCAGCATGCTTTTGACCAGAAACCATGTTGCTAAAAGTTGTGGCAACTCTCACTCATGCGAAAGCCCTATGAGTCATCGCGTTAAAGGCCGTAATATTGTTTAGTTTTTAATATTGTGGGACTACAAATTGTCTCGTACGTCTCCAGGTCATTAGCAAACTTAGTCTCTTAAGTATGGTACCGATGTAGCACTGTGAGTTGGTTTGATTATATTTACCTTCCGTTGTACACTATTTGTAGGTTCACAGAATGATAACACTGTGCATCACGACGTTCCTGAACCTGTGATAGAGGATGAAGGCTTTTATGAGAATGCAGATACTAGCTTTGCTAGGTCTATTATTAGGTAAAATAGCAAACAACACTGCGAGGTTATTCATATCTGATAGAGTAAACTGCCAAGCCTTTTCTCTATCTTCAAATGTCTGACACCTCAGACCCTTTATTGAGAGACTGGAGCTAGGCATTGTGTGAATCCCCAGTTTATCACCAAGAAGCTCAAAACTCTGTCTTCAAGTAAAAAAAAAACTCCTAAGCCTACGCACGCATACCTACCTATTCGTTTGT
>Ga0224501_10005206_pt1 | contig 10260 bp, 5 predicted proteins | sample SF_Oct11_sed_USG_4_FD_169105 | JGI IMG/M metagenome (GOLD analysis project Ga0224501, IMG submission 169105) | Sediment microbial communities from San Francisco Bay, California, United States - SF_Oct11_sed_USGS_8_1 | ecosystem: Environmental > Aquatic > Marine > Sediment | place: USA...
GTTCACTGGTGAAAATATATAGTAAGATTCATATAAATCCTGTGCGTTGTCTACTGCCTAGTATGGCATCCCGGATTGCAACTAACACCTTCTCGAAATGACTTCTAAATTAAATTCAAGGCTCTCCTCATTCGCCCTAGGCAGTGAGAGATACTTTGATTGGCTTTAAAAGCCCTCACCCATGTTCTGTATCAGAAATGAATAAGTAAAATGATTTTAAGAGTGGCTTGGGCTGTGTAAATCAATTCAGCGATTGCTAGATTTTAAGTCACCATCACCAAATGCTATTAAAATCATGTTATCATCCCGTGAGATTTTGCTCCAAAGAGGCTGCTTTAATTTTCTCTCTTGAGTGTACACTCCCATACCGCTGGGCATTAATCCATGCACTCTGATTGATTCTCTTTGATTCACTTTGCTCTATAATCAGGCTCTGCAATCTGAAGGATTCGAGGTCATCGGGCAAATCGATCAGGTAAGCTTACGGTTGGCCGAAATATGCTTTCCGTGTGGTCGATTGATGAGCCATAAGGTATTTTCTGATCTGTATTTTGCAATAGTCATCACTTTTCTTTTATATAACAAGCCGCTCTAGAGCTGATCCATGGGGATACAACCCTTGTCCTCCTGTTCTGCATTACATTGATACTGCTAGATTTCATGTCTATTGGTTGGTAAGTGGGCTCTTTGTATTTGTCACAATAATTTTGGAAATTGAAAGTTCCACAAAAAGCACTCGATCCACTCTATCCATATTGCTGTGGACCGTATGGCTTCATACATATAGCCTACTCCCTGATTACAGACATACCTCTGGTTTGCATGATTTTGTCCATTTACCCAAAGTGGCTGAAGTGAAATCGTTGTTTGCGAGTAATTGCTGAATATTACTTATCAATACAGTTTTCTACCATTATTCTTGTTAGTTTTTTTGCAATAGTTATACCTATAACTATTTTAGTTTTTTCTTGCATCTACATTGTCATTATTAATTATCATTTTGTATTATTATTATTATTGCTATTTTGTTTTTATCATTATTAATACTATTTCTTTTATCACGAGTGTATTCCTTTTTAGTGTCCTTTCACCAAAGACTCGGTGTTTAGCTTGCCTTATCCAGTCCCTTTTCCCGCCAATATACACCCCATGCGACTTGTTTACAGGATGACTGCGCGGAGATATTGAAGATTTATGGAGATATTGGTCATGAGCAAGGACTAAATGCTCAGAGTTATCAATGCTATACCTGCAGTAGGCCTATTGGCATCATCTATGGTCAGTGCATACAATCCTGTATCCTAAAAATGTAGTAATATTTTATGAAGGTGATACTACCTCCCCAATATTAACTGGCTAACTTGCTAACCCTGTGCTAGATAAGGCATTTGTGGTAGGGATCTGGAGGTGCACGGTTATCCCAGGTCAAAAGGGCCACAGCATTGATAGACCTTCCCCTAATTTGTTCTTGTTATTAGGCGCTTTCGAACAAGCTAGCGAGTCGCCTCATCCTAACACATTCGACTTTTCCGATCGAGCAGAAAACTCCAATGCGTATGTTTGGGCAGTGCGGCGCATTGCCGGTGCCTTGGATTAGCGGCAAGGCACCGCGCAACGAACGTTAGCTTGTTCGAAAACGCCTACTATTATTTTTCTCTGTAGAGTAAGACAACTCTGTTACAGTGTTTGCTTATAATAGGTGTAGTAACACTCACAGTAATCCAGTTTCAGCTTGCCCCTGTTAACCCCACAGAGAAGGTCATTTTATGGTGGGCCATCCTGACCCATGGCAGGATGACTCTCGTAGACTTTATATCCAGGGTAGGATAACTCTCAATAAGCATTACCCATCTCCATGAGAGGATAACTCCTCAGTTTATACAGCATCTTTGCTCTCACTCAGGTATGCCCCGGGTCTGTGCCTATACTGCGAAGTACTACTGCACAGAATGCCATATTTATGACGAAGCTATTATCCCATCCAAAGTTGTCTGTAATTGGGATTTTCGCAAACACAAAGGTAAACTTTTCCACTCCACAAACTGCACATTACTCTCTAAGGATAGAAGTGTTTAAAGCACAAAGAGGTTAAGATGCGAATGATATGCCGAAACAGTTTGCTATAACCGTTGGCCAAACGCAATCGTAGAGAAGTTAAGGTCGCCACCTCATTTTCGCACCAGTACTATAGTTACAACAGCATAGAGCTCAGGGAATTCCATACTAGAGCCCTTCTAAAAAGACTACAACAGGGCTAGTACTCCTAGCGCTCCTTAGAAAACTTTATTTACAGACTTATTTTTAAAATAGGTTTTGGGGCATACCGTACACCGCTATTGTCATAAATAAATCCAGATATGTTGCTTGAGATTTTGAACAAGACATTCGGGTAGTTTCAGCGAGCCCCACAGTGAGTAGAACAAGATAACAGCAATGAGAGGTGTAACCTTTTAGAGAATCTTACCGGTTTTGCTAACGATTAGGAGTCGTATGGGGAACCATTTTGGTCATGTGACACACACATTTTTACTACGTATATCGCACAGATTTGTAACCATTTCTATCTTAACCGCTCTAATGCCCGAAAACTGTGTGCCTTTTGGTACCAATTAATTTCATTGATGCAAGAACAAGATGCTTGGAGCGAAAGAATTATGCTGCCAAAGCTTGGCACCATCAATCAGCACGCATCATTTATCAAGTCAATATTTTGTACAGTGTAGGAAATATGGCGAAATTTTATATAAAAGACAAATTAAACTCCTGTAATTTGACTAAAGTTTATTAACAGCCTGGTTCAGCTCCAAGATTTCTTTAAATTGGAGTGTTGGTATGTTTCCAACCATGTTAAGTGAGTTATTGTCGGCCTGAGAAGGTTGGTATTTTCTGTAGTGGCACGCTCCTCCTTTGAGTTTCTCATCACTGCAGAATCTATGCCACTGCTAAATATTCATCTTATCAACAACAGGCTCTATGAACATGTGCCGGAACTGGGAAAAATGAAGGTACGCTCACCGACCTACTGATCTCACGTAATCTGTTTATATATAATGGATAATGGAGTATAACAACAATATAGCATAGTTTGTTTTCATGTCCTGCTCCAATATAAGGTCTCCTTGCGCCTCCTGACCTCTGCAACCTCTAGGCTATCTCGAGAGGTCGATTATGTACCAGTGTAGACTAACAGCGGGATAGAACGGTGGCTTAGTGCATGAAGCATTGGGCTTAAAATTTGGTTTGGGTACTATGCACTTCACTCTTCTCCCTCATAAGATTTGAATAACGACGTTAAATAAGAGGCCCACTCATAGAGTATGGTAATCTTCTCCGTGCGAACAGGAAGGCCCCTAATTATGCATTCTGGGAAATGCAGAATCGAAGGCCAGTTCCTGCACATCAAATACCCCTGTCATTATCATCTATATAGTCTCAATAACCTGTATGAGATAACTACTTCCTGTCTAGCCATCCTGTTACCCGTCCAGTTTTTGTAGGAGTTGCGCACGCAGTTGGTGTTTTTAAGAAGATACTTGGTGGCATGTAATCCTGTGAGTGCAGACGACCTGAAGCAACAGCTATGGCCAAAGGAATACCTTTATGAGGAGATACATACCTATTCTATTCAGGTAATCTCCAGTTGAACCTCCGTCTGGTTTCCAAAGATGACTGAACAGGAGGCGGTCTCTACTTGACTGGATTCCCATGTTTTTTACACTTGGAATACAGCAAACTCTTGTCTAAAATCTTTGGATTCACGAACCTTTAATAGCTAAATGCGTAGGACATTTTAATGGATCTAATGGCTGACTTTTGATACTGGACCACAATGCTTTGTCTATACCTATCACTTGAGCTTTTTCAACATGGCAGTAGTAGTTGTGTTGGGTTGTTGGTTGTTCATATCGGCGATGCTTGAAGAAATGATCTGCTAGTTGGGCATCCCATGACAGCTTTTAAACTACCCTGACATTCACCCCATCTCAGCACTTGCGGGTGCAATGAGAATCGCTCAGTCCCACCCACCGTTGTGTAGGTCATTCCTTGTCAAGCATTTGAGGTACGGGTATAGAGCAAGTATGTACATGAACTGTAATCGTGAGGGAACGTGTAGTTTTCTGACATTTTTGCACACTGTCATTTCTGCTGCAGGATTTGATTCTGATAAATAACAATACCACATTACAAACTCTGCTAAAGAAGGCTATCAAGACGTCTATAGCTCATGTGATGGGCTGTGAGTCATGTGAATATCGGGGATTCCGCTGTGAGATCTGTGGTAGTTCAGAGGTTATCTTTCCATTCAACCTTGACACGACATCACGCGTAAGTGGGTGGGAAGTAGTTTCAGCTACTTAAAAAATCCCCTCATCTCATAGCAATGTGACCCTCAATTCAAAGAATACCTCAGCACTAAAATATTTTATCTTCGCTAAATTGACTTCCAGCTACAATTATGCTTTAGTTTTCAAGGAAATCAAATGAATTGAGATTTTATTTTCAATTTTAGAGGCGTGCCCAAGTGAGAATCAATATTGTCAATGTAGAACGATTAGAAGTGTGCATTGTTGATCTATCACAAAGTTTATTTTGGGTAACTCCTTTTACACTTTTGCTTTCTATTGCAGTGCAGTAAATGCAACGCTCTCTTCCACGCTTCCTGTTTCATCAGCGACTGCCCGAAATGCTGTCGAATCGCCCATCGCTCAGCTCTTTTGGGAAAAAGTCCCGAAGAGACAACCATTGGAGAATTCCTTGACCTACATTCGTAGTAACTTTGGAACCTCCTTTAATCATGGACAGATCGTCATAACATCACACAATTACCACCAGGACACCCCGTGCTACCGGTCTTATAGTACACAGTTTCAGCCTTTGTCAATGGGTTGTGTTGATCGTGGGCATAGTCAGCTTCCAACTGTCAACCCGTACATTTACGTCCAGATTTTTGCAGCTTTAGTTAAAGCTGTGGCATCATCTCTTCATACAGACAGAGGCCATAAACTAGATAACACTGGGCAGGGTATCTTGTTGTTTCAAGTTTGGATTGACTTAGTTATGATCCAATGGTCAACGGTCATCACTGCGAGTGATTGAGATTTTACACAGCAACTGTGTTATCATCTCATTTCTAATGTGGAGACACTGAACTTTTATCACCCATGATAAATTTTTCGATGAATATACTTCGATCATTGCATTAGATGCTATTTTGTTGTTTCTACTTTAGACTTTGACCCTGACCTCTGCATAATTGAATGGCACAACTTTGTTCAGTGCCTGCAATTTATGTTGTTTGACAGCTGTTAATATATAACAGTATGAGTGTGCATTCTTTGAACACCAAAAAAGCACTAGTTGTCACGGGTTGGGATTAGCGGGACCTCACTTGATTGTTTGGACGTTTCTTATCATTTTAGCTGCTCAATCACGGCTCAAAGTTCTTTTCCACCCACTAGCTATCTCGGCCTAAAGCCCCTCGATACCCTACTGTAATTCTCCTAATACCGGTACTTCTTTCCGATATGATGTTTTTTGCGGGTCTCAAACGACCAAACTTCCAATCCGAGTGCAGCGAGAGTGGGCGGGTCGAGCTTCCCGAGCTTAAGGTTTGGTCATTTGAAATAATGTGTTCTTGTGATGTTTGTATACCCGGGGGCGCTTTGTAAGAAGTGCGCTGGCTTTCAGTACTTGGCCTCTGCTGTTTACCATGAGCAGTATCAATCGTGATACTTTCACAGACAGCAGCCGTGTTACTTACTAAACTAGTCTGGCAGTCCAATTTTCTCATTTACATGAACGCGATTTGAATATTTGTCCTGGCACGTAGTAGAGGTATTACAGTTTGTAGTCAGCCACCGCCTCATTGCCCGTGTAACCTTATCTACATGTAAGGTTTGGTGATAAAGGAACCACCTTACCCATTGACTGGCTAGCTACGACAGAATTCGGTACATCTATCAGGTAGGACTGCTTGCTGACTGACGAACTGCTCAGAAATTTCAATCAAAGCCGAAAAGATCTTACCCTTCTTATTGCATCCTGCCATTCCTGTGTATTATACTTTCCAAGTTATCCCAATTTAGAGGGCTGTCGTTCCAAGGACTAGGTGTTTACATACTCCGGGCAGTACTCTTCTGTCCGAATATGGCCTAGCAAACCTACTGTATACCCTATCTCATTGTCTCTGATAGCCACGATTAACTTTAAATTAATGCCCGTAATGCCCTGATGTTGGCTTACTGCTAGCTTTTCAGCTTTTGATATAGCTTTTACTGTTTGTGATTTATATCAAATTAAACAGTCTCATTTATCTTCATGAACCAGCAAGTTTCATGTTAAATGCACTTTCATCCACTCTCTGTCAATTGATAACTTTTTGCTATATAAGTTTCGATTGGGTATCCAGATTATGCACTCCAAGGTCTGGGTTCTGGATTTAAACTGCTAGACTATTCTCTTTATCTAAGCTTGGCCAAAGCCTATGGACAGTTTGATTTATACAATATGGACTACACATGATTCATTCTGTAATGAAACCACGTCATTATGATAGTTACAAGACAGCTAAAGCACCCATCTTCACTTGATGTATGGGAGCAACATGTTTGCCGGTGAACACAACTGTTTCTATTGTGTTCATATTTGATGTAACTTCTCCGTAACTGAAAATCTTATCGGACAATCTGTCACCCGTTTTTTTCCAACAAAATATATCCTTTTTTCTTGTATCACACCTTTACTATTATGGTGAAGATGCTTGACCCGGAGCACAATGCCCGGGGTCAGCATCAACGCTTCACCTCACAGTGAGCCTGGTCTTTTTGCTTTGACCGAAGTCCGTTATAACCGGGATTTGGACCTAGGTTCTCGCGATTGCTACCTCAGCGCTCTACCACTGAGTTATCCCATATATCCCTTGATCGGTGTTCATTTTTGTACCAGCTCGAAAATGGGAGTGTTGGAGAATGTATGCGGCGGAAAGTGGACAGAACATAAGGCAGATAACTTTGAGAGTTTTATGAAGGCTCTAGGTTTGTATTAACAAAACAACAGAACCTGGTTTTGGCGACTCTTGCAAGAACCAACCTATGCTTATCATTTAAAGTCATGTAGTAAATGAGACTGATCATGGACCTTCAACTGCCAATGGCAATGTAGGGAAAGCAATTTCAGATTCGCAACTAAATATTTTGACATAACTTTTATTATCCCAATGTCCTTTACTCGAGTCTGCGTGTTAACTGATAAATTAGTTTGACTGCCTCAGATTGTGCAGCTCTCCCCCAGTCAAGCCTGTACAATGAATAGGCCAGGGTCTGCAGCCTCTCTGATCTCTATTTGCAGATGTTAATCTCGTCCTGAGAAAGATTGGCAGCAACACAACAGGAAATGAGGAATGGTCAGTCAATGGTGATACAGTAACTTTGAAAATCACATCTACATTCAAAAATAAAACTTTGACCTTCAAACTTGGAGAAGCTTTTCAAGAAGAGACCATGGATGGCAGAACTGTGCAGGTATGCATTCCTTTTCACTCCCCTTCAGCCCAGTCATGGGATCATTGATCTCAGCCCAGCAATGTATCTAAATAACCTGTGGCTATGCCACTATACATACATAGATCTCAAGCAGCTGAATGGTATCAACTTAAATGAAGCAGCGGTTTTGTTGATGTTGGGATCGGGAGTCTTTGGTTCAATTTCTAGTTCGGTTAGTTCTTTCCTCAGCGCATCCTCATTGTGGTGTGGCGTTAAATCACAGCAAGGAATCCTCTCTATGGAACATACCATGGGCTGTCCTAAAAACAGACTGTTGGCTTGGTAATGCTACTCATAAATAATGATCTCATCTTATCTTATCTTTACCATCCTAGGAAATTGTGGTTTTGACCTCATCTCGAAGCCCTTGATCATTTTGTAGTCCACCCTATCAGTGGATGGGGATAAGATTGTTCATCAACAAGTTGGAAAACCACACAACTGCCTGTACACTAGAGAGCTTCAAGGAGATGAGCTGGTTATTGTAAGTACTTATATTATTAGTATTGACAGCATAAGCTGTGGGCTGTGCATCACTCCGATATCCCACCTGTTGACTCTCATGGAGGCAGACTTCCGTCACAGAGTGACAACATGTCTATATCTTGTTGCATGATCACTCCAGTTTGCTTATCTATCTGTACTAAGATTGCACTAACCTTGAATAAAACTTGTACCAATTGGGTGACCTTTGCCCTCTAAAGAAACTGATTTCTGACCGCTTAGAAGAATCTTATGCTTATTCTTTACTAACCAGTGGCAAGGGGTTATGCAGGTACCCTGCAGGTACTCTGACCAGTGGCAAGGGGGTATGCAGGTACCCTGCAGGTACTCTGACCAGTGGCAAGGGGGTATGCAGGTACCCTGCAGGTACTCTGACCAGTGGCAAGGGGGTATGCAGAACTTGGTCTACTGAGTCTTTGACTCAGCATTTCCCAGAGCGCTTCATTAGGGGCTTTCTGCTTGCATTCGCATACCCCATATAGAGAAGGTAACTCTATAGGAGGGTCTCCTTTATCACAATCCAAAAGTAAACAAAGGTGTTATGAAGAACAAAATTGTGTTTGAACCAAGAATTAAATCAGGTTCAATGATCTGATTTATATGACCATTGCACTGTTGATCTTACTCTTTGTAGACTATGACCTGCCAAAGTCCTACACCGGTGACTGCAGTGAAGAGATACAAGAAAGCGTAACTCTTCATGTTCAAACATAAAATATATAATTTACTATATTGTTGTTATATGGATGCTGATACGTGTATAACTTTCAATACATTCTGCTACCCTATGAATCCACAAAATAGCTAATATAATATGGTTAGTCATCTGAAAATTCACTTGTTTTTATAGAGTAGGTTGATCTGTTAGTGGATCACGTCCTTTTATGTCCTCGCGACTCAAAATTTACAAGTGTGAAAGACAAAGGCATGTCAAAACCAAGCATCATATGGGAAAGGTAGCAGGAATGAGGACGGGGATGAAAATGGAGGATAGGAAACTGAAACTTAGGGGGAGATTGAACATAGTAGCTCTGAGTATGTTCACATGGATTGCTTCAGGGATGAAGCTTCAAAGTCTCAAACTAGATAATGTGATTCAAAATCTTACAACGTTCTCTCTGATAACCAGAAACCAGAGCGCACTCAGAGACAATGAGGCTTCGTAAATACATCAACACTCCGACAGCCCCACGATATTCTAGTAAGTTATAAAACTTACTGAAAACGCCACAAGAATCACAGCATATAATTCCGCAGTGAATGGACTCATGTAGAGTGATCCTGGGTGGTGGCACCGGCGGTGGTAGTGGAGAGAAATAAAGTAAAGTGAGCTCAAGCAGAAAGTCACACCTGGGAAACTCAGAATCATATTATTTAGCATGCTATGAGTAAAGGTGACTAAAGAAAAAAGATTGTTTGCCCTTTTCAATAATTTATGATTTAAATTAGGTCTCCTTTCATTGATGACCACAGAAGATGTTAGTACCGTGATGTGACATTGATCAGTACATGCGCAGAAACTTTGTATCTCTGTCCGGATACATGACCTCATACATGTCCATCAGAGCTTCCATATCGGTCTGCAGAAGAAAAACATGGCTAGCGTGGATTCCCTGGAGTCACATGCATATCATATTTGTAGCTAGGTGATGACACAGCAGTGTGTGATGTGCATAGCAAGCCTGCATGTGGTATTATGTACATCTCGGGAAAGGATTATTCTATGGTACTGTAAGTCTATGTCACCATATCCTTCCCCGGGACGATAACTCTATGTATGGCACACACTGTTGGGCCTCTGGTTATAGAAGAATGCCTCAAAAATGTCAGACATGGACTCAACAATCCGAACCAAGATTCTTCACATTCTGCTTCCTACTAGCCGAAAATGGCAACCTTAACGGTTGCCCTTGCTGTTCTGATGAACTTCATCGGTGTTATACTACACAAAGGGTGAGTCTGAGAGAAAAATGGCTTCATTTGAAAAGATTATATGGTTGCATAAAGTTACACGGCAAAATTACTTTTCAGTGAGTAATAATATTTTCCTGTAACTAGTAGGAACCGCGGTTGCATGGTAAAGTAGTACTATAACTAACTTCTAAGCCTTGTCACGGGGTCTGCCTCTCTAACTCCTTAGTTTTATATTTATTTAATTCATATTTATTTAGATCTGACCTGATTAGCAATGGGTTCTCTACAATGTGCAGCTTTG
>Ga0224501_10005207_pt1 | contig 10259 bp, 6 predicted proteins | sample SF_Oct11_sed_USG_4_FD_169105 | JGI IMG/M metagenome (GOLD analysis project Ga0224501, IMG submission 169105) | Sediment microbial communities from San Francisco Bay, California, United States - SF_Oct11_sed_USGS_8_1 | ecosystem: Environmental > Aquatic > Marine > Sediment | place: USA...
GGAGGAAGGAGGAAGGAGATATTGAACAGGCATGCCGGTAGCACCACCGAATATGTGACATGTCTATTATTGGCTTAAATTTTCTATTGTAGGATAAATACTACATATCCTATGTTGGGACGTTCGCGTACATATAATACTGCACTTTCTTACGCCCAGGACAACAAACTCTTTCTTATGGATTTCACAAGAGTTTTCACGAAGGTACTGTAATTAATACATCAATCCATGATCGAGGCAGTTATCTCTCATGTTCTGCGAAGAGCTTCCTCAGAGACAGAACCTTATTATCTTTTTTCTTCTTCTAGATTTGAATATTTGGCTTAGTTAACAAACCTCCTAAACCCATGGTTGGTTGGAGCATAAGAGCTAGAAAGTATGTGAGGAGGTCATTCTCACAGCTAGTGGAGGTTCAGCATGACTAGCTTGATTTCAGTATCCAACTTGAGCAAAGTGCTCTAGTCATTCCCCTATCCCCCTCTATCTCTGTCTGCATGCGCACTCGATTACCATCAATAGTCTCCCGGTTGTGTCATTTAGATGGTCCATGTTGTCACGTTAAGTTTGGAGCTCGTAGACAGTAACACGACATTAGAAAATGGATTTACATCATTCTTTAAACAACATCTTTATTTTTAGGTCATTGAGAAGAGACCCCACAGAGTTGGACGAATTCCTCTTGCTATATTACGCGAGGCTGAAGAGTATTTCCACTCAGCCAGCCCTGTTCACACAGCGAGCTTGCTCGTGACAGCTGCTGCATTAATGGCCATCAGTTTCTGCTGATTAAACAGACAGGACTCTATGATTGCATCAAATTTTGCATTGTGCATGCTCGTATGGATAACCTTATTCTAAAAACCAATAACTTGGAAAATCCTAGAAAATTATTAGCGCGTGTTAATAATAGCTAATAGTCTGACTATGTCTGACTGAGTATACACCACCACTAAATGAATATTTTCACTCGTCGGGCACTTACTTCATACTAAGTTAATATAGCTACGCAGTAGAGATTGGCTTTCTTCACTACCCAGCTGAGAAAGGCAATCCAAAAAGCGAGACAAGGGTACATAACTCCATTACTGTTTTCCGCCATCAATGTGATGATACCAACTACTGTGGGGTCTAATAACACTCACAGCTGCCAATGGCAGGTTGGCTCGGGATACGGCTTGGTTTAAAAATGGAGAAGCCCATTAATGGCTAGTGAATTGCATCTAAACTGGCTCGTCTATAAATGCCAACTATGCAGGGCAATTTTTTGTACAATCCATCATGTTTTGATAGCACGTTTTTTTTGTATTTAATAAATAAAATATATTTATACAGGCACAATGTCTCACTGGCCAACGCACAAACAGACCATAAATTTATCACTAAAGGCAGAGAATTTTACTAAGCATATAGACTATAAGTACGAAAAGCTACCAGGAATGACTGTTTCAAGGTATTACAAAACCAAATATCACATATTTTCAGAAGATTTAGTCTTCCTATACACTTTACATAAGGGTGGAGACACCAATTGGTCACATGATGGTGGGGTCACATGATAATATCAACAAAGCAATGCTGGAAGCCAAACTAGAAAAAACCAAAAGCCTAGTATTATCACAATAAGCGTCTAACGACAGAACGATTTAAACTCAATTAACAGCGGTGAAAACCTGGCGCTGAGTAGAGAATGGCAAGTAGATTGCCGTGGGAATCGCATAGTGGGTAATAGCTCTAGTGGGAATAAAGGAGTGTGTCTATAGATTAGTATTCACTGTACGGGGGTGGCTGGTCTTCGCATTGCTGGTCCTGCAGTGAAAACCTAGGTCTGCGTGGGGCGGGCACCGGATAGCCATCCTTTTGTCCACTGGCCTGCACGCCGATTATCTCGTCCGTTGGTTTAGGAGGTGGCGCGCGCCGTTTCGTCATCCCTTTACCAAGGCTGACACGGGATGAGTTCTTCTTGATCTCACTTCCGGCATCGGGCCGACAGATTTTGATCTCATGCTCACGAATCTTCGGTTTGGATTTGGTGATGCTGAAAGATTTCTCTCGCAAAACTTTGAACTACAAAAAATATCTATTAGTTATTATGGAGCTGTTCAGTTGAGTTCTGACGAGTATCCGGGAAATCTGGGAAAGCTATTTCCGTTAAACATATGGAACAGAAATTGTGGTTAGGATGGATAGGTTGGCGGCTTGTCCGCAATTTTGTATAACACTCAAAGGCTTCCATCCGCTATAAAATAAGATCATCTTGTTTTATATGAATCACATCATAAGGCCAACGGCTCATTTTCAGAATGGCCTTTGGTTATCCCCAGAGACAGACAGACAGACAGACAGACCTGGTATTCCTTTATTTAAAGCCGCGATCTAAATCTGGCGGAGGAGGAAGCACAAATAGACACAAACTGAGAATCAAACATCAAACCAGAGTCAGCTGGTTCAAAGCAACTAAGACACCACTTCCCCTTATGATTGAAGTAACTGAAGCCGGCACCAGACAGGACACAACCTACCCTGAGTTTATGGGTGATGTCCACTTCCAAGCAGCTTGTGGTAGGGGGAATAAATCCAAGATCGAGCTCTAATGAGAATGGCAGACTGCTCTTAGCTGGTACTGTGATTTGAGTAGACCACTGGCCATTTCCTTCGATAATTCGCTGAGCTGTCATCCCGACTTTAGTTACACCGAGATTCACTTCTCCTCTCACGTCTATCGTCTAAAACAAAAATTTAGAAAATATCTTCTGAGTTATCCTACCAGATAGGGCTTTAGTTTTCCACTGTTTCCAAGTACATGGATCACGGTTCCAATTCCAGCTCCAGTGAATATGCACTATGTGAGCTTCTCTTCCCCTGTAAGGGGAGAAACTCTGAGCACAGCTGGGCTGTCATATATGAAACCAGTCACGCTGGCACATATCCCAATGCGTGGATAAATGATCATTGCGCCCCAAGTGGTTGGCAGGTGATTACTGCAAGATAAGATTCATCCTATGAGACCAGCTGAGATTTCAAGATTTCACCAGTACGATCAAATTGCGGCAAAAAGCGTCTAGCTTTGCTTGGTCTTGTACCCATGTTATGACCATTTATAGGGTTCCTGTACAACTTTAAATCTAAGGGGTGGGTAACTCCAGGCACAGCTGGGCAGTCGTATGCAACTAGGGGCACCCCTCTGCTGCCGTGTCTGTAAATCGTGGCATCAGGAATATTTCAAAGGCCTGTTTCGGGTAAAGATTAATGCACTCACCCGAACAACATCGAGTCCAACTCGGACCTGAGCAGGTGAGCTGCTGTTGTTGAGTATGTCACCCACGACTGTCGGTACTTCACCGATGAAGAAACCCGTTTTGTTTATTTGATAGCTCACCGTAACAGAACCAGTCACCAAGTCGGAGTCCACCGGGTACTACAAAATAAATGGCAGTACTTTTCCTTTGGTCAGGTTGTTTACAAAACTGATATCTCAAGAAAGCATCATCAGTTTACAGTGTCCTGATTGAGAAGCGACTGATACAGAATTCATCGCGTTTGAGGAGCAATATACTGACATTCAAGAGGGATAACTCCTGCAGGTGCATATATAGATAGTTTCAGGAGTTGTGATCGTACTGACACCAGAGATCTTGCGCAGGAGAGAACGACTTCGTAACAACTATGGTTACGACATTTGGATTATTACAATCATTCAGTAATGGGGGTCGGGAGTTGAATTACCCCGCTTGAAATGTGAATGAGCCATCATAGGCCACGTACTGAGCCAACAGCGTAACAGGCACTGCAAAACGAGCACCTTTCTCGTAAGATCTTGACGATTAACTACAAAACAGTGTGTGGAATTTTACCAATTCTACCAATATCTCAGATGGCCGAGTAATATCAAGCCCATATGGAGATTATGGTCAGTTTGAAGACTTCTGGATTTATGCTGCATAGATTTATACCTGTTGTTCAGCGATGTCGCTGTATACATTTGTGTTGTCCTGGTACACATCAAATGGTCTCTCAATCTCTATTGAGTTCTTATCCAAGTGACGAACTATTGTAGCCTACAACATCAAGAATTACAGTGATCGGGTAGTCTTCCGCCATCTTGGGATAATAATTGTCATGATAGAGGGATGTGCCCTAACTAGCAGGCAAACGAATGATGATATAAACATTACACTACAGACTAACAGAGCTTGATTTCAATACGATATGTTCAACCACTGAGCTATCCTGCTATACCAAACGGAAAAAAGATTTTGGTTCCCTACAGGTTGATAAAAATGAATCCTTATATAAACTCCTATGCATAACTTGAGTTCTCATGAGCGAATGGTTACACACGCACCTTGCAGCTGTATTTGACGAAGTTTCCTTCGCATTCCAGAGAAGGCAAGAGGTTAGTAGGCAGGTCAACAGAGATGGGCCAGCTGTGTGCTCCTTGACTGATCTCCGTCAGTGTCTTGTTTTTATCTACAAAGACGACAACGCACCAGTGAAAACCTGTAATATACAGATCCTTGATTGCAATAATACCACTGGTAAGAAGAACAGAACTTTGATGTGTCGAAATCATACACAGCAGTCACTGCCGGAGGGAGGCATAATCATCTTGTTTTAGATGGATGGCATCACCACACCAGTGGGTTGTTTTCAAGATGGCCCATAGTTTAACCCATAAAATTGGTACTCTATGGGCGGGCACTCTTTTTTAACATCGCGATCTAAATGCGCCTAGCGAGAGATCACAGGGTGAATTCTATTTTTGTCACTCCCCCTCCCATTTTCTTCTGTTATAGTGACGACTGAAACTGGGAAACTGGGAACCTAATGGCAGTGTACCACCACCATCTGGACAGCTTTAGAGTTTTCCTCTCGCACCTCTGTGTACCGTCACAGTCCAAATCCGTTGAGGGAGAAAGCACAACAAAATAACGCCTAAAGTTTAAACCGAATCCGAATCACCTGGTCATAAGCTGAATGCCCTACCCACTAAGCCCATACTTTATCCTGAAGTACCACCTACCTGACCCATATAGAAGTTTTGTCTCCGATAAGATTTTTTTAGTTGTGTTTCCGAGTTTTGCCCTTCCAGTAATTTCAAAGATCACTCCTATAAAGCATGAGATCAACAGGGTAAACGCTCAAAATCCTATCCTTAGTGGTGGAAGAGAAATTGCCTTTACTGGGACAACAACGACTCCCCTAGGTCAACAACGATTCTCCCGTGACAACGATTCTCCTGTGACAGACTTTACTGAGAAAGGGGAGCTATGAATTGAGGCTCAGATTAATAGAACGGACAGGGTAGGAATGTGTTGTCAGCTTGACTTTCATTGGGAAACCTAATCATGAATAACATGACTCAAACCTATGGGTTTACCAGCCATAGTGTAACCACCTGTAACACTATAATTACATCGCCTGGCTTTTATACTATGTGTTCATACTAGTCATCAATCAACATTCATGTTCAACAGCGCTAGTTACGGACATTCTGAATTCCCCTCGATTCCCCTGGCTACCAGTGTGCCAAAAAGTAGGATCGCTGAGCTTTTACACCCAGTCATCCAGTGTCATAGAATTGTCGTTATTATCAGAGACTGACCCAAAACTAATCAGACAGTGGGTTCATAGCCTTGTGGCCGCTGTCATGCTTTGTTTGTTGAAGACTTTCTTGATTATATGGTGAGTCACCGCTGATGAGGGAATCCCTTTGTTTAAACGTAATGCCAAAATTAGCTTGCCCGACAGGTCCAAGGCTATTTACATTGCACCGGGCAAACAGCTAAGATATTAGCGCAGCAAGGCAGCATCAGTGTGATAACTTGCCCAAACAGGCATCTCACCATGGGTTTATGAGCCAAGAGATGTCATAATCATAGCTTGGACTAACCAAGAAAATATTTTGACCAGTTGGGATTGAACTAACATGTTTTAGTGAAATACGCCTTGAAGGAACTTTTGGGCTTTGACGTTGAGTTCAGTTCTACTGCCTGCAATCACAAGTACCCATTGCAGAGTCACTTTACTAGTAATAACACTGATCAGTCATCTACTAGTACTAGTCGATCATAGAATTATTAGAAGAGCCAGGAGTGAAGAACACCCGAGCATTGGTTCTGCATGAACTGACCATAGTTATGAGCATACATAAATCTACATCGCGGAAGAACTTTCGGAACTGGGTAGGCCTGTTTCCTTCTAGCCCCTTAATTATGCGAATTCAGCCCACAATAGAAATGTGACAAGACACACCTTCACGGAAGTCACAGTCACTGGTTGATAAGAGCTTGATTGAAAGAGCAAAAATAATGGCAGGATGGCATTATGCGATTCTGGTCCACGGACGAAGAAAGCAAACCAGATATTTCGACTAACCCAAGGGAAAATTTCGGGATCACTGTCTAGTAGTCGACTTACTGAGTGCCTTGAGCGGCTGTCTCGTTTGCAGACAGATGTGCCCACTCAGTCGCTCTCCTGTGAAGAAGATACCAGGCATCGCTCCCTTCTGTCCATCCGTGGCAAAGGCAATCTCAAATTTGGTTATCTTGTTATTTGTGAAGCTTGGACTGCTACCAAGAGAATGCTACAACATAAAACACAACCACGTTAACAACAGTGGCACAAAGACTTGATCCACCCCAAGCGATGACTGGTTCAGGCTGTAATCACACGGACTTTGTGTAATAGCCATACAGTAATCCTCCATGCTACTAGCCATCTTAAAGGGGATCCCGATTGCAAACCAGTAACTTGTTAAAGTTCAGACCGGTGCAATCGCATCCAAGCTTCTTTACACTCTTTGGACTATTCCGCTTCAACTAGGGACGTACTGGTCCTAACAGTTTTTGAACAAATAATGGTAACTAGGATCATGCAAGAATGTTGGCAAAGCGCGCGGGTTATATCAAATCACGTGACGGGAGCTTCAGCTTAGCCGAATTCTCACAGAGTGAACATTTAAGAGCTGGGTGGAAGAAGCGGACAGAGTGTGGCGAGGCCAGTCCACCAGAAAGCCGATCAACTAGATAAACTGGCTTGGTGATGGCTTATCTGTTTGATGTCCATATTGTATACATGACCTCGGGTAGAGATAATTTAATTAGCGAACTAGTTGAACTAGTCTAAAGTCGTGGACACACCCAGAATGAGGAAAATTCAAGGAAGGCTTTGCAGAAAATCACACATAATGACACCATGGTTTCATTAGTTGGTATTCCCTACGCGGTCTCTTTGAACCTGTTGATGTCTTTTAGTCTGTTGCCATGAATTACCGAGATAAGAGTTGAGACTTACATTGAGCTGGGGGGCTGGCGGAGTTGCGGACACTCTGGGGGCGGGAGGAGCTGCGGCGTAATACTGTGGTGTCATCTGCGGCTGAATGGTAGTAGTAGTCACAACTGAGCGAGTAGTCAACATGGTGAACCTGAAGAAGAGTGGCATTTTCATTACTATACAGTTACCAAATGAGAAGTTCACACAAAAGTCTGGTAGTTCTCTGCTTATGATCACTAACCCAGCATTAGTATTAGTATCACTCACTCAGTAAAAGTCCTGGCCTATACCAAGATTCACCAAGTGACTTTTTATACAAACAAGTTCTATAAATAATAGTCAATATTTCTTACAGTAGCTTACCTCTATTGTCAGCGTTGGAGCAGGTGAACAGGCGAGCACTCAATCAACCCGAATGAATCGGAGTATGTTAAGACAGAGCTATCAGACTGGACACTGGTGATCGTCAGTGCCAGTGTGGGCGTAGTCGGGCGAATGAGGGTACTTCGCGGCGGCTCTTTGTGCCTAGTCTCGGTACTCGATTAGGTGTTATTTCCAATAGGTTGGCGGTGAAGTGTTCGGCGTCCAGGCAATAGCGTAGGCAAGCACCAATGCTAGTCCTAATGCTGACCTTGGCTACTCTCTGTCTATTGTCTAAACCCTCGAGTCTCGTCGCGATTCGCGAGTGAATTGAAGTGTGTCTAGGTTCTAAGTCTGTTGTGGTGTGAACAACTACGTTTTAATCCGGTCTTTTATAGAGCACAAGCAGCTCAACGCATTGGAGTGACTAACACTATGGATATTCCACCGGGAATCCCCAAGTAGCTACAGCTATCCAAATCGCCGTCAGCTACTAACAGTAACAGGAGCTTGAGCGAAAATGTAAACAAAAGCGAAACTGGAGGGCTTTGATTAGGGCTCTATGCATACCAATTGCACTCGCAGATACTACTTACTCATGAGCGGCTACATCGAGGCAAGCGCTACGTAATGATAATGTCTTTGTCGCGTGATAAGCTTCCGTTTTCGGTTTAGAGTCGCACCAAAACAGAGCTCTTCAGACTTCGTACCCCAGTAATTGGATCTAGGTTTTGACTGCGTGCTCTTTCACGAGAAAGACGGTCAAACAGATCTAACTATGTTTGGGAATACTTCTGGTACTCACCCAAAATGCGATCTGTTTGACAACGTGGTACAATGCGTAGGTACTTTTTGTCTTCTCGTTCTACATTATTTAAATACAAATTAGTAATACTACTAGTAATAGTACTATTACTATTTACTAGTATTAGTATTACTAGTTACTAACATAGTGAAGCTAGTCTGTGACTGACTGAGTGAATCACTGAATCATGAATGACTGATGAGCTGATGATTACCATGACTAGTAAGTAAGTAACGTAAATAGTATTTAGTACCTACAGTAAACCTGCTGAGTAGTGAGTACCGACCGAGTATCGTCACTGACTGAGTCAGTGAGTGGTAACTGATGACTAGTGATGAAAATGAAAGGAGTAGACGATCTGTCACTCATCCACTCAATCAGTGAATCACTGCCACTGTCCTTCAGTTTCCCTCAGTCACTCAACCCTACTCCTGATATCAGCTTAGCAACTAGGAAGTTAGTTACAAGTGGGTAGTGAGAAACTACATACTCTGGTACCCTCGAAACTATGTTATGTACCTGTACTCTGAAAACCAGGTATCTCGTACCTTCGAAACCATGCACATGCCATATACCCCACGCTCAAAATCATGTACCGTGTACCTTCGAAACCATGCACTTCCACCAGAGATTTGACAGAAAGGTGGAACAACCCACTAATGTTTAAAAATCAAATTGAAACTCTTTTTAGGATAAACGATATATTTATTGTTTTCACTTTTAATACTCAGATTTATTTTTAAGCAGTGCTGGAGTCATTCCACTTTTTTTGTCAATTTTTTATGGAAGTATATGGTATCTAAGGTACTGGTACATGGTTTCGACCTTGGGGTACGTGGTTTCAAGAGTTTGGGGTGCATGGTTTCAGGGGTACCTCACTACCTGTTACAAGTTAGTCGATAAATCTAGCTTGATTTGTGTCCTGGCAGTGGTAAACTATACAGAGCAACTGTAAACCTTAGGTCAACACTGGTGATGTGAAGTGTTGATATCCGTCTTGGTTGTCCGTCATGGATAGGTTATTGTCGCAGCTGATCCACCTGCCACCGCATCTAATGCAAACATGGCTATGATCAAATGTAGTGGTTAGTCCCATTCCACACTCTTTGATATGACTAGCAGAGCAACTCCGTGATTTTGCAGGACACTGTGATTATTGTGAAGAGAGTGTTCGCTTCCCTGTCACTCCTGGGTTGGTAAGCACCTTTTTCAAACCTGTCGTACCCAGCATTATTCCCCTATAAATTAATGCTGAAAAAAGATTTATTCACATTTTATATGCGGCTAGGTTGGCCTCATTTAGCTGCTCATTTATTGGGATATTTGATGTTTCTATGACTTTGTTTGTCAGGTGTTAATGCGTTTGTTAACTCTAATCGGTTAGAATTTGTATATGACAGCAGCATAACATAACGCTTCCTAAGCTGTGGCTCTATATGACTGTTTTTGTTTAGTATACGTTTTGCATTATTAAATCTATTTTATAGTTTGATGATGCTCCTGATCATATATGTCTATAAGAAGTATTCCACATTTGTGCAGGTTAGTACGCACAAATTGGTGAACGCTAACGCTAATAAGTCCCGCGTTATGCCTGAATCTCCTTTTCTGTGGTGCAGCCTCTGGTGACCTCAATAACCAACCGCAAGTTGCACACTGCCTATAGTGGCGTGGAACTTGTGTTTTCTGATTCAGACTCAAGATCGCGAGATCCTGAGTTTAAATCCTATTCATGGTGAGTGTCCACTGCGAGAATGAACTCCTCACATAATTCGTAGCTCCTACTGCTCCAACGACCCTCCATTAAATAGGACGATCAATT